>MDTC01269892.1_pt1 | contig 22598 bp, 13 predicted proteins | sample 811181 | NCBI WGS metagenome assembly MDTC01 (sample SAMN05326644, study PRJNA326480) | marine metagenome | isolation source: seawater | place: Pacific Ocean: North | collected 2011 | reverse complement strand
CTCCAATTAGGTGCTAGTGTCAAAGAAATTATAAATATGTCAACTTTGGCTGTAGCCGATGCGCACAATAAAAATAGTAGAAAATGATTACACATATTCAAGGTAGATTGGTTGAGCTTAATCCAGCTTATGCTGTTATCGATTGTAACGGGGTTGGCTACATTCTTCATATTTCATTGAATACATATTCTGAATTGGGGGATACTGAATCATGTAAATTATTTTCTTATTTAGTTATTAAAGAAGATTCTCATACTTTGTACGGCTTCAGTAAAAAACTTGAAAGAAAAGTTTTTGGAATGTTGATTTCGGTCTCCGGAGTAGGTGCTTCAACTGCTCGTGTAATTTTATCTTCAATGAGATCTGAAGAAATTAGAGATGCTATAGTTCAAGAAGATGTTGCTTTGATTCAGTCTGTTAAAGGAATTGGTGCTAAGACTGCACAGCGAATTATACTAGATTTAAAAGATAAAATGCTGAAAGCATTTGATGACATAGATATAAGTCTCAAATTAGGCAATAGAAACCGTGAGGAAGCGTTATCTGCATTAGAGGTGCTAGGTTTTCCTTCCAAGTCAGTACATAAATTGGTGGACAACCTTTTGGAAACTAACTCCTTAATGGAGGTGGAAGAGCTTGTTAAGCAGGCATTAAAGAAGTTGTAATCAATGCATTATAGTACATCAGTAAAAATATCTTTTACTTTTGTAGTCTTTCTTTTTTTTACATTCAGCGTAAAGGGGCAAGATGATAGTCTTGCTTTGCCCTATCCTCAAATGCTTTTTGGTCTGCCAGATAATTTTGAAGAATCCATCGAATATAATACAGAGATTGGAGAATTTAAATTCCAAAATAATATAGGATCTTTTTCTATAGATCGCCCCAAATTTATGAGTGAGTCTTCATATAAGACGTGGTTATTTAATCAACAAGTTCATCAATATTGGCGTCAAAAAGTACAATCAAATTTACTCAACCAAGGAGTTGCAGGAACCAAACCAAAACTTCAGATTGGTGGAGAGTCTTTCAGTAGAATATTTGGAGGTAATACTGTTGATATTCGACCCCAGGGTGCAGCCGAACTAACTTTTTCTGGAAATGTTGACAAAACTAAAAATCCAAACTTAACTGAAAATCAACAGAATAATGCGAGTTTTAATTTTGACCAAAGTATTCAAATGAATGTAATTGGTAAAATTGGAACTAAACTTTCTTTACGAACTAATTATGATACAAAAAGTCAGTTTGATTTTGAAAATCAAATGAAATTAGAATATTCAGGAGATGAAGATGAAATTATTAAAAAAATCGAGTTAGGTAACGTTAGTTTGCCACTTAGTGGTTCACTTATTTCAGGAACTCAGAGTCTTTTTGGAATGAAAGCACAGTTTCAATTTGGTAAAACCACTTTAACTACAGTATTTTCAGAACAAAAATCTGAAACTAGCACGATTCGAGTAGATGGAGGAGCTCAGACTTCTACATTTGAGGTTTTTGCTGATTCTTACGAAGCCAATAAACACTTTTTTTTAGGACAATATTTTTATGATAATTATGATAATTCACTTTCAAATATGCCGATTGTTAATTCAAATGTTACAATCACAAATATTGAGGTTTGGGTTACTAATAAAACAGGTGTGACTCAAAATGTGCGAAATATTTTGGCTTTTCAGGATTTGGGAGAGAATATTAATCAAGTTTATAATTCTCAAGTTTCTGTCGGCACCAATAACGGATTTAATCCGAATAATGAAAACAATAGTTTAACACCAAGTAATCTAGTTTTAGATTTTCCCGGTATTAGAAATGTAAGTCAGGTTACCACCTTATTAAATAGTGGAGGATTTGAACAATCTGTAGACTTCGAAAAAATTGAAAATGCTAAAAAATTAACAAGTTCTGAATATAGTTTTGATCCCCGATTGGGATTTATTTCACTGAATCAAGCACTTAACTCTGACGAGGTTCTGGGAGTTGCATTTCAATATACTATCAATGGCGAGGTTTTCCAGGTTGGAGAATTATCTATGGATATTTCTTCACCTGATGTATTAGTTCTAAAATTATTAAAAAGTACTACAATAAATATCGATTTGCCAATGTGGAATTTAATGATGAAGAATGTTTATTCACTCGGTGCATATCAAGTTAACAAAGAAGATTTTGATTTACAGATTTTGTATCAAGATGATAACTCTGGAACTCCACTTCCGTATATTCCAGAGGAGGGTATGAGCGGTGAGCTTCTTATTCAGACCATGAACTTAGATAACCTCAATCAGAATAATGATCCAGGTCCAAATGGAGTTTTTGATTTTATTCCTAATCTAACTATAAAAACATCTAATGGAAGAGTTTATTTACCTGCTAAAGAACCCTTTGGAAGTTATTTGAGAGCTAGGTTTATTGAGGCAGGTCTTAGCAATACCTTGGCTGATCAATATGTTTTTGAAGCTCTTTATGATTCTACTCAAGCTGCTGCATCTCAAGTAGCTGAGCTAAACAAGTTTATGCTAAAAGGTCAGTATAAATCTTCATCGGGATCTGATATTCCCCTAAATGCTATGTCAATTCCTGAAGGATCTGTTACTGTAACGATGGGGGGAACTCCTTTGGAAGAATTAGTTCATTATACAGTAGATTATAATTTAGGTCGTGTAAAAATTATTGATGAGGGAATTTTAAGTTCTGGTCAACAAATTGAAGTGAAGTTGGAAAATAATTCTGGATATACCTGGATGACAAAACGTTATTTGGGACTTCATGCCGATTATAAACATAATGAAGATTTAATTTTTGGTGCAACTCTTTTGAATCTCTCAGAAAATAGTCAGTCTCCAAAAATTAATATGGGCGATGAGCCTATTTCAAATACTATCTGGGGTTTTAATGGATCTTACAAAACTAATGCTCCCTTAATAACGAAATTGATCGATAGGCTTCCTTTAATAGAAACTAAAGAAAAGTCAAATATTTTAATTACTGGAGAATTTGCTCAATTTATTCCTGGTCATCCAAAGTCTATAAATGTTGATGAAACAGGAACAGCTTATATTGATGATTTTGAAAATAGTCAATCGCCAATTGATTTAAGGACAGCCTTAGCATGGAATTTAGCTAGTGTTCCTCAAGATGAAACTCTTTTCCCAGAGGCAATTCTGACTAATGATCTTCGCTATGGTTATAATAGAGCCTTAATGTCTTGGTATACAATTAATTCAGACCTTCAAAGAGAAACAGCTTATTCGCCTAATCATTTAAGTGATGAAGATAGAGAGGCTCCCTATGTTAGAGAGATTTCAATTAATGAAATTTTTCCTGACAAAGACATTCCACAAGGCCAACCACGCCGTCTAAGAACTTTTGATTTAGCTTTTTATCCTCGTGAACGTGGACCTTATAATTTTGATGTGGAAGGCGAGGTAGGAATTTCTTCTGGTATAGATGAAGACGGATATCTAAACAACCCATCCTCTAGATGGGGAGGGGTCGTAAGAGAAATTGATAATAATAATTTTGAAGCAGCTAATATCGAGTTTTTAGAATTTTGGATGATGGATCCTTTCATTGAAAACCCTGATGCCCCTGGTGGAGACTTTTACATTAACTTGGGAAATATTTCTGAAGATATCCTAAGAGATTCTCGAAAAAGTTATGAAAATGGTCTACCTATAGATGGAAGTGAAGATAATATTGATACTACCGCTTGGGGACGTGTACCTTCAGTTCAAGGTCTAGTTAATGCCTTTAGTAGTGGAACAAATGCGAGAGCACTTCAGGATGTAGGTATTGATGGGATGGATGACGACTTAGAAAGAACTTTTGTCTCTATTATTGGAGGAGAAACTCAATCTTATTTAGAGAAAATCAATTCGATTTATGGTGAAAGCTCAAACGCTTATTCTATTGCTTTCGCTGACCCAGCATCAGACAACTATCATTTTTATTATGGAGATGATTATAATTCTGAGGAAAAAGGAATTCTTGAACGTTATAAAAAATTTAATGGGCTTGAAAGAAATGCTCCGATAGACAATGATTCTCAATCTGCTTATAGTCAATTACCTGATGTAGAGGATATAAATAACGATTATACTCTTAGTGAGACAGAATCTTATTTTCAATATCAGATAAGCATGCGACCTCAAGATTTACAGACTGTGGGAAATAATTATATAACTTCAGTTATTGAATCTGCTGGACCTAATAACGATACTAGGTGGATTCAATTTAAAGTCCCTATTCGTTCTTTCGATAGTAAAATTGGTAGTATTCCAGATTTTAAATCTATTCGATTCATGAGGTTGTTTATGAAGGGTTTTGAAAACCAAACTATTCTTAGATTTGCTACTTTGGACATGGTTAGAGGAGAATGGAGAAAATATCTTAATAGCTTAATTGATCCCGGTATGCCCATTGAAAATGAGCAAACTATGTTTGATATTTCTGTAGTTAATTTAGAGGAAAATGGAAGGCGTGATCCAATTAATTATGTACTTCCACCCGGAATCGAAAGAGAACAAATTCTAGGTTCGACAAACATTCAACAACAAAATGAACAATCAATTAGTTTTAAAGTCTGTGACTTAGAAAATGGGGATGCAAGAGGTGCTTTTAAAAACGTCACAATGGATATGAGAACATATAATAAGATTAAATTGTTTGTTCATGCAGAAGAATTAAGTCCCACTGAACCTTTGTCAGACAATGATTTAAGTATGTTTATTCGGGTTGGTACAGATTATAATTCAAACTATTATGAGTATGAAATTCCTCTAAAAGTAACTCCGTGGGGTTCTTCTGCACGAGGTGATGTATGGCCTGAAGAAAATGAAGTAGAAATTGATTTTGACTTATTAAAAGAAGCAAAGGCATCAAGAAATAACCAAATTAGAAATGGTAATGTAGAAGTTAATTTTACAGAGCCTTTTTCTTACCAAGTACCCAACGAAAATCGGAGAATATCTATTATTGGTAATCCCAATCTAGGTAATGTTCGAACAATCATGCTTGGTGTAAGAAATCCTCTGATTGATCCTGTTTTTAATCCTTTAGATGATAATTCAGCAAAATGTGCAGAGATATGGATTAATGAACTTCGTCTCACAGATTTTGACGAAAGAGGAGGTTATGCAGCAAAAGCACAACTAAAAACCCGACTTGCAGATCTGGGAAGTATTACTCTTGCTGGAAATATCAGCACTGTTGGATTTGGTAGTTTAGAGCAAAGTGTGACCGAGAGAAATAAGGAAGAAACTCGCCAGTATAATTTCACCTCTAGTGTCGAGTTGGGAAAGTTATTCCCTGAAAATACCAATGTTAAGATTCCTGTTTTTGTTGGAATATCTGAAACAGTTTTAACACCTCAATTTAACCCCTTAGATCCCGATGTAGAATTGCAAGCAATACTTGCAGATGAAGATTTGACACAAGGAGCAAGAGATACACTAAAGAATGTAGCAGAAAATTATACGCTTAGACGTTCTATTAATTTTACTAATGTAAGAAAAGAACGAACTACAGGAGCAAATAAAAGAAAATCTCGTGAACAAGAATTTGTTAGGGGTGGAAAACAAAAAGAGGCTACTTCATCCAGATCAGCGCGAGGAGGGGTGAAAAGTAGATTATATGACATTGAGAATATTAGTTTAAGTTATTCATACAATGAGGTGTTTAATCGGAATATTAATACTGAATTCAGTAGAATGGTTGAACATAATGGAGGCTTAGGTTATAATTACAATAATAGTCCTAAAAATTATAAGCCTTTTAGTAAAATTAAGTTTATTAAAAAGTCAAAATATTTGAGACTTGTAAAAGACTTTAATTTTTATTTGCTCCCTAAAACTATTTCCGTGCGAACTGACTTTAATAAGTCATATTCAGAAACCAAAATGCGAAATATTGCAGGTTTAAATACTACTCAATCAATCAATATTATTGAACCCGATACTATGTTCAATAAATTATTTAATCTAACCCAGAATTACAATGTTAAGTATGATTTGACTAGAAGTTTGAAATTAAATTTTTCATCCAACTCCCGATCTATTATCGACGAGCCTGAGGGTAAAATTGATACACAACAAGAAAGAGATGCCTTAAGAGATAGTATTTTATCTTTTGGGCGACCTACAATGTATCATCACCAATTTGATGTTAGATATTCACTACCCACAAATAAGTTCCCTCTTACTGATTGGATTAGTTTGACTTTTAATTATGACGGAACGTACGATTGGAATGCTGGTTCTAGAGCTTTAGTGAACGATTCAATTAATTTGGGAAACACTATTCAAAATTCAAATAAAAAAAGAATAAATGGCCAATTGAATATGAAGACCTTATACAATAAGGTGCCCTTTTTTAAACAATTAAATTCTAATTCAAAAACAAGTAAAGCTAGAACAAGTAAAGGTAATCCAAGAGGACGACAAAGTCAGCAATCAGAGTCAAAAGCTGATAAGCTATCTTCAAATCAAAACTCTAAAAGTCAAAATCAAGAATCTGAAAAAGATGATCAGGATCAGGAAGACAAGGTGAAAGTATTAGCCAAGGCAGTTGAGCATGCATCCCGAATGCTTCTCTCTGTAAAAAACATTACTTTAAGCTATGACGAAACTAACGGTACTATGATTCCCGGATTTCTACCTCAATCTGGATTTATGGGTTTTGAAGATAGATTTGATTTATCCTCAGCTCCTGGTTGGAGGTTTTTGTTAGGAAATCAACTTAATATGAGACCATTGTTGGTTGATAATAATTGGATTACATCAGATACGCTTTTAAATCAGCAATATACAACACAATATACTTCTAGGTTAAATTTTAGATCTACTCTTGAACCCATAAGAAAGTTAAGAATTCAGGTCACTGCCCAAAGAACAGAAAATAAAAATCAATCCGAAACATACCGAAACATGGGTGGTGTTGATGCCCCTATATTTCAGTCATTAAATCAAAATGAGAGCGGTAGTTTTACGATGTCTTTTTTGGCTATTGGAACTGCTTTCAGACCCATGAACTTAAACTCCTCGAAAACATTTGATAATTTGAGAAATATGCGCTCGAAAATTTCAAGATATATTGCAAACGATTATGGATTAGATGTTGATCCATCTTCAATTTATCAATATGGTTTGGGCCCAGGTTCTCAAGAGGTTTTAATTCCTGCATTCATGGCTGCCTATTCTGGTAACAAGCCTTCTAAGCAAACACTCAACAAATTTCCGGCTATTCCTATGCCTAATTGGACTGTTAAATATGATGGCTTAATCGATATTCCTTGGGTTAGAAAAAGATTCAAGACCATTTCTGTATCTCACGGATACAGTGCTACTTATTCTGTAAATTCATATCAGACCAATCTTTTTTATGGTGCTCTTAACAATCCTCGTTCAGGAACAATAGAATCTAATCCTGAGAATTTTGATACAAACGGAAATTATATTACTGAATACCAAATGCAAACTGTCAATATAAGCGAACAGTTTAATCCCTTGATAAAGCTTGATGTTACACTCAATAATAGTTTAACTACCCGAATGGAATTTAGTAAAGATAGACAAGTATCTTTAAGTCTCAGTAATAATCAAATTCAAGAGCAATCAGGTAAAAGTTTTACTCTTGGTGTAGGTTATAGGTTTACAGATTTTGAAATCAATCTTTCCACGGCAGGGGGGAATAAAACTTTTTCTTCTAATTTAGATTTGAATATGGATGTTTCGGTTAGAAAAACAGCTTCGGCCATCAGAAGTCTTGAAGAAAATACTCATCAGCCAGTAAGTGGAAGTACTGATGTCTCAATTAAGACTTCTGCAGATTATGTTTTGAGTGATCGTATTAATATACAGTTATTTTATGATCGAATTGTAAAAAAGTACGAAGTGGCAAATTCTTTTGATACTGTAAATAGTAGTTTTGGAATTAAACTTAGGTTTTCTTTTGGAAGCTAAAATTAATTCATAAAAAATGTTGATTAGACATTTAATACTGGTTTAAAATTATTTTTTAAAATAAATAAATCATTCTAAAGGAGAATTGGCTATTGGGCATTGTCTTGAGTAGACAATTATTTTAATTTTTTGATGAACAATTTTTTTGTTTTCATTTAAATTAATGTTTTTTGTTTAAAAAGAACTTGTATATTTATGTGCATTAAAAATTAAAACACTTAATATGAAAATTGCACATAATTTTTTTTTAATTGTCTTCTTGTTTAGTCCATTAATTGTCGCCCAAACTCTTCTCTCGGAAGATTTCGAACAAGGTATGGACGCATGGACTACAGTCGATTCCGATGGTGACGGTAATACGTGGTTACTTGCCAACTATGATGACGAACAAGGAAATGTTATTATTTCTCAATCATGGACTCAAGGAGTAATTCTTTCACCAGACAATTGGATGATTTCAGAATCCTTGGATTTTTCCAATGTAATCAATCCTAATCTTTTTTGGAAAGTCAAAGCCCAAGACCAAGCTTGGGCAGATGAAAATTATACAGTATATGTTTCAACTTCTTCTGATATCAATGCCCTTGAGTCTTCTGAAATTTCATTCAATGAAGTCATAGGTGTATCTAATGGCGAATATATGAATAGAGTTTTAGATTTATCCTCTTTTGTTGGTGAACCAAGTGTTTTTGTTGCATTTAGACATCATGATGTAACTGATATGTTTAACATGAATATTGATGAAGTTATAGTGGCTGATGTTGTCGGAGATAATGTGGATATATCTATTTCTTCATCTGCTTATATGGCGATTACAAGCCCTAATTCTTCTGCTCAGTTTACTTTTGATGTAACAAGTTTTGGTGCTGGACAATTGTCAGACTTTGTTTTTGAGTACATTATAGATGGACAAACAACATCACTTTCAAGTTCATATAGTATAGAATTGGGCGAATCCTCATCTTTCAGTTTTGACTTGACTCTCGGAGATTATTCTGTAAGTGTACAGGTTTTAAACTCTGTTGGAGAGCTTATTTCCGAGACAATGAATTTTAATCTTTCTGTCGTACCTCCGGTTCCTAACTTTTCTCTTACTGATACCTATGGAAATCAACATGACTTGTACGAAACTATTGAAAAAGGTGACGTAGTTCTTTTAGATTTTATGGCTTCATGGTGTGAGCCATGTCTTACATCAACTCCCGAAATTAATACTCTTTGGGAAGATTATGGGGAAGGTTTATCTGGTTTTCAGACTTATGCCATTACAACAGAATCTACAGATAATAATTCAGTGATGAATAATCTTGGTTGGGGTGGTTTTTATCCCAAATTTCCCTTTTCTAATCAAGGATATAATTTATATGCTCACTACAATACCCTGTACGGAAGTGGTGGGATCCCTCTATTTGTTTTGATTTGTCCGGATGTAGATAATCCAGGTTTTTCTGAAGTAACTTATTCACTTGTTGGTTGGGCTGCAGGCGGGCAGTCTCAGAATGATGTAGATAATGCTATATTGGCTTGTGATCCTTCACTAGACATTCAATTAGAAACCTCCGGTGAATCTCTCATGGTTTATCCTAATCCCTCAGCATCTAATGTTTTTATTCAAATTGATATAATCGAGGCTAAAGAAGTTAATATCGAAGTGGTCAACATTTTGGGTGATGTAGTTCATATTTATTCTCAAAGACACAACTCAGGTTTGACACATATTGAGTTGCCCTCTAAAAAATGGTCTAGTGGAATTTATTATATAAATGTGCAAATTAACAATGAAAGAATTTCTAGAAAATTAGAAATCATTAAATAATTGAAGTTTAAATTTAATAAAAAAGGCTTCTAATATTGGAAGCCTTTTTTATTAAATTTGTGTCTAATGTTAAATTAAATCATAAAACATATGAACAGGTTAGTTTTATTCTTCGTTCTTTCTTTATTTCCTTTTTTGATGTGTTCTGCACAATTACCATCCGGATCTACTGCACCAAATTTTATAATTACAGATGTTGATGGGGAAGTACATAATTTATATGAGATTTTAGATTCTGGAAAGTCTGTGTTATTAGATTTATTTGCGGTTTGGTGTGGACCTTGTTGGACTTTTGCAGAAATGGGAGTTTTTGAAGATTTTAATGAAACCTACGGAAATTCAATTGTTGCTATAGCTGTAGAAGCAGATCCTTCCACCCCTGCAGACTTTCTTGATGGTGGTGGAAATTCCATTGGTGATTGGACTGAGTTGATTGGTTACTCGCTTGCTAATGATGATTTAATAGGAGATGATTATCAACTCTCTTTTTATCCTACAATTTATTTAATCTGCCCTGACCGTACTGTGAATCAAATTGGTCAAACATCTCCCCAGGGAGGATATTGGAATGTTCCATCTCTTGCTCAAGAGGTATTTCAGTACACATGCGAATCTATAGAAGGAGTAAATGGAAATATTCAATCCTATAATTCGGAACTCAACTTCTGTGGACAAGAGAAAATAGAGCCAGTTGTGAGTATATCCAACTCTGGATCTGAAGTTATAACATCTTGCACTGTAGAAACAATTTTCGATGGAGAAGTTATTAGTTCTACTGATTGGAATGGATTTCTTCCTTATTTAGCTACCGAACAAGTTGTTTTAGAAGAGATTCCTGGAAGTTTATTAAATGTTACATTTAATATCCAAGTAGATGGTGATGTTCTTGAATCAGATAACAGCATTTCTGTTCAATTTATTCCGTCTCTCCAATCTCATGGTTTTGTTAATGTAGTGGTTAATACAGATTTTTATCCAAGCCAGACTTCATGGGAAATCAAAAATTCCTCTGGTCAAGTTGTCTATTATATGACATACGACGGAGAGGATTCAGGAGGTGGTGTAAATGCAGGCACTGAACATAACCATTCTGTAACTTTAGTTCAAGATTGCTATACATTTAGGGCAATGGATTCACAAGGAAATGGACAACCTTCATTTTCTGCACCTGGATTCACCCAAGCAGGATCTATCATTGTGACAGATGCAAATGAATTAGAGCTACTAAATATTTCTGGAGATTGGGGTGCCATGCAATCTGTAGATTTTGAAGTTTCTTTAGGTCTTGGAATTGAAGATGATTTGCATTCATCTATTAATTTATTTCCTAATCCTGCTTCGTTAAACTCCGCTTTAAAATTTAAATTATTCGAGTCAAATAAATTATCTATAAAAGTGTTTAATCTTATGGGACAAACAGTGTTTTTTCGCAAAGAAAATTTTTCTGCAGGAGAGCATGAAATTCAATTTCCTATAGCTCAATGGAGTCCAGGAGTTTATCATGTAACAACTTTTTTGGGTAATGAATCATACGATAATAAATTAGTCATTATTGATTAGTTTAATTATAATAAATTGATATTTTGAGTTATTAAGATTCCATTTAATATTAGTATAATTAAAAAAATAAAAGCACTTATGAAACTACATTTATTTACATTTTTTTCTCTTATTGGTTTTACTGTATTCTCTCAATCACTTTTCATTAATTCACAGGAATATTATTTCTCTCCATTCGGAGAACAATGTTATTCTGAATTGGATGTTACAAATGTTAGCTCTGAAGAAGTTAGTGTCAATATAACTAGAACAGTAATGACTGATATCTCTAATTATTTTTGTTGGGGAATCACATGTTATATTCCAAATAGTGATGAAGTTTTCACCACTAATAGTCCTGTCTTAATTCCGCCTGGAGAAACTATTTCTGGAGCTGATTCATTCAAAGGTTATGTGAATAATTTACCCGAGGAATCAAGCTTGCTTGTCAATTACTGTTTCTGGATAGAGGATAATCCAGATGACGAGTTCTGTGTAGATTTAACCTACACAAATAAAGAGATGTATGTTTCTTCATCAGAGATTACGTTTTTTCCACAGATTTCCCCTAATCCAGCACTCAATGAACTAAAAATCATATCTAATGATGGGGGTGAATCAGAATTTTTATTGTTCGATATGCTTGGCAATAAGGTGCTTCATAAAAAAACTGAAAACTCTAGTGTGATTAATGTTAGTTTTCTTGAGTCAGGTATTTATTTTTATTCTTTCCGAACTAATGGGAAAGTTTCTGAGGTTCAAAAACTCGTGATCTCGCATTAGTCAATTCTGTCTGAAATAATATAGATCATGAAAACTTCACTACTTTCAATTTTCGTATCATTAAGTTTGACACTCTTATCCCAGTCTCTTTTAATCAATACCGAATCATATTATTATGCAGAAACAGGCGAGACTTGTTCTGCAAATTTAACAGTAACAAATATTAGCGGTGAAGATCTTGATGTAGTAGTGATTAGGTCTATGGAGGAATATGATATTACTACCTATTTTTGTTGGGGCCCAATATGCTACACTCCTTCTTCAGATTTCTCTTCGACACCAATAACAATTTCTGCAGGAGAAAGTTTTAATGGATTTTATGGATATGTTCAAGGGATACCTGAGGCATCCACTTTTGTTATTAATTACTGTTTTTATCCTGAAGATCAGCCCTTAGATCGTGTTTGTGCTGATATAAACTTTACATCAGTAGATTTGTCAGTTCCTGATTCAGAAAAGCTAATTGTCTATCCAAATCCTGTTAAAGATTACTTAAATATTAATATTAACGGGGCTTACGATTTTAGACTTAATGACTTAATAGGAAATACTGTTTTGTCTCAAAGTTTGTCTGGGAATGTTCAAGTAGATGTTTCTAATTTTGAGTCAGGGATATATTATTATTACATAGATAGCTATAGTATCAATCAACAAGTTAGAAAGCTTGTAATTACTCATTAAGTAACATATTATTTACTTTAAGTGTTTTTCGTTTTCTTTTTTTTAAGACAAATCTTCCTAATTCAATCACAATCGTTACTTTTGTTAATGCTCAAAACCAATCTTCATGAAGGTATCATATAGTTGGATCAAGGAATATATTAACGTGGAATTAAGCCCCAATGAATGTGCAAAAGTTCTCACAGACATTGGTTTAGAGGTCGAAGGAATTCACAAAGTAGAAAGTGTTAAAGGTGGTTTAAAAGGGTTAATTGTTGGGCAAATACTTACCTGTGAATCTCACCCAAATGCCGATCGGTTAAAAAAAACTACTGTAGATATAGGTTCTGAAGTACTTGAGATTATTTGTGGGGCACCCAATGTGTCCTCAGGTTTAAAAGTAGTAGTTGCTCCTATTGGAACTCTTTTATGGGATGATAAAGGAAATTCTTTTAGTATTAAGAAAGGAAGGATAAGGGGCGAAATATCTTCAGGAATGATTTGCGGTGCAGACGAAATAGGAATGGGTAAGGATAGTAATGGTATCATGATTTTGGACACCAAAGCAGAGATAGGAACAAATGTTAGCTCTCATTTTCAATTAGAATCAGATACTATTTTTGATATTGGATTGACTCCAAATCGTTCTGATGCTATGGGGCATATGGGTGTGGCTCGTGATCTTAGAGCTGGATTGGCAGCTAAGGGGATAAAATTAGATTTTCATTCTCCCTCTGTCGATGCATTTAATATTGACCGAATTGAAAAATCTATTAAAGTCGAAGTTGAAGACTTTAAATCTTGCTCAAGGTATTCAGGTATATTTGTCTCAGGACTTGTTATCAAAGAATCTCCCGAATGGATTAAAAGAAGATTAGTCTCTATTGGGTTGATTCCCCAAAATAATATTGTTGATATAACAAATTATGTTTTGCATGAGTCCGGAAATCCTTTACACGCATTTGATGGTGATAAAATTAAGGGAAATAAGATTTTTGTAAAAAATTTACCTAAAGATACAAAGTTTACTACCCTAGATAAAATAGATCGAAAGTTGCACCCTGATGATTTGATGATATGCAATCAACAGTCAGCTATGTGTATGGCAGGAATTTTTGGCGGGTTAGACTCAAGAGTCACTGAAAAGACGACTTCTGTATTTTTAGAAGCTGCATTTTTTAATCCTGTTTCTATCAGGAAAAGTGCAAAACGCCATGGCTTAAATACAGATGCATCTTTTAGATTTGAAAGATCTGTAAATCCAAATACTATTCTTTGGTCACTAAAAAGAGCTGCTTTGATGATACAAGAGTTTGGGGGTGGATATTTGAGCTCTAAATTGATTGATATATACCCAAAGCCTATATCGAATACTGTGATTGAATTTTCATATAAGAGATGCGATCAACTTATTGGAGAAGTACTTAATCGAGAATCCATTAAAGAGATTCTTCATAATTTGGAGATAATTATATTGAAAGAAAGTTCTGATTTACTCAAGTTATCTGTTCCTCCATACAGAGCAGATGTTAAAAGAGAGATTGACGTAATTGAAGAAATATTAAGGATTTATGGTTATAATAATATTTCAATGTCTGGAAGAATAAATGCTTCTTTATCCATTGTGCCAAAGCCTGATATTCATAAGTTACAAGAAAAAGTTTCAAATTTATTAAGCGATAATGGTTTTTATGAAGCAATGAGTAATTCTCTCACTAAAAAATCTCATGAAGAAGGGTTTGCAGTATTCAATCCAGAGAGCCAAGTAGGACTCTTAAATCCTTTGAGTCAAGACTTAAATACTCTTCGGCAGTCTCTTCTTTTTGGCGGTTTAGAAAGTATTGCCTTTAATTTAAATAGAAAATCACTGGATATTTTTTTATATGAATTTGGTAAAATATATAATCGTTTTGGTAATAAATTTGTTGAAGAAAGAAAATTGGCGCTCTGGATGACCGGAATTAAACAAGAAGTTAATTGGAATGTCAATACTCAAAAAGTAGACTTTTTCTTTATGAAGGGAATAGTTCAAAAGCTTCTCCAAAAATTAGGACTCCACCGAGGACTTACAATTAGTAGTTCTAAATCGCAGCTTTTTCAAGAAGGAATTGTACACAAGCTAGGTAAAAAGAAAATAACTGAAATTGGTTTGTTGAGAAAAAGTTTGCTTATAAAAAACGGAATTAAGCAAGAGGTTTTTTACGCAGAATTGAATTGGGATATAATTCTTGACATTTATAAAGATCAAAAAATAAAACATAAGACGGTTTCAAAATTCCCTTCTGTCAGAAGAGATTTAGCTTTATTATTGAATAAAGAAGTCTCTTTTTCGGAGATAGAAAGTATTGCTTTTCGAGCTGAAAAGCATATACTTAAGGAAGTAAAGCTTTTTGATGTTTACGAAGGAGCTAAACTCTCAGACGAAAAAAAATCTTATGCTCTAACTTTTACCTTTAGAGACCAAGACAAAACCTTGGTCGATAAAGTGGTGGATAAATCTATATTGAATATATTTAATTCTTTAAAACAGCAACTTAATGTTGAACTTAGGGATGGGGTTTTATAGTTCAGCGCTTTAGTAATTATTTTTTAGTCAAATTACTTATGGAAGATAAAAATGTGAATTGTTCCTTTTGCGGCCGTTCAAAGCAAGAGACTGATGTTTTAATTGCGGGAACTACAGGACATATTTGTAATCTATGTATTACCCAAGCTTATGAAATTATTTCCGAAGAAACAGAACATAAGGAAATAGAAGATGTTTCTAAAGAATTTATAGTTCTCAAGCCAATAGAAATTAAAGATCATTTAGATCTTTTCGTCATCGGTCAAGATCAAGCAAAGAAAGTGCTATCTGTTTCGGTTTATAATCACTACAAGCGAATCATTCAGGAACAAAATTCAGATATTGAGGTTGAAATCGAGAAGTCTAATATCATTATGATAGGAAAAACTGGTACAGGTAAAACACTTCTTGCTCGTTCTATTGCAAAAATGTTAAATGTCCCATTTACTATTGTAGATGCAACAGTTCTTACTGAAGCAGGCTATGTTGGAGAAGATGTAGAAAGTATTTTATCTCGTTTACTTCAAGCCTGTGATTTTGATTTAAATTTGGCCGAACGTGGAATCGTATTTATTGATGAAATTGATAAAATTGCCAGAAAAAGTGACAACCCTTCAATTACAAGAGATGTTTCAGGGGAAGGTGTTCAACAAGCTATGCTGAAAATTTTAGAGGGGACAATAGTTAATGTTCCACCTCAGGGAGGTAGGAAACATCCGGATCAAAAGTACATAAAGGTTAATACAAAAAATATTTTGTTTATTTGCGGAGGAGCATTCGATGGAATTGAAAGACATATTCGTAAAAGAATGAATACCAATGCGTTGGGTTTTGGAAATACAATTGAAGACGAGGTGGACGAAAAGAATATTCTTAAGTATGTGAGTCCTCAAGATGTAAAAAGCTTTGGAATAATTCCAGAGCTTATCGGAAGACTACCTGTCTTAACCCATCTTGATCCTTTAGACAAAAAGGCATTGAGGAATATACTTACAGAGCCTAAAAATTCAATTATTAAGCAGTATAGGAAATTATTCGAGATTGACGATATAGTGATTAAAATTGATGATGATGTGTTTGAATTTATAGTTAGTAAAGCTTATGATTTTGGCTTAGGCGCCCGAGGTCTCCGTTCAATCTGTGAGGCAATCATGGTAGATGCGATGTTCGAATTACCCTCTTCTAACGAAAAAGAATTTAATGTTAGCCTGAAATATGCTCAGGAAAAGTTATCCAAAAATAAACTTAGGCAGCTTCGCGCGGTGAGTTAACTTTGTTATATGTGTAATAAAGTTCTAATTAGTTTAGGCTCAAATTTGGGCAATAGAGAGGATAATATTAAAAATGCCATTCAATTTATTCAGTTGAGATTGGGTAATATTTTAGCTCAATCGCCTCTCTATCAAACTCCCTCATGGGGATATCATGATAGAAGCTATCTTAACAATGTATTGTGCTTGTCTACATCATTGGACCCCTTAGATTTGATGGATGCTTTTTTACAGATTGAGCTGCTTCAGGGTAGGCTGAGAGAACAGGGTGAGGGATATCAACCAAGGATAATAGATATAGATATAGTACTTATTGAAGGTATCGTAATAAATCATCCCAAGTTAATAGTTCCACATCCACGAATGCATTTAAGACGTTTTGTTTTGAAGCCTGCAGTAGATATTGCTCCAAGCTGGATTCATGAATTAAAGAATAAAAGCTTATCAGAATTATTAAAAGAATGTGAAGATAACTCAAAAATTAAGCAAGTTGGATAAATACCCATACCTCGTTGTTGAGGGAAATATTGGCTCCGGTAAAACGAGCTTAGTTAAGTTACTTAGCTTGCATACAAATGCACATGCTTTTTATGAAGGATTTTCTGAAAACCCTTTTCTTCCTAAGTTTTATTCTGAACCCGATAAATATGCTTTCCCACTTGAACTTTCTTTTCTTGCAGAAAGATACCAACAACTTAAATCTAAGTTAAATACCAGAGATTTATTTCATAATAATATTATTTCAGATTACTATTTTTATAAATCTTTAATTTTTGCAAAAATCAATTTAAAGGAAGATGAATATTTACTCTATAAAAAATTATTTCACATAATTCACAGTAAAATTCCAGAACCTCATTTGTTAGTTTATTTGTATTCTGATGTTGACAGATTAAAAAAAAATATTATTAATCGGGCACGTCCTTACGAAAAGGATATTTCTAAAGTATATTTATCTAAAATTAATAAGGGTTATTTCGATTTTTTAAATCAGCAAGACAAATTTCCCGTTTTGGTAATAAACGTTACAAGCATTGATTTTGTGAATAAAATTGAAGATTTAGACAAAATTATCACATCAATAAATGGGACATATAAAAAAGGAGTGCATCAAATTGACTTATAATTGAATACATTTTTTTACATTTGCTGAAATAATGGTTTTTTTTAATTACCAATAATCAATACATTAAAAAAATTACTTTAAAAATTAAAACATGATTAAATTAAAAAAATTGGCATTTGCATCTTTGTTGCTAGGATTCAGTGCTTTAGCTCAAGACACAGGCTTAAAAGGAATGCTTTTTAACAATGGTTCTTTAGGAGTTAATGTTGGAAGTTATAGTTTTACGAGCACTCCTACTGATATAGGTGTCGGATTTGCTTTGGATTACACAAAGAATTTTAGTCCTGCATTCGGATTACAAGGGTCTTATGTTTCTGGAATGTTGACAGATGGTTCTGACCAAGCTACCGAAATGAATTTTACAGGTTTTGGTTTGAATGGAATCTTAAATATTTCTAATCTATCTGTAAATAAGGATAAAGAATGCAAATCAGTTTATTATGTAACCTTTGGTTTCGCCTCTTTAACAGACGATGATTCCGATGATACTTATTTTAGTCCAAGAACTGGATTAGGTATGAAAACTAACCTCAAAAATAATATAGATCTAAATCTGTCACTAGTTTATGGAACAGGAAGTATTGGTGATTATGTTTTACCTTCTTTAGGTTTAAGTTATAGATTTATGAAAAAAGAAGTTTCAGCTGAATGGAATAATCCTCTTGATGCTATGTATGGAGATATCACTTCTGTAAAGTCAGATCTTGAAGGTTTATCAACAGATACAGACGGAGATGGAGTTTCTGATGCTTTCGATGCTGATAATAACACTCCAAAAGGTGTTGCAGTAGATGGTAGTGGAAATGCTCTAGATGTAGATATGGATGGAGTTTCTGATTATGAAGATGAAGATCCATTTACGCCACGAGGAGTTCAAGTTGATGCTAAGGGTCGAGAATTAGATAGTGATAAGGATGGTGTGGCAAATTCTATTGATATAGAGCCAAATACTCCATCTGGGGTTACTGTAAACTTCCAAGGTAAAGAAATTCGTGGTGCTAAGGGTGCCTTTATGCCTGCTATTTATTTTGACTTTAATTCTTCAAAGGTATCTTATGCTAATTATGAAAGATTAGCTGCTGTTGCCGCTTTGATGCAAGCCAATCCGAATTATAATTTACGTGTAATTGGTTATGCTGATTCTGTAGGTAATTCAGTAAACAATAATAAAGTTGCACTTAGAAGAGCAAATGCTGTAGTAGAAGCACTAAATACTATGTTTAGTATTAGTCTATCTCGTTTGACTTCAGAGTCCAAAGGTGAAGATTCTCCTTTAGCTAATGAGTCTATGAATATAACTGAAATCACTGCAGATGGGCAAACAATCTCTAACAGTTTAACACGCATGAATCGTCGCGTTGAGTTTGTCATTGAGTAAGTTAATATCTCTTTATTGAATAAAATCTCCCTTCATTTATTAAGGGAGATTTTATTTAATGATGTTTTATACTTTTAAAAAATTCCCACACTACAATACCTGAACTTACAGCAATATTCAAAGAATGCTTTGTACCTAATTGTGGGATTTCAATGCATTGATCACAAAGATCAACCACATTTTGCTTAACACCTCTAACCTCATTACCGAATACTAATGCTACTTTTTTTTTATTAGAGTGCTCGAAAGAGTCAAGTGAAATACTATTTTCTACTTGCTCAACAGCAATACATAGATATCCTTTATTTTGAAGATCTTGAATACAATTTAAACTTTCTTCAAAATACTCCCATTCTACAGAATCCGTTGCTCCTAAGGCGGTCTTATGAATGTCTCGATGAGGAGGTTTAGCTGAAATACCACAAAGAAATATTTTTTCAATTAGGAAGGCGTCTGCTACTCGAAATACAGAGCCAATATTATTGAGGCTTCGAATATTATCTAATACGATTACTAGAGGAAGCTTAGAAGCTAATTTGAAATCTTTCAAACTTAGCCGATTTAGTTCACTATTTTTTAATTTTCGCATTATTGTATCCGGCAGAATTAATATCTTGGTCTATCATTGAAATAAATTGCAAATTAATCATTATAAATAAATTCCCTTGTCAAAAGAAGTCAAAAAGAAGAAAGAAACCCCTTTGATGAAGCAATACAATGCAATTAAGTCAAAGTATTCAAATGCTTTATTATTATTTCGTGTGGGAGATTTTTACGAGACTTTTGGTGAAGATGCTATAACGGTAGCACGAGTTTTGGGTATTGTTTTGACTAATCGAGCCAATGGTAGCTCTAAAATTGAATTAGCTGGTTTTCCTTTTCATTCAATTGATACATATTTGCCTAAACTTGTTCGAGCAGGATTCAGAGTAGCTATCTGCGAACAATTAGAAGATCCAAAACAATCTAAAACTATTGTGAAGAGGGGAGTAACTGAATTGGTTACCCCAGGTTTATCATATAATGATAAAACACTTGATCAAAGATCTAATAACTTTTTAGCTTCGCTTCACATTGAAAAGAACCATTTAGGTATCGCTTTACTTGATGTTTCAACCGGTGAGTTCCTTGCTGCTCAGGGAAATTGGGATTACATAAACAAGTTATTACAAAGTTTTTCTCCTTCAGAGGTTATTTATCAAAAGCAATATAAAAGTCAGTACAAAGAGCGTTTTTCGGACAATTTCTTTAGTTTCACATTAGAGGATTGGGTCTTTACAGATACCTATGCACAAGAACTTTTACTAAATCATTTTGGAACTCTGTCTTTCAAAGGTTTTGGCATAGAGGAATTAGATTTAGGAATTATTGCTGCTGGAGCTGCAATTCACTACCTTAAAGAAACTCAGCATAATAAGGTGGGTCATATAACACGCATCAATAGAATTTCAGATGAACGACATGTTTGGATGGATCATTTTACAATTCGGAATTTAGAAATCCTTCAAGCCAATAGTATACATGGTATATCATTATTAGATGTTTTAGATCAAACTGTATCCCCAATGGGTTCAAGAGCACTTCGAAGATGGATAGTGCTTCCTCTTAGAGATAAATATGCGATTCAAAATCGTTTGAATATTGTTGACTATTTCTCTAGGCATAGTCAAATAACAGAGGAACTTACCCAAGAGATCAAGAAAATAGGAGACCTTGAAAGACTCATTTCTAAAGTTGCTACAGGACGAATATGTCCTCGTGAAATAGTGCAATTGAAGCGAGCCTTGATTGCCTTAGTTCCGATTTCAGATTCGTGCTCTAACTCTAGTAATAAAAGTTTAAAAGAACTGGCTTTAAAGATTGATCCGTGTCAAGATATTCGAGCTAAAATAGAACAAAGTATTCAAGATGATGCACCTGTCCAAATATTAAAGGGAAATGTTATTTGTCAAGGAGTATCTAAAGAGCTTGACGAATTGAGAGGTATATCTAGTTCTGCAAAAGATTATTTGGAGCAGATTAGAGTCAGAGAGACAGAGCGTACCGGAATTCCATCTTTAAAAATATCTTTTAATAGTGTATTTGGCTATTTCATTGAAGTTCGTAATTTACACAAAGATAAGGTGCCAAAAGAATGGATTCGCAAGCAAACACTTGTCAACGCAGAAAGATTTATAACTGACGAGCTAAAAGAGTTAGAGATTAAAATATTGAGTGCTACAGAAAAAATTCTAGCTCTAGAGAATTCTATTTTCGAGGCACTTGTTGCTTCACTGATGGATATTGTTCCAATAGTTCAAAGAAATTCTCGGTTGATTGCTCGTTTAGATGTTTTGCTTTCTTTTTCAAAGTCAGCTATCGAAAATGGATACGTGAAGCCAGAACTCAATGATAGTTTTGTTCTCAACATAAAAAAAGGCCGTCACCCAGTCATAGAAAGTCAACTTCCACCAGGAGACTCTTACATTTCTAATGATGTTTATCTAGACGAAAAATCTCAACAAATAATTATGATTACTGGACCAAATATGTCTGGAAAATCAGCTATTTTGAGACAAACTGCATTGATTGTTCTCATGGCTCAAATGGGTTCTTTTGTTCCTGCAAAGTCAGTTTCTTTAGGTATTACAAATAAAATATTTACTCGTGTGGGTGCCTCTGATAATATTTCTTCTGGAGAATCTACTTTTATGGTTGAAATGAACGAAACAGCAAGTATTCTTAATAATATATGTGACCGTAGCTTAGTTTTATTAGATGAAATAGGAAGAGGGACAAGTACTTACGATGGTATCTCTATTGCATGGGCTATTGCTGAATATCTTCATAAAAGTAAATTCAAAGCAAAAACTCTTTTTGCTACACACTACCATGAACTAAATGAAATGACAGAGAGTTTTGAAAGGATTAAAAACTTTAATGTTTCAGTAAAAGAAATCGATAAAAAAATACATTTTTTGCGTAAGCTTGAATCAGGGGGATCAGCCCACAGTTTTGGGATACATGTTGCAAAGATGGCAGGGATGCCAAGTCAGTTAATTAGAAGAGCTAATGATATTCTTTTAAAGTTGGAGAAATCACATTCTTCAGAGGAATTGGGCGGAAAGGTGAAATCTATGAGTGAAGATAATTTTTCACAGTTGAGTTTTTTTCAATTAGATGATCCAGTATTAGAGCAAGTAAAAGAAGAAATTATTCGCACAGATATTGATACCTTAACTCCTGTTGAAGCTCTAATAAAACTTAATGAAATCAAGAAAATGATTGGTGCATAGAACCAGTTTTATCACTGTTAAAATATTACTCATTTATTTTGAGGTCTATGAAAAGTAGTTATATTTACAACTTGTTTTAAGAAACCTAATTGCGAGTGTAGCTCAGGGGTAGAGCATCACCTTGCCAAGGTGAGGGTCGAGGGTTCGAATCCCTTCACTCGCTCCAGAATTTCTTTGCTCGAGTGGTGGAATTGGTAGACACGCCGGACTTAAAATCCTGTGCTCT
>MDTC01198613.1_pt1 | contig 22600 bp, 13 predicted proteins | sample 811181 | NCBI WGS metagenome assembly MDTC01 (sample SAMN05326644, study PRJNA326480) | marine metagenome | isolation source: seawater | place: Pacific Ocean: North | collected 2011 | reverse complement strand
CTCTCTCTTCTTCGCAATATGGCAACCAACTGCTTTTGGAATGGACTCCAGCACCGCTATGTCTACGCTTTTAGTTCGAGGTGTATTGGCCTGGCTAACACTTCCAGTTCTGATTTTGGTCGTTATTCCTTTGGTGAAGGAGGTTGTCGTCACCCAAGGAATTGAGCGCTCAAAGGTTCCAATCTGGAAGAGAATTCCTTTCGGTGCTCATCTTGTTCATCTCGGTCTTATACTGCTGCTCATTGGCCATGCCTACACCACTGTTCTGGTTGACAGAGGCGATGCAAGCCATCGAGTGACAATGGTCAAAGACGAGATAGTCGTCAGCGGAAATTTTGGTTACGAATTTACTGGATTGCGCTTAACTTCGGAAAACCTTGAGGTCGGAGACGGTTATGTCGGTATTCAAATCAATGTGTATGAAGTAAGCCAAGGAAGTATTGGAGATATGATTGGAACTGTTGAACCGGGTATGTTACGTTTCGACACAACAACCGATTCTGGATGGGTTTTGCAATCCACTTCTCGCTCTGAAGTCGACACGCTGACCCGATGGAGTGGCGACATCGTGTTCATTTTTGACGGAAGCCAGGCCAACGGACTCATGCAGCAAACCGCTCAAAATGGCTCTGACTCGGTTCAGATTGTTCGAGTGACCGTTTACGACCTACCGGCGTCTCATTTGGTATGGCTCGGCTGGTCGACAATGCTGTTGGGTATGGGCGTGGTTGTCATTGGAGGCATCAGTCAAAACGACAGACGAAAAGCCATTCACGCCTCGCAAAAGGAAGAAGAGTGAACAACTTCTTCGCCAATGCAATTATGAAGGGGGCGATGGTCGCCGAACTACCCGAAAGGGAGGTTATACTATGGAAGACGGAACAATTGTCCACGTTGATTACGAACTTTACAACAATGAAACCGGGGATCTCATCGAGACAACCCGTGAAGCAGTCGCCAAGGAACACGAATCTCATCAAGAGGGTCGAAAGTACGAACCAATGGTCTGTATTGTCGGTGGTGGCCAACTTATTCCTGGTTTTGAAGCAGCTCTAAGCGAAGCAAAGAAAGGCAAGGAAACAGAAATTGTCATCGCTCCAGAAGATGCGTATGGAGAAAAAGATGCTGAACAAATTGAAACCATCAGTATCGATAAACTCATTCGAGCAGTCCAAGACCCAAATGCACTCTATATCGGTGCTCCAGTAACCATTAACGGACGTCAAGGACAACTTTCCTACCTTGCAGCAGGTCGAGCGCGAATTGACTACAACCATCCAATGGCTGGGAAGTCTCTCAAATATTCATTCAACATTGTTGATGTCGTCGAAGGAAAAGAAGACAAGGTTACCGCTTTGCTTCAAGCAAACACTGGACACTCTGGCTTTGAAGTCAGTTTCTCTGGCGACGATCTTTCAATCGTATTGCCTCAAACTATGCTCTTTGATACCAATGCAGCAATGCTCAAGTTCCGTTTGGTTACTACAATTCGTGACGCAATCGAATGTGGCAAAGTTTCCTTCATTGAAGTTCACGAACCTCGTGGATTCGGTGTTGAAGACGACGCTGATGAAGACAGTGTTGAAGACCTCTCTTCTCTTTCTGTCGCAGAACTCAAGGAACGCTGTAAAGCAGCCGGCCTTCCAGTCGGTGGCAAGAAAGCAGATTTGGTTGCTCGACTTTCTCAAGAAGAAGAGTGAACCGGCAGATTGACCGATTGAATCTGAAGATTCGACAGCATCTAGCCCCAAAGGATATTGACGGAAGGCCATAGGCGTTAACAGGGATTACCATGCAGAGTCTCGAGGAACTTGAGGAACAACTCGCATCAAAACACTCATCGCTGCCTTCAGACACCTATTCACCCCTTGAAAAAGGCACTTTATGGCTCGCTGCTTTGGGCCTTGTCGCCTTTCTTGTGAGTTTCATCTTCGCCAATGAGGTCGTTTGGGATGACGGCCTCAAGCCGATTATTTGGGACCCCATTATGGAAGATGCAGGTTCGGCAGGAGATGCAGATTACAATCGATTCAATACACTCATCTACACGATGAGTATGCTGGCCAGTGTCGTTGTCCTGCAAGCGTTGTTTCGAAAAGCCGATTTCCCTGCAGATGACCGCATGCTCCTCGCCCTTCTCACATGGGTTTGCCTTGCTCCAGTTCTACGAGTTTTGGAAGATGCTGATTTCTTTGGTTCTAACATGGATTGGTTGTTCATCTCTCCAATTATCCATCTGCATCTTGCGTTATGGCTGATTGTAGTAGCCGGTCTTTCTCATTTTCTTGCTTCACAGTGGGATGGAATGGCTTCAGATCGAATCGAAGGTAAAATCCGTAAAGCATTGATTCCCATTCTTTTACTCATGCTCTTTTTCCATTGGGCTTTCTTGTATCAACCGGCATATTTGGCGCATGAAGAGATGGGTATGATTTGGATTGGAATAGGTTTTCTCGCATCCTTTGCTGTTCTTCTCGCCGTTATTTTTCAAACCAGAGGCTGGCCAGCAATCACCAGAGGAATGTATGCATTTGGAGCATCAGCCAGCGTCCTTGGATTGTTTCATTGGTTTCAATTTCTTGACACGCCTTGGACTCAAGAGAGTTTACGGGTCTCAGAATCCATTGCATGGTGGCCACTCTTGGTTGTCTTTGGTATACCGGGTGTGATTTGTTATGTCATGTATAGACGTGGCTATGAAGATGCGCTTCAACTCAAATTAACCGGCTATGAAGCTGGAGTCTTACCTGAGGGAATTGGCATCAAAGCATGGGAAGAGGCAGGCGATGAGATAGAAAATCATCCCGTTGAGATGCTTTCACGAACTGCCTTGCTTGCTAGTCCGATGGTTCTTGCAATGGTCTTTGGACAACTGTGTGATGGATTTGCTACAATGGTTGGTATTGACTATTTTGGATACGGTGAAAAGCACGTCGTTAGTAACCAAGTCATCGTTTACGGTGGAGAATTGAATTCAATGCTTGGAATAGAATTTGGTGAAGGGGCTTGGCTCTTTGCCTTACTCAAAGCGGTTTTAGTAGGGGCAATCAGCTGGATGTTTGTCGAAATGAAAGTAGAAAAGAGGCAACGCCATATACGTATTTTGATTGTTTTAGCGGTTTTAATTGTAGGATTAGCACCCGGAATAAGAGATATCGGTCGACTTATGCTTGGTGTTTGAGAGCAAATGTTCGCATAACTGAACTGTAGTAGTGTTAAAGACGCCCTCCTCCTCCCTCGGTATGAGGGGTGCAGATGGACCGATTACCTACCCGTGTAAATCGCAGTGACCCCGAGTTCTTAGAACATAAACAGTTCAATCAATCTCTGATTGACACCTTGCAAGAGCGCTTAATTGTCGCTTCAAACGGGGGGGGTGGCAAGTATGTCGAACGTCATCGTGGTCGAGATAAACTTCTCGCTCGTGAGCGAATTGAGCGCATAATTGACCCCGGGACTGCATTCTTAGAACTATCACCACTTGCCGCTTTCGAACTTTACGATGGCCGGGCGCATTCAGCAGGAATCGTTACGGGTGTGGGAATGGTTCACGGTAGGGAATGCCTTTTTGTCGCAAATGATGCTACAGTTAAGGGCGGATCATATTATCCAATGACGGTGAAGAAACACATTCGAGCCCAAACTGTCGCTCATGAAAACCATCTGCCCTGCATATATCTGGTTGATTCAGGAGGTGCATTCCTTCCGATGCAGGATGAAGTATTCCCGGATATCGGGCACTTTGGCCGCATCTTCCGTAATCAAGCACGTATGTCGGGTGACAAGATACCCCAAATTGCAGCAGTTCTTGGTTCGTGCACAGCCGGTGGAGCATACGTTCCCGCAATGAGTGATGAATCGATTATTGTCAAAGGCAACGGCACGATTTTCCTTGCTGGCCCCCCATTGGTGAAGGCTGCGACTGGAGAAGAGGTCACTGCAGAAGAACTCGGTGGTGCTGAAGTCCATACTGCTCAATCCGGTGTTGCTGACCATTTCGCAGAAGATGAAACCGAGGCATTACGCATGGTGCGAAACATCGTTGAAAACCTCGGCCCCCGCACGCTTGCCGCTTCCGCAAGTTCCCCTCCAGAATTGCCCGCACATGATGTTGAAGATTTACTTGGTTTGATACCCAGTGATAATCGAACACCGTTTGACATCAAGGAAATCATTGCTCGAATTGTTGATGGTTCTCGGTTCCATGAATTCAAATCTCGTTACGGAACGACGCTCATCTGTGGATTTGCACATATCCATGGCCACAAGGTAGGTATTGTTGCGAACAATGGAATTTTGTTCTCTGAATCATCCCTCAAAGGAGCTCACTTTGTTGAGTTGTGTGGTCAAAGAGGAATCCCACTAATCTTTTTGCAGAACATCACCGGTTTCATGGTTGGAAAGGCGTATGAGGCAGGCGGCATCGCCAAAGATGGAGCTAAACTGGTAACGGCTGTATCTTGTGTCAATGTCCCTAAGTTCACGGTAATTATTGGTGGCTCTCACGGTGCAGGTAATTACGGAATGTGCGGCAGGGCTTATGACCCCCGTTTCTTATTCATGTGGCCAAACAGTCGAATCTCAGTCATGGGCGGTCCACAAGCTGCAGACGTTTTGACCACTGTCAAGCAAGACCAGCGTGCCAGGGAAGGTCAACCTGCTATGGATGGCGAAGAACTTGAATCATTCCGCTCGCCAATTCTTGAAAAGTATGAAACAGAGGGCAGCCCGTATTATTCAACCGCTCGACTGTGGGATGATGGAATTATTGACCCGAGAGATACTCGGGATGTTCTCGGCTTATGTCTGGCAACGGCTCGAAACGCTCCACTCCCTGACGATCGATTCGGCGTATTTAGGATGTAATTATTCAATTTAAAAATTAAAAATGCAATTGGGGTTTTCAAGATGATAATTATCGATACACCACCGCAAACTGAATTGGTTTCCATCGAAATACAAGATTCAGGTTGTCACATTAAATTGAACCGTGAAGAAAAGTTCAATGCCCTCAACATCCAAATGATTACCGAACTGTGCACACTTTTTGATTGGACTGCTGAACGCAGCGTTGGTGTCCAAGGAGAACTGTTTGATTCCAACGGTTCACCATTTCTTCGTACCCTTGTTCTGTCAGGCGCAGGACGCCATTTTTGCGCAGGTGCAGACATCAACATGATGCGTGATGCAGGTGCGAACACTCCTGAGGAGAACCGAATTGATTCAGAACGTCTTGACCGTCTGTTCAATGGTTTGTGGTCGCATCCTTGTTTCACTGTAGGCGCCATTCAAGGCGTGGCATTAGGCGGCGGTGCTGGGCTTGTAGCCTGTTTGGACCATGTCATTGCCACATCCAACGTTAAGATCGCTTTATCAGAAGGGAAACTGGGTATCCTTCCAGCAGTAATTGGCCCCTATGTTTACCGTCGGCTTGGCTCCGCATGCTTTCGCAGACTTGCCATGCAAGCCAGTCGTATTGGTTCAGAGGAAGCCCTTCGAACAGGATTCATTGAAGCGGTTGTCGAATCAGTTGAACAGCTGTCTCCAGCCGTTGATGCCTTGGTTGAAGAAGTTCTCAGTACAGGGCCTCAAGCCGTTACACTGGCTAAAGAATTGACACTCGAATTTGACCGATGGACAGGTAGCGATGCTGAATTGCGAGAATTTACTCTTGACTTCACCAGTCGTATGCGTGGCTCAAAAGAAGGTCAAGAGGGACTCTCTTCATTTCTTGACAAGCGCCCTGCAAATTGGAAAAACGAATGAGGGGACGCAATGGTAAGCAAAGTCTTGGTTGCAAATCGAGGTGAAATTGCTTGCCGCATTTTACGTGCTTGTCGTGAGGCAGGTCTTGCCAGTGTTGCAATTTTTGCTGAAAACGACAGCAAATCTCTCTTTGTCGAACTTGCTGACCAAGCCGTTCAGTTACAAGGTGATTCAATCACTTCGACGTATTTGAATCAAGAACAGATTCTCAAAATTGCGGCAACGACGGGTTGCGATGCCGTTCATCCCGGCTTTGGGTTCCTTTCTGAACGAGCGGATTTTGCACGTGCCGTTACCCAAGCAGGAATACAGTGGATAGGTCCAAGTCCTTCTGCAATTGAGCGAATGGGCGATAAAATGACAGCACGCAAAACCATGAGAGATGCCGGCGTTCCAGTTATCCCTGGTGAAGAGATAGAGCAAGAAGACGAACATGAGGCACTTCTTGCAATCGAGCAAGCCAGCACCCGTGTCGGCTATCCGTTGTTACTCAAGGCATCATCAGGTGGCGGTGGTAAGGGGATGCGAGCAGTTGAACGCCCCGAAGATCTTCTCGCCGCTGCTCAAAGTGCTCGTCGTGAAGCTCTGGCTGCATTTGGTGACGGACGAGTTTACCTTGAACGCATGCTTACTGGTTCGAAGCATGTTGAAATTCAAATTCTCGCAGACCGTCATGGTCGCACGATTCATCTGGGTGAGCGCGAATGCAGTGTTCAACGTCGCCATCAGAAAGTGTTTGAAGAAGCGCCTTGTGCTACAATGACTGAAGAGATTCGTTCTGCAATGGGTAAAGCAGCAGTCGCTGCTGCCATGGCAGTTCACTACGAGGGTGCGGGGACGGTCGAATTTTTACTCGCTCCAACTGGTGAGTTTTTCTTCCTTGAGATGAATACACGAATTCAGGTGGAACATCCGGTGACGGAACTGGTTACTGGCGTTGATATCGTTCGTGAGCAATTACGAATTGCTGCAGGTGAGCCAATGTCGTGCGGCGATTTGAATCTCCGTGGCCACGCTATTGAAGTGCGATTATATGCCGAAGATGCATCGAACAATTTCCTTCCAGCAATAGGGCCACTCGCTGTCTTTCAGCCCCCAGAAGGGCCTGGTATTCGTTTAGATACGGGAGTGAGGCAAGGCGATGAAGTCACTCCAAATTATGATCCAATGCTTGCGAAATTGATTGTTTGGGCGCCTTCACGCATCGAAGCTTTACAGCGCATGCGGCGAGCACTGGATGAGTTTGTCGTTCTTGGAACAACAACTAATCTTCGCTTCTTACGGGAACTTTGTGATGTCCCCGATGTGATCGAAGGTAGTACCGATACGACCATGATTGACCGGTTGTGGCCCAATGGATGGTCGGCATCCATTCCTGTTGAACTTGAAGACGGTGCACTCATGGCTGCTGCCGTATCGGAAAGTTCTGGATTGCACCGCCAAGTTCATTCGAATGCTCAAGTTTCTGACCAATCCGGTCCAGTGAGCCCCTTTATGACACTGAGTAGGAGGTATCCATAATGCTTCACCAATTCAGAACCGCAGAAGGCGATGTTGAAGTAACGGTTGCCAAGCAAGGTGATGTTTGGCAATTGGGGCAACATCAAGCAACTGTTGAAGACGATGGAAGACTCTCAATACGCCTTGCAAACGGGACCAAGGGTTATGCTACAACTGCCAAAGTTGGTGATGTATGGTGGGTTCATTTTCAAGGTCATACTTTCTGTTTAGAACGAATTGAGCCGGGAGCTTCTCAATCAGGTGACGAAGGCGGATTAGTTGCTCCAATGCCGGGTAAGGTTCTCGAAGTTTTGGTCGATGTAGGGCAGTCTGTTGAAGGCGGTCAAACGCTCATGGTGCTTGAGGCGATGAAAATGGAACATCGCATACTTGCCTCAAATGCGGGACAAATTACAGGCATTCACTTTTCTGCAGGTGAGCAAGTCCAACAAGGTTCGGTCTTACTTGAAATGGTTGAGGATGAAGCTTAACGTATCTTCCAATTGCCCGATTCAATAACGTGAACATTTTCTTCATCGTGATTGTTGTAAGCATAGGTCCATGCCCATTCTTGACCACGCTCAGTTTTGATTTGAACGATTGTTCTGGTAAACAAGGAATCCGTTGATTGATATCCATAAAATCCTTCAATTGTGTCCAGTGTTTTCAAGGTTGGAAACATTTGGTCAATTTGGTAAACTTCTCCATACACCGTCCCCTCTTCACCAGTCAACATTCCTGGGTAGTCATCAAGATCGATAAGCATCCCATCGGTTGATGCTAAACGACCTTCTCCAATGCTGTATTCTGAAAGGGTTGGGTGGCGAGACTCCCCTTTCATCAGCGTACCATAGACAAAGATGTTTTCAATGGGGTAACTTGGTTTAAAATCTTCAATAGCATTTTTTAATTCTCCAATTGGAAGTTTTCTTTTCTTTAATCCGTTTTCAATCAGGTTACAATACAATGATGTCGGCTGAATAAATCGCTCTTCTCGTCTGTTTTCTGTGACGCAATAGGTTAGCGCTTCGACAAAGGTTCCGTTCGGAAGAATCACCTCAACCTTCCGTCGAGCATATGCTCCTGCCTTGACGCCTTCTTTTTGGTCCATCGCCCTTAGAGCATCCGCATTCATACTGAAAAGAACTCCTGGAACTGCATGGCCTCGGCCGGTTTCAATAACATCGGCAGCCCCTCCTTCTCTCGAGTTGGAAAAATAGTGGAATTTCATCGAATAGTTTGGTAACCAACACGGACTTATTTCCACTAATCCATCTGATCTGAGTTTTTTATCCTCACACCAAGCTTGCCAGTCATCCCAATCAAGATTTGAACCGTAGCCAAAATACAGCGTACTTTCATCTTCCATGCTGACAAATAACGGCTAGGCTATATCAAACCTTACCGAATCAACCCCACGAACATGGTTCGAGGACTTCTTGTCCACCCATCAGTGGTTGTAAGGCGCTGGGGATCTTTACTCGTCCGTCTTCCATCTGGTTTTGTTCCATTATCGCAACTAAAGCTCGAGAAGTGGCAACAGCAGTCGAGTTAAGCGTGTGTGCTATAGGTTGGCCAGCATGACCTGGCTGACCGTATCGAATTTGTAATCGGTTGGCTTGATAGTCGGTACAATTTGAACATGAAACGATTTCCTTGTATTGGTTAGCACCCGGGATCCAAGCCTCAAGGTCGTATTTTCGAGCAGCAACAGTTCCCATGTCGCCGGTACAGATATTCACAACTTCGTAATGCATGCCAAGTGCATCCCACAAGTCAAGGCAGTTTTGCAACAGTTCTTCTTGAAGTTCCCATGATTGTTCTGGAGTTGCGATAATGATTTGCTCAATCTTGGTAAATTGGTGAACTCTCCAAATTCCTAAATCAGATTGACCATGTGAGCCGACCTCTCTTCGGAAACAAGGTGAGACGCCAACAATACGTAACGGTAAATCACTTTCAGGAATCGTTTCTCCCATGAACATGGCAGTGAGAGGATGTTCTGAGGTTGCTATCATGTAGTAGTTATCTGGTTCAACTCCATACATGACCGTCTCAAAGTCAGAGAGGTCAGTTACGCCCTCGTAGGCTTCTCTGTTCATCATCACTGGTGGCTGGACAAATGTGTAGCCGCGTTCACGGATAAAATTGACAGCGAACTGCTGCAGAGCAAAGTCCAGTCGCGCTAAGTCGCCTTTGAGGAAAAAGAATCGACTACCAACAATCTTGGCAGCGCGTTTGAGGTCGACCCATTTATTCATCTCGATGAGTTCATTGTGAGTACGTGGTTCAAAATCAAAAGTCGGCTTTTCTCCATGGACACTGTGTTGCGTGTTCCCGGATTCATCTGCTCCGACGGGTACATCGGGATGGAGTATGTTCGGTATACTCATTCGTAGTCGGTCACGCTCAGCCATGGCAAGGTCGGTTTTCTTCTCCATTTCACTGATCTGAGCGCCTAAATCAGCGACCTCAGCGAGAATACGCTGCGCTGCTTGTTCGTCGCCTGACTTTTTTGCAGCTCCAATTCCCCGAGCAGCAGTATTCTTCATGGCGCGAAGTTGATTTGTTCCGTGTTGGAGATTAATCCACTCTTGGTCAAGTGCGATAACTTGTTCAATACTATCGTGAGGTATTCCTCGCTTATCGTGGTCCTTACGTATGACATCGGGTTCGTTTCGAAACATGTTCATATCGAGCATTCTCTTCACCTCACAACGTTATTCCAAAGTCAAAAATTGCTGTTCCTACGATGAGCAGCCCTCCGATGACATAGCCGAGAATAGCGCCTCCATTCAACAAAGGCAATCCTGCTTGAGCCCGACCACGTGCAACATAGGTCATCAGAGCAAAATAGCCAACTAATCCACCAAGAAGCGTCGTCATTGCGACAAGGAAACCGTCGTTTCCTTCAATGTATTGAGCCGCAGAGAGGACCAGCATTCCTGGGAAAATCACATCGCCAAGACCCATGAACATGGCGTCTTTTGATTTCTTTTTCGGAGCAGATGCTGGACGAGGTTTTGCAGGCGCCTCAGTATTCATTTCTTTCATAGAAACGGTTTCATCAATGAATGAGTAGCCTTTTTCTTGTGGAGCGACCAATAGAATCGGTAATCGCAGTCCAATCATTGTATCAGCCAAATCAAGCATATGTTTCGAGCGATAGACAGCCCATGCATCATACACAGCTGCAGCAATCATAAACACGATAATCAACGTTGGAACAAAGGTGACACCAAGCATGACGATTACGCCAGAGCCGACAAGAACTCCAACCGTATTGACCACATACCATTCACTGTGAACATACAACAACACCATCAATAGAGCACCGACGAGAAGTCCAACAATCAGTGGACCATCTTCAAGCTGTAAGCCTTCAATGATCAACATCTCATTAGTCACTATACCGGCTTCGATTGTCACAGTATCGTTCTCATAGACGGCATGGAACATCGAAGAGTTCTCATATTGACCGAACCAAACGGTTTCGAGGTTTTCAGAGATAGGGAATGAAATCAAGTTTTTCAGTGACTGCGAATAGTGCCAATTTGCACTTTCATCGGTCGCCACAAGTAAATCACTGTATCCACTTTCATCAAGGTCAGTGATGCGAACAGATTGAATTGAATCTGCATATCCTTCAAGATTCATTTTCGTTTGAGCCACGAACATGTCGTCTTCTGAACCATCATTTGTTCTTTCAAATCCAGCAACATCACCGTTTTCTTCACCGAGGAGTAAAAAGCCTTCATTTTCTTCAGATTCGTTGATTAAATTTTCAGACCAAGGTGAGTGCCCGTAGTCGGCACTGGTGAAATTCGTGGTAGAATTAATTTCAAACAAAATACTCGCTTGACTTCTCAAGTCTTCAGGAGCATTTGAGTCAAATGCCGGCGCATTCTTTTCTAATTCGACAACCACTGCCATATTTGAGGTGACGATGAGTATTTTATCATCATCAATTAACTCTGCATACTCTACGCCATATTGAGCGTCCAAATTCATTGGTAACTCCCATCCAGCTTGATAGGCAAGCACTCCAGGGCTGTCTTCAAAGACATTAAATCGATGCAAACGATTGTCTTCATTGATGACATACATGGCTTCATCTGCATAGAAAGCGAGTGAACATGCGCTGCCTAGATTGCCTAAAAATTCTAGATTTGTAGAATTGTCAAGTTGGTCTTCGACGTAACGGTGGCAATCATAGGAGTCTTGAATTTCTCCCGTCTCAGCATCGACATACCAGATGTGTCCTTGATTCGTGAATGAATAATATTCATCGGAAACCACAACTCTCAAATCTGCAGTATCGGTATAAGGCAGGCGTTCATGGGTAATTGTCCAGGTTGGTGCGCCGTTGACAAAACCTTCTCCATGGTAGACGCTGATGGAATCATTCCACATTGTAGGGCTGCCAATCAGCGAATTGGTGAGGTGAGTATCCATTCCATGATGCGTCAAATAGGACTCTTCAAGTTCGTCCGTGCTTTGGTAGGCAAAGGGTTCTGATTCCAAATCGAGAACCAAAACGTGGGCCAGTGGTACGGTTGTATACATCAGAGCAATGGCTAATACACCCATGATTCCGTATTTAATGATCCAATCTTTCTTGTATTTCGCAAGCGTCAATATCGCAGCAGTAAAAATGAAAATCATGACTAATTCCAGAGCAATATAGCGAACTTGACTTGCACCAGCCTCGCCAAAGGCTTGTAAATTTGCAACATCATACCATGGTCGAATAAACAGGGCTATTCCAATGGTCAACACGAACATGAACACCATGCCCATCATTGAGGCAAACTGTTCTTTCAACATTGCAAGGATATTGTCTTCAGCCTTGAGTTCTTCTTGAACTGCTGCGAATTCCTCCGAAACCTTTCTGTCCGGTGACGAGGGTTCCGATTGTTCGGTCATATCCATTGCGAGTTCGGACACTCATATGAGCGTCGCGCCTCTTACGCCCCCTACGGGGGCGATACAGCATCAGCCAATCAGTAGAGAACAAAAGGCCAAATCCTTCCATCACTTCGCCAATATGTGGTTGAAGTGCGGTCGTGGATTGAATCGTCCAAAAAGCGCGGTATGTCTCTTGGATTACAAGGGACACTGACAGTTCTTCAACGCCTTGATTTGACCCTGCCAGAACAAATTATTCATGTTGCGGGAAGCAATGGAAAAGGAACTGTATGTGCGATTATGGCTGCGAGCTTATCCATAAACGGTCGAAAAAATGTTCTTTTCACATCCCCACACGTCGCACGAATTGAAGAGCGAGTTCGCAGAAACGGTACACCAATCTCTTCGAGAGAATTTGACGAGGCACTGATTCGCATTCATCATGCAGCCACGGGTGATTCGAACATTCCACATATCGAACTCACCTTTTTTGAAATCACCTACTTGGTTGCAATGGTCGCCTCGCAAGGATGCGAGGTTCTCATCCTTGAAACCGGATTGGGTGGTCGCCTTGATGCAACCCGAAGCGGGCCTGCCACCATCTCTTTGGTCACTTCAGTGAGTCTCGAACACCGAGATATTTTGGGTCATGATTTGCCCTCAATCGCCCGAGAAAAAGCCGCAATTGCTCGGCCAAATTGCCCGATTGTTATCCGTGATCCAGAAGATGAGGATGTTCGTCACGCAATGCTCGAGGAGGCTAAAAATGCTGGAAATCCGTTGATAGGTGAAATGATTGGGCCTGCCGACGCTTCTTTTGTCAGCATCTCCACCGGAGTTGGGGTTGTTGATGAGGCTGCAGAATTAGCGTCTGCAGTTTTTGAAAAAATCGGATATTCTACCAATTACATTGAGCAGGCTAAGCAGGTTTTACGATGGCCAGCTCGCATGCATTTCTTGTCAAAGCGAGAAACTTCTTCTCACCCATACTTGCTTGATGCGGCCCACAATCCATCCGGATTACGCCGAATACTTCCCGAATTAGAACAGTTCATCACTCAGCATGCCCCCCACAGTGCAAACGGTCCAGTCTGGAGTTTGCTTTTTGGCACATCACCTCAGCACGATTTATCTGAAATGCTCTCACCATTGCATGACATGTGTCGGCGTATTCCACCACAGCAGATTCTGTTAACCCTGCCTCACGGGGGGCGCTATCCAGGAGTTGAAACCGAAGTATTACTCGAGGAAAAATGGTTGCTTGAGAACCCTTTGACGTCTCCTTCAGCATCACACGCTATCGAAAAATTGGCATCAGATTCAGCGGATAATGTTGGACTTGTGGTTAGTTTAGGTTCGTTGTATTTGCAAGGGAATATATTGAATTCATTTCAATGGGCCAGTGATGAAAACCTTTCTTTGTTTGCGAAGCACTGATAGAGAGTTAGCGTGTGAGAGGGGTGTTGAGGGCCATGAGTGAGAAATGGGATATCCGTTTTTTAGAACTCGCAAAGCATATTTCCGGATGGAGCAAAGACCCTTCCACAAAGGTTGGCTGTGTGGTTGTTGGTGAAGACCGCGAGATACGCTCAACAGGATTCAACGGTTTTCCTCGAGGAATCGATGATGACGAAGAGCGACTCACTGACCGTTCTCAAAAATATCCGTTGATTTGCCATGCTGAAGAAAATGCAATTATGCATGCTGCACGAATCGGTATATCGCTCAAAGGCGCGACTGCTTTTGTTACATGGCCTCCTTGTTCACGCTGCGCTCGTTCGTTAATTCAAGCCGGAATCAAAGAGATTGTTTATCCTGAAACCGATGGCATCCCAGAGCGCTGGGTCGAAGATTTCACTGTTTCGAATGGAATGCTTCTTGAAGCGGGTGTTTTGGTTCGCACTGTTTGATTTGGGATTACCGACGCTTTGATGCTCTCCCGATGACTGGCAAATCTATGCGAGGGGTCAGTACAGCAGTTCTTCTGACCCTGCTTTTGTTATGTTCGGGTTGTGCTGCTCCGTCAGTAGACACTGTTTCATCGAGCCAGTCGCAAGAGCCTGAAACGCCTACTGAGCCCTGTAATGGATTAATCATTCTCTGTTTACGAACCTATGATAACGTGACATTCCCCGAAACTCACAACTCCTTTTCAACACATCAAGATGGCATCTATTATCCGGCCAGTAATCACCAAACGGGCCTTGATGCACAATGGAATGCCGGCATGCGTGCTTTCATGGTCGATACCCATTATGAGACGCTGGGAGATGAGCAAATCGAAACGGTTCGCTTGTGTCATGGCGATGACAGTAGAGGATTCAGTCCATGCTTATACGGTACGGTCGATTCGGTGAATTGGTTCACTAATCTTCGTGAAAAAATAGATCAAAGTCCGCGAGACATCGTCACTCTTTTGGTTGAGAATTATGTTCAACCAGACCACCTCAAGGCTGTGTTTGAACTCTCCGGACTGTATGAAAAAGTCTACTATCATGAACTGAATACTCCCTGGCCTACACTACTGGAATTAATTGAACAAAACACGACCCTGGTCGTCTTTTGGGAACAGGGTGGCGATGCAGCTCATCCTTGGGTTCATGATTTCCTTACACACAGTTGGACTACCAATTTCGCCGAAGAAAATACCGAGGACATGAATTGCGATGTATTGAGAGGTGATGTTGAACAGGAAGTATACCACATGAATAATTGGCTTCGAGGTCCTTTGGGATTATCAGATCCAACACGTGGTGATGAAGCCAACGATGTTGACTTTTTAATTCAACGAAGTAAAGAATGTTGGCAGCAACACGGTAAGCGTCCGACCTTCATTGCAGTTGATTGGTGGGAAGACGGCGATGTTGTAGCCGCTGCTAAGGCAGTAAATGAGCTTGATACTTGGGAATAATTAATTCCAAAAACGTCGAGTTCTCGCATATTCAATTTCAGCATTATGAATTGTTTCAAGTAAGCCTTCAATGTTATTTCGTTGAACTTTTCTCAATACCCTTTGAGCAGTCGCTTCGCCTATTCCTCTGCCCATTAAACAGAGAACAGCCTCATATCCTCTTGATTGTACAATCGAAGCGTTCTTCATCATTCTTGCTTGGTCTTTCTCATCTTCTGAACCAACCCATTCTTCCAACATTGATTGCATACGTTCCGGAGCACAAGCCAGCATCGAACCCTTGCACTTCAAGCAGGTTTTGATATCGCTGATTTCAGGGTATCTGGCAACTCTAAACCGACGAGTTGTTCCACATTTTAAACAGCAGAGAACAGCTCTCTCATTGGTTAAGCGACTTCTCAATTGGTTTCGAACTTGGGCATTATCCCAATTTGGCAGCAGCATATCTCTACTTGAGTGATTCGACAACCCAATTGGACCAGAAGCAGTGATTTTCACTTCAATATTTCCTTTTTGTATGGCTCGCAATACATCTCTGACACCGTAAACATCCATTCGCTCATGGAAAAGTTTGGACAGGACTTCTTCCATGACTACCGAACCGCGATACTTTCGCAAAAGGGCTTGAAGGTTGATTTTTCTGGGGTCGACCCCGTGGCGTAAAATCCCAAAAGTTTTGGCAACCTGAGCAAAGCGCCATCGAACCTGACGTGAGTTTGGTAAGGTGACGCTGAGCAATCCTTCAATCGCATCTGGTGGCGTTTCCATCATCCAATTAACCAGGTCCTCAGGATTTACCGCACCTGTTTGTAAAGCAATTCGTGTAGGCTCGACGACTAATCGACCCCATTTTCCAGACTTCGTCGACGCCATTGCCATGAGGAAATGTCCCAATCCCTCATTGATTCGAGAACCGTGGCATGAATTGATGACGATCGCATCTTCTCGAGCCTCAAGCGTCATCAAACGGTCGGTTGGGACATGACCGGTCGCTTCGACATGCGCAGTAATCGATTCAGCCATGAGTCCAAGCGCTTCATCATCAAAGGGGTGTTCTGACAAAATTGAATTTCGCTCGGCAAATATTCCTTCATTATCGAGAATTTGAGCATCGTTAACCGTATTTTGGTTGTGTTCAAACAGATGGAGGTCATCAGCAATGAGTTGTCGAAGTCTTCCAATATCTCGTCCGATTGCTTTGGGAACTGGTGGTAATTCTCCCATCCAACGAGGTGCTTGCGCTTTATCAGAGACGGGTGCGACTAAAATCTCTGATTGTTCAGGGTCTGCATCGATAATCAACCACGTTCTTCCCGCCATCACAAATTGTCTTCTGCTGCCATCATCATCTTCGCCACTGTCGTTAAGTGACAAAACAAATGCCTCGTCAACGCTTCCTAAACTACGCCGAGTCACGGCATCTCGCACTCGGTAAGATTGCTTGTCGGGAATCATTGAAAGATGATTTGTCACCCATTGTCGGGTTCTTCCTGCAGTTGAAAACCAACCGAATTTGAAAGGGAGGGGGACAGGTACAGTCCGTTGCTTGAGTACTTCAGGTACTTCTTCATCTGGAATCGAAAATAATGGGCGCTCATCCGGCAGTGGTTCGCCTTTCTTCATCGCCTCTTGTTGCGCAACTGCATAGACTGCTTTGGGCCATCTATACCACGGCACTTCATTTGGGTCTGGAGTGAATCGTAGAATCCAACTGTCAGCCAATACGCGTAAAATCGCTTCAGAATCATGCCTTGACCACCCTTCGAACTGAGCAACTCTGGACAGAATTTCTGTCGCTTCATCAATAGCAACTGCGTTGAAAGAATGCGCCATCATAACCAACTGATTCGCTGCAACCGATAACGGACGTTGACGCCATTCAATCGATTCTATTTGGCCAAGCATTGCACGACGACCGACAACTGCACTTTCGGCAATGTCATCAGCATCCCATGAGAGAAGGTGCCCCCTGCCGATTCCGCCTAAACGGTGGTCTGCACGCCCAACTCGCTGGAGCATTCGGTCAACAGAACGCGGACTTTTTACTTGGATAATGCGTCGTATTTTGCCAACATCTATTCCCAATTCAAGGCTTGAAGTACAGACAAGGCCGGCTAACTCTCCACTTCGCAGTTGATCTTCCATATCCTGACGCGTTTCTGCAGCAAGCGAACCGTGATGCACTCCAATTTTTACATCAGGGGCCATGTTTTGTAACCTGTTTGCGATGGTTTCCGCATCGCTTCTGCTGTTGACAAAAACCAGGCATGGAGGTTCGCTTTTCAACACCTCGATTAATCTGCGAAAACTCGCATGGGCGCGAGGTTGAATACTCATTTCTAGAGCCCCAATTTCATCTTCAGGCAAACTCTGAGCGCATTCCACTGTTAATTCAGTGTCTCTGTCGCCGGTTGTGAGCAATGCTTTGCCCTTTTTGGGTGAGAGCCACTTTGCGACTTCTTCAGGATTGCCAACGGTAGCAGAAAGTCCAATTCGCTGAACAGGGTGCCCAGAGAGGGCTTCAAGCCGTTCTAACCCAACCGATAATTGCCAACCGCGTTCACTTGCAGCTAAGTCGTGAACTTCATCAATAATCACCGCTTGAACGCTCTTCAACAACTCTCGCAGATTTTTGCCGGTAAACATCAGTTGGAAGGTTTCTGGAGTGGTTACCAGCAAGTCTGGAGGGTTTCTTGCCTGTCGTGTTCTTTCACTTTGCTTCGTGTCTCCATGGCGTAATCCAACTTTTAGCCCAACTGCTTCAGTAATTTCGGTGAGCCGCCGATCAACATCTCTGTTGAGTGCTCTCAAAGGTGTGATGTAAAGAATTGACAATGGTTTCCATTTTTCAACTAAGCACCGATGCAGCATAGGAAGTACGGCAGAGAGTGTTTTTCCTGAACCCGTTGGGGCGACAATTATTCTATCGCCACCGTCACATAATTCCGGTAGTGTAGATACTTGAACCGGTGTTGGATTCCAACCCTTCGAATGGAGTGCTGCAGCCAACTTTGGCTCGAGGTTGGAAAATGCATTTGACATACTCTCCCCACCCCTTCGGAGAGAGGGTCTTGTCGACCTCTTTTGAGTATTTGCAGAGAAGCGTAAATCAAACTGAGTTAGAAAAATCAGTCTTCGTCGTATTCTTCTTCATACTCGTCATCGTCTTCTTCTTCATCTTCCCAGTCTTCTTCATCCGAGAAAACACCGTCACCATGGTCGATGGTTGTACGGGATGCGACCGCTGCAACGCCGATAAGAACGAGAACAGAGGTAATGATGAAAATCAAAGCAAGTGGGCTTTCACGTGCTTGGTCAACCCAACCAAAGTATTGAGCATAAGCGATATCAATCGAATGTTCTGCGCTGTTATCATCATCATTAACTTCGACGATGAGATTGTCATAATCGACAACGACGCGAATACGATTCACGTCTTCTGCTGACCATGTGGTGCTGACTTGGATGACTTCATTTCCGTCAATTCCTGCCACACCTACCGTGTCAAACGGAGTTTCATCATCACCAGAATAGAAGGCCACCTTAAACAGTTGAGCTGTTGAACCTCCAATGTTAATGACATCAGCATTGATTTCAATGTTTGATCCTGGTGCTATGTGGTCATCGGAGAGAGAGATTGACTTCACGCGTAGTTCAGGTCCAACCGCTCCGAGGCGAATCCATTGTCGTTCAAAGTCTGTATCATCGACAGCAAGTTCAGGAATCGGGCTTGCCTCTGAATTTGAGACAACCGGGAATTGATTTCCTGCAGCATCATAACCGGTTAAGTAGAACCCGACGAAGTCACCTTCTTGAAGAACAATTCTCCCACCATCGGTCAAATCAACTGCCCCTGTCCAAATGACGTTTTGACCTTCTTGCTGCATTCCTAAGAGCGAAGATCCAGCGCCGATGGTCACCGTGCGTGTAGCATCGCGCATGACCCAGTGGACCATTTGGCTTGAACCGGTGAGGTCAGCATCTTCAGTTCCATGGAATTCAACTGGAATATTTGTGAGGTCATTATTCAATGAAATGTCGATGACATTGAGTGGCGAAATACGACGCACCACACGTGGTGCAGCGTCATCAACAATGACTTGCAATGTCGTTGAAACCAATGTTCCAGTCATGTCTTCTCCTCGTCCCGGGATATTGGTGATGGAGATAAGGCATGTTCGAGATGGCGACGATTGAAGGGTCAAGGCAGAAGACAGTGGCACTTCAACTGAGAACTCACCAAGTGAACTGATTGAGCCATCACTCCACATCTTTTCTCCATCAAATACCTCAATGAGAATACCAACGTCTCTTGGAGCCGCAACAGAACTGCCTTCATAGACAACTCGACCCGTAAATGCCAGACGGTCATCCTTGCGCACTCGACTTCCATCGGCAACGATTCCAGTACGAGGTTCAGATATGTCCTCAACGAGGTATTCTGTTGGAGAGAGCATCAGGTCATTTTCAACGCGGAATGTGTGTTCAAGTAACAATATTTGAGCATCGCCATCAGAGCCTCTTTCTTTGTAGACCAATGCCACATCACCCATTTCTTCATCTGGCCAATCCCACCCTATAACGAATTCAAAGGTTACAATAATCCAAGGTAAACCAGATTCATTGGTCGTTTCATGCATTGAACTACTGGTCAACAAAGTAATGAAGTTACTTTCAGACCAGAACGTGTTGTTGATTCCGGAGTAAGAAATTCTTTGAGCGTCTCTCAATGGGTTTGGTCCTTCAAAGTCAAACACCAATGAAATGTGTTCAAAATCAATGGCGGTGTTTGCATCGATGAAACCGAGTGTAATGGTTTGCTTCATTCCAGCGAATACAGGCGCATTATCTTCGTGCCCCACCCAATCCAAACCTGTGAATACTGCTGTTGAATCCTTGCGGGTGCGGAATGTTGCATCATCGTAAAGGAAACCTGGGCCAGACTGGAATTCATGCAAGACATCATCACTGTCCATTTGGGTGTAGTGCAACGGATTTCCTGCTTGGTCTCCTCCTGACCAATAATACGATACTCGGCCCATGTTCGGGTTTCTTGAATGGTCAATTGTCGTGATGAACCACTTGTTCTTAGCTACGGTTGAATTGTAAACGGCCTTGGATACGTATTCTTGAGGGTCCGGTTCTCCATTGCGGTTGAGGTCATGGTCTGATTCAACCCAATACATCAAATCAAGCGCCATTGGGTGGCCAACATCATCGTTGATGAGAATCTTGACTTCTTGAACAGTACTCGCAGCTTCATAACTCTCGTCGATAGGGAGAACTGCAGTTCGAAGTGGAGCAGTCGCATCGACCAGATACGTACGTTGCCAATCTGAATTTGGCTGCATTACGTGCGTTGGTTCCTTCTCGTTATAGGTTTGAACTTCATAGGTGAGTCCCGACTCTACATCGATATCAGGAAGGTCGACTGAGATGAAGAAACTGCCGTTGTTGTTGGTCGTATCACGTGCAGTACTCTCGACCCAGCCGTTGCGTGAGACGCGAACGTCAAAGGCACTGTCTCTCGGGGCGTCTTCAGTGTTTTGGAACCACATTGCTCCTTGGAAATAGAGTGTTTCTCCAGCAGCAACCCACGAGTTGTCAGGCACATCGTCCATAACTAGGGCGCCATCGTTATCTCGAACCTTTAGCCAACCCAGTCCAAAGGTGCGGTTAACTTCCAGTCCAGTCGTACTTGTCAAATCCAAAGGAGAATATCCAGCAGAGCCCGTATTGTCTAAGCATCCTGTCCTAAATCGCACATTGCTTTGGTCAGGGAACTCGGATGTGACGTGGAAGATCCAGTGAATCTCCAAGATTCCGTTTGAAGTGGATGACCAAGAGCTCGCATCCAATTCGATGTAATCTTCAGGGTCATTTGGGCTTGGGAATATGTCTCCATTGCCCCAATACATTGTTGGATTTTTAGCAATTGAATTGGTGACCAGCGTGAGGCTTGCTTCAGTCATGCTGGTTGCATCTTCTCCGATGATGTGCCTTGTAACCACTTCATAGGGCTCTAATCGTTCATGGAGAATTTCGCCCTCAGGGATATCAATGTCAAGATTGACTGTATTCATTGTATAGGTAATGGCGAACGATTCAAGAATCAAAATACCAGATGATTCAGCGACTAATTCAACCGTAATGTTACTGAATCCGGAGCCAGTATCAGGGATTAAATCATTGAAGCGTTTGAGAATGTTGTTCGCTCCACTTGAAGTTCCTGTAACCGTCAATGGGCCAAGTAGTGCTCCATCTTGAGATGGTCGAGACCAGCCAGATTTGCCGCTGATGTCAATTCCGGGTTCTATTGGAGCATTCGAGTGTTGAGCGATTGAAATGTTTGAAATTGAAGGGGTAACACCGGTATTAGAGGTTGCTAATTGAACTCGCATACACATGTAATATCCAGTGCCGGTTACTGATTTGGTTTGATTCGATTGCGTATAGGTCATCACACCAGCACTTCCAGATGTACACGTACTCGATGTGGTGAAACCGAAATAAACACGAATGGAAGTACTGGCCGGTAGATTTTCATCCCACGTAATGGTTGCAGCAACGACGCTCTTCGTACCAGAACCGACGTATTGGTAGGCATACATGTAGGATGAAGTGACGTATGAAGTGATGTATTCTATACCCACTCCATCGAGGATTGGAGCTTTGGTTACTGTCCCATTGAGGTGTGCCCTCCAAACGAACGATGTACTCGTTTGAGAGAAGGTGATTGTTTGACCTGCGGAAACTTGTCTCCAGGTCGTGCCCCCATCGTTTGAGATGTCCACACTGATGCTTGTTCCAGTTGGGACATAGCCGAGAATACTGCTAATTTTCACGGTATCAATTGCTTTAGAGGTGCTAAAGGAGCTGCCCATAATCATGCCAGTAGTGGAAGAATGTGTTCTTTGGTCATAAAGCGCACCATCCCCGAAATTGTTGATCTTGTGGCGAGTCGAAGTGCTGCAATACGCAGTGCTGTAGTAGTGGCAAGAGAAACTGTATTGCCCAGTTTCAGACTCGACCATACCATAATGTCCGCCTTCAGGAACAGTAACTTCGCCCATGTGTTCGATGAAGTTGCCGCGCATAGAGAAGAAATGATGATATGAATCGTAATTATACCCAACACCGCTTACGTATTGTTGGTCGTATTCATTGTAAATGATGGTCGGCATGTTCACGATCATTCCTGCGCCGTATCTGGAAACTGTCGAGCCGGTCGCAAGGGTCCATGTTCCCTGAATCGAGGACGGAGAGGATTTACTGACTTCGTTGAGGTAATGCGCGTTGGCTGAATATGAGTATGTGGCAACATAGAGTTTGCCAGTTGCATCGTCAATATCAACACCAGTGACGTAACTGTTGCTGAATGCGTTCCATGAACCGTCGCAGCGCCATGACTTCGCTGTTCCAGTAGTGACAACAGACCATTTTGTGAGGTAGTAACTCGTGTAATGAGCGGTGTAAACCGTCGTTCCGTCAACAGTGGCATCTACCATGTTGTAG
>MDTC01140126.1_pt1 | contig 22603 bp, 21 predicted proteins | sample 811181 | NCBI WGS metagenome assembly MDTC01 (sample SAMN05326644, study PRJNA326480) | marine metagenome | isolation source: seawater | place: Pacific Ocean: North | collected 2011 | reverse complement strand
CCTTGGCAGAAAAGATTTTCATGGTTTATTAAATTTAAATAACACATTAAGTAGTAAAAGAGTTTGCTATGTAGGCAACTCATCAGCAGGAATAAAAGAAACTCCAGCATTAAAATGTCCCTCTGTAATTATTGGGGACAGGCAACTCGGAAGGCTCCACTCAACTAATGTTCTTTTTTCAAAAGTTGATGAAGTTGATATTTTGAATAATATTAAATATGTATTTGAGAATGAAGAATTTATTAATAAATGTAAAACATCTATTAATCCTTACGGAGACGGCACAATGGCTAAGAAGTCTTTAAAAATTATTGAAAATCTTAATCTTGATAAACAACTTCTTAAAAAAGTTTTTATTGATATATAAACTAAGTTGAAAAAAGAATCATTTTTTTAAATATTTTAAATGATCTATATGAAATATATAGGAAAAAAATAATTTCGAATACATTATTAATATTTAGTATCCATTTCTGATTACCTCTTTGCCAAGGGAAGCTGTGTAGATAATTAAGCATTGAACCGTTGCTATAACCAATATTCCACAAGCTTGTGTAATCTTTCCCAAAAGAAATATCTTTCAAAAGATTTTCTTTAACTAATGTTGTGTCTTTAGGTGTTGTAAAAAAATGTTGATCTTTTAAATATAGAAAATCATGATCTCTATTTTGTTTATTCGTACCTACAGCTTTTGAGGATAATTTATTACGTAGGAATATAGTATAGTAAATTACATGGATTTAGAAATAAATGATGTTAAATACTGCTCTAAATGTATAATTTCAAATCAAAGACCCAGCAGTGTTGTAGAGTTCAAAAATAAATCAGAAGATATAAAGCCAAAAATTACTTTCCAGAATGGCATATGTAGTGCTTGTATTTGGGCGTTAGAAAAAGAAAAAATTAATTGGGAAGCTAGAAGAAATGAGCTTGAAGTGTTGTGTGATAAATTTAGAAATAAAAATGGTTTATATGACTGTATAGTCCCTGGTTCGGGTGGAAAAGATAGTGCTTTTGCTTCACATTTTTTAAAATATGAACTAGGAATGAACCCACTTACTGTTACCTGGGCACCTCATAAATATACGGATATAGGGTGGAAAAATTTTCAGTCTTGGGTTCAAATTGGAGGTTTTGACAATATTCTTATTCACCCAAGTGGTAAAGTGCATAGGAAATTAACTAGATTAGCTTTTGAAAATTTGGGTCACCCATTTCAGCCATTTATAATTGGTCAGAAATTAATTGGACCTAGAACTTCAATTATGTATGATATCCCATTAGTTTTTTATGGGGAAAATCAGGCTGAATATGGAAATAAAATTGAAGATAATCATAAATCCACGATGGACCTTTCATTTTTTTCAGAATCTAATTCTGATGGATTAACTATCGGGGGTATTCCCGAAGCCACATTAGTTAGTGATTATGATATTAAAAAATCTGACTTAAATATGTATAAGCCAGTTGATTTTACCATGCTTAAAAAAGCAAAAACAGAAGTCCACTTTCTAAGCTACTACGTTAAGTGGGATCCACAGGAGATGTTCTATTATGCTGCTGAAAATACAGGTTTTAAGCCAAACGATGAAAGGACTCAAGGATCATATAGTAAATACGCAGGGATTGATGATGTTATTGATTGGTTACATTTTTATATGACATTTATCAAATTTGGAATTGGAAGAGCTACATATGATGCCTCACAAGAGATAAGGAATAATAAGATAACAAGGGAAGAAGGAGTTGCTTTAGTACATAAATACGATCATGAATTTCCAGAAAAATATCTTGATGATTTTTTAGAATATCTTGATTTAGATGAAAAACAATTATGGGAAATTATTAACAAATTTAGATCGCCAAAAATTTGGAATAAAGAAGGAAATAATTGGGTTCTCAAAACTCAAGTAACCTAAATTTTCTTGAGAAAATAATTATATATGAGAGTAATATCGAGATTAGACATAAAAACCAATACTCTAATTAAATATAAAAAATATTTGAAATTAATTGACAATTTAGTTTATCCAAAGACTACATATACAAATCTGTAACACTTTAAAATTTAAATTATTTTAAAAATTACCTACTGATTTCTTTTCTGCCTAATATCGTTAATCCATTGTTATGAGTAAATTTTTCTAATAAAACCCAATCTGAATTATTTTCAATAAATTCTACGACAGCTGGCCAAAGACCTTTTTTTATTTCTTCTACTGTGTAACCAGATTCAATAGATTGTTTCTTTGCGTCCCATCCATTTCTGATAGTTTCACCAATGACCCCATCAAGTGTTGTGTCGTGTAAGATTATGTATTTTTTACTTATTAATGAAAATTTTTCAAGTTCTCTTTTTAATTGCCCATAAACATGCCATGTGTCAATAAATATTAAATCAAATTTTCGGTTTAGATCTAAATCTAGATTATTACTCCAAATCCATTCAATCTTTACTCCGAGTTTACTTGAAATTTGATTAATTTCACTTATGTCGCATTCTTCAATATCGTTCATTAAAAAATATTTAGACTCAGATTTTGAACTATTCAGCCCTTTTAAAAGAGCCCAAGAAGAAATAACTCCTCTAACTCCTGTTTCAAAGATACTTTCACATTTTTCTGCATAATTTGAAAGAACCTGTAAGTGTTGATTTATATCAGATTCTGTTTTTACTAGAATATTAAATTTTATATTTAAATATTTTAACGGGTTCTTAATTGAAGAAAAATTAAGGACCGCGTACAAGTAAATATAATATATTGTTTGTAAAGGATTTAGAATGTAATTAAAAAATACTTCTAGTGAATGAGTTAATGTATTGATTCCTAGTTTCCATAATAAATATTTTTTTAATTCTTTGTTTTTAATTTTATTTTTTAATTCTTTAAACTTATCAAAAAACATAGTTTTATCCTCACAAGACTAAAATTAACACATGAAAATTTTTATAACAGGTATAGCCGGATTTTTGGGTGGTCACATTGCTGAAAGACTTATTGCTGAAGGCCATGAAGTATCTGGTTGTGATAATTTAATTGGTGGTTATCTAGAAAATGTACCTGATAATGCTAACTTTTATCAAACAGATGCAATATATTTAAATCAAATGGTAAAAATGACTAAAGATGTAGATCTGGTTGTTCATACAGCTTGCACAGCATATGAAGGTTTGAGTGTTTTTTCTCCATACTTTGTTGGAAATAATACTTATCAAATTTCTTTAGCTGTATTTTCAGCAGTCGCTAAAAATAATATTCCTAAAGTCATAAACTTTTCAAGCATGGCAAGATATGGTACACAAGAAAATACTCCATTTACTGAAGATCAGACACCTAAACCCCAGGATCCTTATGGAATCGCTAAAGTAGCCGCTGAGAAAACAATGGATGTCTTAAGTGAAGTACATGATTTTCAATATGTAAATTTAGTCCCTCACAATATCATTGGTCCAAGACAAAAATATGATGATCCATATAGAAACGTTGTGTCAATCATGATAAACAGGATTCTAAACAACCAGGCACCAATAATTTATGGTGACGGACAACAACAAAGAAGTTTTTCAGATATAGATGATGTTGTTAACCCAATGATGAATTCAATTTTTAATGAAAACTGTATCAAGCAAACAATAAATGTAGGCCCCGATGAAAATGTAATTACGATAAATGAATTAGCGCAAAAAGTATTAAAAGTATTAAATTCAGATCTCGAACCCATTTATGTAGAACCTAGACCACAGGAAGTTTTAATTGCTCATTGTTCCGCCGATAAAGCTCGCAAGCTCTTAGATTACAAAACAACTGTTACTCTAGATGAAAGCATTTTAAAAATAGCCAATTGGATTATCTCAATGGGTCCAAAAAAATTCAGGTATCATTTAGATTTAGAAATTGTGAACGAAAAAACACCTGAAACTTGGAAAACAAAATTAATTTGATAGTATTTTATCTTTAAATAAATTAATAAACTAAAGATTAATATATGAGCAAAATAACAGTCATAACTTCCTCAAGAAATAGGGAAGAATTTCTTAATCAGAATATTGAACACGTATCAAAAGTAAATTTACTAAAAGAACATTTAATTATAGATTTTGATTCAACAAATAAAATTGATAAATCAAAATATAAAAATGATAAAGTAAAAATACTTAATGTTGTTGATGAACCTGAATGGTCAATAACAAGGAGTTACAATGTAGGCATACAATTCTCCTCTACTGAATATACCATGAAAATAGATGCAGATATTCTAATTGATTATGACAAATTTAATACCATCAATTTTGTAGAATACGATATTTTATACTTTATTGAAAATGAATGGGATCCAGGAAGTTTTATAGCAAAGACTTCTTTATTAAAAGATGTAAATGGATTTAACGAATTTATTAAAAGTAGATTTGATGATCATGACCTATTAAAAAGAATTGAAAAAGAAGGATATAAAATAGGGAAAATACCAGGACTAGTTAAAGAAAAAAAAGATCACTCAAATGATTTAAGGCACAGTTCAACAGAAAATTATTTTAAAAATAATGCAAATGAAAGATTTTCTTACGCTGTGGTTAAAGCTCATAATGATGGAGGTGCTTATATATCATCTCTCAACTTATGGAAAGTAAAATATAAATTAGATTATTTAATACTAGAGAATGAAGATATAAAAATTAGTCACCCTAGATATTATGAGAAAATCCCTTTTTTTTCAAAATTGAGGTTGAAGTATATATATCTCAAAACATTTTTTACTATATTTTATAGCAATAAAAATAGTGTTTTTTTTGCAGTATTAAAAAGAATTTCGCCATTAATTTTGTGGCTACTTCCATTAAAAATTAATGAAAAAATAGTTGGTGTAAAAATAAGTTCTTAACTTATATTTATAATTATTCTATCCAGCTTTTATTGTCCATGTACCAGCTCACTACACTTTTTATTCCAGTTTTAAATTCTCTATCAAAATGACCTCCAACATTCTTAATTAAATCATTATTAAGTCCATATTTAACATCATGACCAGGTCTTAAAGAATCTTTATTTTCTAGTCTATATTTAAATTCCATTTCTAAATTTGCTCCAATCATCTCGACTACCTCAAGATTTGTTATTAAACTATCACCAGTAATATTTACTTTTGCGGGATCTTTTTTGTATAATTTTATTGATTTTGATCTTATCTTTTCCTGATTAACTGTTAGGTAAACAATTGATTCAGCCAAATCTTCATTGTGTATGTAGTATCTACTACCAGGTACATTGTTTTCATCTGTATGCACAATAATATTTTCATTATGTAATATTTTTCTTATAGTATTGGGTATAAATTTTTCTTGATGTTGTCTTTGACCATAAACATTACAACAATGGGTTATAAGTGAAGGAATTGAGTACGTATTTGAATAAGCTATCGTGAGCTCTTCACCTGCCGCTTTTGTTGCTGAGTATGGATTTTTAGAATTATACCTATCCCACTCCTTAAACTTTATATCTTTATCAGAAGGCCCAAATACTTCATCAGTACTAAAATAGTAAAATAATTCTAAATTATCTATTTTTCTCGCTGCCTCAAGAATGTTGAAAGTTCCTACAACATTATCTTGGATAAAAGTTGAGGGATTTTCAACTGATCTAGTTACATGAGAGGAAGCTCCGATATGTAGAATGATATTAACGTCCTTCAATTTTTTAAGGATTTCATCATTCAAAGGAGCTTTTAGGTCATAGTAAATAAACTTAACTCTATACCTGTATTCTTCACCAACCTCAGCAATTACCTCATTGATCCTATTTAAATCTCCGGCATAACTTAGTCTGTCAATTATTAATATTTCGTAATCTGTAAAACCAAGAAATCTTTTAACAGCTTGATGTCCAATAAAACCTGGACCTCCTGTGATTAATATTTTCTTTGACATCTTAATATTTTACTATTAGTCGAATAAAATCTTTACAATAAAATATATAATATTTAGATGAAAGAATTGATTAAAAAGCTCTTATCTATCACACGAAAATTCTTTTTAAGTGATTCTAGAGAGATTAGTCTATCAAACTATTTTTCTACTTTGATTAAAAACAATATTCATAAAGAAAGTTTAAAAATTTTAGACTATGGGTCAGGTTTTAATCCCGATGTAATAGTAAAAACATCAAATAATTTGAGTAAACAAAACATTGATTGTTATGTATATTGTTTAGACTTTTACGAAAAATCTGAAGTAAATTATTTAAACAGTAAATTTAACAATATTGAATTTTATAATTTTGAAAATGAAATTGACCATTATTTTGATATTGTAGTTATCAGCGACGTCCTTCATCACATAGATCCAACACAAACTAATGAAACTAACCTCATTGATGTTATAAGTATGCTGTCAGAAAAGTCAGATTTTATTTTGATTAAAGATCATTTCGAAGATTCATTTATAACTAGAACAATTTTGAGAATTATGGATTTTATTGGAAATTATAAAGATGATGTAAATATTCCAAAACGCTATTTCACAAAGAAGAGTTTTCTTAGACTAATAAACAAAACAAGGCTACTTGAAGTCGATGAGATCAAAAATATTAAAATTTATTCTAAAATATTTTTCCCTTTCACCCTAAGCAAAATACAGTTTATTAAATTATTTAAAATTAGTTAGTATGAAACCTTATGGATAAAAATTATCAATATAATTTCTCAACTAAGAATGAATTGATGTTCAATAATTCAATTAGGCTATCTAAAGCAAATAAAACTTTGAGTGTTCTTAAAGATTATTTAGGTAACCTCGATGACCTTACTTTATTGGACATAGGATGCTCATCAGGAATTATGACTTTTGAATATTCACAACACTTTAAAAACGTGGTGGGTGTCGATCTGGACTCTAATGCTATTCAGTATGCAAAAGAACACAAAAGTAAAGACAATATAACGTATATAAATAAGCCCATTGAAGAGATTGAGATAGAAAGAAATTCAATAGATGTTATAACTTGTTCCCATATTTACGAACATGTGCCTTCACCGAGAATTTTACTAGATAGGATATACGAATTATTAAAACCTGGAGGAGTCTGTTATTTTGCAGCTGGTAACAGATTTCAAATAATGGAAGCCCATTACAGACTTCCGTTTCTATCTTTCTTTCCGAAAAAAATTTCAAACATTTATATAAATTTATTTAGAGATGAAGAGGAGTATTATGAAAATCTTTTTTCCCACCGTAGTTTAAAGAAGTTAGTTAAAAATTTTGAAATTAACGACTACACATTAGAAGTAATTAGAAAACCTAGTAAATTTTCAGCAAATGACTTACTTAGTGAAAATACTATCAAATATTACATAGTTAATTTTTTAGCAAAATTATTTTATTTTGTCATACCAACATACATTTGGATATTAAAAAAACCTTAATCTAAATTAACTACAACGTCTGACTCATTACTTGGCTTCATTGTTGCATCAAGAATATTTTTATATATATTTTTATTTCCTAATCTGTAATTCTTCCAGTTTCCAAAGTATGGCCTTTTTATATCAACTAATCCTGCAATAGCATCTATGCCACTACCTACACAAACCATAGGTACATTAGAGTGCTTTTTTAATTTGTGTAAAATAGTATTTTGTACATGGCCTACACCTAGAAGGAAAATATCAGAGTTAGACTTTTCTATTTGGGATTTAATTTTTCTATATACAGAATTACTTTTGGAAAGAGCGTAAACCTGAGGTATGTCAATATAGTCTTCAAAATGTTCAATACCTAAATATTCTTGGTATTCTGGATGCTTCATTAAATTCTTTATTACTTTTAATTTTTCGTGAGAACCAATTAAGCCTATTTTTTTAAAATTCTTAAATACCCACTTGCTTGAAATTATTCCATACGAGAATTCTGCTGGATATGTAACTTTAATATCTTCCATAACCTCTTTGAAAAGATCAAAAAATTTGATTTCGCATAAATAATTGTCACATAATAATGACCCATTCTTTATCTGAGCGTAAAGTTTTGAATTACTGTCTAGGTTATCTTTTTTTTTCAAATCTCTTAAACCAGGTTTAGAAGTGCCTCTAGATTCTTTAGAAAGTATGTAGTAGTCACCATCACCAAATTTATAATAATTAGTGGAAATTTTATTTTTAGATTGATATAAAAGTTCATCTTTAAATTTATTAAAATCTTCCTGAAAATTAGGGTAATTAGATTTGTCGTGATAATGTTCAGTTGGATTCAGATATAAAGAGTTTTCAATGTAGTAGTTTTTATTCATTTTTATTATCTGTTTCCATGTACTAAATAATAAATTAAATAGATTTTAATCAGCATCGATATTAGATTTAAATAGAGTTATGAAACTTAAGGTAAATTTATATGGATCTACTTTTAAACATAATATAATAAATAACAAAATTACTTCAACTCAAACAAAACAACCACAATATATTGAGTATGTAGAAGACGGAACAGGCACGATTAATTTGTTTGTTGATAGAGCAATATACGGCATGAAAGAAATAAAAAATGGTCTGGTAAATTATGGCTGGCTTTTAGAGTCACATGGGATCACTGAGGATCTAGAGGAATATTTCTTAAAAGATACATCATTAAAAATAAAAGATTTTCAATCTATATTTACACATAATAAAAAATTATTAGAGATTGATGAAAAATTTAAGTTTCTACATCCCGTTGGATTTTGGGTTAACAATTTTGAAAATCTAAACAAAACAAAGCTAATATCTATGATTACTTCAAATAAGAAACACACTCCATTAGCTATAAAAAGATATAATTTCGCAAAAAAGTATAAAAATGAAATTGATGTTTTCGGCTCAGGCTTTCATACTATCTACAAGAAAGAGATTGGTCTGAATAACTATTGTTTTTCAGTTGTCGTAGAGAATGATCTAACACCTGATTATTTTTCAGAAAAATTACTTGATTGTTTTGCAACTAAAACAATACCAATTTATCTAGGTTGTAAAAATATATCAAAATACTTCGATGAAAAAGGAATAATTTTATTTGAAGATTTCGACATAAAAAAGCTTTCGAAATCTTTATACGTCAGTTTAAAACCACATATTGAAGAAAATTTTAAATTAGTTCAAGAATACAAATCACCAGAAGATTCAATGTATAAAAATTACTTAGCGGGGGTTAATTAATTTTTTTTATGTTTTAATAATTAAATAATTAGAAATCACATCAAATTCTTTGTTATTCAAAAAATGTTTCTTTTTACTAATATCTAAAATGTCAAAATCATCTACTACAAGAGTTATGTTTCGAAATTTTAGAATTTTATTGATAAACGTATCAAATCTTTCTTCAAAAGCAATGGTACTTTCTCTCTGGGCATCAACATGAGAAGAGAGAGATTTGTGATAACTGTATCTTTTTATTTTAGGTGAAGAGTTTGTGTGGACTAATATGAATATATCCTTTTCTTTTTTTAAAAGTTCAGAGATTTTATCTTCAATATTTTCAATAGTTTCAATATTTTCAATATTTTTTCTATTTGAATTTTCTTTAATTACATCAAAATTTTTAGCATTACTTAGAAAATAAACATTTTCACCAATTTTTGACAAATAATCAGTGTACATACTTTTTTCATTGCACACTTCGAACCAGTGAGAATTAACTGTATTAATACTATTTAGGGCTTCCTTTTTAACAAAGATAGGAAAAGGAGATAAATATGAATTTCTTTGCCAGTAAGACAATTCATTTAATTCTTCCAAATTTAAATCAATTTTTATTACATAAAGCACTATTTTTTGTACTAATTTTTTAAACATTGAATTAACCTTTCACAATTACTTTATCATATATATGTAACCGAACTTTACAAATGCGTACCTATAAAATAAATTTAAATAACTAATTATTTTTATTCAACTTTAATTTACGAATCGGGTAACTCTTCTAATATTTTTTAAGGCAAAAATTAATTTGTCGATATCATAAAAGCTATTTATCAAATATAATATTTAAATGATAATTATGTGGATGGCTGGTGGCTTAGGCAATCAACTTTTCATTCTTAATAAAGCACTTGAGCTAAAGGAAAAACATAGATTTTTACTAATAGATACTTATTTTTATCAGAATGACTACAGATATAATAGGAAATTTTACTTTATAGGAAAATTAAAAGTAATTCCAGTACTTAACAAAAAATTTAGATATATTTTATTTAGACTTAATAAAATTTTAAACAAAATAAATGTATTCCATTTTATACAGGAGTCTAATTTTGAGAAAATTAAGATTAAATTTTTTCAAATTATTTATTTATTGGGACACTGGCAAGAAAAGATCATTCCTAAAAAGCAAAATATCGACGTGCTTAATTTACTCTTCAAGGAAAATATAATAAAAGATGAAAATTTAGTTGCTGTACATTTCAGATCTGAAGAATATGATATCAAGCTTCCATTAAGTTACTATTTAGCTGCTTTAAAAGTTTTTGACGACACCAGTTACGAGTTTCATCTTTTTGGTGACTCTCAGGAATATCTTAAAGAAATGAAAAAAGAGATATTTAAAAATAGAAAATGTAAAATAGTAGACCTTAAAGATGAAATTAATGATTTTGAAGAATTGAAATCATACAAAAATTATATCTCAAGCAATAGCACATACTGCTGGTGGGCCTTAATATTGAATCAAGAAAATATATTAAAAGCAACATCACCAAAAAAATGGAATGTTGGTTATAAAGAGGAATATAGTATTTACATTCCTCCAAAGTGGGAGTTAATCTGACGTGATCAGTTTTCTTGGGCCTTATCTTATCTTGTTATTAAAATATCTCATATTTTATGGATACATTTATTTAGTTGGTAAATTTACATTTTCAATGATTCTTAAATTTACTAATCAGAATAAATTTCCCAAAAGGGTCTTATTCATGAAAATTGATTACATTTATCCACTGTTAGGCATTATCTTCATTGGAAACTTATTAATAATATTTAACTTTTTTTTGCCCCTTGAAGATTCTTTATATTTATTTATAATATTATTTTTATTAAGTTTATTTGTATTGAGAAATTCAGATTTCGATATTAAAAAACACATTAATATTAACAGTTTATTCTTGTATTTAATAATTCCGGGAATATTAGTAATCTCATCCTACGATACCAGTTTCAATTATGATGCAGGATATTATCACCTTTTGCATCAAAATTGGCTCAGAGAATCAAACTTAATTATTGGAACAGTCAATATTTTTTGGCCTCTGGGAATGTCATCGATATATGAATACCTATCTGCTGTTTTATGGTTTGATACTACTTTTGTTCTTCTTCACTTGCTAAATATTTACTTCATTCATTTCTTATATTTATTTTTAACCGGAAGTTTGTTTAACAAGGAGAGTACAGATTTAATGAACATTTCTTTTGTTATATTAATATATTCTATCCTGGACAATATTGGATTTGGTGGCGGTCGTAATGGTTTCATTTATATACAAGGAGTAACAAAACAAGACATAACAGTAGGAATTCTTTTTTTCTTTTTATCAGTGGTAATTCTAAAAAAAATAGTAGATAAAAAAATAGAGCCCCACGAAGTAGTGGTTCTTTCTTTAATTGCTTTCTTTATATATGAGATAAAGGTCTCTGGAGTTTTCATATTCTTTGCTTACGCAGTTCTTAATTTCTACATATTGAGAAGTAACACCTTATCATTAAAGAAATTATTTTACCTTCACATTCCCACATTCTTTTTTGCAATAATTTGGTTTTCTAAAAGCCTATTAACTACGGGTTGTTTAATATTTCCAGTGGACATTACCTGTTTACCAATATTTGATTGGTATGTCCCTGGGTCAACTTACAGTTATGAATACCATACTAAACTTTCAAGTAAGGCTTTCGATTTTTCAATACCATTCAGTCAATGGGTCAGCGAAACTGGTGCATTTGAATTTAGAAAGCAAGTTTTTTTGAATTTCTTAGTTTCACTATTTTCATTGATTACTTTTAGACTATTTTTTTTCGAAACCGGTAATAAGAAAAATTTAATTAAACTGATAAGTTTTTTCTACATTTTTATCAATGTAATCTATCTTTTCTTTTTTGGACCAATCCCCAGATATACAATCGGAATTTCTTTAGTAATTATTTCAATGATTGGGTTTTATGCTGGTAAACCGAAATTTCACATATCAAATCTTTTTAAATATTCTTTAATATTTTTATCTGTTTTCTTACTAGTGAGAGCATCTTCATATACATCATTGCTTGCTAATACAGAATTAAGAATATTTGATCCGAGAACTAGTATAGAGATCAATCAGGAACTTGGTTTTGTAGAAATATCAGATAACTGGGTTACCATAACCGAAGGTGACCAATGTTGGGCGAATACAAAATGTATTCCTTCAGGTGAAGGTGTCGAGTTTAAAGAAAGAGGCTTATTTAAGGTGGCTTATAAACCTTAAAATTCGGATACTCTAAATTTTCTATATTTATTTGAAAACTTTCAAAAAAAATAAAAAGTTTATTAGATTAGTAAAAAGGTACTATAAGCATGAAAACAAAAAAATGAAAATTAAAAATAATATCCAGAAATTAAGAGATTTTAGAAAAGATATTATATACGCATCAAAATTAACAAAAACTGAAAGAAAAAAGGCACGTATTTTTCTAACTGTAATACTTTCAAACCTCATGGCTGCAGCGGATATTGGAATTATTCTAATATTTACTTCGGTTATTACAGATTCATTTCAAAGTGACAATGCTTTAAGTTTTTTAGTACAAATATTTTTAGATAATAGATTTTTAATTCCACTCTTAATAGTTTTTAGGTTTTTAATATTATTTGCTCAAACTTACAATATGAAAAGTCTAGAAATGTCTATAGAGAGAAATCTCAAGGTCTATTTACTAAATGAAGTATTTGAAAGAGGAAATTTCTCAATTGCAGATGCATATTTTTATACCAATCAATTAGCTGGGCACGTAACTTTTTTTTATGGAGCTTTAACAAGTTTAATAAACGTTTTAATACAAATAATTGGCTTTTCAACTTATTTAATTATTTCAGACTCAACAACATTACTCTATTTCGCTGCTGGCATCCTTATTCTTTTCTACCCATTGAAGTATGTTCTTCGTTTGTCAAGAAAGTTAACAGATGTCTCATACTGGAAAAATTTAGAGTTCAGTTATGATATTCAAAAAATTGTTGAAAATTTGTTTTTAATTAAAATTTTAAACAAACAAAAAGAGGAATTGAATACCTTTAAAGAAAACGTAGCAGTTATAAATAATTTACAGTTAAAAACTACAGTTATAGGTCAGATTATTGGATACTTACCAACTTTTGTAACGATGTTTGTTTTAGCCATACTTATAAACAGTGCAAGAATTCTATCCGCATTAACTTTCGATTTCATTGCAGTTATGTTGCGACTCTTTCAGTCAGTTGGAGGACTGGCTAACGCAGTAGGTGGATTAGTAAACTCCCACGTTCATATGGGACACTTTACAGCTTTTGATAAAAACAAATTACAAGACAATAGAGGTAATTATGTATTTACCGAAGACAAAGAAGCGCAACACATTATTTCTGCTAACGGAATCTCTTTCAGTTATTTTAATAGTGATATTTTTATTTTTGAAGATATTAACTTTCAAATTAAGAAAGGCGAGCATACTATTATTACTGGCCCTAATGGTTCTGGAAAGAGCACATTATTAGGTATGGTTGCAGGAGTTCTGTATCCAGTTGAAGGAACTCTAACAACTAAAACAAATAAATTTGGTTACATTGGTGCAACTCCTCTAATTTTTTCTGCAACTCTTCGTTACAATCTTCTTTATGGTACAAATATTGAGGTTGACGATAATGAGATGTTAAACGTATTAAAAGAACTTGATACGTTTAAGGAAGAAGCTAGTTATGATCTTGATAAAGAAATTACTAATAAAACACTTTCGTCAGGCCAGATGCAAAAAGTTGCCTTTACACGTGCACTTATCAGCGATATAGATGTATTACTTCTTGATGAATCAACAGCAAATTTAGATGATGCTAGTAAAAGCAAGATTTTTGATATTTTAGCAACCAGAAATATAACAATTTTTAATTCTACCCATGATCCATCAAGTTTTATTGATGTAGATAATCATTTTAAAATAGATGTAGTTGACGAAAAAAGGTACTTAATTACTGATTAATTTCGTATAGTCGGTTTTTTCATTCAAAATAGCACTTTCAAGACCGAAGTTTTTTTTAATATACTCAATAGAGTTATTGGAAATATCATTTAGTTTTCTTTTATTTTCAAATACAGTTTTTATTAATTCATGTAAATTTTCATTATCTGGATTAAATAAAATTCCATTTACGTCATTTTCAATAATTTCAATTATATTATTAATATTAGGGGCAAGGACTACACATCCATTTGCCATAGCTTCTAAAATTGTTTTTGGATTACCTTCATAAAGAGTTGTTGTAATAAATATTTTATATTCTTGATACAGTTCTAACAATTTACTATGTTCAATGTTTCCCAAAAAATTACATTTAGCATTTTTCTCAACAACTAAACTTTCTAACATTTCTTTTTTTGATCCATTTCCAATTATATTTAATATAAATTTACTATCTCCAAAGGCATTGATTAATTTAGGGTAATTCTTTTGATCTTCCAACCTACCTACTGATAAAATTTTATTTTTAAATCTTTCGTTATGCGGCTTTATTTGTTCAGGAACATCAACCCAGTTAGGTCTTAATAAAACTTTATTTTTTGTAAAAAAATATTTTCTAGTTATAAACTTTAAGTCTGATTTAGAAGTAACAAGATAGCCATCAGAAAAGATTATTCCAAGTTGCGTAATTAAGTATGCAAACAATGACTTAACATATTTCCTTTCTTTTAATTTAAATAAAAACATATCGTAACCAGTCCTTACAAGAAGGGGTGTGTCTGTAATTATCTTGTATATTATTGCTATCCATACTCCGTTAAGTTGGTTTGTTTTAATTAAATCTGGATTTATATTCAGTTTTTTTAAATAGAATGGAAAAGTAAAAGAATATATAAAACGAAAATATTTATTATTAAAATATTTAAAGTTTTTATATAGAGGAATAATATTTATATCTCCTAATGTATTTGAGAAAGTTAAGTCTTCAGTATCCCCAAAGGTTACAAATGTATATTTAATACCATGTTTTTTTTGTAATCCTTTATATAGTTTTATTTCTCTATCAAGCAAACCAGTTTCATACCAGTTTTTAAGTGATATTTCATAAGTAAAAAGAAGTAATACATGCATCTACTTTATAATAATTGTTTTAAACTTAAAAAATATAAGAATTTAAATTATGAAAAAAATATTATTTATTCACACCACTTATAGATTTATAGGAGGTGAAGACATAGCAGTAGACAATGAAATAAATTTTCTTAAAAAATATTATAATGTTGAAGTTATAAAGTTTTCGAATTCCAAACTATCAATATTAGATTTATTATCATTTCTTACAAACTCCAACCTTAAAAGCAATAAAGAGCTTCAAAATAAAATTAACAAATTCAATCCAGACTTTGCTTACATACATAACACATGGTTCAAAGGTTCTCTTGGATTATTTAAAATTTTGAAAAAAAACAATATTGAAATATTGTTAAAAATACACAATTTCAGATACGACTGTACGAGATATTTTCTAAGTAAAAATCATTTAAAGAATAAAGAGTTTTGTGATGCATGTGGTCTAAAGAAAGATAGTGTAGGAATTTTTAACAAATACTTTAATAGCTCTTATATTAAGTCCATAGTTATTTATAACTATGGAGTTAAGTATTTTAAAATCCTAAAGAAAAGCACGTTCAAGTTACTTGTATTAACAGAGTTTCATAAAAAATATTTAACAGAACTAGGAATAAAAAAAGATCGAGTTTTTGTATTTCCAAACTATATTGAAATGATCAAAGAGGATACCTCACTCCAAAAAGAAGATCAAATTTTGTATGCAGGAAGGGTTTCACAAGAAAAAGGTATTTTAGAGTTAGTAAATGCATTTATTAGCTGTGAGTTTAAAAATTTAAAATTAATTATTATTGGTGGTGGACCAATTTTAGGAGATCTAAAAAACAAATTTATATCCAAAAATATTGAATTTAAAGGTGAGCTTCCAAACTCAGAGGTAAAAAAATTGATAAGCAAATCAAAAGGAGTAGTTACTGCAACGAAACTTTTAGAAGGTCAGCCAACTTTACTCTGTGAGGCTTCGTCTTTAGGAGTTCCATCCATCTTCCCAAGAACAGGTGGTATTTCGGAATTTTTCCCAGTGGATGATTTGTTTTCATTTGAGCAATTTAATTATTCTGAGTTAGTTGAAAAATTAAAATTAACAAATGATAAAAAAATTATTAAAGTTTCAGGAATTAAAAATAAAAAATTTATCGAAAAAAAGTTAAACCCAAAAAATCTTTATCTGCATTATGAGACAATATTAAATGACTAATAGTAAAAAAGTTTCATTTATCTTGGCTGTTTATAATGACCAAGAAAATATTTCAAGATCAATTGAAAGTATGCAGGCTCAAACTTATAAAAACATTGAAATAGTAATTTTAGACGACTGTTCAACTGATAAAACATATGATATTTGCAAAAAATTATCTCTTAAAGATTCAAGAATAAAACTGTACAAAAATGATATAAATTTGGGACTAACTAGATCTTTAAATAAATTAATTAACTTCACATCTGGTGAATTTATTGCCAGACAGGATTCTGATGATACAAGTGTAGATTTTAGAATTGAGACTCAAATTAAATTTCTTGAAGAATATAAACTCGATTTGTCTTATTCAAGAGCTTTTATTAAAGAGTCTAATAAAGTTATTCCAAATTTCTCATATTATTTACCTTTAAAACTAATTGTTAAATATAAAAATCCATTTATTCATGGAACACTTTTTATTAAAAAAGATGTAATTACTGCACTCGGTGGATATGATGAATTTTTCTATTTTTCTCAAGACTATAAACTTATTAAAGATGTACTTAAAAAAGGATATAAGGTCAAAATTGATAGAAAAGTTTTATATAACTTAAATATGAAAAACAATATATCTACTAAATATAAAGATATTCAAAAGATATATGCGAATATGACAAATGAGAAAATATGAAACCTTTGAAAGTATATCTAAATAAAGCAAATGAAAATTGGATTGCTGATAGGTTTAGAAGAGAGTGGTATCAGTACAATAAAGAAATATCAACAAACAGAGTAAATAAAAGTAATTTAATATGGGTTTTATCTCCCTGGACTTGGAATAAGTTAAATAGAAAGAATTTAGACCAAAAAAAAGTATTATGTACAGTACACCACATTGATTCTGCAAAGTTTAATAATGAACAAAAGAAAAATTTTTACGAGCTTGACCAGTATGTTAAAAGTTATCATGCAGTTTCTGACATTACAAAAAATCAACTTTCAGAATTAACTAATAAAAAAATTTACTCTATTCCTTTTTGGTTGAATCAAAATATTTGGTATCCAATAATAAATAAAACAGAAATAAGAGAAAAGTATGACATTCCAATTGATTCCTATGTAATTGGCACCTTTCAAAGAGATACTGAGGGTCACGATTTAAAATCTCCAAAACTTTCAAAAGGGCCTGATCAATTTTTAGAAATAATTTTAAAATATAAAGAAAAAAACCCTAATTTATATATTGTTTTGACAGGAAAAAGAAGACAATGGCTAATTAATAATTTAAAAATCCACCATGTTTCATACAAATATATTGAAATGGCTTCATTTGAAAAAATAAATGAACTATATAATTGTCTAGATCTTTACATAGTTGCTTCAAGAGTAGAAGGTGGTCCGCAAGCAATCCCTGAATGTGCTATTACAGAGACTCCAATTGTATCAACAAATGTGGGATTAGCTTCACAACTACTTTCAAAAAATTCTATTTTTAATATGGATAATTATGAGAAAGTTAAACCAGATACTAAATATGCTTTGGAAAAAATTCAAGAAATGAAAATTCCTGGTGGCTTCAAAAAATTTACAAATATGTTAAAAGAGATAAATGAAAGTTAGTATCGGAACAAGAATTAAAGAAGGTCCTTGGGGTGGAGGGAACCTTTTTGCTGTAAATTTAAGTGAATACCTATCAAAGAATGGTCATGACGTATTTTTTGACCTACATGAAGAGGACTTAGACCTAATATTAATTACCGAACCAAGGAAGACCTCAGAATCATCAGCTTTTACAAGTAATGACGTTTTTAACTATAAAAAGTATATTAATAATAAAGTTGTCGTCGTTCATAGAGTAAATGAATGCGACCAAAGAAAAGGAACAAAATATTTAAACGCTTATCTACTTCATGCAAACCGAGTTGCAGATCACACGATTTTTGTGAGCAGTTGGTTGAAAAATTTGTTTGTAAACTTAGGGTTTAGTGAAGAAAAAAGTTCAGTTATATTAGCCGGAGCAAACAGTGAAATTTTTAATAAATCAGGTTTTACACCTTGGGATAAAAAATCAAAAATAAAAATAGTTACACACCATTGGGGAGGTAATTGGAATAAAGGCTTTAGTATATATAAAAAACTAGATGAATTATTGAACAAAAATGACTATAAAAATAAAATCGAATTTTCTTACATAGGTAATCTACCAAAAAATTTCGAATTTAAGAATACTTTTGTCCAGCAGCCCCTAGCCGGTAAAAAATTAGCAAGTGAAATTAAGAAAAACCATCTTTATATAACAGGATCGATTAACGAACCATCTGGCAATCATCACATAGAAGCAGGGCAGTGTGGATTGCCACTCTTATATATTGACAGTGGTGGTATTCCAGAATACTGCGACGGTTATGGAGAAAAATTTACAAATTCAAATTTTGAATTAAAGTTAGAAAAAATAATAAAGGAATATGATTATCATCTTGAGAAGATGAAAAATTATCCATATAATTCTGATTTGATGTCAAAAGAGTATATGATTTTATTTAATAAATTAGTAAAATCAACAAATACTATTAAAAAAAATCATAAAAAATCAAAAAATAATTTAACTTTTAAATTAAATAGAAAACTTTTTATATTAAAGATGAAGTATAAATTCTAAAAAATAAATTTTATAGAAAGTATTATGTGAAGATGTATTTAAAAATTTATAGAAAGTCTGAAAAAATAATTAAGTTTTTGTTCTTTTTACTTCTATTATTTTCCATGTCTTTTGCAAGACCATTTGTAGGTATATACATATTCGGTTTTAGACTTGGAGAGTATATTATTTTGGCATCCCTGATGGCTTCACTAGTTTTTTTATTTTTAAAAAAGGATAATTTAGTTACTTATTTAAATAATTCTCAATATATTTCTTATAAGTTAATATTAATTTCTTTTTTACCAATTGCTATTTTTTCTGATTCAGACTTTTTTTCGTCCTATATTTATAAAACAAGCTCATACATATGGTCAGTTTCCTTTCTGTTCATAGGAGGTTTTGTATTGGATAAAAAATTTTTTCAATCCCGGTATTCTTCATTTTTACTTGTGCTTCCATTTTTTGTGTATGTTATATCAACTGGAAATTATCCAAATTTTATAATTGACTTTTTTAGAGAAAATTCAGATAAATTTCAATTTATTAAAGCTTCTGATGCATTTTTAGTTTATCTATCAATTAATTTTTTAAATAGATTTATTCTAAAAAATGAACGGAATAGGTTATTATATTTCACAATTTCATCTGCATTGTACCTGCCTTTTTTATTGACTCAAAGTAGAGGATCAGCAGTGGGAGCTGTTTTGTATATACTTTTTGAACTTTATAATTCAAGAATTTATTTTTTGAAAGAAAAGAAATCTTCAATCGCACTCATAGTTTTATTTTCTCTATTTTTTATTTTCTCTAGTTACAGAATTAATGGAGTAGATTTATCTGTGAGAGAAACAGAACAAATTATTTCAATATCCGATATTTCTTCAAATGTTACTGAAGTTTTAGAGAAGAAAGAAACAATCCAAGCATTTTTATCTTTTTACATAAAAGAAGGAAGATTAACTTCTACTGATGAAACTACTGATTGGCGATTAGATATTTGGCAAGATGTTGCAGTAGACCTTAATAATAAAGGTCAGGTTTTGAGAGGTTATGGATATAAAGAAATTATTCCAGTTATGACTGATCCTTCAGCACCCGGAAGGCTAGGTCGAGATGGTCTCAATGAAAATGTTCATAATTATTTTGTAAACATTCTTGCTAGAGGTGGATTGACCCAGTTAGCCATATTTATAATATTTCACGGATCACTTATTTATTATTGGTACCAAAAAAATAATAATTTTAAGATTTTGGGTTACATAATACCCAGTTTCTTTGTTTCATCACTAGATGTAACAATGGAAGGAGTTCAATACCCGATGATTTACTATTCTTTTTTAGGACACTTTTTGTTTCATCGCCATGACATTAAATTGTTACAATAGATTTATTAAATGAATAGAATATAGTAATGGGTAAATCAGCTTTTATAACAGGTATAACCGGACAAGACGGATATTATCTAGCAAAAATGCTTTTAGAAAAAGAATACTTTGTTCATGGAACAATCAGAAGATCTTCATCAATAAACACAGCACGCATAGATTCTCTTATGTCTAAATATCAAAATGATGGACAGTTAAAGCTTTATTATTCTGATCTTCTAGACTCCTCTTCTTTAAATTCTTTAATAAATAAAATTCAACCCGATGAGGTTTATAATTTGGCAGCTCAATCACATGTTGCTGTTTCATTCAAGAATCCGGTTTACACAAGTCAAACAGGAACTCTAGGCTCTTTATCGTTATTGGAGGCAGTTAGAAATTCGGATAAAGATATTAAATTTTATCAAGCCTCGTCTTCTGAAATGTATGGGGGAGGTTCTAAGGAGTCTCTAAATGAAAAGTCTCTGTTTGATCCCAAGAGTCCTTATGCTGCATCTAAAGTTTTTGCTCACGATATGACAAAAATTTATCGAGATTCATATGATTTATTTTGTGTAAATGGTATTTTATTTAATCATGAGTCACCTCACAGAGGAGAAACTTTTGTAACGAGAAAGATAACAAGAGCTGCAACTAGGATATCTCTTGGTTTGCAGTCAAAGTTAACATTAGGCAACTTAGAGGCTTCAAGAGACTGGGGCTTTTCTGGAGATTACGTTTATGGGATGTGGCTCATGATGCAACATGAAAAAGCAGATGACTGGGTTTTAGCCACCGGTGAAACTTATACAGTAAAAGATTTTCTTCAAGAATCTTTTAAGAGCCTTGATTTAGATTGGGAAAATTACGTTGAGACTTCTGAAAGATACTACAGGCCAAACGAAGTAGACTTTTTACTTGGAGATCCTTCTAAGGCTAAAAAAGAACTTGGCTGGAAGCCTGAAACAAGTTTTGAAAAATTAGTATCAATGATGATTGAAAGCGACCTAAATCTAGCCAAAAGAGAAAAAGTATTGCTTGAAGAAGGCCTTATGGAACCAACTTGGGAAAATCCAATTTAAAAAGTTTTTTAACAATTCTCCAAGAACCAATCATAACTTAATTTTAAACCTTCATTTAAATCAACTTGTGGATTCCATCCTAGATTGTTTATTTTACTTGAATCAATTAGCTTTCTGGGGTTTCCATCAGGCATTGATTTATCAAAAACCAAATCTCCGGGATATTTAATTACCTCTTTAATAAGAATAGATAAGTCGTATATAGAGATTTCTTCACCGCTACCTATATTTATCAGATCATCGTCGATTTCATTATTAATTAAAAATTCAATTGCTTTCGAAAGATCATCTATATATAAAAATTCTCTTAGAGGTTTACCTGATCCCCAAATATCAAAAGTTGGTTCTTTGGTTAATTTAGCTTTATGCATCCTAGATATTAAGCCAGGTATTACATGGCTATCTTTTTCACTAAAATTATCTCCAGGTCCATATAGATTAGTCGGCATAAGATTTAATATTTTATGTCCATATTGTTCAGATATAGCTTTACCAATTTCGATAGCTGATATTTTTGCTATGGCATAAGGTGAATTCGTAGGTTCAAGCTTACCTGTTAAGAGACTATTTTCACTTATTGGGTTTACTGCATTGAGAGGATATATACAACTACTCCCTAAATTTATAATTTTAATTTCATTATTTTCAATGCATGCTTCTAGAATGTTCATATTTATTTTTAAATTTTCCAATATAAATTGAGTACGTTTCGTATTGTTTGCGTGGATACCTCCAACTTTTGCTGCAGCATTAATTATTATTGAGGGTTTAACATCAGAAATTCTATCTTTCGTTTCTTTTAGTGAGAATAAATTTGTATCAGTTCTTGTTGACGTTACTAATTCAGAAATCTTTTCAGAATTAGAAAGAACTCTAGTTAGTGATTTTCCTACTAATCCGTTACTTCCAAAAATTAGTACTTTATTTTTATACATTGTCAATTTTAAAATGATTCATTTTCTATTAAATAATAATAATCTGTAATTTATTATACTGAGTGTTAATGAAATTCAAT
>MDTC01214405.1_pt1 | contig 22606 bp, 5 predicted proteins | sample 811181 | NCBI WGS metagenome assembly MDTC01 (sample SAMN05326644, study PRJNA326480) | marine metagenome | isolation source: seawater | place: Pacific Ocean: North | collected 2011 | reverse complement strand
TTATTATAGATCTAGCTATTCAAACGGAGAAATAAAGAGGTTGTAATATGATAGAAACTGGTTTCTCTCCCAGGGTACAAATTCAAGATATTGTTGATAGTCAATTACCTGAATTTATTGTAAGTGATAATCCAAAATTCGCAGAATTTTTAAAACAATACTATATTTCACAAGAATATCAGGGAGGTCCAGTAGATCTTTCTGATAATTTGGATCAATATTTGAATATTGATTCATTAATTGCAGAAACTATTGTTGATAGTGCAACACTGTCTTCAGATATTGGTAGTTCTACTACAACTATTCAAGTATCAAGCACTAAAGGATATCCAGAATCTTACGGATTATTTAAAATTGATGATGAAATCATCACATATACCAGTAAAACTCCAACCGAATTCCATGGTTGTGTTCGTGGATTTTCTGGTGTAACTGGGTATGATTATGGATATAACAAAGGTGAGTTAATTTTCAGTGAGTCATCAGCAGCATCTCATACTGCCTCCACAACTTTAAATAATTTAAGCTCTGTATTCTTACAACAATTCTATAAAAAAATTAAGTATGCTTTAACTCCCGGTTTAGAGGGTGTTGATTTTGCTCCAGGGATTGATATCTCTAATTTTATCAAAGAAGCAAAAACTTTTTATGGATCTAAAGGAACAGAAGAATCATTTAGAATTTTATTTGGCGTTCTATATGGAGAGAAACCAAGAGTATTTGACTTAGAACAAAGGACTATTAAACCCTCTTCTGCAACTAATCTGAGAAGAGAAGTTGTAATGTGTGAATCCATAAGTGGTGATCTTACCTCATTAGAGGGACAGACAATCTATAAGAGTACAGATTTAGGAACTTATGCAACAATATCTGAAGTTGATGTATTTCAGAGAAGTTCTAAAACTTACTATAAAGTATTTCTTTTCTTTGGTTATGATGATTCTTTCCCACCAGTATTTGGTGATTTTGTAATTACTGGAAATACTAAAAATACAGCAGCTGCACCAGTTGGTGCTAAAAGCATTGCTGTTGATACAACCATTGGATTCCCTAAGAGTGGTGTATTAAAAGTAGGAAGTAATACTATTTCTTATACAGATAAAAGTATTAATGAGTTTTTCAATTGTTCTGGTATAACTGAAGAAGTTGGTGTAGCATCTACTATTACATCAAGTGAGACTTATTATGGATATGGTCATGGTGATTTAACCAATAAGGTTGAATTTAGAATTACTGGTATCATTTCTGATTATAAAGTTACAACTAGAAATTCACCAATTTCTCCCGGAGAAGAAATTAGTGTTAAGACTATTGGTGAAAAAATTACAAATCCCGCTTTTGATAGAACCAAAAAGCAAATTTTTGCTAATAGTTGGACTTATAATACTTCATCCAGAATTGAAATCGATTCTTTTGCTACAGGATCTACATCTCAAGTATCATTAGCATATGCACCCGATAGATCGGTTTTGAAGGTTGGTGATATAGTTGAGATAGTTACTAGAGATTCTCAGACTGTAATAGCAGCAAATCTCGTAGTAAATTCGATTTTTAACAATCAGGTAGGAACTACAGATAGTTTTACTTTAAATCCTTCCTTTAATTACGATCTTAGAAGAAAAATTAATTTTGCAAACGTCACAAACGTTGCTACAGAATTTGACCAGATTGTCTCAGATGTACAAAATGTATATAATGAAGATGATCAATACATGTATGTTGCATCAAATTCACTTCCATCAGATGAGATAACAAAATCATTATACTCATATGATGTTGCAGAATTGACAGATTATGTTGTAACGACTGGTAAGTATTCGACAATAAAATTTAATCCTGGTGTAAAGTTATCCTTTTTTGATGGTGGTGAAGTTGTATACACTGCATCTGGAGAACCTATTGATGGTCTATTTCCAGGTACATATTATGCGGATGTAACAGGAGATAATACAATTAGATTGTATGCATCGAATAGTTCTATTGGTAGTCCTAATTATCTAACCTTCCAATTTATTCCAGAAGGAGTTCATAACTTTACTGTATTAGCACAGAAAGAAAAAGTTATATCCCCACAAAAAATACTTAAGAAATTTCCATTACATCCAAATATTGGTGATGGTCAATCTGATGCGACATCACCAGGTGCAATTGGAATGCTTTTAGATGGTGTTGAAATATACAGTTATAAATGTGATGATAAAATTTATTATGGACCATTAACTGAGGTTAATGTATTGAATGGTGGAACTGGTTATGATGTATTCAGTCCTCCAGCTATCGAATCTTCTGTTGGTGGTGCAAAGATTCAAGCAGTTATATCTGGTACTGTTGTAGATGCTTTTGTAGATCCAATAGATTTTGAGATTAATACAATTGCTTCTATTGGTTTTAGTGGTGGAAATGGAGATGGAGCAGCATTTGAACCTATTATTGAAAATAGGAGAAGATCATTACCATTTAACGCTAAACAGTTAACTGAAGGTGGTGGTGTCGATATAAACACCGACTCTATAACATTTCCCACTCCACATAACCTTGCTGATGGTCAACCACTTATTTACGATCCAGGAGTGTATGAACCTCTGGGTATAGGGACTTATCTTGGTGGAAATGAAGATACTGGAAGAACTTTAGTTAAAGATGCTGAGTATTATGTTTCTGTATTGAGTGATAAAACAGTATTCTTGTATGAAAAGATTGGTGATTATAATGCTGGTATCAACACTGTTGGATTTACAACAGTTGGGACAGTTGGTGTACATAACTTCTTAACTAAACCAAACCGACAGTTAATTGGTTTGCAAGTTTTAAATGGTGGTAGTGGGTATACTAATAGGTTACTTAGAGTTTCACCATCTGGTGTCTCTATAAACACCAATACTATTAATTTTACTAATCATGGATTTAATGATGGAGATCTTATTAACTATGAGTATGAAACTAGTGCAATAACAGGACTGTCATCGACAAGTCAATATTATGTTCTCAAGACTACTGATAATCAGTTTAGTCTTGCTGCAGATAGAACCAATTTTGATAGAAGAAAACCAGTAAACTTGACATCTGCTGGTTCTGGATATCAAATGTTCAAGTATCCAGATTTTTCACTTAATATCAATTATACTTCAGTTGGAGTTGGCAGTACAACAGTTTCAGCATCAATTGTTGCGACTCCAGTAATTCGCGGTGAAATTATAGACGCATACATTTATGATAGTGGAACGAGTATTGGATCTGAAGTTTTAAATTATGAAGATAATCCAAATATTGTTGTAAAGAATGGAAAAAATGCCAGTATTTCCCCAATAGTTAACATTAATGGGCAGATTACTGAGGTAATTGTAAGTGGTGGTGGTGAAGAATATTTCTCCACACCATCTATTGTTGTTCATGGTGAGGGAACTGGTGCTCAGTTTAGACCCGTAATTAATAATGGTAAACTTACTGAAGTTATTGTTATAAACACGGGTATAGGATATTCAACTTCAGGTACGGTACTTACGGTAGAAAGTGCTGGTAGAAATGCTGTTTTGCAATCTAAGGTAAGATCACTTTCTGTTAATAATAATGTATTGTTTAAAGATGCTGCAACTTCAGTAGAAGAAGCAACTGATTTAATTATTTCGACACCAGATAATAATTTGCAATATGCACATTGTGCATATTCTGATGCTATTTTCAATAAGTATAATGACGAAGGAGTTGCACATTCACCAATAATTGGATGGGCTTACGATGGAAATCCAATTTATGGATCATTTGGATATTCTGACCCACAAGACATTAACTCAGATATCAAACGATTGGAGTCTGGTTATACAAAAAGTTCTGCAAATGTTTCTGATAGACCACCCAATCTACCATTAGGATTCTTTGTAGATGATTATGTTTTCGATGATTCTGGAGATCTTGATCAATATAATGGCAGATATTGTTTAACACCAGAGTTTCCTACAGGAACTTACGCATATTTTGCACCATCAATAGTAGATGGTAATAACAACAATGCTGGAGTTTTCCCATACTTTATTGGAGATAGATACAGATCTCCTCTACTTGAGGAAAATGTTGAGTTAAATCAGGATTTTGATTTTAATAACTCATCCTTACTTAGAAATACATTCCCATATTCGGTTTCCGAAGAAAATGCTGAGAATGATTTTATTACTGAATCCAATGAAGAATTTGTACAATCAACTCGAATAGAGTCTATTACAAAAGGTTCTATTGAAGAAATTGAAATATTGAGTGCAGGTGTAAATTATAAAGTTGAAGATCAATTGGATTTTGCTGACGGAGATGATGGTGGAAGTGGACTATTTGCATTTGTATCTGAACTGGAAGGTAAAGATATAGTTTCTTTAGAAACATCTACTCTTTTATATGAGAATGCAATATTTACTAAGAAAGATGATCAAACAGTAGAAGTAAAGATAGCACCTTACCATGATTTAAAGAATTTAGATTATATTAATGTCTCCGGATTATCCACAATCGCCACTAAGTTAGCTGGATTTTACCAGATTGGAGTTAATTCCATTACATCATCCTTGTTAACTGAAATTTCTTCTGGCAGTGCAGTTGATGTTGATATTACATTACCTAGAATACCTGAAGGAATTTCAATTGGTAATAGTATTGGAATTGGAACAGAAATATTCACCCTTCAGAACATTTACAATGATCTCAATGTTCTGAGAGTTTCTAGAGAATATACTTCAATTGCACATACTGCAACATCACCGGTTTACTTCTATCCTGATAAGTTCACTTTCAGTAAGGAAATTGATTCTTTTGAATCTTCATATAATGATTCTGTATATTTTAATCCACATAATTCTTTAGGTATTGGTTTAACTGCTGGTGTAGGACTTGCCGTAACCTATAACATCGGTCTTCAAACTAATCATACAGTTTCTATACCATCACAATCAATATATCTACCCAATCATCCATTTAAAACCAATCAAAGAGTAATCCTATCAAAGAACTCTGGCATTTCTTCAATTGGAGTTGCAAATACTGCAGGTAGTGCTGTATTTGATTTACCTGCTGGTAATGAGCAAACTGTATATGTCATAAGAAAATCTCATGATCATATTGGAATTGTAACTCAAATTGGATTAACAACTACAACTGATGGATTATTCTTCCGTGGACAGGGGACAGATATTGGATCTTATAACATAAAGTCTGACTATTTCCAAACACTTGCAAATGTTCAGAGAATTAATACTGTTGTTTCGGTATCAACTTCACATAATTTGACTAATGGTGATTTTATTAATTTGGACGTAAAACCAAATCTTTCTGTTGGTATTGGAACTTCAACTGCTATAAGAGTTAAGTATGATATATTCAATGAAAAGTTATTGATAAATCCCATTGAATTCTCATCAGTAGGATTCAATACAAATACTAATCAAATACAAATAGTAGGTCATCCTTTTGCTAATGGTGAAAAGGTAGTTTATAATTCAGATAATCCTCCTGTTGGTTTATCGTCTGGAATTTACTTTGTTTATAGAGTTGATGATGATCATATTCAACTTTGTGAAACTGTACCAGATTATTTGGCAGATCCACCAATAGTTGTTGGTATAACCACTGCTCCTGCTGCCACACATGAAATAAGTCAAATTAATCCACCACTTAAGATTTTAAAAAATAATGATGTCAAATTTGATGTAAGTGATACTTCTTTACTTGGATATAACTTCAAATTCTTCTATGATCAGGAATTCAAAGATGAGTTTGTTTCTACAGGATCTACAACTACATTCTCTGTTGTTGGTTTCAATACTGTTGGATTTACCAGTGCATATGTAGCAATAACTTATGATGCTAATGTCCCATCACCATTATATTATGCTCTGGAAAAATCTGGATATATTAGCACTGCAGATAATCAAAATGTAAGTAATTATTCAGAAATAACATATGAGAATAGTTTCTTTACTGGAAAATATTTGGTTTCTGGAATTGCTGCTACAACATTTGTATTATCACATTCAAGACCTCCAGAAAAAACATCATATGTACAATCTGAATGTGATGTATTGAAATACACTACAACTTCTAAATCCGCTTTGGGTGGAATTAGTGGTATTACAATAACTTCTCCTGGAGATGGATATAAAGTTTTACCTGAATTTACTGGTTCAAATTCAGTTTTGGGTGATGGTGCAAATCTCCTCACCAAGTCTGCTGCTGTAGGTAATGTAAATCAAATCGAAATTCTAAATGAAGGTTTTGATTATTCTTCTGATAAAACTCTAAGACCTATTGCTCAGGTTCCATCTCAATTAATTACAAAGAATTCGGAAGCTGTTGCATCAGTTGATGTATTAGATGGAGGATCTCAGTATTTAACACCACCAAGATTAGTATTATACAATACTCTCACAAAAGAAAAAATTGATTCTGGACACTTAGATGCAGAAATGGCTGGAGCTAGCATCATAAAAGTGAATGTTGAAAGTCCTCCAAAAGGTCTTATGGGTGATGCATACCTTGAGGTTAAAACGATTAATAATACAAATGGTGTTGCAATTCAAGCATATGAAGGTTCCGTTGGTTCTGGTGTCGTAACATGTACATTGGTTACACCACTTAATGGATTTGCTGTAGAACCTTTCGAAGTTGGTGATCAAATATTTGTTGAAGGTCTTACTAAGTATGGAACTGAAGGTGATGGATTTAATTCCGAGGATTATGGATATGGATTCTTTACTGTTCAATCATACACATTTGGTGGTACTGATATACCTAGAAGACTTGAATATAATCTTTCAGAATTGACTGACATCGGTCCTGGTATTGGAATGACAGGAAATGTCTATGGAACTGTTATTAATGCTAATGTATATCCAAGGTTTGAGGTACATACGGAGTTTTCTTCATTCCAGAATAATGAAGATATTGAAGTTCAAGTTAACGGCGTTTTCACAAGAACTAAATCTACAGTTTTAACTTATGAAGGGAATACTGTTAAAGTATCAGGAATTTATCCCTTTGAAGTTGGTGATGTTATCAGAGGTACACAATCTGGATCTATAGCAACATTAGAGGAAGTTAATATATCTGAAGGTCTATTTGAGATATCTTATTCTGTTGTTAAGAATTTTGGATGGCAAGATGATACTGGAAAGTTAAATGATGATACTCAAGTAATTCCAGATAACGATTACTATCAGAATCTTTCATATTCAATTCAGACTAAAAAAACTTGGGAGGAAGTTGTTAGTCCTGTCAATAATTTAGTTCACCCATCTGGATTGAAGAATTTTGTTGATACAGAGATTCTTCAACATTCTGGAACTATTGCTATAGTTCCAAAAGAAAACACAGATCTTGCTATCGACTTCTTAAGTGAAGAGAGAGTTGATACTATTAACAACTTCGATGAAGCTAGAGATGCTGAGGTTGATGTTGCCAATGATATCTCTAAGTTTGTTGAACTCAAAACTACAAAACTTTCAGATTATGTTGAAGTCAAGAGTAATAGAGTTTTGGAAATGGATGATATTAGTCCACAATTCTCTAACAATAACTTAGTACTTGATCCTGAATTAAACTTAACAGAAATCACAGCAAACAGACAATGCAGTAAGTTCTTAGTTCAAGCTACTAGCGTTGATTATTCTCAAGTGATGTTTACTGAAGTAATCGTTCTTAATAACAATCAAGGCGATTCTTATACGATGCAAAAGGGTGCAATCACCAATATGTCTGATGATTTTGCTGAAATTACCGCCAGCACAAATAATCAGGGTGAAATATTCTTACAATATGTTCCACTTGAGATTTATAATACATCTTATAATGTTAAGCATTTAGATACTGGATTTACTAATTTTGTTGTTGGTGTATCATCCATATCTGTAGGATTTATTGATGTCATTGGTATTACAAGTGCAGTTGGAGTTGGTAGTACTCAAGTAATAATGTCTTCACCGACTAATAGAATGGAAGCAATTCATTCGTATATTCATGTTTTAGATGATACTACGAGAGAGATGAATTATGTTGAATTGTATGTAGATCACGATGGTCAAAATACAAATATTGCAGAGTTCTACTTCAATAGTGATGAGGCTGATATTACTACCGAATCTATCGGAACTTTTGACGCTACCATAGAGGATGGAAATGTAAATATAGTTTATAACAATGACACTGGTCATCCAGTTTTTGTAAGAACTAGAAATGTTGGTTTTGGAACAGTTGCTGCTGGTATTGGAACTTATAGATTCAAAAAAGCTGGTCAACCAGATGGAGATGAAAGAACAGTAACATTTGATTCTAGCTTTGTTAATACTTCTATTGCATCTACGACCATCAAATCATTTGATATTGGTCAACAAACATCAATGAAGTCAACTGTAAGAGTCAGTATTGGTGAAACGAGTGCCTTACATCAACTGATGGTTATTACTGATACCTTTGATGTTAGAAAGAATGCATATACAATGCAGTATCCATTCTTATCAATCGGTAGCACTAGTGGTATTGGTACTTTTGGTATGGAAATGGATGGATATACTGGAGCATTTAAGTTCTATCCAGATCCACAATATCAGGGTGGTGGTGATATTCAGATATCTGCATTTAATGAAAACTTCCATCATGATTATGATGTTCCAAATCCTCCTGAAGATCTGCAATATGGCAATATTACAGAGTCGATGAAACTTTCTAAGTTCATCGCTGCAAATGATGATGATTTATTTAAGACAACTTTCGATTTAACTCATGATGGAACTCCAATCTTTGTAAAAGCATTTGATCCAACTGATGAGGATGTAATAAATCTTTCTTCAGATACATCAACTTTAAATATCACTGAGCATTTCTTTAGCACTGGTGAAGAGTTAGTCTATAGACCAAAATCATCTTTTATTTCAATAGAATCTGCTCCTATGCAGATTGTTGAGACTCCTGATCATAATGGTATTAATACCACACTTCTACCATCTACAGTATTTGCAATAAAAGATAATAGTGGCAAGATGAGAGTAGCAACTACAAAAGCAAATGCTGAACTTGGAATTGCAGTTACATTTACATCTATCGGTTCTGGTAATGCTCATGAGTTTGAAATGGTTGAAAAACTTTCCAAGACTCTTATTACTGTTGATAATTTGATACAAGCACCTATATCATATTCCCTCTTATCATTTGAGAATGTTGGTGGAAATGTTAGTGTTGCTGATAGTATGCTGCACATGAGTGGTATTACATCCGTCGTACTTGGCGATTTGATGAAGGTTGAAGATGAATATGTTAAGGTTCTAAATGTTGGTTTTGGAACTCTTGCAGCAGGACCTATTTCTTTTGGTGGAACTTTTGCACTATTAAATGTTGAAAGGGGTGTAGCAGGAACTATAGCAACAACACACGTTGGATTCTCTACGTTTGATGTATACAGAGGTTCTTACACAATCACAGAAAATAAAGTTCACTTCACTGATGCTCCTGGAGGTATTTTAGAAGATCAACTTTTCGAAGATATTGATAATTTACCAGAGGCAAGATCTCAATTCTTCGGTAGAGTCTTCTTGAGATCGAGTTATGAAAGTAATCAAATTTTTGATAATATTTCAGAGGAATTTACTGGATTAGATCAGGATTATAGATTAACTGTTGGTGGTGCCAATACTGTTGGTCTGGGAACTAGTGGTGGTGCTGGAATTATTCTTATTAATGGAATATATCAAGCTCCCACCACTAGTAATAATCAGTCTAATAATTTCTCAATTCAAGAGGATCTTTCTGCTGGAATTACAACAGCAGTTTTCTCTGGAATTACTTCTTCAAATGGTTCTATTGTAATTTCTGAATCTGATGTTAACCAAAATCAACTTCCAAGAGGTGGAGTCATTATATCATTTGGATCGACGCCAGGACTAGGATATGCACCATTACAAGGTGCAAGTGTTTTACCAATAGTTGGTTATGGTGGAACTATTATTGATGTTGTTGGAATTCCAACTTATGGTACTGCTCTTGGAATCGATACAGTATCTTATAATAATGAAAGTGGATTCTTAGAAATTACAACAGTTGGAGATCATAATCTAAATTCACCAGATGTTTGGTTAGAAAACTTAGAGTTCTCTTGTGATGAATACTATGACGGTCCAGTTGTTGGTATTTCAAACTTCGTATATGATCATTTAACAGGAATTGCAACTGTTACTACCTCTTCAGATAGTTATGCAACTGCTGGTAAGTCAGTACGTTTCGCTGATATTGAGTTTTCATGTGCAGCTCCACATTCAGGTGTTACTAGTACTATATTCCCATATCCAAATGGTGGTACTAAGAATTCTTATAAGGCATATGATGTCTTTGGTGTCCTTTCAGTTCTAAATTCCACACAATTTACTGTAGACGTTGGAATTACTACAATTCCTCACACATATGTAAGTGGTGGAACAGTCAAATCTGGTGTCACCACAACTATTTTCCCAGATGGAACACAACCAGGTGGAAATGTATTTGGTATTGCTGATATCACTGGTTCTAATACCGTGTTAGTCAACATTGGCATCTCTTCCTTTGCCCATACTTATGTTGGAATGGGAAGTGTATATCCATACTACAGGGACTTGAATTTTGGATCTGCTTATAGAGAACCTGTTTCTATTGCACTAACAGATGCAAATCATACAGGATCTGCTGCAAATATTACAGTAGAAGTGGATCGTAATGATCATAAATTTGTATCTGCAACTACAAACTGTGTCACTAGAAGCATTGGTGGTACTTTAAGTATTAGCACAGCACATTATGCACAGTTAACTGGTGTTCTCACATTAACCTTCACTGGAGCACACGGATTAACAGATGCAAATACTATTACCATTGCAGATCAATCACTGACATTTACTTGTAATCAAGATTTCCATAGAACACAACACCTCTATCCACGTTCACATGATCCAGCTTCTGGAGCAAACCTTGATGTTCTTACAACTCCATCATCTACTACACTTACAGTCAATGTTGGCGCATCTCTATATGAGACTGGCGGAAGATTGAAGTTCAACATTGTTGATGGTGGATCTGGATATGTGACTCCACAACTTGGTATTGAACCACCAACATATTCAAACTTGGGAGTTATTGGTCAATCAAGACTTGGAATTGGTACAACAACTGATACTGGACTTGGAACCCTACTCAATCTAAGAGTTGGAAATTCAGATTTGAATACTAACGGCGACATTTTCTTCGATGCTGCTGATTTAATAGGTGCAAACAAAGACTTTATTGCAGATATTGCATATGGAAGAATGCTTGCAGCATATCCATCATTTGTAATTCCAACAGCAAATCCTCAAGATTGTAAGGATGACATTGCAGATTTGCTTCAAGCAATGCTTTATAACCTTAAGTTTGGTGGAAATGATTTAACTGTTGATGCTGCTATGTTGTATATCACAGGAGCTCATGTTGCTGGTGAAGAGGCAGAAACAGTTTATGCATTCTTAGAAGCAAGAGATATGGCAATCCAAGCCATGAGAAATGAGACAATTACTGTTGGTGGTCATACCACAAGAACTCAAGTATTTGATAATACAATTACTGTAGATTCTGGTTCACCAAAATGTGCCACTGTTGCTTCTGCAATTAGTACCTTAGTTGGTATTGTTACTACTGCAGTAGAAAATGGAACTACTCCTAAGAGAACAGTTGCTCCTGGTGGACAATATGTTGTTGAAGATTTCTTTACCGCAAGAAAGGGTTATGGATTCAAGAAAGGTGATATAGCAAGAGCAGTTGGTCTTGTAACGGCAATTGGATTAGCAGAACCAATAAAGCATTTTGAACTTGATGTTCTTGAGGTCTTCTCCGATTCTTTCTCCGCATGGCAATTTGGTCAAGTTGATTATATTGATGATATTTCATCTTTACAGGATGGAGTTACTACAAAGTTTGAATTAAGATATCAAACTGAATTGCTTAGTTTTGAAAAGAACAGAAGAGACCCAGATTCTCAACTAATTGAGTTTGCACCATTATTGATTATATTTGTCAATGGTATTCTGCAAAAACCATATGAGGCTTACACATTTGAGGGTGGAACTGTAATGGAATTCACCACTCCACCAAAGGCAAATGATAAGGTGGCAATGTTCTTCTACAGAGGAAGTGCTGCAGATAGTTCAGTAGTTCTTTCAAATGAATCTATAAAAGTTGGTGATGAAGTAGAACTCCTAAGAAATAATACAAATCTGGGAGTTACAACTGCTCAAGATCCTAGAGTTGTTACTGCAATTGCTGGATTTGACCTTGCTAGGACACCTCTATATGGTGGTCCTGGAATTGATGATGATAACTACAAACCATTCAAATGGATTAAGCAGAAGACTGATATGATTTTGGAAGGAGAAATTGTTTCCAAAGCTAGAGATTCTATTGAGACTCAAGTTTATCCAACAGCAAAAATCATAGATTATTTTGATATAACAGATACTGAGCTCTTTGTTGATAATGCACAATTCTTTAATTATGAAGATCCTGCTGATATTTCTTTTGATGGAATAATTATCAATTATCCAAATATAGATCCAGTTGCTGCTGGTATTAGTGCTGTTGTTTCTGTTGCTGGAACCATTTCTGGTTTAACCATATATGAAGCTGGAAGTGGATATAGTGGTTCTTCTCTTGATATTAGTATTGCACCACCACCAATTCTTGGTGTTGGGGTAGGAACAACTGCTACAGCGACTGTTTCTATTGTTAATGGTTCAATTACATCACCAGTTATTACTAATCCTGGATCTGGTTATGACCAATCTAAGGTTCCTCCAGTATTGGTTGCTCCACCAACTGCTATAACAGACGGCATTTCTGGAGTAACTAATGTAGAAGGATTTGATGGTGATATAATTGGAATTGGAACAACTGCAGGTATTGGAGTTCCATTAGCAATTGAATTTGAATTAGATGGAACTTTAAGTCCATATGCAGGATTATCTACCGACTTTAGAATTTATATCTTTGATACTCATGTTGGTGATGGGGTAACTTCCATCTTAGGTAGTGATTCAGAAGTTGTTGGAGTAGGAACAACTTGTATTGATAATGTATATAACATCTCAGACTTCAAACCTGCAACCGGTAAAATTATATGTAATGTCCATTCTGGATTTAATCATGTTGGTATTGCCACAACCGGCGTAATAGGTGCTGGTGTTGCTAAATTCTCTTGGGGTAGATTATCTGGATTTACCAGATCTTCCACACCAGTTTCAATTGGAGTGTCTGCATATGATGTTAGTGCTGGATTATCTACATTCCCAACATTACAGAGAAGGGGTGCTGGACTTAGAGGTTCAGGAGCTCTTGCTAAACAACTTCTCTAGAAATTTCTAGAGACTGATTAACTCATTATAAATATAGAAAAAACCATAATAAGATGCCCGCAATTGTTACAGACAAATTAAGGATATTAAATGCCAATAGTTTTGTAAACTCTGTCAATGACGAATCAAATTCGTTTTACGTTTTTGTAGGATTATCAAATCCATCAACATCTGGATTTGGACGAGTTGCAAATTGGAATGATAATACTCCAAATCCAATTGATAATACTGACTATCTTCATCATTATGGTTCAACCATTATGTATGGTAAGAAGATAACAGCTGGTAATATAAAAAGAGTTGTCAGAAAGATTGAATGGCAATCTGGTAGACAATATGAAATGTATAGACCAGACTATTCAGTAGTTAATCCATCTCCAACTACAGGAGCCATGAGATTATATGATGCAGATTATTATGTAATTAATTCAGATTATAGAGTATACATTTGTATTGATAATGGTGCTACTGGAATTAAAACATCTGGTAATGCCTCACAGGTAGAACCTACATTTACAGACTTAGAACCAACTAAACTTAGTGATGGATATACTTGGAAGTATTTGTTTACTATATCACCCAGTGATCTAATTAAATTTGATTCTACAGAATACATTACATTACCAAATGATTGGGATACTTCCACAGATGCTGCCATAGTATCTGTTAGGGAAAATGGAGATTCTTTTACAAACGAGAATCAGATAAAGAAAGTTTATGTTGAAAATAAAGGTTCTGGATATACAATACCCAATGGAACTAGTGCTAACATAGTTGGTGATGGTAGTGGAGGCAGAGTTTCTTTAGAGGTTGATACTAGTGGAAGAATTAATAATGTAATTGTTACTGCGGGTGGTAAAAATTATACTTTTGCCTTGATTGATTTGGGTACAACAGCAACTACAGTTCCTGGAGTTTTTGCTCAACTTATCCCAATTATTCCACCATCAAAAGGACATGGTTATGATATTTACACTGAATTGGGAGCAGATAAAATTTTAATCTATGCAAGATTTGATGACTCTACTAGAAATTTCCCAATAGATACAGAATTTGCACAAATTGGTATTGTAAAAAATCCTAAAATTTATGATACTACAGGTATTACAACAGAAAATTATGAAGGTGATACATTTTCTGCAGTGTTTGGAGCAAAACTTAATTCTGTTGCTGGAACAGTAGAGATTGGAGATAGGATTGAGCAACAAGTTGGTAGTGGATATGCTTATGGGTATGTTGTTTCATATGATACTGAAACTAAAGTTTTAAAATATTATCAAGATAGGTCACTGTACTACAATGGCGGTAATGGTGTAAACCATACAGATTTTATTGGTGTATCATCATTCTTTGACTCTACTACTGGAGATATTTTGCAATTCAATTCTACTAATGTTATTTCAAAGTCTGCTGGTGGATTTAGTGCTAGTATCGACTCTAATTTTTCTGGAATTACTACAGTAGTTTCAAATAAAGTTATAAATCTTGGTGTAGAATTTACATCTGGACTTTCTAGTCCTGAGATAAATAATACAACAGGTGACATAGTTTATGTGGATAATAGACCTGCTGTTATTAGAAACTTAAGACAAAAAGAAGACATCAAAATTATTCTGGAATTTTAAAAAATGGCTCAAAAGACAAATTTAAACATAAGCCCATATTTTGATGATTTTTATGAGCCGAGTGAAGGTGGGAAAGATAAAAACTATTATAAACTACTGTTTAATCCTGGAAGACCCGTCCAGGCAAGAGAGTTAAATAATATACAATCACTTCTTCAGAATCAATCAGAGTCCTTCGCTCGCCACATGTTTAAAGAAGGCTCCATGATTGTTCCTGGAGGAGTTTCTTATGATAATCAATTTGAAGCAGTAAAATTAAAACCAAAACAATTTGGTATTGATGTTACCTCGTATTTTGATCAATTAGTTGGTAAAACAATTGTTGGAGCAAATTCTGAGGTTACTGCAACCGTAAAAATGGTTGTAAAGACAAATGCTTCTGTTGATTATCCAACACTGTATGTAAAATATTCAGATTCAAATGCAAACTACGAAGTAGCAGGATTTGAAAATAATGAAGAAATTACTTGCACAGAGAATATTGTTTACGGAAATACGACAATTAATGCTGGAACTGCAGTAGCTACAACAGTTGAAGTTGAAGCATCCTCTACTGGATCTGCTGTTTCTATTAGTGATGGTATCTATTTTGTCAGAGGTTATTTTGTAAAAGTTGCACAACAAACAATAATCCTAGATTATTATACCAATTCACCTTCGTACAAAGTTGGTCTTAAAATTAGTGAAGAAATTGTAACATCTAGAGATGATGCTACTTTATATGATAATGCTAAAGGATTCACTAACTATGCAGCACCTGGTGCTGATAGATTTAAAATTAATGCAATCTTAACTAAAAAACTACTTAATGATGATAAAAATACTGATTTCATAGAGTTACTGGTAATTGAAGATGGGCAAGTTAAAGTTGCTCAACAAAAAACTCAGTACAACATTATAAGAGATTATCTTGCTAAGAGAACTTATGATGAATCTGGAGATTATGTAGTCCAACCATTTGATCTTTTACTTCAAGATTCTCTAAATGATAGAATAGGTAGTGATGGTATCTTTTTCTCTGATCAATTAACACCCTCAGGAAATACACCATCGGATGATTTGGCATGTTTAAAAATTGGCGATGGAATAGCATATGTTCGTGGTTATGATATTAATAAAACTGGTTCAACAATCATTGATGTTGAAAAACCAAGAACAACTAGAGAAGTTCTAAGTTCTAATGTCCCATTTGAAATGGGTAATTTGATGAGAGTCAACAATGCTACTGGTGCTCCTGCACAGAAGCATGTTGTTTTCTTACAAAATCAGAGAAAAGATGGTACTTCTGCTGGTACTGGAACCACCATTGGTGCTGCTAGAGTATACAACTTTAATTTGACTGATGCTGCTTATGCTAATGCAGCATCAAATTGGGATCTTTATCTGTATGACATACAGACATATACTGAAATTATTTTGAATAATGTTGTATCTGCATCCCAAGTCCCAGCAACTTCATATGTTAAGGGTAAGTATAGCGGTGCTACAGGATATGCAGTATATGCAGGAAATGGTACAGAACAAATTACACTACATCAGACATCAGGATCATTTGTTGAGAATGAACCAATTATAGTTAATGGTGTAGAGACGCTTCCTAGAACAATTAAGTCCATAAAGGTTTATGGATCTAAAGATATTTTATCTGTACACCAACCATCTGTTTCTGGTCTTACTAACACATTTACTGCTGATGCAAAACTTGCAAAGGAACTAAAAACTGGTCAGATTACCATCACAACTGGTGGTTCTGCAACGATTGATATTCCAAATACATTTAGTGGTGTTACTACTAATAGTATTATTAGATATAGTGTTTCAGGAGCTACTACAGAATCTTATAATAGAGTTTCAGCAGTTTCTTCAGATTTAACAACTTTAACTCTTGCAGAAATTCCTGGTGTTGCTGGTGTATGTGAGGGTTCATTCCCAGGTTCCAATTATAATGGAAAGTATTCTATAGGTTCCTTAGAGGTCTTAGAGCAGGAAAAGGGTTATCTATACGCGAAACTTGCTGATGAAAATGTTTCTACAGTAGATTTGAGTGGTTCTACTGTATCCTTTACAGCACAATCAACAACATCGGTTACACCATCAAGTGGAACCATAACTGTAGATACCGGAGCATTTAATCTTGGTATTAGCTCAGCTACAGCAAGATTTGAAGCATTCGATGAAGAAAGATATGCTATTTTCTATAATGATGGTACTATTGAAGATCTTACAGCAGATAAAGTTACAGTTTCTAATGATGGAAATCAGGTAACTTTCTCCAATGTTGAGAATAAAGCAATTGATGTTATTAATGCAACATTTGTCAAGAACTTTATTCAAAGTAGAGTTAAAAGGTACGATAGATCGACTGTTCTTAATATTTCATTATCAAGAGATAGCCAATCTGGAAGTAATGCAAATTCGTCTGTAAATGATGGATTGACATTTAATGATTATTATGGTCTGAGAGTACAAGATGAAGAGATTTCTTTAAATTATCCAGATGTTGCAGAGGTATTGGCAGTTTATGAATCTTTAGATAATGCTGAACCAGTTCTTGACGCTATTACATTTAATTCTATTGTAGATGTATCCAATAACGCAATTATTGGTGAGAATATTGTTGGTACAGGAGGTGCTGTTGGTAGGGTAGTTACAAAACCATCAGCAAATACACTTGGTATTGTTTATTTAAACACCATTAGATTCTCTAGTGGGGAAAGAGTTAAATTTGAAGAATCTACTCTTGAAACTAATATTACAAATATTACTTTAGGTAAGTATAAAGATGTTACTTCAAAATTTGATTTAGATAAAGGTCAGAAAGAACAATTCTATGATTATTCCAGATTGGTAAGAAGAAGAGGTGAGAGCGCACCATCTAGAAGACTTAAGATTGTATTTGACCACTTCACTGTCCCTTCAAGTGATACTGGAGATTTATTTACAGTTAATAGTTATCCTGAGGCAACATTTGGTAAGTTTGTTCCATCAATTGGAGAAGATGAAGTTAGAGCTTCAGATACATTAGACTTTAGACCAAGAGTATCTGTATTTAATTCTACAACATCATCTCCATTTGATTTTACATCAAGAGGTAGTTTTGGTGATACACCTGAAGGACCAAAACTAATCATGGCTCCAAATGAGAGTTCTTTGATTGATTATAGATTCTACTTGGGAAGAGTAGATAAACTCTTCATAAGTTCATCAGGACAATTTACACTGGTTAAAGGTGTTCCATCAGTTAATTTAAAAGAACCTGATTCTCCAGACAATGTTATGGAGTTGGCAACAATAACATTACCTCCATATTTGTATAATCCAAGGGACATTACAATTACTCTCAAAGATAATCGTAGATATACGATGAGAGATATTGGAGATCTTGAAGAAAGACTTGAAACTCTTGAAGTTACTACATCACTATCTTTGTTGGAAATTAATACACAGACTTTCCAAGTACAAGATGCTGATGGTTTGAATAGGTTTAAGAGTGGGTTCTTTGTAGATGATTTTAAGACAGCAGATTTTGTTCAAGCTGGATCTAAAGTTGATGTAATTACAGATCTGAATCAGATTCAGGCAGAATCTGGTAAAGACTCAATGAGATTAAAACCAGTTACACAAGAAAATATTGCCGATACTCTTTTAGATTTAAGTGAAGATTTACCATTATATGATTCTAACGTACAGAAGACTGGAGATGCTATTACTCTGAAATATGAAACTGTTGAATGGTTGAAGCAAGGATATGCAACAAAAGTTGAAAATGTTAATCCTTACCATGTTGTTTCTTACAATGGATCAGTTGTATTGAATCCATCTGCAGATAGTTGGGTTAGAAGAATTACTGCACCAGATCGTATTGTAAATCGTACCAGACACCGTTCTGTTTATGGTGGATGGGGTTGGGGATCACGTAGTTCATCAAGAACTACGCAAAGAATCACCAATGAAATGATTGCTCAGGCGGCAGAAATATACATGAGATCCAGAAATACTGGATTTGAGTCTGTAAACCTGAAACCACTTACTAGAATTTATCAATTCTTAGATGGGAATGGAAATGTAGATTTCATTCCGAAACTTATTGAAATTGCAACTGATTCTAGTCTTCAAGATTATGGATCAAATGGAGCATTCAGTGTTGGTGAAACTGTTGTTGGAACTGTAAATGGGCAAGTTCTTATTAGATTTAGAGTTGCACAATCTAATCATAAAATTGGAACATATAATAATCCAAGTATAACATATAGTAAAAATCCATATGTTAGTTCAGAGAACATTCCAGCATCTTATAGTTCTTCATCCAAAACTTTAAATGTTGACATCAATTCTTTGTGTGAAGAAGCACAAGGATTATATTATGGATATTTAACTTCTGGGATGAGATTAGTTGGTCAAACGAGTGGTGCAGTAGCATTTGTAAAAGATCTTAGATTGATTACTGATATAAATGGTTTCCTCGCAGGATCTTTCTTCTTAAGAAATCCATATACTACACCAGCACCTGCTGTTAGAATTGGTACAGGTACAAAAACATATAGACTTACTTCTAGTTCAACTAACCATATTCCATTACCTGGTAGTAAACTTATCAGTGCAGGTGAAGTTCAATACAGGTCTGAAGGTATTAATCAGACTTGGAGAAGAGTCATAACAAATACAAGAACTATTACCACAGTATGGTTTAGACCACCGCCACCACCTCCACCGCCACCACCACCACGCAGAGGAGACCCTCTTGCTCAGACATTTGCTGTAGGATATGATCCTTTCTCATTTGATGTTGCTCCTGCAGAAGCTAATGGTGTGTATATAACTGCAGTTGATCTGTTCTTTGCACATAAGGATGAAACATTACCAGTAACGGTAGAATTGAGAACGGTTGAACTTGGACTTCCAACATTAAATCGTGTTGGAGCAGCTGTAAATGTTCAACCAGAGCAAATTACAACTTCTAGAGATGCAAGTGTTGCTACCAATATCAAATTCCCATATCCAATATATCTTGAAAATGATGAGGAATATGCCCTCGTTATCATGGCAGCACAATCAGATCAATATGAAGTCTGGTTGGCAGAAATGGGAGAAAAGACTATTGAAACCAAAGCATTACCAGATTCACAAGCTATAAGACACTCTCAACAATTTGGTGTTGGTAGTTTGTTTAGATCACAGAATGGTTCTATTTGGACACCAAATCAATATGAGGATCTGAAATTTACTCTCTATAGAGCTAATTTTACAGAAACTGCTGGTAGTGTGTTATTCCACAATCCTGCTTTAAATCAGAGTAACAGTTACATCCCAACTTTACAACCAAATCCAGTTGTAACTCACCCAAGACAACTAACTGTTGGTATTACCACAACCAGTGATGCTGGAATAATGAATAATCTTTCTGTTGGTAGAAAGGTTTCGACTACAGGTATTACCACTAATAATTATGGATTCATTGTTGGAACTGGAAGTAAAGTTGCTTCTGAAGAGGTAACCACCGGTGGTTCAAATTACACCACTACAAGCGCCTGTGAGACGTTTAATATTACTGGGTCTGGAACTGGGTTAACACTCGATATAACCGCTTCTGGTGGCGTTATAACAGGCGCTGCTATTGATGAACCAGGTAATGGATATGCAGTCGGTGATGTTGTTGGTATTAAGACATCAACTGTCTCACCAGTTGGTGGACGGGATGCGACAATTACAATTACTGGCATTACAGGTCTTGATACACTCTATCTTTCTAATGTTCAAGGAACATCTTTTGATACTACAGATCAGTTAGTCTATTTTGACAATTCTGGAGTAAGGCAATCTTTAGATACTATTGATATTAGAACATCAACACCTGAAGGTGGAGTTTATGATGGCAATTATTTGAAGGTTATGCATTACAATCATGGAATGTATGAAGTTTCAAATAAAGTTACTTTGTTTGATGTTGAGTCTGACATTGTTCCAACATCATTATCAAATACACTTACAGTATCAGATACTGTCGTTAGTGTTGCTTCCACATCCACTTTCACTACATTTGAAGGGTTACCAGTTTCTTCCAGTAATCCAGGATTTGCAATTGTTGGAAATGAGATTATCAAATACACATCTATAACCTCAGGTAATTTAGATGGTATTACAAGATCTATTGATTCTACCATTGCTTCCGATTACAGCGTTGGAACTGAGATTCGTAAATATGAACTGAATGGGGTTTCTTTAAGGAGAGTTAACAGAACTCACAATATCAGTAATTTTGGAATTGATATTGATAGTTACTATGTTGAAATTGATAGAACTGCTTTTGATTCTAATGCCACTAACAGATCTATCGATCAAGGTGGTGGTGGAACTCCAGCAAATTCCCCATTACTATCATTTAATAATGAAGAATCTGCAGGTGGTAATAATGCACAAGGATCACAGAATGTTATCTACACCTCCGTAATTCCAGTGATCGTTGGCAACAAACCAAGTTCTGCAACTAGTATTACTGGACAGATTAGATCTGTGAGTGGAACTAGTGTAAGTGGCAATGAAGCGCCATTTGTTGATCAGCAATATGAAGCTGTTGAACTTGGAGCATTAAACTACTTAGATACTCCTAGATTAGTTTGTTCCAATATTAATGAGCAGACACACTTGTCTGACATGCTCAGAAATAAATCATTTACCTTGAAGCTTGACCTGGGATCAACAAATTCATATGTATCTCCTCTCCTTTTCTGGAAAGAAGGTTTTGTACAATTTAATTCTAATAGAATTAATTCCCCAATTCCTAACTATGTAACTAGCAACAGAGTAAATGAAATTATTGATGATCCACATGCTGCATATTATGTTTCAACTCCAGTTAATCTGGAACAACCAGCAACTTCACTGAAGGTTCTTGTAAGTGCATACAGACATGAATCATCTGATTTTAGAGTTCTCTATTCAATCAATAGAGCAGATTCTAGCGAAGTTGAGCAATCATTTGAATTGTTCCCTGGATATGATAATTTGACAATTGATAACAATTTTGATGGTTTCCCAGATGTAGTTGATGAAGCAATGAATAGTGGTCTTCCTGACAGATTTGTTTCTGGAAGTTTGGAAGGTCAATTTAAAGAGTATGAATTTAGTGTAAATAACCTTGATTCTTTCAATGGATTCCAAATTAAGATTGTGATGTCCGGAACCAATCAAGCATATACACCAATATTCAAAGATCTTAGAGTAATTGCCTTAGCATAATATGAAAATACCAGTAAAAGGGTATCCAAATTTATATCGTGACGATCAGACAGGTGCTATTATAAATTGTGATAGCACCTCATATTCTCAATATATGATTGCGAAGAATAAAAAAGATTCGCAAAGAAAAGAAATTGATGAATTGAAAAAAGATGTCGGTGAAATCAAGTCTATTTTACAGGAGATTTTAAATGAATCCAGACGAAATCACACTTGAATCTATGTCCAAGTCGTTCGAATATGAGCGACAAGCACGGTTAATTGATGAATGTAGAGACCTTGATGAATTGAAAAATATTTGCAAGTCCTATGCAAAATTGTATTTCAAACAGCAAGAAGTTTTACAAGCTTTACCTGCTCTATAAATAG
>MDTC01088167.1_pt1 | contig 22609 bp, 20 predicted proteins | sample 811181 | NCBI WGS metagenome assembly MDTC01 (sample SAMN05326644, study PRJNA326480) | marine metagenome | isolation source: seawater | place: Pacific Ocean: North | collected 2011 | reverse complement strand
TTCCTTTGTTCCAGTTACAGGACTTACAGGCAGTAGTGCAGTTTTCCCAACTACTTACCCCGCCTAAGTACCGGGGGAGTACATGATCCACGGTGAGTTCATGTTGTGGGAATTCGTTAAGACAATATTGACATGTAAACTTATCACGTATGAACATGTTTCTGCGTGTAAACTTTGCAGACGTAGGTAGTTTATGATAACGTGTTAACATAACAACGCTAGGTTTTTGTATACTAAAGTTTGCACTACGAATAAGATCATCATAGCTCTCAATAATCTTTACTTTGTCTAAAAAATAGGCTTTTAATGCAAGTTGCCAGCTGATTGTACTAAGCGGACAAAGGCTTACAGGTTGTGCATCAGCATTTAAAAGCAAAACTGATTTGCTCATGTATTTGTCTTTTCCTTGTAAAGTGCTATAATTTTTCTCATTCTTGTTTGAGACATTTTAGGTAGGAATCGTTTTGTTTCTGCGTAGTAAACATATTCAGCTTGTTCACGTGCAGTATCATTAATAAATCTATTAGGATATAACTGTCTAATTTTTTGTATACCCTCTGCTTTAATTATGCTACGATCCTTTGTTCTTCCATAGTCTCCTAGCATCATTATTTTTGCTTCGCCCTGTCTTATGTTTCTTTGAAATCCACTCAACACTAATGCACTAGCATAATATTGCCATTGTTTTGATTCAATGTATTGTTTAATTTGAAACTTTCGTACACCACTACCTACACTAAAAATATCTCCTGTGTGATAATATAAACTAAGCATAGCATCATATTGTGTCTGTGTCAATTCAGAAATGTTACCTAATAAACTTTTAAACTTTCTTTCTGTAGACTTAAATCTATCAATCCAAAAACTAAAGGCTTCTGCTTCAGTGATACCAATATCATTTACAAGTTCAGTAGTACCATAACCTATTAATAATCCAGTACCATATTGATATCCACGCCATTCCTGTTCTCTTATTATAAAATTAATTAGTGAAGAACTAGCCTCTAAATTTTTAAGTAATTTAGGATCGTCAACCATTGTTGTTGACTTTTTAGTGTACAAGTCAAATTCAATTAAATCATTATCAGTAAGTATTGATGAAAGTTTAATTTCCATTAGTTTGTATTACCTTTTGCTACATTAAATGATTCCTGTACGCCAGTTGCACCTTTCCAAGGATGATGTTCTGGAACTCTGTTGCCTGCACTTTCAAGTACGTTTGTATTTTCAACTAATTGATTCATTTCAATTTTTGTAGCAGAACTAGGAATAGGTCCATTCATATCAATACGTGCCGCCTGTTCTTTATAATTACCAGCCGCTATTAAGTTGCCGTTTTGCCCTGCTTCAAATTTAAAATCTCTTGCTGTAAATAAATCATAGTCACCAGCCGTTGCTTCTACTTTTATTCCATCTGTGCCAATGCTTTTAATTTGTATACCATTATCTGCTTGCATATTAATGTTGCCTTTTGCGTGTAAATTAAAATCACCTTCTGCATGATAGCTAATATCTTTTTGGCTGTACACATCTATTCTGCCATCTGCATCCATTTCAATATATGCATTACCGTTATGATTAGTAATGAATACAATCTGTGTTGTATCATCCATTAATACTTGAGCACCACCTTTTGTACGTAATCTTATATTTTGGCTGTTACCCTGATCATCACCATCATCCATTGTAATTACATGTCCATCAGATGTTGTTAATCCAAATACTCTACTTGGTGATTCACGTCTTGCACTACTCATACTATGTCCACGAACATAGTCATTTTCTAAACCTTGATCAATTAGTTTTTGACTTTGAGATGGATCTGCTGGTTTTGTGTCTGCGTCATTCTGATCAAAAGGATTTTTTTCTGCTACTGGTAGAATTGTGCCTTGTTGTGCATAATTTAATGCACTTGCTTTACCACCCATCATATGGTTTCTATCAATACCTATGGCACTTCCTAGTAGATAACCAACGTTATGTCTTGCTGTAAATGCACATATAACTTCAGTGCCTATTGCTGGAGGTTGTGGCCACATTCCATAACTTTTAGGAGCACCGCCCTGTGCCTTTTCATCTTCACCAAACTGTGTAGGATCACCACTTGCTTCTTTAGGACTAGTGTAACCTCCAAATGGCGTTACAAGTAAAACATGATATGGTGCTGACTGGTTACCAAACTCAGGGAAGTGTACCTTTATTCTACCAGTATAAATGGAATCATCATTTGCAACTACAGTGCCAACGTAAACTCCATTAAGTAAATTTACGCCTCCTAGACTACCCTGCTTTACATATTCAGGCGTAATTGAATTAGTTGTTTGATAAGCCATTATAAATTCTCCAGTTCATTTTGCATAATATACGTACTAAAGTTTCTGTTTCTAATGCAATGTAGTGTTTGCGTAAATTGTCCAGACATTAATTTTTGATCTGCCTTAAAGACTTCATATATACCACTTGCCGCTGTATCTAATTCACCTCTTCGTTGATCTTCAGTATATGCCACACTCTCTTCAGGTCTATATGTTAGAAATGCAATGTATACTGTTGACTGTCTAACATCAGCAAGTTTTACTTCACTTCCTGATATTGTTGTACCTGTTCCCATCCAGAAAGGATCACCTTTAATTTCCAAAGTCATATTAAGAAAGTCTTCTTCACGTCTTGACATTTGTCTATCTTTCATAGCATCAAAGTCATTACCTGCTTCCTCGTTTGTGTTTTGTGCTTTACTACCTGTTGACTGTATACCATACTGTACACGTTCAATAGGAATACGTTCTATATCTATTTGACTTAAAAATGCTCTTTGACTTGGAGCAATAGTAGTTGCACGTAATGGCTGGCTTGGTACTTTCATTTGACTTGTTTCAGGATAGTTCTGTCCTTGATTAGGATCTTGTGCAATAAAGAATGCATTATTCACATTCAAATCAAAACCCATTACTTCAGTGTTCTTACCTGAGTATAACCAATGGTATTTTTTAACAATACCATTAGATATAGTTTCTGTGTATGCTTGTTGTTTTTGTTTATTAGTAATATGTTCTTCCTGCTCTTTTGCAGATTGTGAAGGTTGTGTTGTATCTGTGTATAATCCTACTGTAATTGTAACCTCTACTTCTGGTGTATTAGTTTTAGGATCATTTTTATCTAATTGCTTAACTTCAGTACTTGCTCTAATAATTGGAACTTTTCCAATAGTTTTCTTTTGTTCTTTTGAAAATTTATTAAATGCTGGACTATTTCTTGTTAGTGTTACTTCTAGAAAATCTGCAATGTTTGTATTTTGGTTAATAACAATATCACGACTGCCCTTGTCATTTTGTGTCATTTTTGTTGCAGTGCCTGTATCACCTGTACCCTGCATTGGAGTTTCAGCCAAGTTAAATGTTAGATTTGACATCTCCATACCTGCCGCTTTTCTTAATCCAGGATCTACACGGCTGTCAAAAACTGCCGTTTGTACTTTAGCACCTGCAAGCTCTGGTGCAAGTTTAATTTTCCAGTGTTTTCTTGGCTGTGGGTTACCTTGTTCTTGCTTATTCAACTCTTCTTCATATTTGTTACAAGCTCTTTCTACAGCCTTAATAAATTCAGCTACTGTATTGTAATCAGTAACTTCAACGTTTGTATAAACACTTGACTGATATTTTGCCATACGCTGGTTGTTAAGTGCAATTATATCATAAGTTGTTCCTGCTTCACTTACACTTGCTTGTATTTCCTGAAATACTAATGGATATAAAAATACATTAGGATACTGAGTCCTTAAATCTGTTTCATGATCTCTACCTACAAACTCTATCTTTAATACATAGTTTGCACTTGCAATAGTTGAAAATCCAAATACAGTTGACACTGCCAAAATCTTATCTAAAAAATTAAAACCTAATACTTCTTGTAGTTGAAATTGTACAACACCAGTGGCGGCGTCAACATTTTTTTGTCCACCGCGAATAAATGTTGTAAGGTTTACATTATCAATACTGAAAACTGTAGTAGCACCAGTTTCTGCTATGATAATTGCATCGCCTCTCTGTATAACTCCACTGTCGTTTGCAAGACCGTCAGGTGCATTCCATACTCTTTTCTTAACAAGATATAATGTTAATTTATATCCTGCCAGATTCACAGTGCTATTCCAATTTGGCGTGATGTTTGTACTATACATTATGAGAATTTTTCTGGAACAATAATTTCCATACCTGCTTTTAGATCTAGGATAGGATCATTTAATTTATCTTGATTGAATTCTGCAAAGACCCACCAGAGTCTAGGGTTACCATAAAGGTCATTAGCAAGCACGTCTGGTCTACCTTCATACTTGTTTTCAACAATAATTGGATTAGTAACTATATCTGATTTATCCTCAACAAGTGGATCTGAAATGTCAAGATATTTACCATCAACAAAACTGTTGTTTCTAAAATTACTATCTGCTCTGTATGTGGTGGTCATTAAATGTAACCTTTCCTTAATAAGTCTCCTGACGCATAATCTTTAAAGTTCCACTCGTCACGTAACTGACTTGGTGGATGTTGTGGGGCTAGATCAATTGAAAACAAAATGCTTGTTGGTATACTTGACGACTCTGAAGGGAATACAGATGTTACTTCTTCTTCAGGTTCCTCATATATGATACCTGAACCATCTACACCAGCATTTTCACCTGGATCTAAACCAGCTTGATCATCTATGCCAATAATTCTTACGCCTCCTTCACCAGTCATTACAGATACATAATCAACATCTTCAGGAAGTGTAAAGTTAACGCTTCTTACAATTACTGGAATATTGTTAAACATTTCAGTACCATAACCACTAAACACTAAAACTGGAGGTGGAGTACCTGCGTCATTTCTTCTAATGCCATTTCTATATGCTCCAAAATCGCTTTTAGTTGATGTACGTAAAAAGTGCATACATGCAAGCATATACTCTGCTTCAACAGCAGTATTAGCAGTAAACACTGCGGTAAGTTGTATTGATACATTTGGAGTCATACTATAATAATGTGGTTGCTCAACACTCTGATTAATATCATATGTTCCATAGTTTGCACTATGGTTAACGTTTATGGTTGGTGTATATGGAAATACAATTCCATTACCAGTTTTTCTTAGTGTTTCTAATGTTCTGTTTAACCATGATGGATCTTTTGTATATAATTTAACTTTATGTTCACTAGGCACACCTGCGATACCTGTAGCTATTCTAGGTGCTCTAAAACTACGTGTTATTGCCTCTGAAATATTTGGATCATCGCTACTATCAGTACCAGTAAAAACATTTCCGTTATCTGCATTTATATACTGTCCATCTGCTGTTTTAACTAAGTTTCCTTTTGGAACTAAGTTACCATTCGAATCTAAAGCAAACTTATCTTTATCATAAGGCCAGTTACCTTTTGCTTTTGCTCTTTCTTGTTGACGAAGTCTTTTTGTATGTTTCCGATGTAAACTTGGTTTAATTCTACCCTCTTTAGCAAGTTGTGCGGCTTCTTCTTCTGTAAGATATTTAAATTGTGATTTTCCTATAGGTTCACCATCCTCATTTTCTTCAGGAAATACTAGAACTGGTGCTCTAGTATGATCTTTCTCAACTTCATTTTGTCCAACTGTATTGGACTCTGCAACATCTGGGCCAGAACCACCAAAAGCATCTAAGCCTGGATCTTCTGAATTATTATTAGCTTTAGCGTATGATTCACCACTAATTTGATCTGGAACTTGATTAACAATGTGCCCGCCACCTGAACCATCTTTTGTACTAGCATCTTCAAATGATTTGTTTTGTAGTGCTTCTGCGATGGATTCATCATTTATATTGCTTGTGCCAGAACCTGCTGATTTGTCAGAAGAAGTACCGCTATAAGGTTTTACTTCTTTTTCAACAGTAACTTCTTTCCTAGTAACATTATAGTTAGAACCTTTAGCTGAATCAACAGGTTCAATAGTGCCTTCAATGACTCCTGACCTATATTGTCCTGCTGATAAAGTATCTATTAATCCTCTGTCTACTCTTCTTCTACCAGAAGAATGTCCTGGAATACTACTGCTTTCAGGATAATCATATGGCTTATTATTATTTTGTGTATCTTCAAGTCTAATGCTACCTCTTGTTGTGCCACCTTTAACAATCATTCTTCCATCTGGATTGTCCTTTGTGCGTACATCAATACCAGAACGCCTTAAACGTTTAACAGAATTTTTATATTTAATTTTTGCGTATTCAGGATCGTTTCTTTTGACCGAATACATATTAAGGCCACTAATAGTGCCTACTACTTTTTTCTTAGTGGTAGTGGTTTTACCAGTAACTTCAGCCATTATGTTAACCTATTTTCTATAAATTTGAATACTTGTTCATTCATTTTACCAAAAAACTGTTGGAATACTTTTTTCTTTTCAGCTTCTGGTACTTCGCTTGCCATTGTTTGACGAAAGTCTGTTGCACTCATACCACCTTCATTTACTGGCATTGTTACAAAGTATACACGATTCTCGTCTGGTGTTTGTAATTTACTTGTGTCATCAGGTAATGGTGCAAGCACACCTCCTGATTTTAAACGTCCTGCGTCTTTTTCACTAAATGCAAGTACTAGAGCATATTCAGAATCGCTTCTGCCTACTTTCACTTGCTCAGGCCTATAAGGTTGTGTATTAACAAACTTATCTGTAGGTATGCCAAACATTTGATTTGCAATACTAGCCTTTTCCTCAAATGTAAAAGGATCAGTAGTAAAGTCACCAGATTTATGCATTGCCTGTTGTTTTTGCCCAAATGTTGAAGCGATAAATACATTGTCAGCACCAAAACGTTGTGCTAAACTTTGATACAAAGCATAATGTCCTTTATGCATAGGCTGAAATCTGCCACCATAAAAGACGGTTACACGATTTGTTGTAGCTTCTGTAAGTAAATCAGAATATCTCATATCGTACTCCTATAAAGTATTTATACTCAAAAAAAGTGCTTGACAACCAATAACTTAACGTATACAATGTAACTTACATATAAGGATTAGCAATGGCAAGAAATTACCTGAATAACAGAGACTTGTTGCTGGAAATACACAAGTCTAAGATGTCCTATTGCTACTGTGATGACGATCAATACTTTTTTTATGATTTGATATTAGATGATGTTGAAGAAATAACTAACGATAAAATTGAAGAGGCAAAACAGAATAGAGCATCAAGACTACAAAAACTAGCACACGAAGAAGCAGTATTACAGTGGGAAAAAGGTTTATGGGATAAAAAACGTAAGCCAAGAGCCGCTGAATTTGCTATTGACCCTGATACAATTACTGAAAAAGAACTTGTAATGAGAGTCAATACATATGAACATATTCCTAAAGAAGATAGAAAGAACACACCAAAAACTGAGGCAGATTATCATACAAAAGTAAACTTTCCACCATTTAAGCATTATGCATTAGTTGGTAATAACTGGAAAGAAGTTGTACGTAGCCACTGGAAAGGAGACTTGACAGATGGCCATTTCTGTGTTACACATGGTAAAACAAATGATAAGTTAGCAAAAATGTATCTAATGCTATGTCATAGATACAGTATGCGTGGTAACTGGCGAGGATATACATACGTAGATGAAATGCGTGGGCAGGCTATTCTTCAGCTAAGTCAAATTGGACTACAATTTAACGAAGCTAAGAGTCAAAACCCGTTTGCTTATTATACGGCGGCTGTGAATAACAGTTTTACTCGTGTTCTTAATTTAGAAAAACGTAACCAAAATATAAGGGACGACTTATTAGAAGAAGAAGGACTTAACCCTAGCTTCACACGAACATTTAACGCAGAGTGGGAAGCCAGACAGGCAACCAACCCAAATAAGGAATAAAATTTGCTATTCGATAAAGTAGTTGTCTTTACAGATATTCACTTTGGTATGAAGAATAATAGTCGCTTTCATAACAAAGACTGTGAAGATTTTATTATATGGATGATTGATCAAGCTCATGCACGTGGTATACGTAAATGTATATTCATGGGAGATTGGCATCATCACAGAGCGACAATTAATGTATCTACACTTAACTATACAGTAAGTAATTTACGTAGGTTAAGTGAAAGTTTTGACGAAGTATATATGATTATGGGTAATCACGATTTATATTATCGTGAAAAGCGAGAGATCCATAGTATTCCAATGGCAGATGAATATGAAAATATTCATGTTGTTACAGATGATATACTTGTCAAAGACGACGTTGCTATCGTGCCGTGGTTAGTAGATGATGAATGGAAGAAATTAAAACATGTAGAATGTCGATACATGTTTGGCCATTTTGAACTCCCCTCGTTCTATATGAACGCAATGGTACAAATGCCTGATTTAGGACATGGTCTAAAAGCCGATGATCTCAGAAAACCAGAATTTGTATTTTCCGGACACTTCCACAAACGACAGCAGGATGGCAACGTCATTTATACAGGCAATGCCTTCCCTCATAATTACTCTGATGCATGGGACGATGAACGTGGTCTTATGTTTCTTGAATGGGGAGGACAGCCAGAATATGTACAATGGCCAGATGCACCAAAATATAGAACAATACCATTAAGTAAACTAATTGATAATCCTGAAAAAATACTTTCTAAGAAAACAAATTGTAGAGTTACACTTGATGTAGATATCACATATGAAGAAGCAAACTACATTAAAGAAACGTTTGCACAACAATATGACCTGCGTGAGATTTCACTCATGCCAGCAAAAAAAGAAGAACATGCTACAGATTGGAATACAAGTAATGATATACAAGTTGAAAATGTAGATCAAATTGTACTAAACCAATTACAAGCAATTGATTCTCCTACAATAAAAAATTCACAACTAATAGAGATATACAATAGTCTATAATGCTAAACATTAAAAGTATCACCGTAAAAAACTTTATGAGTGTGGGCAATGTTACACAGGCTGTAACATTTGACCATGCTGGATTAACACTTGTATTAGGTAATAATATGGATCTAGGTGGTGATGGATCTCGTAATGGTACAGGTAAAACGACAATCATTAATGCATTAAGTTATGCGTTATATGGCAATGCACTCTATAATATACGTAAAGATAATCTAGTTAACAAAACCAATAATAAACAAATGATGGTTACAGTTGACTTTGAGAAAGACGGCATAGCATATAAAATTGAACGTGGACGTAAACCAAATGTGTTCAGGTTTATGGTTAATAATACTGATCAAGCAAACACAGATGAGATGCAGGGCGAAGGAAGAGAAAGCCAAGCAGTAATTGAACAAATATTAGGTATGAGTCATAACATGTTCAAACATGTTGTTGCACTAAACACATACACAGAACCTTTCCTTAGTATGCGAGCAAACGATCAGAAGGATATGATTGAGCAACTACTAGGTATTACACAACTTAGTGAGAAGGCTGAGATACTAAAAGAGCGTGTACGTAATACACGTGACGGAATACAAGAAGAAACGCACCGTATTCGTGCTAATGAAGAAGCAAATGAACGTATTGCCGGTAGCATAAAGGATATGGAAAGACGCAAGAAGGTATGGCACGATAAAAAAGTCAATGATATCAAGGACTTACAAACAGATTTGCTTACACTTCAACAGGTTGATATCGATAAAGAAATACTAGCACATGCTGAATTTGAAGAATTTAATAATAAACGTACACAGATTGAAACGTTGAACAGTGAAATTGCTAGATTAGAAACAAGTATTCAACGTGAACAAAAACGCAAAGATAAAGCACAAGCAGACCTAGACACTACATTAGATCATAAGTGTTATGCATGTGGACAAGAAATTCATGATGAGCAACATGAAAAAATGGTTGCACAAAAGACAGAATTAGTAGAAGAATCAGTAAGGCATCTTGCTTCTGAGAGCGAAATGCTAAATGATTATAAGAACGCCTTAAATGAACTAGGTGAACTAGGTGATGCACCTAAATTACACTACGATACATTAAGTGAAGTATATGAGCATCAAAACAAATTAAGTGCGTTAGAAAGTAGTATTCAAGAAAAAGAGACTACTGAAGATCCATATGAGGATCAGATACAAAGTTTAAAAGAAACTGGCTTACAAGATATAGACTGGACAGAAGTAAACAGACTTACAGAACTGAAAGATCATCAGGACTTTTTGTTAAAACTACTGACTAGTAAAGACAGTTTTATTCGTAGACGTATTATTGAACAAAATCTACAGTTTTTAAACACCCGTCTTGAATACTATATAACTAGACTAGGACTGCCACATGAAGTGCAGTTCCAAAGTGACTTAACAGTTAGTATTGTACAATTAGGACAGGATTTAGATTTTGATAACTTATCACGTGGTGAACGCAACAGACTTATATTAGGACTTAGTTGGGCATTCCGTGATGTATTTGAAAGTATGAACCATCCTATTAACCTTGTATGTATTGACGAATTAGTTGACAGTGGTATGGATACCATTGGAGTTGAAAGTGCGTTAGGTGTGTTAAAGAAAATGGAACGTGATAGACACAAAAACATTTTACTTATTTCACATAGAGATGAACTAGTAGGGCGTGTAAACAGCGTATTACAAGTTACAAAAGAAAACGGATTTACAACATTTAATACAGAGGTAGAAATAGTAGATGCATGATGATGATTTTATTCACATAGACTCTGCTACTGATTATACATTTGACACGGTTACTGTCCCTAACCCGTCAATGTCACCAAGTACAAGCACAATCACTCTCACTATGCCTGAGGAAGATTTGTTTGTAAAAACTCCTGACTACGATAGTATAAAAGTTAAAAAGGAGTTAGGGATTGATATGATACAGGAAATTAAAAGAAGTTTTGGCGAATAATTGGCACTACAATGGCAAAGAAGTATTAGAACTCCCAGAAGATTGTGTAGGCTTTGTCTACTTAATTACTAATACAACAAACGATAGAAAATATATAGGCAAGAAATTAGCAAGATTTAGCAGATCAAGGCCACCACTTAAAGGCAGAAAAAATAAAAGACGATATAAAGTAGAATCAGATTGGCAAACATATTATGGCTCCAATGATGAACTAAATGCAGACGTAGAACAATTAGGCACAGATAAATTTACCAGAGAAATATTATATTTTTGTAACTCTAAATCAGAATGTAGTTACGTAGAGGCTCGTGAACAATTCTCAAGAAAAGTACTAGAATCAAACGACTATTATAATGGCATTATTCAAGTTAAAGTCCACGGCAAAGGCATAATCAAACAACAACTTAACGGCTAATACAGAACCCTACATGCTCAGTTTGATCGGGGATGGCTCGATCCGCTTTGAGTTCACAGACACCTGTGTTCAGATTCTGGCGTGCATACTTTAAACAATGAGTGAGCTCTCCTGTACAAATTGGAACTCACGGATAGTCCTTAGTCGTTATCATGGCAAAGGATGTTTCTGCGTTGTTCAGCAGTAAGTAAAGTCGTATCGCATAACCGCGACTCCCTATAATAAGGTTTTACTATGATAATGTGGGTGATTCCGAGGCGAAAAACCTTGAATTCATTTTCACACTTGGCCGTATCAGGCTAAGTGTGAATGAAACACTCGGCGAAAAAGCCGTTAAAATATTACTCGATAAATAACTTTAACCACAATAGATATATTAACCGATTCGAAAAATACATCGAATATCACGAAGTGATATGAAGATGTGATGTTCGAAGAACATCTGTTAATAACGTTGAAAGAATCACTATGGACTTCGAAACATTCGTAAGTACCTTTCTGATCTGGACGGAGAAGAAGGTAGAAGCGAAAAAAGATGACGGTTTTCCTATCTGTCCTTTTGCAAGAAGAGCAAGAATGATGGATCTTATTCAGTTCATTGATGCACGATCAAACCAGAAGGAAATGCTTAGAACGTTCAACAGAGAACGCTATGAAATAGGTATTGCTTGGATGGGTGATGGTGATTTATCCTATGATCTAGAGGAACTTGCATCTGATATGGAAGAAGAATTTAGTGATTTGTTCTTCTTTACAAGCACAAACAAGTCAGGACATTTTGTTAGAAATTTTACAAACTGTATCTTTATACAGTTGAAACAGGATATACTTGATAAGCGTAGTTATTTAGATTCCACAAACTACTACAACAGTTGGCCAGCAGAATACTATAAACTAATTACCGGCCGCGAGAAGCCCTAGCACGTTGTTGTGCTTGATTGGCCTCTTCAGTTTTCTTATTGATACGTTCGGTCATCAGTCTGACAGAGGTTACGGGCATAGACATTAGTTCAGTCCATGTAGTAGCACCTCCACTATACAAAACTAAATCCAATAGATTTGCTTCAATGCCCTCACGTTCATTATCGTAACGTGCAACTATATCTTTAATATCCTTAGGTTGACTAGTGGCTATCAACCTGCGAAAAAACCCGCAATATCTAGCTCAATATTAGTTTTGTAATCCTTACCACATTCAGCACAATTAGCATCAAACGTTGTATCAATGTTATTTTCACTTAACTGTTCTACACGTTCACGTATTTGCTCATAGTCTTTTTTGGTAATAATTTTTAGCCAATCATAGATATCTTGGTATTCAACAATAGGTTCAGAATCTTTATCAGGTAAGTGAACTTTTTTAATACAACGTGCAACTAGTTCAACACTAAGCTCTGCGATTTCAACAAATGTTTTACCAAATTGTTCCTGCATCTTTTCTTCGCCCTGTGTTTCTGTAGCCATTAATTGTTGTACAATAGCCTGTTGTTTTACCTGTTGAATCTGAAGTCGTGTCCTATCTTCAATGGTATACGGAGTAAGTTCCAATCCAAATTCATTATCAAGTTTAATAGTTGTATCGTATGTGTTTTCTTTAACTCTACTAAGCAGTACATTTCCATCTACTGCCATTTGGTTAATGTGTCCACATTCCTCATCTGTACACTTGATATCAACAGATAGATCATTACCATAACTTGCTTGTCTAATAGCCAATAAAACAACTAATAGATCATTGACTGGCATCTGTCTTGGATTAGTAATATCAGGACAGCAACTTTCAAGAAGTGCTACTGTAGCCTCTCCATTAAACAGAGCATCAGGAGTTTTAGTAATTAATTCATCTCTTGCACTCATTGCATAGACAGCAAGTTCGCCATCTACACTTAATTTAGGTTTTGGATCGTACCATTTGCCCTTGCTAGGCAAGGCAACGTATAATGCGGGCTTTTTATATGCCGCAATAAGGGGATTCGCTGTCATAGGGTGTTTTCTCCAAATAAATACATTTATATAAATGCATCTATCTGTATTTATACATTAAATAGGTACTTAATTTTGGATAGTAATGAATTTTTAAATCTTATTGAGCAGTTACCAGAATGGGCTACTGACAGTACTCTAATGAACCTTGTAACAACTGAGGGTCGTAGTCTTGATGACCATATGCGTGAAGTTAACAAGGTAGCAAAGAGTTTAGGTTTAAAAGAAGTTCAAGTTAATATACATGATTTTATAGGTCAGAAAAAACGTGAAAATACTAAAATTGATAAGTTTCTTGCAGGTGTACGTAGAGAAGTAGATGACGCATTAAGCATTAGAGCAACAGATCCAATTAGAGGATTTTCCGAAATAGCAGAACTTGGCGGTAGAATGTTCGCTGGTGCTGGTGAAAAAGTTGATGATTATGCTTCTAACTTTAATACTAAATGGAGCAAGGCTTTAAAAGCCGGCGGAACTACTGCGAAGTATGCTGGTAAAGCTATCACTGGTATGGCGGCCTTTGGAGGTGCCCTTGCACCTATAATTATGGGACAAGAAAGAAACCTTAGAGCCATGCTGGATTACGGTATGATGTTCGAAAATGGTTTAGATGGTGCTACTGAAATGCGTGGAGCGGCCGCTGATTTAGGTATGAGTGTTCAAGAAATGCTCAAGGCTAATGATAGTATGCGTCATGTATTTGTAAATCAAGAGAATGGCATAGCCTCTGGTGCTTTAGCGTTTAATAAATTTACAGCGAACCTAGCAAGTCAGAGTAGAAACGATCAAGGATTTAGTCAGTTTGGATTAATAGGCACAAAATTTCAGGAAGAAATGGGTAATGTTACCAAAATGTTTTTCGAGCTAGGAGAACAAACAGTACTTAATCAGCATACTAGAAAAAGAATAAAAGAAACCTTTACAAACACACAGAAGATTGCATTAGCTATGGCTGAACTGACTGGCGTCAATAGAAATGAAATGATACAGTCAGGATTAGATGCCCAGGGCAGAGAAGAATCAAGATTGAGTCTTTTACGTAATAAAAACTTATTAGAAGAAAAATATGGTGATGGTTCTACTGTACAGATGCAACTTAACGCAGACTTTATAAACGGAATGGTCAAACAAATGTTGCCTGACTTTGCTGACGGTATTGATGAAACAATATCAGGAGTCTTCCGTATGTTACCTGAAACAGAAAATGTTCTTATGTCTATACCACAAGGATTAAACGAAGCTCTTGCAGTAGGTGGTTCTGGCGTAACTAATTCTTTTGTATACTTAATTGAAGGCATAAAAGATAGAGTGGATAGAAAGGAACTTGCATTAAGATTTAGAGATTTTGCAAAGACAGCAAAAAATATGCAAACTGTACCTGCTGTTGGTGATGAAACATTAGACAGTGCTAATAAACTGAAAAACTTAGCAAGCGTAATTCCAACTACATTTATGGATGCTACAGATAGCCAAATTATGGATACAATAGAAAAAGCAACTGCCGCGGCAGAGGCGGCCGACGATAGTATTGAAACAGTTGAATCTGTAAAAGTAGGTATGCGTAAATTACAAGATCAAGTTGTACCAGGGTATAAAAAATTAGGTGGCATATTTGCTACAACTACAGAAGATCTAAAAGTATTCAAAAACTTTTTACAAGATGCCGGTTTTATTAAAAAGATCAATGATACATCTGTAACAGACAGATTACTTAAAAATCAACAGGGTAATGTATCACCCTACAGCGAAGATGGAAAGAAAATAATAGCAAAAGAAGGCGGTTATGGTGGTGTATTTGATCCACAAACTGGCGTTACTATTGCTGATGATCAAATAGTCCCACCTAGACTGAGTGATGGAACAAGAGGAACATTGACAGGACCTGCACCTAGTAAAGATCCTACTATTGAAATGGCACCTGCTGAAGTTCCACCAGTTAGGCCAGGAGATCGTGTGCATCAAATACAAAATAAAACGGCCGCAGTTAGAAAAGGTCCACTAGCAGACGCATTAGTTACAATACTTAAAAATGCCGCCATAGTTACAGATCCTAATCTAAGAGTTGAAGTTACAAGTGGTGGACAGATGCCATTAGAGGAATGGAAACAATTACCTACTAGTCAAACAACACAAAAAGGTAACAAGTATTTTCATAAAGGTAAGGTTGTACGCACAGGATCACGCAGACATGATGACGGAATGGCCGCAGACCTACAATTAAGATTAGGTGATCATTTAATTCCATATACACATCCTAAATTTTTACAGTTTACAGAAGCATTTTTTGCACTAGGTGGAAGAGCAGGAAGTGCTGATCATGATTACATGGGTAAACACAGAGGACACTTTGACATAGTTGGTACAGATAAAGGCGGTGGCACAAGATGGAATGCAAGTGCATCATTCGCACAAGCACAGGATAGTGGCCTTATTATGGCTTCACGCCCAGAAGCTAATCCATATCTTAAACGACTACAGGAAATACAAGCTTCAGAGAATGCTCCCGTCAACACAGAAACAAAAACTATAGCAACTTCTAAAATTACTGATAGTAATCAGAGTGTAAATACAAGTGATTCAAATGTTACTGCACCTAATGATAATGATGATAGATTAAACAATATAGAACAAATGATCGCAAGCGAACAGGACAAGATTAACAGAAGTAATTCTGGTGAAAATGTATATCCTGGATTAGATCGTTTTGGAAGACAGAACAGTAAAGAATTAATTGAAAAGTTGAAAAAAGAATTACAAGAAATGGTAGTAATTACACAACAACATAAGACAGATTCCATTGTGCAGGGGGCTCAGTAATGGCTGATATACAAATTCCAATCGGTGGTGAATTAGTAAGCGTTCCTGAATGGGCTAAAGAAACTACATTACAGAGTCTGTTAAGTGTGATCAGAGCAAACGATCAGGCAAGAAACATTGTAATAAAAGCAATGAATATGACTGCTGGTGACATAAAAGGACTTGAAGATGCTACTGATGAACTTAAAAGTGTTGAAAAGGAAACAGCATACAATCAAGCAAGATCTATTGGTGACACAGTAAGAGGATTTACAAATAGAGCCGTTAATACTATTACTGCACTAGGTGACACAAGTAAACCACTTAGTAGTGTTACTAATATGGCTAAACAATTTAAAGACACTATGGCAGGGGCAGATGCTAAAAATCAAACCGCGGCTAAAATGATACAAAGGTATTCAAAAATAAGTCAAGGTTGGAGTGAAGGACTTGTTAAAGGCACAGGTATTGCGGCAGATGCATTTCTAGCATATGGAGGTTTTTTAGCGGCCAAGATAGAGCAGTTTGCAGAAGCACAAGCAACTATGATTGATAGTGGTGCAATTTTTATGCAAGATGCACAACAGTTTCAAGAGTTGCGTGAAATTGCATATCAATCAGGTGTAAGTTATAATGCACTAACTAAAACAATTTCCAAGTATGGTGCAGGCGTTGCGTCTTTAGGAGATGGTATTTCAGGAGGTAGTACTGTATTTGCAAAAACATTTAATCAATTAAACAGATCTGCAGATGCATATGGCGATTTTGGACAAACTAGTCAAGAAATGATGGATACATATGCAGGTTATATTGATGTAATGCGTTTAACTGGACAAACAGATACATTAACTGCCAATGAAGGAGAAGGGTTACAACAAGGCTATACAAACCTTATGTTAGAAACTTCAGCATTGGCGGCGGCTACAGCATTTACAAGAAAGCAAATTATTGATACAAAATTTGAAGCAATAAGTGACGTAGATTTTGCAGGCCCTAATAGAAGAATTAGAGAAAAGATGGGTCCTGAAATTGCTAATAATCTTCAATCTCTTAAATCAACTTTTGCTTTGTTGGGAAAAGCTTCTGGTACTGAAGGTGGTTTAGGTAAACTAGGTGGTATGCTTGAGGAAATGGTTGTAAGGGCTCAGCAAAATATGGAAACTACAGGAACATTTACATTTGGTACTACAAAACAGGATAGAGATGTTATTGCGGCCTTTGAAACTATTGAAGGAGGTCCAGAGTTTTTATTAAGATTACAAAGAGATATAATGAATCCAAATGTTAAACTTAATGAAATGGAAATTGCCAGTCGTTTAGGACAGTTAAAAGTTCTTGAAGGTGGTATTCTAAAATCTGATAAATCTGTTACTGGTACGATTCTAACAGTTAATAATGAGCTTGCAGGTTTTCAAAATGCCAATAAAAAACTAGTTGACATGACAGAAGAGGAACGTAAAGAGTTACAAGACAAAACAGGTAAACAGTTAGATGCACAGGGCGGTGTTACCCAAGCAATTAACAGTGCGGCCTCTCTTTTATTACAAGCACAAGAAGCATTAACACCAAATATGGTTGACATGTCCAAAGTTGTAAAAAATATAGCGGACGGTTTATCTATAACTGACGAATTAGTAACTGAGTCAGAAAGAAGAAAAGATCTCGAAGGAAAAATTTCTAAAGTTTCAGATTCCTTTAGTAAAAATAAAAAAGCATATGATGAAGGAGCAGTACAAGCCGCTTATGCAATGAGTGGAAATAGCCAAGCTCTGCAATCATTAATTGATGAATATGTAAAAAATAGCGGTGATATCAAGGATTTAGATCTACCAGATGGATTTACATATAAAGAGAGATTTATTGGTGGATATTTAGGTTCTAAAGAAAACGTACTCGTAGGTGAAGCAGGTCCAGAAATGCTTATTTCAGATATGCCCTCTTATGTCAAAACTATTCAACAAATAGCACGTAATCTTGGTGATGCAATTAAAACAGATGTAAAAGACAATGGACAAGTAATAGAACACTATTCAGATGGCTATACATTGCATAGACATGATGGAGGTACAGATTTAATTGACAAAGATGGAAATATATTGTATAATGATAGTCCGACAATAAAAGGATACAAACGAAGAACATTCAGTGAAGGTGACTTCTTTGAATTGTATGAAACGGGTGCTCAAGGAGCAAATATCACTATACATATGTTCAATGGAAAAAGAATTGGAACGGAAGTAGAATCTGGTGATGCTAGAGTTCAAGTAGCGGGCGACGGTTCCGCTGGATCGTTTGTTGCAGTAAGAAGTCAGGTCAATGATCAATTTGGATTCGGCGCAGAAGCATTATCAATGAATGGTCAAACTCAAACTGCAGGATTCATAGATAATAATATGCCTACATTAAGTAAACCTGAGGGTTTTGATGAAGACAAAGAAATGATGATGAAGGCCATGATGCCTGAGGGTATGGAAATACCTGATCAATTTGGTGATACTAGTGAAATGGCAAAATTATTTAAAGATGCATTAAGAAACATGACGTATAATCAAAGAAGGCAAGTTGTACGAAGTAGCGCCGTATATGAATAAATAACATTATATAATAGGAAAGACACATGAGTTGGAAAAAACATTTTACCAGATATGATACAGACACATCATCGAGCCGTGCGAAAGCAAATCGCTGGCAAAGTTGGTTACCTGAAGTATATTCTGGTCAACCGAACAGAGTTGAGCGTTATACGCAGTATGACCAAATGGATATGGACTCCGAAATTAATGGAGCTCTAGATACTATTGCTGAATTCGGAACACAAGAAGAGTCAGATACGGAACTTCCGTTTAGACTAAAATACAACACAGATGCAACTGAAGCTGAAGTACAAGCATTGGATACTTCACTTAAACAATGGTGTCAAATTAACGATTTACATAGACGCACATTTGGAATAATGAGAGCCTGCATAAAATATGGTGATCAGTTCTTTTTACGTGATCCAGAAACATTTAAGTTGTATTGGGTAAATCCAGAAGATGTAAGTAGTGCTATTGTAAATGAAAGTGCTGGTAAAGAAATTGATCAGTATATTATGAGAAATGTTGCACTTAATTTACAGGATATGACAACTGTAGATACACGTAAATTACAAAATACAACAGCAAATGGTACAGCTGGTTATACAACACCTGCAAAAGGCAATGCAGGAGTATATCATGGCGGTTATCAGCAAAATATGACTGAGTATGCTGTTGATAGTAAGCATGTTGTACACCTAGCATTAAGCGATGGAATGAATGTAAACTGGCCTTTTGGTAATAGTATACTTGAAAGTGTGTTTAAAGTTTACAAACAAAAAGAATTACTAGAAGATTCAATTATTATCTATCGTGTACAAAGAGCACCTGAAAGACGTGTGTTCTATATTGATGTTGGTAACATGCCATCACACAAAGCAATGGCATTTGTTGAGCGTGTTAAAAACGAAGTACACCAGACACGCATACCTAATAAGACAGGTGGCGGTACAAATGTTATGGATGCGGCCTATAATCCACTATCAATTATGGAAGATTACTTTTTTGCACAGACAGCAGAAGGTAGAGGATCCAAAGTTGATGTGTTACAAGGTGGAGATAACTTAGGTGAAATTGACGATTTAAAATATTTTAATAATAAACTACTACGTGGATTAAGAATTCCTAGTTCCTATCTACCTACAGGACCTGATGATGGTACTGCTACGTATCAAGACGGTAGAGTAGGTACTGCATTAATTCAAGAATATAGATTCTCAAAATATGTTGAAAGATTGCAAGCAATCATTCAACCTACTTTGGATAAAGAATTTAAAATGTTTCTAAAATTTAGAGGCGTAGATGTACCTAGTAGTTTATTCAATTTAACATTTGTAGAACCACAGAGCTTTAGTCAATATAGAGATATTGAACTAGATTCACAAAGAGCTCAGCTATTTGCTAACCTTGAGGGTGTACAATATCTAAGTAGAAGATTTATACTTAAGAAATACTTGGGACTTGACGAGGACGAATTAGTACAAAACGAAGTAATGTGGCGTGCAGAAAATAACGATATGAATGCTCCTGACTTTGATAATCAAAATGCATTAGGCGGATTAGGAGTTAGAGGCGGAGATATAGAAGGATTTACTCCTACACCAGTAGACGATGGTAGTCCTGAAGAAGGTGATGTAGGAGACGCTGGTCCGGAAACAACAGATAGTCCGGTTCCAGATGATCCGGGAGGTGATGATGAGGTTTGATGAACTAGCACAATCAGCAGAAGGCGACGAATATCATAAGTGGGAACTTGATGATACAAGACGTCCTAAATTAACGCTAGAACATTTAAATAAAATGAGAGCTATGCGTGAAATGGCAAAAGCTGATCATATGGAACAGGTTAAGAATTACAAACAAATGTATGCCGCAGGCTCTGGTTCCAGCGAATAATTACAGAATATAACTGTTTTTTATAAGAAATGCGGTTTTATTCGCATTAACTATTACTCTGAAGTAAGACATCTTAAATATAAGTGTTATAACCTATAAGGAGATTTAAAATGAGTGCTCAAGATCGTTATACTAAAGTTATTGAGTCTCTTGTAAATGGTGACGAAGCAAAAGCTTCGGACCTCCTACACGAGGCTTTTGTAGAAAAAGCTCGTGATATCTGGGCTGATCTAGTAGAACAGGACGAAATCGTCGAAGATGATGTAGAAACTGAACTAGAAGAAGAATTCGGTGACGAAGAATCCGGTGACTTCCTAGATGACCTAGAGACAGACGAGTCAGAAATTGAGTCTGAAGAAGCATTTGGCGAGGATGATGACGAGCCAGAAATGGACATGGATGCAGATATGGATGCAGAAATGGAACTAGCTTCTGATGATGAAGGCGACGACGCAGAAGGCGACGACGCAGAAGATGCAATGGACGGTGATGCAGAAGAAAAAATTGAAGCTGAATTTGCTTCAGTTGAAGATGCATTGCAAGATCTAAAAGCTACATTTGCAGAAATCATGGGTGATGAAGACAAAGCTGAAGAAGCTGTGGCTTTCGAATCTGAAGATGATTTAGAAGAAGCAAAGGACGAAGAGCTAGAAGAATCTGAGGAAGAAGTTGAGGAATCAGCTGATGACGAAGAAAAGCTAGACGAAGCCGCTGAACTGCAAAAAATTGGTAAGGACAAAGCTGTACATCCAATCGATATGCCAGCAGGAGATGACGGAAAAGCATCACCAGTTGGACCAGGTACTGATGACATCGAATCAAACGGTGGACCAGTAAGTACAGACACAAAAGAGCCTGCTCCAGTTAAAGTAGCAACAGCAAAAGACATGGGTGTTACCCATCCTGGTGATGGTGCAAAGCTAAAACCTGAAACTCGCGGTCATGGTGCCGAGAAAAAAGGTAAAGCGGAGTAAAAAATGCTTATAGAAAAACTTTCATACGACCAAGCAGGTATTGTAACCGAAGCCAAAGACAATGGTCAAGGCGGCAAGGATCTATACATGGAAGGAATTTTTGTACAGGCAAACCAGCGTAACCAGAATCAACGAATCTACCCTGGATCAGAAATTAAGAATGCTGTTCAAAGCATTACTGAAAGAATTGATAAAGGGTTTTCAGTATTAGGCGAAGCAGACCATCCTGAAGATTTACAAGTAAATCTGGATCGTGTATCACATTTAATTGAAAAAATGTGGATGAACGGTGATGATGGTCATGGACGTTTAAAACTATTACCAACTCCAATGGGAAATATTTGTAAAACCCTATTGGAGTGTGGTGCAAAGCTAGGCGTATCTAGTAGAGGCAGTGGTGAAGTAGGACACGACGGTATTGTTAAAGGTTTTGAAATACAAACTGTTGATATCGTTGCAAATCCTAGTGCACCAGATGCGTATCCTAATCCCATTTATGAAGCAATTATGAATGGTAAACGTGGAAACATATTAATGGATGTCGCAACTGCTACAAATCATGATACAAAAGCACAAAAGTATCTCCAGGAAGAGGTACTTAAACTTATTAACAACCTAGACATTAGGAGAAAGTAATGGCAACAGCAATAGAACAACTCCTAAGTTCAGAAGTTCTTTCCGAAGAAGTACGCACTACACTTTCTGAAGCGTGGGAAGCCAAATTGGCAGAAGCACGTGAAGAAATCACAGCAGATCTAAGAGAAGAGTTCGCTAATCGTTATGATGCAGATAAAGAGCAAATGGTGGAAGCACTAGATGCGATGCTAACTGACACGATTACAAAAGAACTTAAAGAATTCTCAGAAGACAAGCGTGATGCAGTAGCCGCCAAAGTTGATTATCAACAAAAAATGATGGAACATGCAAAACTTCTAGATCAGTTTGTAATGGAAACTCTCAAAAAAGAGATTTCAGAACTACGTGATGATCGTAAATTACAAGAAGGAAACTTCGAGAAGTTAGAAGACTTCGTAATGGAGCAACTAACAACAGAACTTAATGAATTTCATGAAGACAAAAAGGACCTTAAT
>MDTC01223325.1_pt1 | contig 22636 bp, 21 predicted proteins | sample 811181 | NCBI WGS metagenome assembly MDTC01 (sample SAMN05326644, study PRJNA326480) | marine metagenome | isolation source: seawater | place: Pacific Ocean: North | collected 2011 | reverse complement strand
TGAATGCTTTTGGAATACTAGATCGCAGGTTCAAATCCTGTCGCCCCGATCAGTTATAGCAGTAAGTCTAAGCTAATACATAATTCACGAAAATTATTACTTCACGCAAAACTCACGCAAATCAAGATTTGATAGTCCGAATTAGACCACACTTATTTCTCTAAAAGTACTGATAGCAAAATAAGTCTCAGTTATAGCTTCATTCTTGCGGGTGCTTTGGGAGCGCTAGGTCGCAGGTTCGAATCCTGTCGCCCCGATTGGAGTCTCAGCGATTAGCAATAGTTAATGTGTGGAAATTGTGTGGCTTTTTGAGTCTCATAAAAAATATTTGCCAAACGACATTATTTGTAATGTATTTAAAAGCATAGAAATAAACAAAAAAGGATATATATTAAATGTGTACAGAAAACTCTTTCGCGTGTACCGTCGCCCAAAATTCCAAAGGAGGTCGTTCTCATGTTGAAGACCAAGTCGTTGAAAGAGGAGCTTGAACAAGCCGGAATATTCCAGGTTTGTGAGGCGCGTTCATGGGGCAAACTGGCTATGTTTCTTGCAGGAGTGAGCGTGCTTCTCGTGCTGCATGCGACATTACCGATTTTTTATTCATCCCTCCTTGTACCGATCACAGGAGTCTTGTGCGCCGCTGCAGCGATTATTGGACACGAGGGGAGCCACAAGGGCTTCTCCGGAAGTCCGACTCGTAACAGTCTCATGTTGGCCATAACAGTCCCAATGCTGGCAGGTGTTAGTAGCGTTTATTGGCATCATAAGCACGATATGAAGCACCATGCCCACCCCAATGTGACAGGCAAAGATCCAGACATTGCTTTGTGGCCAATGGCGATGTCATCGGAGGAATACGAGCGTTCAGGTCGACTGAGACAATGGTTTCAGCGGCATCTCCAAGGCATCTTGTTTTGGCCCATGTCTCTCTTCATGATGTGGGATATGCGGGTCGCCGGAATCAGATTCCTTCTTGGTGACTTGCGTAAATACGGAGTAAAGAGGCGCCATTGGCTCGACCTTATTGGACTCCCCATTCATTTGGTGGGGTGGGTCATTCTTCCCATGGTGTTCTTCGGGCCTTTGGCGCTCTTGTTGTACGTTTGTATTTGGTGCATGGCGGGCCTTTTTCTTTCCGCTGTGTTTGCACCTGCACACATAAGTCTTCCCGTGATTCATGACACAAATGATGTCTGGCGACTTCAATTTGAGACCACTCGGAATTTTGGATTGCCCAGGTGGATATCTTTTTTCTTCATTGGCTTGGACTATCAATTGGAACACCACCTCTTCCCCCGGATTCCTCACCAGCGTCTCCCGCAGGCCGCAGCAATAACGAAACGGTGGGCGGCCAAGCACGGTATTCCCTATCATGAAATAGGATTTTTTTCAGGCCTCGTGGATGTGACCCGCCACATGGCTATCTGCTGGAAGATTCCGGCGCAGAGCCTCAAGACTGTATCAGGCGAAGCGAGGCGATGAGGGGCCGCATAAACAGGTCATCACACTTCAGCCTCGCCGCCTTTGTTTACGGAGTTCAGTAATTTCCTCTGCATTTCGGCACCTTTCCATTCTAGGAGTGGCTTCAAGCCTCTTTTCAGGGCAGGCAACAGGTATCCCAAAGTCGTGAGTGCTCCTGATGCTCAAGTAAGCTTGCGCTCTGAGCGACCATCTCGCGCGGATTCAACAATCATGGTCGCGACATGTTCCGGGGTGACCATGGGCTGGGACAGCGTGATGTCAGTCACTGTCATGGAAAGATTTCCCAACCTGTCTTGTTTATCTGCAGAAGTCATTAATGGTGGAAATTTTTCTGACTATCTTGATGGTGGAGGGGGTAATGATCAATTAAGAGGAGGCAAAGGTAAATGATAAATTAATAGGTGGTAAAGGTAACGACATTTTATTTAGTGAAAAGGGGAAGGATAAATTAATTGGAGGAGAAGGTAATGATATCTTCAAATTATCTACTGGAAAAGGTTTTGATTTAATCCAAGATTTTAAAGATAATCAGGATAAGATTTTTATTGGATCACTGAAGAAATTAAAACTTAAAAATAAAGGTAAAGATGTATACACATACAAGGGGAAAGATTTATTAGCTAGTGTTAATGGAGCGAAGGGACTTTTATCTAAAAAAGGAAAATATTTAATTTAATTCTTTAACTGTTTAAATCACCTATAAAAGAATTCTTAATATCTTTTTTTATCAGAATCTGTGACCTAGTTTACCCATAGCATTATAGTTAACTTATCATTTTGCGACCAATATAAATATAGTATGGTGTTTTCAAAAAACCTAAGTAGGGTATTGAGGCCTTTTTTTCGATTAGAGATAATGTTTCAAAAGTGTCTCGCAAAAATATAATGTGATCCCTATTTAGATAAACCCCATCATGTGCAAACCAAGTTTTCCAAAACTTGCTAATTATTCTTTCTTTAACAAATCCATTTCCTAAAGGGCCTGGGTAAAAATCTACAACTCCTATCAATCCACCAGGCTTAAGCAAATTAAATGCATTTTTTACCGCATCTATCCAATCATTAGTCATTGTAAGAGAATAAGAAAAGAAGATTCGATCATATTTAAATTCAGAATTATAACTACTGCTACTAGATTCGATAACATAAACATTTTGGTAAAGTGCTTTTCTTAATTTTGCCTTTTGCAATAATGGCTCACATATATCTACCAGATCTATTCGATCAATATTAACTAAAATAGAGGGATTAATAAAGTCTAAATTTTGACCAGTTCCGCATCCTAATTCGACAATTTTTTGTTTAGGTCTAATATCTAATAAATCTAACATTTGCTTCCTACCTTTCAATAAACGTTTTCTAAAATAATCATAAGAATCACTTTGAGAAGAATAAAATTGATCAAGATTTTTTTTGTGGTCTTTTGTTTTTTTCATCCCTCTTAGAATTCCAAGTAAGGAATTTAGTTCATTTACAATCATTTTTCTCTTTAGTAATATTAGCTATATGGAATCCCCCATAAGTGTGAACCCTATCTATTAAATTCAATTGATTTGAAAGATCAGATTCAAATTCTAAAAAATCAATAAGTTTTTTACCCTGTTCAAAATAAATATTATTTAAGTATTCTGGAAATTTATTCGCACTTCGAAAAATAACTCGAGCATTTGCAGTTGACTTTTCAAAAATGTTTTTCCACTCTTCATTTAATCCATACAAATCACTATTCCCCATCCAATCCATGTGGTCCAATAATACGAATTTTGAAATAGACGTATTATTTATTTTTAAAAAATCAGTAATTGATCCTGTATAAATTTCCAACCTATCTATTAAATCTAATTTTAATAAATTAAAGTTACTTTCTCTTAAATACTCAGGACAACAATTTCTTGAATATCTTCCAAAGATATATACATACCAGAAATAATTTTTTGATAAAAGGATTTCTGTAAATACATAATTCATTGATTTCTCTATAAATGAAGTTAAGTTCGAATCTTTTTTTATTTCGCTAGCTTGTACAGAAGGAACCCCCAATAAATTCAATACTAAGTTATTTGATACCAACCATTTCATAAAAGGTGTCCAAAACAAAGGCTCAATTGTATTCTCATAGATGGCTTTTTGTTCTTTAATTGAAATTGATTCAAAAAAAACTTTTTTCAAGATTTCTTTCAGTTTAGGTTTTGTAAGTAAATAAAAATAAATAATTTTTGCAAAATTGCCTGTTAAGCCATGATAATATAAGCCACTTAAATTAAATAAACTATTTTTTGAAAAAACGGATTTATTAGAGTCCCAATATTTTCTTGAAGCCTCATTAAGTTCTGGGCGCAAAAATTCGTTATAAATCTGATTAAAGTTAATATGTTTTCCATAACCAAAGATTTGAAAAAAATCATTATATTCTAACTTTTTTATACCTACTAACTTAAGCTCTAGAAGAGCAATCTGTCTAAAATTTAAGTCAATGGCAAAAACTTTTTTAGGTCTCTCAAGCAAATAATCAAGAACATTACATCCAGCACTTGCAATAGATAAAATTACATCATTAGATTGAATTTCTAAAGCCTTCCTATCAACATAAGGATCTTCCCAACAAGTATTAAAAATAAGGAATCTACTCACTAAAAATTTAAAAAAAAAGTTATTTATTTTTCTTATAAAAAAAATAGGCACAAAAATCTTTTTAGATATAATTCTTTTAAAATAAATTAAACTTTTAAATATTCCTGAAAAAAAAAAAAAATTTAAGATTAAATAATATTCATCAAAATAATTATCTTTAAAAAGATTAAAATTATTTAAGTTTATTTTATTAACTTATTCCAAAGAATGCCTAATTCCCTAGATTTTCCTGAACGAATAAATTCAGAAATTGTTATGTTAATTGACTTACGATACCTTTCTTCTAAACTTCGTCCAAAAATAAATGCTTGTGGGGTCACGTTGGGATTTTTAACTGTAATTTCATAATTGTCAGGATTATCAATATTTGCAAGGATTCTATTTAATACAGCGATATCAGATAAAATATGATTAACGCTTCTATTTTTTAATGCTGAAACTAGTTCAGGTTCGCCACCAGTTACCCTTAAAATTTTTACTTTTGAAGAATCAATAGCGGTGTTTTTTTTAATTTTATTTTGCAACCAATCATCCATTTTAGTTGCTTTATTTACAGTTACACCGGTGTAGACAATTTTTTCTATTGAATCATTTGTAAGAGCATTTGCATCTTTTGGGGCTTCTCTTCTAAACAATAAATTCGCAGATGAACCTACAAGAGTAGAAATAATCATTAACCTTCCAAAAGCAAGAAGAATTACGATTGGCATCCCCTTTCTTTTGTTGGTGATTTCTCCATAAGTACCTGTAACAAATCCTGTGAAACTATGCATTAAATTAACTCTTTTTTCATGCGAAAAATCATTTAGCTTAAACTTCCCTTTTTCCAACTTGTAAATTATTAAAGAACCAAATAGACACATCCCTGATAATGAGAATAAGCTTCCAATAACAATTGGATCCGAAAATAAATCAAGAATAAATAAACTTCCTTCTTTTTTTCTTGATAAAAAACCTAAAGTTCCTTCAGTATATGGGACTGAATATGTGACTTTCTCTAATCTATCGGCAGTTATTTTATGACAAGAAGCAATGAGGTCATACTTTCCTAATGCAGCATCATCAACGGCTTGTCCAAATGTTGGAATAATTGAAACTTCATAATGATAGTTATTTTTTTCTGCAATTAATCTCCACATATCGAGAGAAAGACCTTGAAAATTTCCATCAATTAGATCAGAACAAGGTAGATAATTATCAACAGTACCTACTTTAAAAATTTTTATTTCTTCTGCTGATAATGGAAAAATAGAAAGGATTGAAATTGATATCAATACCATTCTTTTGAAAATTGATTTTCTGATATCTAAGTTTTTTAATTCCAAATTGTTTATCTTTTTTAAAAAGGTATATGAAATATTGATATTAATCTAAAAATTTTATGTGAATCAAGAATGTCCATATTAGACAAAATCTGTTTTCCTCATAAATGGTTTATCTATATATTTTGTTGGAAGGTTAAGTTCTTCTCTCCACTCATTTATGGGTCTTTCCCATGCATCCTCAAATTTATATGTCATAAAAATATGTGGGGTTTTAAGTCCTAGATTTAAACCATATGAGAGAGCTTCAACAACTTCAGTAAAATCATGGTCTACCCAAGTAGCAGCACTTCCTAAAAATGATGCAATTATAAAGAAAAATATTGGTTGTCTAGCAGTTGAATAGCAATATGCATTAATAGCTAATTCTCCTGCCCAGTTAACATCAAAACCGCAAAGAGTATGAGAAATATCATGAGTCTGCCAAAATCTATGAAGAAAAAATTCCTTTTTACTATTAATTGGGTAAGGATCTATTTCTGCTGCTTCTTGAGGATCAAATCCCTCTGCTAGTAAATTATCTGCAAATACCTTTCCCAATGAACCCGCTGGCATCTCAGATAATTTACCTAGATCTATTCGGCCTGGTTGCCATCCTGATTCATATAGTTCGTTAAATCTTTTATCCTTACCTATCCATTCCAATGCTGATACAGCCACTGAACTACTTTCCATTGCTTCACTTAAGCGAAAGAGATTTTGTAAAAAATGAGGATCATTCTCTCCATCTTTGGCCATTTCTCTAATAGCTAAAAGAGTGCTAATGTTAGCTTTCCATTTTGGAAGGTCGTGAAAAGGATTTAGTCTCATTTAAGATAGTTATTTAAATACTATTTTAAATAAGCTTTAAATTAAAAATATTAATTTTAGGATATGAAAATATTTTTAATTCTATTAATTATTGTTTAAGCTCCTGTCTTGTAACAACAGTTGATATAGCAAGAGAGAGAACACCAGTAATGGCTGACCTTGCAAGAGTTAGAATAGGATCTATAGCTATTAATAATATTAAGATTGGTGGAAGAGGCACACTAAAATAAACTAAAGCAACTCCTATCGTTGGCAGCACTGCTACCCCATTTAATCCTGCAGTTGCTATGCCTGAAAAAATTCCAAAAATAATAACTTGTAATATAACAAGAGGAGTTAATTTCACCTCATAAAGATTTAATGAAAATACAATTACAATTACGTTATATACGACATTTCCTAATCTTGAAATAAGAAGACTTAATGAAGCAGAGGCCTCAGCTTTTGGTTTCGATCTTCCTAATTCTTTTAGTGTATTTACGATAGTTGGATAACAAGCCATGCTGCTTCCAGTTGATAAAGCAAGTAGAAATACTGAATCTGCAGGATTTCTTTGTAAGAATTTCTCTCTTTCAGAACTAGTTGTGAATTTACGTATAACAAGTTTTGATACACCTAATGAAGCAACTGCTGCAAGTAAAATACAGATGGCAAGATTTAATAATGCAATGATTATTTCTGCACTAATTGAAGAAAATGCACCTGCAATTAAGCAAATTAAAATAATTGGTGAAAAAACTAAAAGCTCATCTAATACTTTTACTGAGAGCGCATTTAAACTTTTAAGAAAGTTTAATACTGGTTTAGAAAGATCATTTTGCAGAGCACCTAAACCAAGCCCAGCTAAAATTGAACCAGTTATGACTTTAAGTGTTTTACCATCTGATGCATCTGAGAAAATATTTGTAGGAATTAAACTTTTCCAGAAATTTACTTTATCAATATTATTCACAACATCTATTGGCTCTATATTAACTTTAATATCGGTGACATCCAGCATAAATCTTCCAATAGATAATTTTCCTTCAGGAGATAAAATTCCTGGTTTAGAATAAATTGAGAGTACAACCCCTAAGAAAGCAAAAGATAAAATAAATAAAATCATTGTAATTATTAGATTTCTTGCGAATTTAATATCATTGCCTTTTTCTTCTTCTAAACTGACAATTGAGTAGATTGAAATTACAACCGCAGATAAAACAAGAGGAATTGCTGGGAAAGATATTAACTGTATTAAAGTTAAACCTAAATCATTTAATGATTCAGCTGCATTTGGAAGAAATTTTCCAATAACTATAGAAAGAGGTAATATAAGAAAGATAAAATATTTTGGAGATCTTAGGTTAATTAAAAATAACCGAATTTTTGAATAAGACATCTTAGTTTGAAATAATAGGTTTGTAAAAATCTGTATACTCTTCAATAATCTCTTTATCTGTTTTTATTTTTTCTCCCTTTAAATAGTAAGTAAGTAACTCGTCCATGGCTGTGTTAGCTGCAGTGGATAGATAAATTGAAATTGTATCTTTGACATCATTAAAAAGAATAGGGACATATTTAATTGAAAGATTTGGATCCATATAAACAATTTTTTTTATTTCAGTCGCATCTCTATAAATAGCATCAACTTCTCCAGATTTAAGTCCCTCAATACACTCATTCCAAGAAGAATAACTTACTTTTTTTGCATTTTTCATAAGAGAATTTGCAGCGGTTTCATATGAAGAATTTCCTATAAAACCAACCTTAATTTCTGATTCTAGAATTGCTTTACCAAGATCATTATCTGATATTTTTGAAAAGTTTGATAAATACTTACGATTAGCTAACAAAGCTTGCCTAAAATTCATATATTCATGTGGATGGGCATTAGACATCCTTAAATAGTTAGTACTTAACTTACCTATAGCAATATCAAAATCACCTTTACCAGCTCGAAATACTGTATCATTGAAACTTTTTGAAGATTGATCAAAGACTACATTAACTCCTAAATTTTTCGCAAGATTCCTCATCAATTCAATGTCGTTACCCATCAATGCATCAGAATCTTGGATCTCAGGATCAGAATCTTTATAATAAAAAGGTGGAGTATTGTATGGAGGCAAACCAACTATTAAAGAACCTCTATCTTTAATTGATTTAATAAAATCAATTTCTGCTATTGCTTTAAAAGGGGTACTTAGAGTAATACAAGCAAAAATTATCGTAATAAATATTTTAAAATACATTTTATTTATATAAAATAATTTTCAATTACATTTATATAGTACATAAGATTTATTTAGAGATCATTTTTATTTCGGTTTATAAGGGGATGATGCGCGTTTAAAGACAATCATTAAAATCGTAGTGAAATAAAAAGTTAATAAATTCTATTTATTAATTTTTTCATATTCAGAATTAATTTCAATTATATTAGCTGTTAATAATGCAACGCAAATTATTCCCAACATAGCAAAAAGTGTAGTTACAATTTTCCCTAAAACAGTTGATGGTGTTACATCTCCATATCCAACAGTTGTAATACTTACAACAGAAAACCAAAGTGCCCTGAATATTGACCCAAAGTGTTGTGAATCAAAGTTTTTCTCTATTAAATATATTACTGAAGCAAACGAATAAGTTAGTACAGCTAATAACGTGATAGGGAAAAAAGTTTTTGAAGGTCTGGTAAAAATAATGAATTTTAATCTATTTATTATTGACCGAAATTCTGATTGATATATATTTATTGAGATTTTCAAAACATATGCTGAAAGAATAATAGGATTTTGATTAGGAATGAAATCAAGGGTCAATAATAAAAGAGTGAACAAATCAAAAAGACTTCTATACTTGAGAAATGATTTTATTAGGTACCATATTTGATAATCTTTTTTTGCCCAACTATTAGCTAATTTACCGACATAGTCAGAGATAAAAAAAGCTTTAACCAACTCAAATACAAAATCAATAATAATTGAGAAATTTCTTGAATTTAAAGTGGTTTCTGTTTCGGCAGCAATATTAATAAACAAAATTATTGTTACAAAATAAATTAGATTGTTATAGCAACGACCTTGATAATTACCAAAGTAATCACCAAAATACCATTCATTAACTTTTGGGTTCATTTTTTAAGTAAATAAACCTCTCTTCAAAATGAATAACCTTATGATCGACCAAGTTCCAAGTGTTACTTTTAAGGCGCAAATAATATTTAGCATTGGTATGTAAATTAATTGGGGAATTAGATTGATTAAATAATTAGAGAAGAGAAATGAAGAAAAACTCAATAATGAAATAAAAATGAATAAAATAACCGCAAATTTTTCTAGTGCAACAACATTAAATTTAAAATATATTTCCTCAATCTTTTGCATTCGACCAGTAATCATTAAAAGCGTTATTGCAGTTGCACCTGCAACACCAGAAGCGAAACCTCCACCTGGAGTCAAATGTCCTCTTATTGCAAGCTCAATTGATAAAAAAGCACAAAGAATAGCAGAGAAATCCAATAATTGTATTATTGTTGAATCTTTAACTCCTTTAAAATCACTCTCCGAGGCTTCCTCACTTAACAGTATTTTTACACCTAATCCAGCCAAAGTAAAAACTGTTACCTCTCCAATCGTATCGAATAATCTTGTTCCCAAAATGACAGAAGTTACTGTATTGGGTATTTTTGTAAAAGAAGCTAAATTATTTACTATAAATTCAGTATCTCTTATTTTTGATTCACTATCGGAAAACAATAAAATAATCATTACCGACAGAATTGAAGAAAAGTATAGTAATGACTTTATTTGTGTAAGATTGATTGACTCAAATTTTTTAAAATTCATTTCTCAGCAATTAATAAATTTTTACCTTTTAGAGAACTAGTTTTAGATAGTTCTTTTGAAAGGATGCTTGATTCCACAAATAATTTATTATCTTTAATAGCAGCATGTGGAGAGCCAGAAAATACAATAGAGTCATCCCAAATAACTTTACCTTCATTATCAAAATTCAAGTTATCCACCACTTTAATAACAAGATGAAAGTTAAGTTCGGAAAATGCACTTTTAAGATCTTCAAAAATATATTGGTCAATACTCTCACCTTTCTTAATTAAAAGCACCAAAGAAAAACACCCTCTTATCGCTACTATGTATATAAGTGTTGAAAGCAATGTGCCTACTAGCACTTCTGTTAATGCTACATCAGGCGCTCCAATTAAAGCATATGTTAGAGCAGCTATTGAACCTAAAAAAGATCGGTAAATTAGAGCTTTAAATGGAGATTTATTTCTAATTAAAAGGATCCCTAAGATAGGCAGAATAAACTCAAATGGAAGCAAGAATGAAACAGCTAAATTTTCCATTATTGATCAACTAAATTACCTAATAGATAACCAAATATAGTATTCCAGAGTATTAAGGTAATCAAGGAAATTGTAATTAATGGCCAATGATTTGCATCTCTTATTATCAATGCAATTAAAATCAATGCTGAACCTACAGTATCAGCGACGGTTAAAGTATGCAATCGATAAAGCAAGGATTTATTTTTTGAGAGGAGTGGAAATGTACCCCAAAACCAAAAAAATAATCCAATAAAAATTAATAAATAAGAGATGAAAAATGGCATATTATTTGTAGTCCTCCTTATATAAAAGAGACAATATAATAAGTCCTGCATCACCAGCAATCAGTGTAAATGCACCTATTGAGCCGATCATCCAATCATTAACTATAAAAGAATAAAAAATTATCATTAAGGATAATTTTGTACCAAAGCTTGAAGCAGAAGCTAAATTTTCAAGAGGCTTATTTCTTATGTAAACGGCTATTATTGGTATTAAAGATGCAATAAGCATTAAATAAGTTACTAATACATCTATTGATTTATAAGAGTTACTATTTAGAGCTTGCGAGATAAAATTCATTTCTCTCCTACAACAACATGTACTTTCCAATAGCCTTCTCCATCTCTCTTAGTAACAAGTGTTAATGGAGTTAAAGTTATCCTAAATAAATCTAAGAAATTAATAAATTGATTTTCTTTTTTTGAAACTACTGATTTTTGTTTAATAAATAATTCTTTTTTATTCTTCAGAAAAATTAAATAAAATGATTCTTGTACAGCTTTTGGCAAAGATATTAATGTTTTCAATAACTCTTTAAACATAAAATTAAAATTCAAATTTGGCATTTTACCTCTTGGAATTAAGACCGATAAAATGATTCCAATAATTAAATTATTAATTTGAAAATTTGAAGTTATTAAACACCAAATTAATAATCTGAATAATATATGGGAAAGATATCTAAAAAAAATAATTATCTTCATTGAATTTTAAGGTAAGTGAGATTTAACAAAAGTAGTGCTGCAATTAGAAATGGTGCTCCTATAATATCCATAGTTTTTCTCACAATTATAGAATTTTTATTTGGGACTAAACCAATAAAAGAGATATAGAAAATAATTGCTAAAAGGGTAGTAACAATAGATGTTTGAATTTTGGAATAAGTTAAAAATTTTTCATTGGAAAAAGAGGAAAAGATCATAAAAATACATGAAAAAGTTAAAACTATAGTTTGAGTACTTAAATATTTTGGTAAATTCTTTGATTTAAAATTAAAAGAGTTTTTGGTTAACCTCATATAGTCTAAATCTTTTATTCTCGAAAAAATTAATTTTACATAAACAATAGACGTCAAAAGGGCACTACTATTGAAAATTAATAATACTTCTTTAGGTAAGTCACTTTTTATTAGTCCTTTAGAAATGAAACCTGTTAAGAAGGGGAAACCAGCTATTGATAAGCCTGCAACTATATAAGATAGTATTGAAATTAACTCTTGGATATTTTCAGTATCATTTTCATTTTTTGGAATTGAATTTTTATATAAATTAGTTTTTAAACTATTTTTGTTTAAAGTTAAAAAAAGAATCGATTTGCAAATACCATGTTGCATTGCGTATAAGCAACCATATGTTGGGGAGAGAATTGCAATACCAAGTTGCGAAACAGAACTCCAACCTAGCGTTCTTCCATCATCAGTTTCTAATAATGCTATTAACGCTCCAAAAATGGCACTCAAAACTCCAATTATGATTAATGAACTATTAATTGGCTCAAGAATCGAGCTTAATCTTGATAAAGGAGCAATTGCGGCACAAGTAACACATCCAGAAAGAACAGCAGAAGATTGGCTGTTAGCATTACTATAAACATTAGGAACCCAAACACCACAGAGGAAAATTCCAGCTTTAGTTAAAAGTCCTGCAGCTATCAAACATAATGATGTTGATGGTGCATTTATTAAATCATCTAATAAAAAAGACCCTGTATATGTAAAAGCTTGTATTACTCCAATAAGGTAAATAAGCATTGCCAACCCACCACCCACCAGATACTGAAATGAATTAAATAAGGATTTAGGATCGTTTTTATCTGCCACCAAAAGAAAAGCTGAAAAACCTGTTAATTCGAGTGCTATATAAAGTGAAATCAAATCTTTAGAAAGAAAGCTAATTGATAATGCACTAAACAATACAAAACATATTTGAAAAAAATAATGACTAAAGAATTTCTTCCTCAAAAGGAATGTCATTAAAAGAACTACGCCTGATCCAAATATTAAAGGAAGGCTATTGGCATCTATTGATAAAAGAATGCCATCAGATCCAATCAATTGAAAGGCATAAGAATAATCTTGATTTATACCAATTAAAGCTCCTAATGAGATTAATAATATTGTAAAAAAACCTATTTTATAAAATATCTTTGGAAATACACATCCTAAAAATCCAGAAACTATTGGCATAAAAATTAAAGAAGTAAATGTTATTTGATTCAGAATCATGTACTAATCTTTTATTTCTAAATCTTTTAGTCTTAAGAGAGGATATTTTCGACTGAGTCTCAAAGCTACAGCAGATAATAATGCTTGAGTCGCAAATCCAATAACAATTGCAGTCAATATAATTGCTTGTGGGTATGGATCTGAAAATTCTGAATATTTGTTATGACCAATAATTGGTGTTTGGGAACCACCAAAAGCAGCAATAAAAACAAAAATACTTATAGTCGCAGTATCAATTAAATCTAAAGCAAAAAGGGAATTAAAAATTGTTTTAGAATTTAATAAGCCATAACATCCAATAATCATTAATATTACTAATGGGAATAATATTAAAACTTTTTGATTAATTAAGTCTGAAATAAAAATCAAATTTAAATTTCTCTATTTATTTCAAAATAACTAAATAACTTTTTCTTGGGAACTACTACTTACATAATATTCATAATATTTTCAAATCATCAAATATAGTTTCAGAATTAAATAGGTAAAAATCTATAGCTCACCAAAAGAAATTTCTCTAAATAACTTTACTAAATTCTTAGCTCTTTCACTCTCATTTCTTATTAATGATTTTTGGGAAGAAGATAGCATTCTTTGAGCATCAAGTAGTTCAGTCATTGTTGAATAACCTTGAGCAAAAGTTTGTTCAATCGCATTGTAGGTCTCTCTTGCTTTGGAATATTGCTCCTTTGAGATATCAAACTGCTCTTTAAGTGTATCTCTCTCATATAAGAGATTATTTATTTCGTAAACAATGGTATCTTTTAAATTTTTGTAATTATTATTCAAAGCTTCAATCTGCACCTTTAGATTCTTTATCATTGATTTATTTTGTCCTCCAGAAAACTTGGATGTAGTTGATATACCAAAGGAATAATCATCATAATATGTATCAATTTTTCTTTCGTTAGAATAGTATGCATTTTCATCGTAATTATAGTTATATAAAGTTGAAGAAATATATAAGGATGTCAATGGTAAACTTGCTCTTCTGTAATATTCTATAGATGCTTCTTTTGATTTTATTTGTGCTTCAAGACTTTTTATATCGGATCTATTTCTAAAAGCTAATAAAATTAAATCTGAATTATTTGAACTGATTTTCTTAGATTTAGAAGAAATATATTGAATACTATCCAATGCTTTATAAGGACATCCGCTGTATTCATTATTAAGTAATAAATTCAGATTATTTAAAGTTAAATTAAAGTAAATTTTATTATCTTTTAGTAAATTTTCATATTGTAAGAGATGGTTTTGTTGTCTTAATAAATCTTGTCGACTTATGAAACCAGCATCAAATAAAGATTCAGCAATCTCTAATAACTTTTTTGCTCTTGAAATGGATTCTTTAGTGGATTCAATATTTTGGGATTGTTCATTAACAGATATGGCAGCGAGCCTTAAGTTTTTTAATAATTCATTAAAAGCACTTTGTGATAAATATTGAGTATTCTTCAAATCAAAATTTGCTGATTTAATATTTGAATAAATGGAAGGGTTTAAAATATTCCAGATAATATCAGCTTGTAAAGTGTTTGTATTTGTTGAAGAAAGCGAGTAAGTATTTACCTTTAATCCAGTGCCTTTAATTTCTGTATTAGTGTCAGTCCACTCATCAATAGCTTTATCTATAGTTGCAGTGATTGATAAAGTAGGCCATAGATATTTTTTGTAAAAGTTCTTCGTATGTTCTGCAGCCTCAATATTTAATTTTGTATTTTCAAGATCTTTGTTTTTATTAATGGCAATATCTTGAAGACTAGTTAAATTAATTTCATTAAAAACTTCACATTTTCTAGTATTATCCGAATCTATTTTTTTATGAATTTGTACTTTGCTCTTCAGTGAATCCTTAGTCGCAGCGTTAATCAAATCAAAATCAATGATAGAAAAAAATAAACCAGTTATTAATAAAAGTTTATTGAATTTTAGATTCATCAAAATAAATTAAACTTTTCCAAATTAGTTAAAAACTTTGAATTTCCCAATAAATCATAATAGTTTCCAAAATGACTATTACCCTCTTCTAGGACCAATATTTTATCTGTAATCTTAGCTAAGTTAACATCTTGTGAAATAGTAATTAGTGTGATTGATTTACCTTTTAAATATTCGAGCAAAAATTGAGATTCTTTTCTTTCTAATTTATTGAGGAAATCGTCTAGTATTAATATCTTAGGTTCAGTTAGAAGTGTTCTCGCAATCAGAAACTTAGATTGTTCTGCAATAGAAAAGTTACTACCATTTTCGGACATTAAAGTATGCCATCCCATAGGCAAATCAGAAATTATTTTTTCTAAATTAACGGCATTGATAACTTCATTAAATAATTTCTGGTTTACTTGAATTCCTGAACTTATGAAATCATAAATACTGCCAGCAGATGGCTTTGAACCCTGCATTACGGCAGCCATAGAAGAACGAAGAGATTTAATATTAACTTTTTTTATGTCGTAATCTGAGATTATGATAGATCCTGAACTAGGGTTCTCAAAACCTAAAAGCAATCTTGCTATTGTTGTTTTACCCGAACTAGTTGGTCCAACTATTGATAGAGATGTTCCTGGTTTAAGCTCAAAATTTATATTTGTGAAAACATTTGTTTTACTATTATCGTATTGAAAAAAGACTTTTTTGAATTCTATAGAACCTTTTTTCACATTGATAAATTCTCCATCAATATTTTCGAGCGGTGCTTCGAAAATATCTTTAGTATGCGAATAGAGAGCTTCAACTTCTCCAAAGGTTTCAGTAAATTGCTCTGCTAATTCTGTAACAGAGGTCAATAAAATAGCAAATGATGCATTAAAAGAAAAATATGCTCCAAGAGTTAATGTACTGCTTTGTTGAGGATCAAAAATTGCTCCCACAAGTACCCAATAAATTATTACTGTTGATAAAGGGTTAAAAACAACATTCAAAGCTTGATTACTATCTTTTACCGTTTCACAAGCATGACTTAATTCTGTTCTGTTTTTATATTTATCAACATATTTTCTAAATAAAGCATTTTGAAAGCCAGAAGTTTTGACCTTCATTATCCCCTCTACAATTTCTCCAGAAAAGCCCTTTAACTTTGCTTCCTCAACAATTAATTGTTTCTGAAATTTCCTCAAATAGAATCTATGGCCAATAGTTACTATAACAATAATCAGAACGACGAATATTGCAGGGAATGTCAACTTTGGACTATAAGAATACATCAGAATAAGATGTAAAAATCCAAAAATCCCATTTAATAAAGTGTCCGTTGCTGTTCCTGCTAGAAGTTCCCTTATTTCTGAAATATTATTAATCCTATCTACTAACTCTCCCGGAGAATATTTAGAAAAGAATTTAGGTTTAATTTTAAGAACTCTATCCCAAACAGCGCTTTGAACATTGTTATTTAATAGTGTTTCTAATCTGGTTTTTGAAATAGATTTGGTTAAGTTAAAAATTGCAATCCCCAGAGATACAACTACTAAAAGACCTGCAAATTCGAACGCATAAGACAAGTCAGAAGAAGGAACGACATCATTTAAAAGTTTTCCTAAAACCATTGGAGGGATGAAGCCAAGTAATACTGCGCTAACTGCAGTAAAAATTAAAAAATATAAGTCACCCTTTCTTCCTTCCATTGCAAAATTCAAAAGAGAATTTAAATTCAACTTTTCCGGAAACGCTTTAAAAATTGCATATGCTGCTTGGATATCATCGAATGTAAGGTTTTCTGAATTATCCACCAATTTATAAATTGAGGGCTTAATTTCCTGAGCTATCACTAAATGACCTGAATTACTTATGCAGATTAGATTTCCATGACTCTGCTTATACCAATTTTGCTTTAGTGAAATGCGTCTATGCCTAAAACCTATTAAATCTCCAATCTCTGATATAACCTCTTCAATATTCAAATCAGGATTTATATCTAAATAATCAATATTTAAAGTATCAATATTACTTATTCTACAAAAGTCTTTAATGAGCTCTTTGTTATTTTTTTTAAGCGCACCATCATGTATAAATTTACTTTTTTCAAAAAGTTCATGTAAATTGTCTATTGCTTCTTGATAATTTTGAGTTTCAGCTGATTTATATTGCTTAAGATCTTTTTGATCATTTTTTAAAATTTGTTTAATATAAATATCCGCAAGATTTGCAACTTGATTTTGCATTTCAAAAAGGATATTTTCTTTTAATTTTTTTACTTTTTTAGATTTTAGAATAAGATTATTATCTTTTAATATCGTTTTTACATCCTCAAATCCATATATGGTTTCTTTATAGTCAAGTAATTCGTTTTGAACTAATTCAAATACCATGATATTTTCAGTCTCATAATTAGAGCTTTCTTGAATTGAAAAATTAATATTTCCAGTAATTAATTTATTGATTATATTTCTAGTCAGAGCAGAATAAGTCTTTTCAATAGTATTTATTTCTTGGGGGTTAAGCTTATCAAAAGGTATAAACTGATATTCAGTATCATCTGAAATACTATGTATGTAAAGTCCTATATCAAGTGGATGATTGCTCACTATAAAATCCATTGTTCCAGAGCAATTTGATAATAAAAAAGTTCTCCCCTCTTCGTTATTTGGATATTTTCCTAAAAATTGAATATTTGAAGATGATATTCGCAAAACTTTGTACTCATTGCTTTCAAGAAATAGCTTTTGATTGGACGACATCGTATTGTTTCCATTTAATTCTGAAAGTGTATTTTTCATATTCATAAGTTTAAATTTTCTCTGTAAAAAGTATTTTCTTTAAATAAATTTCCATGTTGATTTTCTTCAATATTTGATTCTTGATTTATAAATAAGACTTTGTCAGTTTTTAAAAGAAGTGAATTACTTCTGGTGACATGAATAATAGTAATATCCAAAGCAATCAAATTATTAATAAGTTTTTCTTGAAGAACTAAATCTAAAGAAGTAGTTGCTTGATCTAAAAGTAAAATTTTAGGGTTGTTTATTAAACATCTTGTAATATCCAAAAGTTGTTTCTCGCCGCCTGATAAGTTATCCCCATTAGCATCTACAACTTTTTCTAATCCTTGAGGAGTATTAAAAATAAAATTATCGGATAAAGCTACTTTGCATTTTTCGTAAATTTTACCAGAAGATTTATTACCATAAGGACCAATTAAATTATTTTTAATAGTATCTTTAAATATTGTTGATTGTTGTAAAGCAAATGAAATCTGTTGGGATTTACAGGCTTTTGAAATTTGATTTGTATTTATACCATCAAACAATAATTCTCCTTTCCATGGGTTATAAATTCCAGAAATAATATATAAAAGAGTTGAGGTACCTGAACCCGGTTTACCTACTAAACCTATATATTCTCCTGATTTAACTTTAAAAGACAAATCTTTAAATAAAGGAGGATCATAAGCTGAAAAACCAAAATCAATATTTTTAAATTCAAAATTACCACTCAAGTTTAAATCCTTTAATTCTGCATTACTAAGGAACTTTTCATTTTCATTTATAGGATATTCCAGTACATCATCAGCTCTATTAATAAGTGTATTAAGTCTTGGCAAATCAGTAAGAAACATTATTAAACCGTTTTGAGAAGTTATAAATTGATCTCTTAAAAAAGTAAATGATACCCATTCCCCAAGAGTCATCCAACCATTGATTATGCTGTAAATACCAAACATTATTACTAATACTTTTTGAAAAGTATCAAATAGCTCAATAGAGAGGATAATTTTGTTATCAAAAACTGAAAGTTTCTGAGAATCATTAATGTATTTAGTAAAAAATCCAGACCATCTTGTAAACCAACCATTTTCAGAGTTACTAGATTTTAATGAAATAAGTCCTGTTATTCCACTAAAAGATTCAGATTGAACTGCTCCATCAGCTTTAGCCATAGCTCCCTCTAACTCCTGAAAATTTGCAGTTATTGATCCTAAATAAAAGAAATTTAAATAAATTACAAATAAAAACAGAAAAAACAGAACAGGATTTATAGAAATCATTACAGCTCCAAAAATTAATAAAGAAAATATATCTGATAAAACTTCTCCAAGTTGCTGGGTTATTACTTCTGCAATTTCATCTGACTCATCTATTCTATTTACTGTATCTCCAACAGCTCTTTGTCTATAAAAATTGATTGGCAAACTTAAAATTCTTTGGAGAAAATCAAAACTATTAATTATTTCTAATTTTTTTTGTAGATTTCGAGCAAAATTCTGTCTCAATAGAGTAATTAAATATTTCATCAACGCCATGAAAACTATTAAAAGAATCATTGGATTAATCCAATTTATTCTTTGATAAGAAAAAACTTGATCAATAAATTCTCCTGATGTTACTGCTATAAAAACTGAGGGTATAACCCCCACAAGACCTAGAAAACCAGTGGCAAACATAACCTTTTCATTACCTTTTAGTCTCTTGATAACTTTTTTTAGTGGACTAGGTTTTTCTCCTCCTTCTTTAAAGTCAATTGTTTTTTCAAAACTTATATATATTTCTGATAGTGATTTAAAAAAATCTTCATGACTGTAAACTTTTGGTCCTAATGCTGGATCTTTTACAAAAACTTTTTTTTTATCATATCCCTCAACTACTACATAATGTTTCTCGTTACAATAAGCAATTCCAGGGAATTTTAATCCATAAAATTGACTGAGATTATCTATCTTAGTTATCTTTGCGGAAAGTCCATATTGTTCTGCACCTGAAACAATTCTGGAGGCTTTCGCACCATCACGAGATACTCCTAAAGCTGTATTTATGGCCACCAAAGATTCCCATCTTTGAAAATAGCCAAGAATCATGTTTAAACATGCTGCTCCACATTCAGCTGCCTCTAATTGAAAAACTTGCGGGACTTTTGCTCTAGTCATTAGATGTCCTCATTTTTATTTCATCGATAGGTTTTCCTAAGAAAGTATCTTTTATAAATGGCAATGCATAGGAAATTGGCCTTTTAATCCTTGTAACAATATAAGTTGTTGATAAAAGGCCGGAACTTATTTCGATATTTGGCCCGTTACCTGAAGTCCATTCAAAACCAGTTTTTGTATTTGAATCCTTATTTAATCTAATTTCTAATTCTAAAACTGGTCCGCTTGCCAAAGTTTGAGCTATTGATTCATTATCAACTACAGCCATTATTCTTGTAGGACTAACTGCAAAGGGTGAGACATAAATAATTTCGCCTTTAATCCCACCGTATTCAGATCTTGTCGTATTGGAAGGTGTTACGACAACAGGCTGACCAACTTTTACTTTTTTGCCTTTAGTTACTGGAATAAATGCTATATGCCTGAGTTTCTGCTGCTGCCCCTTTTTACCTTTAGCTATCTGAACTAATTCACCTCCAGCAAAAACGGATTGACCTACTGAAGAAGTTAATGAAATTATTTCCCCCGAAAATGGTGAAACAATTTTAGATTCTTTATCTAATATTCTTTTTGCATTGTTAAATTCATTTTGTGCCTGAGAGAGGGAAGTCTTAGCCCTTTTAACTTGATTTTCTAATGTTAATTTTTTCTCTAATATTCCATTATAAACATCTGCTGTGATGAACTTTTTATCAAGAAGTTCTTTAGCTGACTGGATTCTCTCAGAAATAACTTTAAGAAGTTCATTATTTGTTTGAATATTTGTTTGAATAGTTTCCTTATTGAAATTGAGATTATCTTCTGCGGATTTTAATTGATCAATTCTATCTTGAACCTCAAGTGATGCTAGATTATCCCCCTTTTTTACATATTGCCCAATATTTACGTGATATTTTTTTAAAATAGCGCGTTGAGCTTCACTTCTTACAAAACTTACTGTATTTTTATAAATAAATAAAGATGGACTAGACTCTTCTATTTTAATAGAACCAAAAATAGCCCAGATCAAAGATAAAACACTTACCCCAGATAGAGCTGCAAGCCATATAAAGCCTGGCCTTCCAATTACATCAACTGAAGAGTCAAATTCGTTTGAGTCAGTTGGAAGAATTTTTTTTCTTGCGATATCCTCTTTGGTCAAAATTATAACTTACCTATATTTAAGATAGCGTTAACTGTTAATCGAATAATATTTATGAGGGAGTCATAACAGTTATCACTAAAGATAAATAACAGATTTTTTTTTAAGAAAAATTTTGCGCAATTTAAATTAAATTACTTTAATTTAATGAACCTGAAGAAGAATTATTATTTAAATAAATAGGTTTAATAATTTAGTTGTTATAAATAATTTTGTTAGGTAATTTGATTTTTTTTGCCAATCCAATATTGGCTAAAAATCTTATATGTTGCCAGGTCAAATCTATTTGATTTTTTAGTAGGCCATGTTTAGAAGAACTTGGAAATGCATGATGATTATTGTGCCAACCTTCTCCAAAGGTAAGTAATGCTACCCATTTATTATTTTTTGAAAAATCTTTACTATTAAACTCAACAGAACCCCAAATATGAGCTGCAGAATTCACAAGCCAAGTCGCATGAAAACCAGCTACTATCCTTAGTGGAATACCCCATAAAATTAATGACCAAGGGTCAACATTTAAACTTTTCCCAATAAGAAATAGAGATAATCCAATAGGTATTTGAAATAATAAACCTTTTTTATTTATAAATCTGTAATAAGGATTTTTAACTAAATCTGCAGAATAATTTGGGATGATATGATGCCTTTTTTTTGCTGCGGGGGTATCTAAAATCCATGCAAAATGACAATACCAAAATCCTAATTTGCTATTGTGCGGATCGCCATCTAAATCAGAAAAAGAATGGTGCATTCTATGAACACCACACCAATCTATAGGCCCACCTTGAATAGCTAATAAGCCACAAGTTGCAAAAAATCTTTCAAGCCAAATTGGTACTTCAAATGATTTATGAGCCAACAATCTATGATATCCAAGAGTAATTCCTAAGCATAAAGTAAGCCAATATAAAATTAAAAATGTAATAAGAGATGCAAAATTCCAGAACTTTGGCTGTAAAGCAAATAATGCAAAAAGGTGTATTATCGCCATAAAAGTTCCAAATACAATATGTTGATTCATTAAAAATGAACGATAGTCAGCTACTTTTTTCCTTTTAGCTTGTACGGGATGGTTGTTTTTTTCTTTCATGTGAGTAAAGAGCACTAGACGTGATTTTAAAGTCTGCTCAAATATAAAATTTAGTAAGTAATAATAAGGGTTTTACCTTTTAAAGGAATCCAAACTAAAGTAAAGTCCGCATTTTTTCCAGTAAGGAGTTGCTAAAGTTATTACTATTCTAAATATATATCCTTTTTATTTATTTCTATAGATTTTAGAAACATAAGAAAAAATATAGATTGGTAAATAGTTGAATAAAACTTAAAAACAATTTATTCATCAGGTCTATTGTCAACTCTTGAGAATCCAGCAAGAAATAAAGGATTAAAACCCGCTACTTAGTACTCAGAATCGAATCCTGTAACCCCGATCAGTTATAGCAATAAGTCTCAGCTAATAATAAATTAAACCTAAAAAAGGTTGCACCCAAAATGCACCCAAAAGTAATAGTTTGAAAATATTTGCTTCCAATCTTCTCAAAATTTGTTC
>MDTC01262917.1_pt1 | contig 22637 bp, 17 predicted proteins | sample 811181 | NCBI WGS metagenome assembly MDTC01 (sample SAMN05326644, study PRJNA326480) | marine metagenome | isolation source: seawater | place: Pacific Ocean: North | collected 2011 | reverse complement strand
GTCTTTATACACTAAAAAGTGACTCATACCTACAATTCCAGCATTTAACAAATTCCAATTAAAATTCATCTGATGAAAATAATCGTTGGTAGATACAGGTCCCACAAAATTATTTCTAAAAATCTTAAAATTATTTCCTAAAAAAGGGCTTAAAGCTAAATTTCCTACTGACCAACTGGAGAGAAGTAATAAAGAATTTTGTTGAGTTTTATAAAATTCTTTGTGAAATGATAAACTATCTTGACTATTAATTTTTTGATTTAGAGTTGTAGTTAATATAACTAAAATTAATATTTTGATTTTTTTCATTTGAAGTAATTTTCTTTTTTAAAAGTTGATAGAATTAGTATTAATATACCGATTGGCATTAACATAACTCCAAAAAATATAGCATTTGATCTTAAAACTGGATGAATGTTATGTTCTAAACTTTTTTTCCATATCCACCTTGTTGCAAATATATCTCCAGCAACCATATGAGACCAAGTTGCTGTTATTCCGGCTTCGCTAGAAAAAGCATTGATTAAACCTTTTAAAAAACCTTCGCCGTTTGAAAAACTGTCTGCAAAATTGGTCATACTATCTTTGGATATAATCATAACCAAAAACCAAAGAATGATTGGACCTAAAAAAAATAGTGGTTTTGATAATAGTTTCTTTGTTTTTTCTGCATAAGGTTGCAACAGCATTGCGAACCAAAATGGACCTATCCAAAGAGTTGATAATAAAAAAATAACTTCGTAAATGTTCATATAAGGGTATCTTATGTAAATATAATACATTTTGTTTAGCCTTTATAATAATATATTAAACAAAACATAATAATAACCTAAATAGGGTATTTTTTTTTATAAGTTGAATTTGTAAAATTGTAAAAAAAATATAGATGAAATATTTAAACTTAATTTTCTTTTTATTTATTATTTCTTGTGGTACATCAAACACAAAAGAAATTGAAGAATTAAAAAACAAAATAGATTTACTTTCTAAAGATTTAGTGGAACATAATATTGAATCTGCTCATATGAAAGAAGAAGTTGAAGAGCATAGAATGGAAATTATAGAGCTCTCTGAAGAGCTTATTGAACACAAGGAAGATTTTAAAAAAATGGATTTATCCGAATCTGAAAAAAATGAGGCCTATGAACACTATACAAAAGATTCATTGGAACTTGAAGAAACAATAGAACATTTTATTAAAGATTCAATAGAACTAGAAGAAATCTTAGAACATCTAAATAAAGACTCTATAAAACTTAAAAAACTTCAACAAAAAATATTAGATCTTTCTTGATTTAAAAATTTACTTTTATTTAAAAGTTTAAAATGCAATATTCAATTAAACATTTATTACATATTAATGCTCCTATAGACGAAGTTTATGAAGCAATTAATAAAGTAGATAATCTTAGGCAATGGTATACCTCTAATGTGGAAGAAAATCCAGATAAAACAAAAACATTCAAATGGGGAGAAATGTTTTTACTTACTAAATGTAGCGAAGTTAAAAATGAAAAAATTACATGGGAATTTATTGATTCTTCCATGCCTATTAAATCGCTTTACATGTCTTATGAACTTAGTGAAAATGAAGGAAAGACCCAATTAAGATTTACTTACGGAGATTTCGATGAAAAGTCAGACTTTTTTGCCAACCAAAATTTTAGTTCCGCAAAGTATTTAGAGAGTTTAAGGCAGTTTTGTCAAACAGGTATTGGTGAAGCTTTTGGTTCTGACAACTATCGTTCTTAAATAAAATACTGACAAAAATTACGATTCTATCGAATAGATAATTCTATATTTTAATCTAATAAATTTAGGAAAAATAGAAATATTTAGGAAAAATGTTTTTTATAATCTGTTGTAATTTTTTCAAACTCTTCCAAACGATTTTTGGATATCCATACCATAGTAACCGGTGATTTAGATACAATTTTTTTATTTTCTGAACTATTAGAAAAAGAAGTCACTGAGCCTAAGTCTAATACTTTTGAACTCTCATTTTCTGAGACTTCAACATTTCCCCTTAATAATATTCCCAGTCCATGGCTTTTTAGTTCATCCTCAAAATTATAATTTAATGGGAATATTTTAATTTCAACAATTTTGGACATTTTATTTAATTCATTTTCATCCAAACTATCAATCCAAGGAATCTGTTTTAAAAGATCCATCGCATTTGGTAATATAAACGATGGAGGGTTGGAAAGAAGTTCATTCATTTTATATTCAATTTCTAATAAGAACTTATCAGCATCATCCTTATCTACTCTTCCTAATTTTACCATGTCAGAGAATTCACTCTTTTGAAAATTCAATAAATCTCTACTAGCTTGTCTTGTTTCTATAGTTTTATAAACTTCTGGAAAAGAGTTTTTCAGATTTCTTAGAAAGGTTAGACCCTGAATTTTTTTCTCATTTACTTCATCTTTTAATAATTTAAAAACTTTTAGGTCTTCATCAGTATTGGACTTATCTGATTTTAAATCATCTAATAATAAAACTAAATCGTCTTGAGAATTTATAATAGCTCTTACTGCATCATAATTGGTATTTAATTGATCAAATAAATCATTGAATGAAGATTTTCTAAGATTTGACCATTTTTGAACCTCAACAAATATATTTGAACTGTTCCATAACTTATCAATGTATGTTGAACTGGTTATCGGAAATTCTCCATTTTGATCTAGTAATTCGTTATTAATGTTTTCTAAAATATTGTAAGCTTTTACACCCAATAAACCCTTACTAAATTGTTTCCAATAAGAACTTTTTTCTTTGTTCAATAAGTTGATTCTAATTTCTTTTAATAAACCATTCTCTTCTTCCTCAAACAAATCCTTTTTAGAAGGAATCCATAATTTAGGTATATACCTTTCAACAGTTTCCCAATCAGCACCCCCCATAAATCTATCATTTTTCATTAGTTGCAATCTTTCCTGAGAGTTTATTTTCAATCTCTCTATGGTGTGAGAAACTAAGGTAGCTTTAGCAACAGGCATTCTAGTAAGACCTAGCCCAGTTACAAGTGCCTTTATAGTAGTTGCATTAATTAATGAGGTTAATAATACAATACCAGCGGTAATAAAGAGAAATTGATCTCTTACTTCATGATCAATACTTGTTTCTCCAGCAACTATCAATGCCATAGCCAATCCAATAACTCCTCTGAGCCCTCCCCACCATAGTACAATAGAGTCTTTTCTTGTTATCCCGTAACCTATTTTTTTCATAATGGGAAAAAGAATAAAAATTACCAGTCCTCTAATTAAGTGAATCCCAACATAGATAATGGTTAAGTCTATGAAGTCTTCCATCTCAAACCTTGTTCGATGTGCAATGATTACACCAACAATTATAAATATGAGAGTATTAAAAATAAAAGCAGCTAGTACCCAAAACTCGTGAAGAAAATGTCCAACTTCAGGACTGATTCTGGTTTTTCCTTTTCCTGTCATTAACAACCCTATAGTAACTAGTCCAATAATTCCTGACCAATGTAGGCTTTCAGCAATAAAGAATGTTAGATAAGCAGAGCCTATTATAGCAGTAATTTCAAAAAGTGGATCATTAAAAACTGTTTTAATTATGTAAAGAGTAAATAAGCCAATTGTTGCCCCAATAGCCACTCCACCAAGAGTTACAATAAGAAAGTCAATAACTGGGTTGGAATCGATTGCTGTTCCTGTTAAAATAGTAAAAAACACCATAAATATGACAATTGCAGTACCGTCATTTAAAAGGGATTCGCTTTCAATTAAAGTTCTTAGTTTTTTACCACCGCCTAACTCTTTTAAAATGGAAACAACTGCAACAGGATCTGTTGCACATATAACAGAACCAAACATTAAAGAAATATACCATGTCCAATTTCCAAAACCAATTCCTGCATATTTTATACCCATAGCCAAAGAAGCACTTATAAGTATAGCAACTAGAATACCCGGAACTGCCATCAGAAAAGCATTCCAAAAAGATTTTTTAAAAGTGTGTACATCTAAATCAAAAGCAGCTTCAAATATTAAAGTAGGAAGAAAAACATAAAGAATAATTTCTGGTTTTATATGACCAGCCCAAAAAATTGCATTTGTAACAAATTTTAGATCATTAACCCACTCAAAGCGGTCAATTACCCCTAATACTAAACCAATAATTAGTAATAAAACAGTATATGGGATGGGTAATTTTTTTAAAAACTGTTTGGTTAATATTCCAATGAATAAGCTCACTATAATAAATAACAAGGGTGACATATCCAATTTGTTATTGGCTACTTCATTAGGGATTTCTGTTCCTGGCCAATCACTAGCAAAAAGTAAAAATGGACAAATCACTAGGATAATAGAAAGTATACTCTTCATTTAAATTAGTTTGTAACTAATTTAGGCAAAAAACTAATTAACTCAATCTTCTTTTTTCTTAAATGAACTAGGAACTATATCTATCCCTATTTTTTTAGAAAGTTTTATTAAAAATGGAACCAAAACTGAAGAACCGGGAATCATAAAAAAAGGGACACCAACTCCCATAATTTTTAAAATATCATAAAATTGAAGTTTTAGTTCTTTTTCTTCATCTTTATTTAGTTTACCTTCTTTTAAAAATTTTACAATAAGTTGACCAGCTTTTTTAGTTTCTTTAGCTTCATTATTTAAATTTTTAAAAAAAACTCTAAATGCTTTGGAAGATTTATCACTGTTTAATTTAAGTTTTGATGCAAAATCCTTATATCCCTTTTTATCAAAAAAAGAATAATCTAAATACCATTTTTTATCTTTAACTTTTAACATTTTTATTGAATCTTATAAATATAAGATCCCCTATTAAATACATCATAAATCGTATGATTATTTTTCATTAATTTATCATTAATTTTTTCTTTGTTAATAAAACTTCTCCCCTTTTGAATAATCTTAATAGAAGAATTACTAAAGAATTCATCGGATGATATTGGATTGTTTATTAGTACAGCAATATTTATTTTACTTGAATCACTCCAATTTTTATCTACAAAAGCAATCTTTAAATTTTCCCATCTAATCGTTTTAGAAGTAAAATTTTTTAATGGAATAATTATTGGGTAATTAAGATCGTTAAAATGCCAATTATTTTCAATATGAAATTTTATTTTAGCTGGGTTATTTATTAAGTCTTGATCCGCTAAGAAATAATGATTATTTCCATTAATTAAATCTATAGCTATATGGTTTGAAATATTATAGATAATTATTTTCTTTTGTCTTAATAAAAAATAATCTTCTATTAAATCTATAGAAATAAGAAGTAAAAGAAAAGTTAAAAATAATCTAATTAATAGCAAAGATTTAAACTCAATATAAAGGAAAAATAAAACAATCAGAGTATAGAGTAAAACGGTTTCAAAGCTTGAAATAAACAAACCTTTAGTTACAGAAAAAGGAATACTTTCTAAATAAGATAATGTTTCAATAAGAAATGATAATAAATATGAATAGAATTTGACTAGGAGAGTCGATAAAGAAATATTGAAACTTAGTATTAATGTAGATAATCCTATTACTAATAGAACAAATACTAATGGAATAACAACAATATTACTTATTAAAAATAAATTAGGAAACTGGTGAAAATAATAAATACTTATTGGAAAAGTGGCGATTTGAGCAGCTAAAGAAACAGATAAAATAGTCCATAGTTTATTTAATAAATAATTTTTTAGTGTAACTATATTAAATATAATTGGATAGATGTAGACAATACCTATTACTGCTAAGAAACTTAACTGAAAACCAACATCTATAATTAAAAAAGGATTTGTTAGTAGCATACAAAAAGCAGACAACCCTAAAGTGTTATAAATGCTGGAGTTCTTATTAAAAATATTAGCAATGACTAAAAAGCTCATCATTGTTGCTGCCCTTAAAACAGATGGGCTTAACCCTGTTATAATTGCATAAACCCATATAAGTAACAGAATAATAATTTCTATAATCCAAGAGAACTTGTAAGGCAGTTTTATTAAATTAAATAGAGATGAAATAATTAAATATATTATTCCAACGTGCAGGCCAGAAACTGCCAAGACATGCATTGCACCAGTTTTAGAAAAAATTCCTTTAATGGTGTTGCTAAGTTCATCTTTATATCCAAATGTAAGTGCTGAAGCAATTGCAAGTTCGTCTGATTTAAGACCACAATTTTTAAAAATATTCAAACATTTATTTTTTGTAATAGTTGAAAACCTAGTCAAGGTATTGGAATAGTTAATTATACTCCATTGTCCATTAACGTATGTATGATATTCAATTTGCTTATTTCTAAGATATTTTGCATAATCAAACTCTTGAGGATTTCCATTGCCTGATAATTCTATTAACTTGGAACTAAACCTAATAACATCTCCAGGAAGTAACTTAATGGAACTAGTATCATTAACTAGATGAATTAATATTTTTCCAACAATAACTTTCTTTCCATTTTCTTGATAACAAGTTTTTAAATCACCTGTAACAGTTACTTTTTTTTTATTGATTTTAATGGGTTGAATTATCGATACTTCAAATTCATGTTGTTGGTTAATTAAACTTTGATCATTTTTAATATAAGTTGGAAAACTTGTGGTGTCATTTAAGTTTACAATAATAACTCCGGCGTTAATCAATAAAAATGCTATTAAAAATTCTAATGTGTTTATTTTAAAAAACTTATCTTTTTTTAATAAGAATTCTACTAAAATTAATATTGATAATAATCCAAAAAATAGAATTAAAAAAAGTGTTTGAAAGCTCAAATTGAAATTTATGTTTAATAAAATTCCAAGGGATAGAAAAAACAAGCATTTAATTATTGGATATTTCAAAATTTTAAATTAGAATTTAAAATATTATAAATTTGAAAATGATTAGAAAGTTAATTTTAATTATTTTCATTTTTTGTCAAATACTACATAATTATTCCCAGACAATAGGAGATTTTTTCCAAGGAGGAGTGGTGTTTTATATAGATTCTTCTGGGGGTGGATTGATCGTGGATATTCAGGATTTATCCAATCCTAACCCTATGGTAGCAACGAGCCTAGACAGTCTCCTATCCAGATGGGGAAATTATGCTACTCATGTTCCTGGGACCTCATCACCTGGCATTGGATCTGGATTTTCTAATACTCAAAATTTTATTAATTTTTATATGTCAGGAAATTTTGCTGCTCACCAATGTTATAATTCAAATAACCAAGGTTATGACGATTGGTTTTTACCTTCAAAAAATGAGTTAGAGGAAGTTTTTTATCACAGAGAACTAATTGATTCTATTTCATTACTAAATGGTGGTCATTTATTTAATGACTTTGCTCCATTATATCCGTATTGGAGCTCTACTGAATCTCCTAGCACTACTGATTTCAGATATTCATATGCTGTATATCCTGATGGGTTTTCTTTGTTAAGAGGAAAGATTTTGGAATATAAAGTGAGAGCTATAAGAGCTTTTTCCTCAAACACAAATAGTATTTTTCAAACATCTAAAGAAAACAGAAAACTTCTAAAAATAGTTAATATCATTGGGCAAGAAACTTTTAAGAAAAACAATACTCTTCAAATATACATTTTTGACGATGGTTCAAATGAAAAGAAAATAATTGAATAAATTTTAAGCAAAAAAAAGCTGACCTAAGTCAGCTTTTTATAAAAAAATAATATCTATACTTCTTCAAAATCTACATCAGTAACTTCTTCATCAGACTTATCTTTTTCATCACCACCAGCACTTGGATCTTGGTCAGGACCAGCTCCACCCTTCTCATTGCTAGCCTGATACATATCCTGACTAGCCGCCTGAAAAGCTGTATTTAATTTTTCCATTGCAGCGTCAATTACAGTTAAATCTTTTGCTGCATGCGCAGCTTTTAACTCTGTTAATGCTTCATCAATTGGCTTTTTCTTTTCTTCAGGTATTTTATCACCATATTCTTTAAGTTGCTTTTCAGTTTGGAAAATCAAACTGTCTGCAGCATTTACTTTCTCTACTTCTTCCTTTATTTTTAAATCAGCATCTGCATTTGCTTCAGCCTCTTTTTTCATTTTTTCAATGTCTTCATCAGAAAGACCCGAAGAAGCTTCAATTCTTATAGATTGTTCTTTATTAGTTGCTTTGTCAACAGCTTTGACTTGAATTAGACCATTAGCATCAATATCGAAAGAAACTTCGATTTGCGGAACTCCCCTTGGGGATGGAGGAATACCATCTAAATGAAATCTTCCGATAGTTTTATTATCTTTTGCCATTGATCGCTCTCCTTGTAGAACATGAATTTCTACAGATGGTTGATTATCAGCAGCAGTTGAAAAGACTTGGGATTTTTGAGTTGGTATAGTAGTATTTGAATCAATTAATTTTGTAGAAACACCTCCCATAGTTTCAATACCTAGAGATAATGGGGTGACATCTAATAACAACACATCTTTTACTTCCCCAGTTAATACACCACCTTGAATAGCAGCACCAAGCGAAACAACTTCGTCAGGATTGACACCTTTTGAGGGAGATTTACCAAAAAACTTTTGTACAGCTTCTTGAATAGCAGGAATTCTGGTAGAACCACCTACTAAAATAATCTCATCTATATCAGATGTGGAAAGACCAGCGCTTTTAAGAGCAGACTTGCAAGGCTCAATCGTTCTTTTAACTAAGTCATCAATTAGTTGCTCGAACTTGGCTTTAGACAAACTTCTAACTAAGTGTTTAGGAATTCCATCTACCGGCATGATATAAGGGAGGTTAATCTCTGTAGATGCAGAAGAAGAAAGTTCAATTTTAGCTTTTTCAGCAGCTTCTTTTAATCTTTGAAGAGCCATTGGATCTTTCATTAGATCTAAACCTTCGTCTTTTTTAAATTCACTTGCTAACCAGTCAATAATTTTCTGATCTACATCATCTCCACCAAGATGGGTATCTCCATCAGTAGATAAAACTTCAAAAACACCATCACCTAATTCTAAAATTGACACGTCATGAGTTCCACCTCCAAAATCAAAGACAACTATTTTCATGTCTTTACCTGACTTATCCATTCCGTAAGCTAATGCGGCAGCGGTAGGTTCGTTAATTATTCTTTCTACTTTTAGACCTGCGATCTCACCAGCCTCTTTAGTAGCTTGTCTCTGAGCATCATTAAAGTACGCTGGTACAGTGATAACAGCTTCTGTAACCTCCTGACCAACAAAATCTTCGGCAGTTTTTTTCATTTTTTGCAAAATCATTGCTGAAATTTCTTGAGGAGAGTATTTTCTGTCGTCAATGCTTACTCTAGGAGTATTATTATCTCCTTTAACGACTTTATAAGGTACTCTTTTAATTTCTTTAGTTACTTCATCAAATCTATTTCCCATAAATCTCTTTATGGAGTAAATAGTATTTTCAGGATTTGTAATTGCTTGTCTTTTAGCTGGATCACCAACTTTTCTTTCGCCACCTTCTACAAAAGCCACAACAGATGGAGTGGTTCTTTTTCCTTCACTGTTAGGAATTACAACTGGTTCATTTCCTTCCATTACACTCACACATGAGTTGGTAGTTCCTAAATCAATACCTATAATTTTTCCCATTTTAAATAATTTTAATTTAATTATTAGACTTCAAATTATATGCCATCAGTAAATAGTTGGTTATATATTATTAAAATGGCAGAAAAAAGGAAATATTATGACAATTAAACTGACATAAAGACAGATTTACCTTTGATTACACCAATCGTTAGCTGCAGATGGAAGAAAAGATTTATCAATAGAATTCATTTTTTTTAGATAAAAAATAGCAGCTAATCCTAGTTCAATAAAAGATTTTTCAGAAAAATTCAATTTAAAGTCTTCCATATATAGATCCACAAAACGAGTATCAAAATCTCCATTTCTAAATTTCGGATGATCTAAAGCAAATTTACAAAACGGTAGCGTTGTCTTGACACCATATATAGTATAATCATCAATAGCCTTAAGCATTTTTTGAATTGCTTGGTCTCTGTTTTCTGAATGTACAATCAGCTTTGAAATCATAGGATCATAATAAATAGAAACCTCCGAACCAATTTTAGTACAATCATCCACTCTCACTCCATTCCCTTTTGGTAAATCATAAAGCTCAATAAGTCCAGTGTCAGGAAGAAAATTATTGAAAGGATCCTCAGCACAAACTCTTATCTCAATGGCGTGACCATTTATTTGTAATTCATTTTGAGTAAACTCTAAAACTTCCTTATTAGCTATCTTAATCTGTTGTTCTACTAAGTCTAACCCCGTAATCATTTCTGTAACTGGGTGCTCAACTTGAAGTCTTGTATTCATTTCTAAGAAAAAAAACTGATTATTTTCAAAAATAAACTCGACAGTTCCTGCACCATGATAATTGCAAGATTTAGCAACAATACAAGCAGCGTCTCCCATTACTTTTCTTAATTCATCTGACAAAACAGAAGATGGAGCTTCTTCAATAACTTTTTGATGTCTTCTCTGAATAGAACAATCTCTCTCAAAAAGATGGACAACATTTCCAAATTGATCAGCTAAAATTTGAATTTCAATATGTCTAGGCTTTACCAAATATTTTTCAATAAAAACAGCACCATTTCCAAAAGAATTTTCAGCTTCACTGACTGCTCTTTCCATTTGCTGCTTAAAATTCTTTTTTTTGTGAACAATTCTCATCCCTTTTCCTCCTCCTCCAGCAGAAGCCTTAATTAATATTGGAAAGCCAATCTTTTCTGCCTGTTTCATAGCCAAATTCACATCTTTAATTTCCTCATCTAGTCCGGGAACTAAAGGTATATTGTATTTAGAGACTGTTTTCTTTGCTGATAATTTATCTCCCATTAACTCAATTGCTTCCGCTGAAGGGCCAATAAAAATTATTCCAGCTTTAATTACTTTTTTTGCAAAAGAAGCATTTTCAGAAAGAAAACCATACCCTGGATGAATAGCATCAACGTTTATTTGGATGGCTTTTTCAATTATTAAATCTTGATTTAAATAACTTTTATTTGAAGGAGAGGGACCAATAAATATTTTTTCATCTGCATAATCTACAAATGGAGCATCCTTATCTGCTTCAGAATAAATTGCAACGGTTTTAATATTTAACCTTCTACAGGTCTTCATTATTCGCAAGGCAATCTCTCCCCTATTAGCAACTAATATTTTATTTATTTTTTTCATTACAAGCTAAATAAGTATTCATTAGAAGTGATGCGATAGTCATTGGTCCTACACCACCAGGAACAGGGGTAATAGAAGAACTTTTTTTAGAAACCTCATCGAATTTTACATCTCCTAGTAATTTAAAACCACTTTTTTTGGAGGAATCTTCTACTCTGTGAATCCCTACATCAATTACTACAGCATTATGTTTTACCATATCAGCAGAGACAAATTCTGGAATTCCAATAGCCACAATAAGTATATCAGCATTTAAACATATTTCTTTTAGATTTTTAGTTCTACTATGAGCCAGGGTAACAGTTGAATTACCTGGATTGCTTTTCCTAGACATTAATATACTTACTGGGGTTCCAACAATATTACTTCTACCAATTACAACTGTATTTTTTCCTTCAGTTGGAATATTATATCTTTTTAAAAGCTCCATTATTCCATTTGGAGTAGCAGGAAGAAAACTTGGTAAACCTAAAGTCATTTTCCCAACATTCTCTGGATGAAAGCCATCTACATCTTTTTTTGGATTTATAGAAAGAGTAATTTGATCTTCATCTATATGGTCTGGCAAAGGGAGTTGAACAATAAAACCGTCAATAGCATCGTCATTATTTAATTGGTTAACTACACTTAATAATTTTTCCTGAGTGATATCAGCATCTAATTGATGAAGTGTAGATTTAAAACCAACTCTTTCACAGGCCTTAACTTTTGCATTTACATAAGTTCTACTTGCCCCGTTATCTCCTACAAGGACTGCTGCTAAGTGAGGAGCTTTTAACCCTTTTTCTAAGAGTTTTTTAACTTTAGTTCCTAACTCATCTTGAATATCTAATGAGGTTTTTTTTCCATCTAAAATCTTCATAGAGTCTACATTGGCATCTTGCCACCCATTTTTTTAAACTGTTTCATCATATTCATCATATTCTGTTTATTACTCATGAGTTTCATCATTTTTTTGGTTTGATTAAATTGTTTCATGAGTTTATTAACTTCTTGAATATCATTTCCACTTCCATTAGCTATTCTTTTCTTTCTTTGCATATTTATTATATCAGGAAAAGCTCTTTCTTTAGGAGACATTGAATCAATCATGGCTAAAATAGGTATAAATGAGTTTTCATCTACTTCGTTACCATTCATGGCTTTTTTCATTCCAGGTATCATTCCAGCAATATCTTTTACACCACCCATTTTTTTAATTTGTCCTATTTGATCCCTAAAATCATTAAAATCAAATTGGTTTTTTTTAATTTTTCTGTGAAGTTTTTTTGCTTTTTCCTCGTCAAATTGTTCTTGTGCTCTTTCAACTAAAGAAACCACATCTCCCATACCCAAAATTCTGTCGGCCATTCTATCAGGATGAAAAATATCCAATGCATCCATTTTCTCCCCAGTACCAATAAATTTTATTGGCTTATTAACAACAGATTTTATTGAAAGAGCAGCTCCTCCTCTAGTATCACCATCAAGTTTTGTTAAAACAACACCATCAAAGTCTACTTTTTCATTAAAAGCTTTTGCTGTATTGACAGCGTCTTGGCCTGTCATAGAATCTACTACAAATAAAGTCTCAGTAGGATTTATTGATTTTTTAATGTTGGATATTTCATTCATCATATCTACATCAACTGCTAATCTACCAGCGGTATCAATAATTACCACATTAAATCCGTTTTCTTTAGCATACTTTACACCACTTTCTGCAATTTTAATGGGGTTTTTCTCTTCTTTATTGGAAAATACTTCAACGCCAATACCTTCACCAACCACGTGAAGTTGGTCTATGGCAGCAGGTCTGTAAACATCACAGGCAACTAAAAGAGGGTTTTTATTTTTTTTTGTTTTAAGAAGGTTAGCCAATTTACCAGAAAAAGTTGTTTTCCCAGAACCCTGAAGTCCAGACATTAAAACAATACTGGGGTTACCGCCTAAATTTATCTCTGATTTCTCACTTCCCATTAACTCGGTAAGTTCTTCCTGAGTTATTTTAACTAATAATTGACTCGGTGAAATACTGTTGAGAACATTTTGACCTAAGGCTCTTTCTTTAACTTTATTAGTAAAAGCTTTAGCAGTATTAAAACTGACATCTGCCTCAAGCAATGCTCTTCTTACTTCCTTAAGAGTTTCTGCAACATTAATTTCTGTTATTTGCCCATGACCTTTTAAAACTTTAAAAGCTCTTTCAAATCTTTCGGTTAAATTTTCAAACATTTTTTAATTTTCAAAAAACAAATATAAAAATGAATATTTGTATTAGTTATTTTTTATAATATTAATAACATTATGGTCAGTATTATTATTCCTTTTAAAAATCCCATGCCCTACTTTGAGGATTGTCTAAAATCTGTGATACACCAAACTTATGTAAAGTTGCAAATAATATTGGTCAATGATAGTTCTGAAGATCAATCTTTAGAATTGGCCAAAAAAATGAGTGAGAAGGATTCAAGAATTGAAATTTTTAAAAATAATGGGAATGGAATAATTGACGCCTTAAATACTGGATTGGAAATGTCAAAAGGGAAGTTTATAACTAGAATGGATGCTGATGACATAATGTGCCCTGAAAAAATAAAAATTTTAAGGGATTTATTAATTAAAAATGGGAATAAATACCTTTCAACTGGTTGTGTATCTTATTTTTCAAGTAATAAGAAAATGGGAGATGGTTATTTGAAATATGCAAAATGGTTGAATCAACTCACAATTAAATCTCAAAACTTTAAAGATATTTATAAAGAATGTTCTATTCCCTCATCTTGCTGGATGATGGATATGAAGGATTTTAATGAAATCAAAGGATTTAAGAATCTTACATATCCTGAAGATTATGACTTTGCATTTAGAACTTATTACAACAACCTTAAATTAGTTTCTTCTGATAAAGTGCTCCACCTGTGGAGAGACCATCCCAAAAGAACTTCAAGGAATAGTTCCGTATACAAATATGAGAATTTCATTCCTTTAAAAATTAATTACTTATTAAAATATGAACTTAAAAAAGAACAACTTATATTATGGGGAGCTGGTCGCAAAGGAAAAAAAATTGCTAAATATCTCCTAGAAAAATCTATTTCTTTCATATGGATAAGTAATAATTATAAAAAAATTGGACACCTTATATACAATGTAGAAATAGAATCAGAAGAGTATTTAAATTTGAAAATAAAAAAACTAATTATATGCGGAATTAGTGAAAAAATATTTGAAGTACCCTTTAATACTAAATTCAATAGATTTATAAACTTTTTTTAAATAAATCTTTTATATTCACAACATAATTTAAGATGAATAAATCTATTAATAACATATTTTTAATTATAATAATTTCTTTATTGTTTATTCAATGTGATAAAGAAATTAAAGGGATATCCGAAGGAGAAATTTATTATGACATAAGTTACCCTTGTTTAGAAAAGAATCATGAATCAATGCTTTTTTTATTGCCAAAAAAAATGATAATGTCTTTTAAGGATAATCATTACAAAAACAATTTCATTTTCCCTACAGAAAGCTCAAGTTTAGGTATAATAAATAATTGTGAATCCAAATCTGTAAATCTAATTTTTGGATTAGGAAATAATAAAAAATATACCACTCTTGATTCAAATTCTATTTTTTACCTTTTAGATGATTTACCTAATTACACAATTCAAAGTTCAGAATTAAATAGCTTTAACTATTTAGGATTGTCATGTCAAAAATTAAAGCTAAAATCTCTTTCGAATGATTCTGTTTATGATATTATTACTTCAAAAGATATAAATATTAGTAACGTAAATTGGTGTACTCCATTTAATGAAATTGAAGATGTACTATTAGAATATAGTGTACTCCAATATGGAATGGAAATGCACCTTAAAGCAACTAAAATTAAACTGCAGAACAACATTAAATCCTACAATATGGAAGAGGGATTTATTTTTTTAGAGTCTAAAAAATATTTAAGCGAAATTAAATCTATGCTTTCAATCTTTAATTGTAATGATTAGGTTAATAGTTATTTTTCTTTTCATTTTTCAAATAAATGTATATGCTCAAAGTTTCGAAGGGTTAATTAGTTACTCAATAACTCATAATTGCACTGATAGCTCTTTAAAAAATAAAGTAATGCCTTCAAAACTTGATTTTTATATTTCGGGAGAACTAGCAAGAATAGATCAGCATACTAAAATTGGAGTTCAAACAACTATAATTGATACATTAATAAATAGACATATATTATTAATTCAATTGATGGATAAAAAGTTTGGTATTATCATAAATGAAGAAAATGACACAAATGAGTTAGAGAAAATAACTTACACTAACGATCAAAAATTATTTCAAAACATAATCTGTAAAAAAGCAATTATTAACAACAACAACTCCACTTCTGTTGTTTATTTTACTAATGAAATAAATAATGCTTATAATATTAATTTTAAGAAATTAAAAGGATTCCCTTTATATTATGAGATAATATCGCCAGATTTTATATCATCCTATGAAGTTTCTAAAATAACCAAACAAGCCGTAGACCCAATGTTGTTTGAAATTGATAAGAATACATCCATTTATAAGATGAAAGATTTTCAATCTTTAATGAGTCAATAATTCCTAACAAACGTTCGTTAAGAATACCTTTTAATTTACTGTATTACAGATTTAGTTTCTTATAAATTTGATTAAGTTAAGAAATGACTACTAAAAATCAATATAAAAACTTCCAATTTAGTTCTAAAAAAAAGAAAGATAAAAAAGATTACTTTTCAGGTTTAAAATCTTTTTTTTCGGACGAAAGATTTCATAAAACTTCTGGACTATTTTTATTACTTTTTTCATGTTATTTATTGGTTGCTTTCACCTCATACTTATTCACATGGAAATATGATTTAAGTATTATTGATGGGAAGTCTATTGGTTTTGTGTTTAATGGTGAAGAAAGCAATATTCAAAATTGGCTAGGAAAATTCGGAGCCTATACTGCCCACAAATTTTTAAAAATTTGGTATGGTATTGCCTCATTTATCTTTGCTTTTATTTCTTTTATAATTGGTTTTAAAGTTCTGTTTAAATATGATATCCTCCCTATAACAAAAACACTTAAAGTTAGTTTCATTGCTCTTATATGGTTATGCATATTTTTTGGGTTTTGTTTTCAAAACTCCGATTTAGATTTTATGGGAGGGTTATATGGACAGGTCATTAATACTTGGCTTATAGGAGTTTTTGGACAAATTGGTACAGGATTTTTTATTTTTTTCTTTGGAATAGCATCCATCATATTATTATTTAACCCTTCATTATCATGGATTGTAGATTTTTTCAATAAGATAACAAAGAAGTTTTTTGAGAAAAAGATTGACGAAAATGGATTTACTAATATATCTCCTATTGAAGATTCTAGTAATACTATAAATAGTGAAAATGATACTTCAAATATTACTAATGAAACTGATTCTGTTGAATTATCAACAAACATTGACAATGTTAGAAACGAAGTAAAAGAAGACAGTGAATTAGAAATAGAACTAACAAAAAGTGAAAGTATTTCTTCTATAAAAAAAGAAAAAGGTAGTGAAGACGGAGATGTTGATTTAGCAGTTCAAGTAGGAGCATCAGAAACTGAACTTTCTAAAAAGGACATCGATAAAAAAATTAAAGAATTTGGGGAATATGATCCAAAATTAGATTTATCAGACTATAAACTTCCAAGTATAGATTTAATGGAAGATCATGGTAGCGGAAACATATCTGTTGATAAAGATGAACTTGAAAATAATAAGAATAAAATTATTGAAACGCTTCTTAATTATAAAATCAATATTTCCAAGATAAAAGCTACCATTGGACCAACAGTCACGCTGTACGAAATTATTCCTGCTCCAGGTGTACGAATATCAAAAATAAAAAATTTAGAAGACGATATTGCTCTTAGTTTGGCTGCTTTAGGGATTAGAATTATAGCTCCAATGCCTGGAAAAGGAACAGTAGGTATTGAAGTTCCTAATTCTAAACCAGAAATAGTGGCTATGAAGTCACTGATTGCATCTGATAAGTTTCAAAATTCTGATTTGGAACTACCTATTGCTCTTGGAAAAACTATTTCTAATGAATCCTTAATCACCGATTTAACAAAGATGCCTCATTTACTTATGGCAGGGGCAACTGGTCAAGGAAAATCTGTTGGACTGAACGCGATACTGGTATCTATAATTTATAAAAAACATCCTTCGCAAGTTAAATTTGTACTTATAGATCCTAAAAAAGTTGAACTTACTATATACAATAAAATAGAACGTCATTTTTTAGCAAAACTCCCTGATGAAGAAGAAGCTATAATAACTGACACCACCAAAGTAGTTAATACACTCAATAGTTTGTGTGTGGAGATGGAAGCAAGATACGAGCTATTAAAATTAGCTATGGTTAGAACCATTAAAGAATACAATCATAAATTTATTCAAAGAAAATTAAATCCTGAAAAAGGGCATAAATACATGCCATATATTGTTTTAGTAATTGATGAATTTGCAGATCTTATAATGACCGCTGGCAAAGAAGTTGAAACACCAGTTGCTAGAATTGCTCAGCTGGCCAGAGCAGTAGGAATCCATCTAATAATTGCTACACAAAGACCTTCTGTAAATGTAATAACAGGAACTATCAAAGCAAATTTCCCAGCAAGAATTGCTTTTAGAGTGACTTCTAAAATTGACTCAAGAACTATTCTAGATGCTGGAGGAGCAGATCAACTTATTGGTAGAGGAGATATGCTATTTTCACCAGGAAATGAACTTATAAGATTGCAATGTGGTTTCGTAGATACTCCTGAGGTTGATAAAATTGCTGATTTCATCGGGACACAAAGAGGTTATCCTAGTGCGTTTTTATTACCAGAATATGTAGACGAGACAAATGAATTAAAAGAAATTGATGATGATCTGGATAGTTTATTTGAAGATGCAGCAGAAGTAATTGTAAACCATCAACAAGGTTCAGCATCTCTTCTTCAAAGAAAACTAAAATTAGGTTATAATAGAGCAGGTAGAATTGTTGATCAACTAGAGGCTACAGGACTTATAGGACCACATAGAGGAAGTAAAGCTAGAGAAGTATTAATACCTGATGTTCTAGCTTTGGAACAATTTTTGAACAACTTAAGAGAAAAAGGTAAAATATGAAAACTAAATTTGTAAATTACATATTCATTGTTATTATGACTTTTGTGAGTCTAAATAGTAAAGGTCAGGAAATAATAAATGACCAACAAAAGTGCCAGAAAATTTTACAAATAGTTAGCAATTCCATTCAAAATAATATTGCATCTAAATTTTCCTTTAAATTGGAAGTAAATAGTCAAGATTTTAACGAAGTTCAAAATGGATATGCTCTTATAAAAAATGACCAGTTTTATTATAAAACAGAAGAAAGAGAAGTAACATCTGATGGTGAAAATGTTTGGACCTATATTTTTGAAGATAATGAATGCTATATTGATTTAATAACTGATTTAGATAATACTATCAATCCTAGTGAAATATTTACTATTTGGAAAACTGGATTTAAATTCAAGTATGTTAGTAATAAAATAGCTGGAAATGATTTAATACATATTATCAATATGTACCCTGAAAATCCTAAAGAAAGTAAGTATCATACTTTAATAATGGAAGTTAATGAGAGTAAAAAAACAATTAGTAAAGCATCCATAAAAACAAAAGATGGTGTGACTATTAAAATATATGTTGATTCACTAATAAATAACCCCGTAATTAAAAGCGATCAATTTAATTGGAATGCCATTAAATATTCAGATGTAGATGTAATAGATAATCGCTAATTAAGAAGTTCTAAGGCATTATTTAAAGCTGCCTTACCTGTTTTGTCACCCCCCAACATTTTGGCTAAGACTTGGATTCTATCCTCTTTTCTAAGATAATTAATTTCAGTTTCCATCTCTCCTGATAGATCATTTTTACTCACATTTAAGTGATATTTAGCAATTGCTGCAACCTGAGGAAGATGAGTAATGTTAATTACTTGAGTAGTTTTAGAAATTTCTTTTAAAAGATAACCTACTTCCGAAGCAACTTTACCACTTATACCTGAATCAATTTCATCAAAAATTAATGTTGATAAACTATTAAAAGAAGAGGAAATATACTTCATAGCTAAAGCAACTCTAGACAATTCACCTCCAGATGAAAATTGATGTAATGGATAGTATTTTGAAGTATTATTCACAGAAATCAATAGAGAAATATCATGAATTCCATAGCGTGAAATCTCATTTGATAAATTTAAATCGATTTTAAAATTTGCATGCCCCATAGATAGTGTTTGTAATACTTTGTTAATCTTTTTTTCTATTACAGGAACTTGTTTGGATCTTAACTCATAAAGTTGCTTGCCAAAAGTAAGACATTGAGATTGGTATAATATAACCTCTTTATCTACCAGACTAATTTCAGAATCCATCTCTTTGAATTCCATCAATTCTTTTGCAACTGCATTTTTTTTATCTATTAATGATTTTAAATCTGAAACATTAAACTTTTTTAATAAGTAATTGATTTTTTTTAAGAGTTCATCTAATTCTTTTAATTTGTTTTTATCAGGAGATGAAGTCTTAAAATTTCTATTAATTTCATGAAAGATATCTTCTATTTCAATTTTAATAGAACTAATCCTTTCATTTAATGGAGAAAAGTTATGAATATGACTTAGAGAATCATTAGAATATGTTTTGAGTTCTTCAATTGAATCTGAAAGTCCACCTTTACGATCATATGAATTATTAATTTTTTCAAGAAGATCATTTATTTCTTCGCTATTTGAAGCAACATTATATTCGTTTTGTATGGCTTCCTCATCCCACTGCTCCATATTATAATTAGATAATTCATCTAATTGAAAGTTTAAAAAATCTTTCTTTTCACTTAATATGGATGCTCTTTTTTTAAGTTTATTTTGCTTATCAATAGCGTCAGAATACTTAATGAAAGTATTTCGATAATTTGATAATACTTTATCATCATTTATAAAACTATCTATAAAATCATACTTAAATTTCAATGAACCCATTTTGCTGACTAGATGCTGACCATTTATTTCGATGATATATTGGCTAATATTCTTTAATTGATCAATTTTAACAGGAGAATCATTTATAAATGATCTTGAGGTTCCATTTTTTCTTATTTCTCTCCGAATAATTAAATCTTCATTTACATCTAAATCCATTTCTGCAAGCTTGCTCAATACTAAATTATTTTGAAGAAAGACTCCTTCGACTATACACTTAGAGTTTGGATTTTTTAAAACTTTATTAGAAGCTCTTGTTCCTAATAATAGTTCTATAGCGCCAAAGATTATAGACTTACCTGCCCCAGTTTCACCAGTTATAACGGTAAAGTGTTTTTTAAAATCAATTGATACATTAGAAATTAACGCATAGTTTGATATGGTTAATTTTTGAAGCATTTATTTTATGATTTGTATTTCTACTCTTCTATTAGCTGCTGATCCAGTAGGATTGTCAGAACCATCTGCAGCTACATTCTCAGCAATTGGTAAAGTTTCTCCTTTTCCTACTGTGTGAACCCTCTTGTAGTTAATTCCTCTGTTACATATATAGGTTTTAACAGATTCAGATCTTAAGGTAGAGAGAATTTGATTATATCTGATAGAACCTTTATTATCGGTATGACCAATAGAATTAATCGTCCAACTAGGATTATTCTTTAGCTCTATAATTAGTTTATTTAATTTAACTTTTTCATGATTGGTTAAATCAGAACTTTCGGATTTAAAGTAAATATTATCATGAAATAAAATATGTTTTTCTGATGTGTCATTAGCTTCTTTATTTTCTTCAACAGGTAGCTTAACATCAAAAGAAACCGAAGTTTTAAAACCTGTTTCTAATTTTGATGTTTTTTGGGGTTCAAAACCTTGTAAAGTACTTTGATTATTATTATTTAGATTACTTAAATCTTGGTTATCTATTATATCATTTCCAACCTCTACTCCATCAGAAATTGTGATTTCTTTTTCAGAAATTTTAACTATTTTGGTATATTCTTGAATACCTTTTTCATTTTCTGGAACTCTTATAGTATCATAAGTAATTAAATCGTCAATTTTAAACTCTATGTTATAATTATGACCAGACTGTAAGACAAAAACAAAGTGACCTGTCGAATCATTGGGATGATAATTATCATAATTAGAGAAGGATTTTTCATTAATTACAGAAATAGTTAAATCTTTAATGATTGTTTCATTTTGACATTTCACAATTCCTTTATAAACAGATAAATGAGATTCTTCCTCATTGAGTAGACTTAGTTCGTAAATATCATAATTTCCTTTACCTTCATCTCTGTAGGATGAAAAAAGTGCATTATTTCCGCTTACAGTTGGAGTAAAAAAAAGATCATCACTGACAGTATTAATAGGATATCCAATATTTACAGGAGCAGACCAAGTTAAATCTTTATTTAAAGTTGATTTAAATATATCAAAGCCACCCATTGATTTATGACCTACTGAGGAAAAATATAAGGTTTTACCATCAGGGTGTAAGTAGGGTGATTCCTCATCATATTCAGTATTAATTGGTTCACCTAGATTTTGGGGTTTGGTCCAATTTCCATTGGGAAGTTTTTTCACCATCCAGATATCTCTTCCACCATAACCACCTTCTCTATCACTAACAAACAATAATATATTCTGATATAAATCTAGATTAGCTGTAGTTTCCCAATATTTAGAGTTGATATTATTTTCTAAAAACTTTGGTTGACTCCAATTATAACCGTTATGAAATGATTCGAAAATTCCTCTTCCAACAGGTCCTAATTTAGAATCTGTATTTACCATAGAAGTAAACATATACTCTCCATCTGCAGAGAGGTATAAAGCAGAAGAACTTTTTTCTATATTTAATTCTCCCAGAGCCAATGATGGTTTTGTCCATTTATTATTTATTTTTTCTGAAAAATAAATGTCTTCATAATAATTTCCTTGATCATCTTTAACTTCAGAAGAACCACCTGGTCTTCTAGAGGTGAAATAAATAATATTTTCTTCAGCGTTAATTAATGGCCTATATTCGGGATGTTGAGTATTTAAATTATCAAGAGCATTAACTTTTATATTTACTGGATTTTGTATAAGTTCCAGAGCATATTTTGATTGTCTTATCTTTCGATTGTTAAGGCTTTTCTCTTCCCAATTGGTTTCTAGGATAAAGTTCCCAAAAAATTCAAATTTCTCGATTGCTTTATCAAATTCATAATTCATATGATAAGCGTTTCCTAAAAGTTCTATTACATCTAAAGGTGCTTTTTTCTCTTTATGATTAGCCATTTTATATGAAACCGTTAAGCTCTCCATTGCCTTTTCATAGTAAGGAATTGCTTCTTTTTCTCTGTGAGAAATATTCATCAAACAATTACC
>MDTC01082522.1_pt1 | contig 22641 bp, 17 predicted proteins | sample 811181 | NCBI WGS metagenome assembly MDTC01 (sample SAMN05326644, study PRJNA326480) | marine metagenome | isolation source: seawater | place: Pacific Ocean: North | collected 2011 | reverse complement strand
GCTATGAAGAGGGCTTATCATGGTGATTGGATGGACGCTTTACCATCTAGATTTATAAATGAAATTCCAGATAATAGTGTTGAAAAAAATGAAATAAATATTGATAAAACGTCAGAAGATTTTGAATTTAACCAAGACAACACTATTGAATATAATGAAGAATATAGAAGCCCTGGATGGGATAGGTATAAAAAAAACAAAATATTAAAATGGAAAAAATAAGCAAGCTAAAAAAATTGTTAAATTATTATAAATTAGATGGTTACATTATTCCAAAAAATGATGAATTTTTTGGTGAATATATTCCTGAAAACAAGAATAAGTTAAAATTTATTAGTAATTTTACTGGCTCTTATGGATTTGCTCTAATTTTAAAAAATAAAAATTATTTGTTCGTCGATGGGCGATATACGTTACAGGCAAAAATACAAAGTGGTAATTTTTTTAAAATAATTACTATTCCTAATAAATTACCGGCAGATATTTTTAAAAATAAAAATTTAAAAATTGGCTTTGATCCAAGATTGCATACAGAAAAAAACTTAAAAATTTTATTTAATAATACAAATTGCAAACTGCTGCCTCTAAATCAAAATTTAATTGATGCTATTTGGAAACCTAAAAAAAATAAAAATTCAAAAAAATTTTATTTTTTACCAAAAAAAGCAATTGGCCAAAACTATAAATCTAAAGTTAATATATTATTAAAACTATTAAAAAGAAAAAAAATAGACTTTCAATTTATTACCGCAAGCGAAAACATTGCTTGGCTTTTAAACATGAGAGGTCATGACTCTAATTTTACTCCTATACCTAATTCTTACTTATCCATAGATCATAAAAAAAAAATTAATTTATTTTGTGATCCGCAAAAAATAAAGTCATCTTTTAAAAGAAAAATTAGAGATATAAAGATTTTAGATATTAAAAATACTAGTTTATTTCTTTCTAAAATTAAAAATCAAAAAATATCAATAGATAGTTTAACCTGTTCTGTTGATTTTGAAACTATCATAAAAAAATATAATAAAATTATAAATTTTAATGATCCAATTTATTTTTTAAAATCAATTAAATCCAATATAGAAATTAAAAATACAATTAAATCTCATATTGTGGATGGCGCTGCGCTAACAAAATTTTTAATTTGGATTAAAAAAAACTATAAAAATAAAAATATAAATGAAATTAGCGCACAGGAAAAATTATTAAGATTTAGAAAAGAAAATAAAGATTTTAAATTTTTGAGTTTTCCAACAATTTCTGGATCTGGGCCAAATGGAGCTATTATTCATTATAAAGCATCAAAACAAAGTAACAGAAAATTAAAAAAAGGAGATATTTATTTAGTAGACTCTGGTGGGCAATATAATTTTGGCACCACAGATGTTACACGAACAATTTCTCTCGATAATAAAAATGAAAGAATCAAAAACATTTTTACACGAGTTTTAAAAGGACATATTGCTGTCGCGAGCTATAAATTAAAAGAAGATACTTGTGGTGCGCATATCGATAAAGTAGCAAGAAGACCATTAAAGGAAGTTAATTTGGATTATGCTCATGGAACAGGTCATGGAGTTGGTTGTTTCCTAAACGTACATGAAGGACCCCATGCAATATCTAAAAATAATAAAGTTGTATTTAAAAAAGGCATGATTGTTTCTAATGAGCCTGGATATTACGAAAAAGGTAATTTTGGAATAAGGATTGAAAATCTTATTCATGTAAAAAAAAATAAAAAAGGTTGCATGTTTGATAACTTAACAATGACCCCTATAGATAAATCTCTTATAAACAAAAATATTTTAAATAAGAGTGAAATTGATTGGGTAAATAATTATCATAAGGATGTTTTAAAGAATCTTAAGAGATTTATGAGTAAATCAGAGTTACCAGACTTAAACAAAGCTTGCTCACAAATCTAAAATTTTGTACCACTCATCTTCTTCGATAATTTTTATATTTAATTTTTTGGCATTTTCAATTTTTTTTTTAGTTGGTTTTGAATTTCCAATTATTAAGATATTTAATTTTTTAGAAATAGTTCCTAAAACTTTACCACCATTATTTTCAACTAATGATTTTGCTTCAGATCTGCTCATTTTTTCAAATCCACCTGTAAACATTATTGTTTGATTTGAAAATTTACCCGTTTTATTTTGTGCCTTATAATTTTTAATTGATAAGACTAAAATTAATTTTTTTATTATTTCAATGTTTTTATTATTAGAAAAAAAGGTATTAATGGAGTTAATTTGAGTTTCTCCTATTCCGTCCAAATCAATTAAATTTTTTAAAATATTTTTTCTATACTTTTCATTAAATAATTCGGAAAATTTATTAACTGTTTTAAAAAAACTAGCTAAAATTTTAGCATTTTCCTGTCCAATATGTCTTATGCCAATAGAAAAAATAAATCTGTCAAGTTCTATTATCTTTGATTTATCAATTGCTTTTTTTAGATTGTTAATTGATAATTCACCCCATCCTTCAAGATTTTTAATTTTATTAAAATTAATTTTAAAAATATCTGATGGGTTTTTGATTAGTTTTAGTTCCCACAATTGATCAATTACTTTCTTTCCGAGACCATCAATATTAAAAGCATCTTTAGAGACTATATGTTTAAGTTTTTCTCTTGCTATAAATTCACAATCATATCCTTTGTTGCATCTTCTTATTGCATCTTCTTTTTGGGTGGATTTATTAATATCTTTATGTGTAGTTGAGCCACATAAACATTTTTCTGGAAAATTATATTTTTTGCTATTTTGATTTCTCTTCGAGAAATCCACAGAAACAACTTGAGGTATTACATCACCTGCTCTTTGAATTTGAATTGTATCTCCTACCCTTATATCTTTTCTTTTGATTTCATCTTCATTATGTAGTGTTGCATTTGAAACAACAACACCACCAACTGTGACTGGCTCTACTTTCGCAACAGGTGTTATTGCGCCTGTCCTTCCAACTTGAATAATTATATCATTAATTCTAGTCACAGCTTTTTCAGCAGAAAATTTATATGCAATTGCCCATCGCGGTGAATTTGACGTATTTCCCAGTCTTGATTGTAATTTTATATCATCAACCTTATAAACTAATCCATCTATGTCATAATCTAAAGACGATCTAATCGAATTTATTTCAGCGTGTTGTTCTTCAATGTCATTTAAGTTTTTAACTATTTTGCATAAGGAGTTAACAGAAAATCCCCAGTTTTTAATCTTATTTAAAAATTCTGATTGAGTTTTAAATATCATTGGATCAATAACTCCAAAACCATAAGCAAAATATTTCAAAGGAATTTTGGATGTTTCGGTTGAGTCTTTTTGTCTAAGTGATCCTCCAGCTGCGTTTCTCGGATTTGCAAAATTACCTTTAATTTTATTAAAATCTTTTTTTCCAATAAATATTTCTCCTCGTATTTCTAGTAATGCTGGCACATTATTTCCTGTAATTTTTTTTGGTATTTCTTTTATAGTCTTAAGGTTTTCTAAAATATCTTCCCCCATAGTTCCGTCACCTCTTGATAATCCTTTAATAAGAATTCCATCTTTATAAATTAAAGTCGCAGAGATACCATCTATTTTTGGTTCAGAAGATAAACTCACATTGCTATTTTTATTATTTAAAAAATTATTAATTTTTTTCAAAAAATCTTCCATATCATTTCTGTCAAAAGCATTTGATAAAGAAAGCATCGGCTTTAAATGTTTCATTTTTTTAAATTTATTAGAAGGAGGAGAACCAACAATACCTTTGTTCAAGTTTAATTTTATTAAGAAAGTATTATTTTTTTCTAGATAAGCAATTTGATTTTTTAAATCGTCGTATTGAGCATCCGTTATTTCAGGATTATCTTTGTTGAAATATAGTTTGTTATGCTGTTTTAAACTTTTTATTTTATCTTTATATAAACTGATTATTTGAGACTTACTCTTCATTTAAATCATTTTATTTTTCTAATAATCTTTTTAAAAAAACTTTCATCCTTTTTAATTTTAGCTTTTTTCCTGATTTTATAATCTTTATTTAAGATTTTATAGGATTGTTCAAACCACTCTCCTGAATTGTAATTATATCCTAAAATTTTTGCATATTTTTTTGCTTCATCTTCCAGGCCTAAATAATAGTGAATTTCTACAAGTCTATGAAGCGCTTCTTCAATAAATACTGTTTTTTCATAATTTTTAACAATTTTTTTTAATCTATTTATTGCTGGGACCCATTTTTGAGTAGATATGTAATATTTAGCTACATACAATTCTTTGGCTGCTGATTGATTACGAATTAAATCTTTCTTAAAAAGTAAATCACTTGCATAATCTGAATTAGGGTATTCTTTTAAAAAAAAATTTATTTTTTTTTCAGCTTCTATTAAAGGTCTTAAATCTTTTTTTTCATCTGAAATTTGTTCATAATAAATTATTGCGATTAAATAATGAGCATAAATTATATTTTTATCTGCTGGATATTTTTTTAAATATCTTTCTAAATTATCTAAAGACTCATCATAGAAATTAATTCCATATAGAGCGTAACTGGACATAATTGCTGATTTGGCAGCAAACTCTTCAACTTCAAAATTTAATTCAGCCTCAGAGAATTTTTTTTCTGCAAAAAAATAGTCACCTCTCTCAAATGCGCTATATGCTTCTTGGTATAAAGTGAAAGGATTTTTTTGTGAATCTTGTTTGTAAATTATTTCCTCATTTTTAGAACAAGACACTATAAATAGAAATATAGAAAGAATTTTTATAATTTTTTGAAACATATGCTGATTAATAGCAAATTAAAATAGAATGGTAAATTTTATTGATATTAAGCGTTTACAGCTAATTTAATTGTTGGATCTAGGCGAGTTTTTTTTGTTAAATCGACGTTATCTAGTTCAATTTCTACGTAAGATGTTTTGGAATTAAGAACTTTTCTTAAAAACATATTAGATAACTGATGTCCACCTTGATAGCAGTCAACTTTTCCTAAAATTCTATGACCAGAAAGTAAAAAATCTCCAGCTAAATCCAAAATCTTATGATTTACAAATTCTTTTTCATTTCTCAAACCATCTTCGTTCATAACTTTATCTTCCCCTACTACAATAGCATTTTCTAAAGATCCTCCTTTTGCTAGACCATTTTTTTTAATTTTTTCTATATCTTGAAAAAGGCAAAATGTTCTTGATGAATAAACATCTTCTAAATTTTCATTTGTAAAATCTATAGTATTTTTTTGTTTTCCAATAATATTGTTTGTGTAGTTTAATTGAAATTTAACTTCAAAATTTAAATTACTTGGTTCAATAGAGATTAATCTACCTTTGTCTTCTAGTTCTATTTTTTTTAAGATTTTTAAATATTTTCTTTTTTTATTAAGTTTCTTAATACCAGCTTGGCTTAAAATTTTTATAAAATCTTTTGATGAACCATCCATGATTGGTATTTCCTCATTATCAACTTCTACTTCTACATTATCTATCCCAAGAATATAAAAAGCTGCAAGCAAATGTTCTACAGTAGAAATTTTACAACCAGAAGAATTTTGTAGAGTTGTACAAAGCATAGCTGAAGAAACATTCTTATAATTAGCTCTAATGATATTATTATTTTTTAAGTCAATTCTTTTAAATAATATTCCTTGATTTTTGTCTGTTGGAATTAAGTTGACCTTAGAAATTTTTCCTGAATGCAGTCCAATACCTTTAAATGATATTGGCTTATTGATCGTAGTTTGAAAAACATTCCGCATGGAAAGTTTATACAGAATAGAAACGAGGTAATTAAAACAACAAATGTTTCCAAAAATAACAAGATCTAACCAAAAATGTACTTGAAAATCCTAGTAATTAATGAGTTTTTCTTTTGAACTATCGGTATAGCTTCTTTTTTCCAACCATAGGTTGCTAGTTGCTCGGTATTAATTATTAACTCGTCTACTGGAATATTGTCGATAAACTTCAACTTATGATTAGTATTCTTAAGAAGATGAGTTTCAAAAATTTTCTTAAAATTATTTTTGATTAAACCTTCCTCAATATTAATAAAGAAGTTTATATTATTTTTTTTAAATGACTTAATATTAATATTTTTATTAAATAGAATATTAGCTATTTCTTCTATTCTTGCATTCACAATATCCAAAATAAGTTTTTTTCTTATTTTCCTATAATTTTCATTAATAAAATATTCCTCTTCGATAAAATCTGATCCATTTAGATTTTGGTGATCAAATTTTTTAGAATTCAAAAAACTTGAAATTGTTTCAAATTTTATAGAGCATATTTTCATAATATCTTTGAATATTATGTCTGAGCCAAAACTAAAACTTTCTGAGTATTTAAAAGACGCATCATCGAAAAAATTTATTTTTGAATTTTCTTTTCCAATATTAACTTTAAAAAAGGTTTCAACATTTTCTTTATTAATTAGTTGAACACCTTCGCTAAAGCTTTTTAAAAATACTTTTTTAATTACTAAATTGTTTTTACTAAAAATCTGATTTATATTTTTCAAATGAATTTCTTTTATTAAGAAAAAAGAAAGTTCATGAACATAGAAATCACCGAATAAACCTATTGGTAAATTTTCTAAAATTGATCCATCTAGAACACTTTTTGAATTAAAAATATGTAAAATATTTTTTTTTTTTTCATTTTTATTTATCGTTAACTTGATAGAATTTAGTATGTATGAAATATTTTCTTTTAAAACTTGAGATCCATTAAGCTTTTTGAAACCAGATATATTTACACATGAATGATTGAAATTATCTATTATTATTATTACATCATTAAATATGTGATCTATTTTTTTTTCAATTTTTTCTATTTCTCTTTTAATTATTTCACTGGCAAGATTAACATTAGTAATTTGATTTATATTCAAACCTTCACTTCTCGTTATTAATTTTTCAATTATTCTAAAATTTTGATTTTTATCATATGCACCAACTACAAAAATATAGTTTATTTCATTTATTTCTACAAAAAGTTTTGGATTAATAATATTCATATATCATTTTAAAATCAGTTGATTTTTTATACGATAATCAAAAATTTTATATGTTTTTAGATTGATATTATTTTTTGATTTCATAAAATTTTCTAAACTTGATAGGTAGTTATCATTTGGTAATTTTATTATTTTATTATCCCTCATAATCAAATCCCATCTACCAGACTCAAAAAAATAAAAAGATTTTATTTTTTCTATGGGAAATCCTATTTTTTGTAATTCTTTAAATAAAGAAGGGAAGTTTTTAACTCCTCCAAAGACTGTTGGTAAGTCATCATAAATCTTTACATATCTAAAATCAATTAATTCTCCTTTATCAGAAATAAAAAATTTATTTTTTCTAACCTGAGAAATTGCTACAGGTTCTTGTTCTTTTATTATTATTTTTAGAGTATTAGGATAGATTTTTTTAATTTTAAAACTTTCAATAAAAGTGATTTTTCTCAAATTTTTTTCTAAGAATTTTAAATTCAAAAAAAATAAATTTTCTTCATATAAGTAGTTTAACTTTTGCATTATTTCATCTAAGTGCAAAATTGAGTTCTTCTCGATAATTACTTCTTTTATATTCATTGAGATATTAGGAAAAAAAGTAAATTTAGGTTTATATGTAGTCAAAAGGATAAAAAAAATGAATAACCAAAAAAACGATTTTCTCATCTATTCAAGCTTGCATTAAGAAGTATTTTTTCAACCAAATTTTCAAAAGATATTCCTCTATACTTAGCTATTTCAGGAACTAAAGATAAACTAGTCATACCTGGTTGGGTATTAATCTCTAAAATATAAAATTTATTTTTAAAAAATTTAAAATCTGATCTCGTAACGCCTTTGCATCCTAAAGAGTTATGGGCTTTTTTTGCAATCTTCAAAACTTGATTATATTTTGATTTTTTTAAATTTGCTGGCATTATGTGTTGAGTTTTAGCCTCTTTTGAATACTTTGCAGTATAGTCATAGAATTGTCTCTTTGGCTTAAGCTCTATCGCTCCAAGCGGTAGTCCATTAATTACTGCAACTTGAATTTCTTGGCCTCCAATATAAGGCTCAAATATCAATTCTTTATATTTATTAAAAAGTAATTTTGAAGTTTTGCAAAGGGCGGATAAGTTCTTGCTAATGTTCACTCCTATGCTAGAACCTTCATTGATAGGTTTAACAACTATTGGGTATTTAATTTTATTTTGTTTTATAATCTTTTTTAACCTATCTTTATTAAAATCTGTTTTATTTAGAACAAAATATTTAGGGGATAAAATATTATATTTTTTAAAAATCTCTTTAGAAATTACCTTATTCATTGCATTAAACGAGCTAATGACTCCAGAATGAGTATATGGAATTCTTAAATATTCAAAATAACTTTGTGCAACCCCATCTTCTCCATCTCTTCCATGAAGAGAGTTAAAAATCACATCTGTTTTATTTTTATTAATTAAATTAAAATTTTTCTTTTGAGGATCAAAAATTGAAACTTTATAACCTTTTTTTTTTAATGCTTTTATACAGGCTCTACCACTATCTAAACTGACTTTTCTTTCTGCTGATGTGCCTCCAAGCACTACTAAAATGTTTTTATTTTTCATCACCAATGATTTTGATTTCTAAATCTAAATTTACTCCAGTTTTGTGGTGTACTTGTTTTTTTACTTTATTAATTAATTTTTCTATATCGGACGCCTTAGCGTTTCCATTATTAACAAAAAAATTACAGTGTTTTTCAGATATCACAGCATCTCCGACCTTAAGTTTATCACAGTTAGACTCTTTAATAAGCTTCCATGCTTTTTTGTCATTATTATTCTTAAATGTACTTCCACCTGTTTTAATCTGACTTGGTTGTGAATCCTTCTTTTTTTGAATTAATTCATTCTGTTTTTTTTCGATTAATTCTTTTGATGAAACAATACCTTGGAGCTTGGCTGACAGTATAATGAAATTTTGCGGGAGATTTGAGCCTCTATAGCAAAATTTAATTTCTTTACTTTCAATCTCTTTTTCCTGACCTGACTCATCTAAAACTGTAATAGATAATAAAATTTTTGAAATATCTGATCCATAACAACCACTATTCATTACAATTGCTCCACCAATAGAACCTGGAATACATGACAGGAATTCCATTTCACTAATATTATTATTTTTTGCAAAATCTGAAACTTTTCTATCTAATGTAGCTGCCCCAACTTCAATGGTATTTTGACTAGAGAGTTTAATTTTTGAAAAATTGGAACTTAATTTAATAACAACACCTTTTACACCTCTGTCTCTAATTAATGTATTGGACCCGGCACCCAACATATTTATTTTATAATTATTATTTTTTATTTCAAAAAGAAATTTTTTAAGTTGATTACTGTTATCTGGACGAAAAAAAATTTCTGCAGGACCGCCCAGATTAAACCAACTATACTTTGATAAATTTTCTTTAAATATAATATTTTTACCAAATTTTTCTTTCAAACTTTCAAAATTTAAATTCATATACTAGATTCTAACTCTCTCATCCAGTTAGAGATAAAGCCAGCTCCCATACCTATTATAATTTCATCATTAATTAAATTTTTTCTAAGAAAATTTGATAAATCTTTTTGACTCTTAATTATTATTACTTGAGTCTTGGAATTTTTAGAAATTAATTTTGAAAAGTTTAATATATTAAAATTTAATTTATCTTTTTCACCGGCAGCATACAAAGGGCACATTAATACTATATCAGATTTTAAAAATGATTTAGAAAATTGTTGTTTTAAAGAAATTATTCTAGAGTAACGATGTGGTTCAAATACAGTTATAATTTTCCTTTTTTTATAAACATTATTAACGCTATTTAAGATTGAGCAAATTTCAGTTGGATGGTGTGCATAATCATCAAAAAATTCATTTTTATTTTTTGTAAATATTTTCGTCATTCTTCTTTGTACGCCAGAAAAGTTTTTTAAAGACTTTTTGATTGTATTTATGTTTACTCCTAGATTTATACAAACTGCAATTGCGGCTACAGAATTAAGAACATTGTGTTCTCCTATTAATTTTAAATTTATATTTTTAATTACATTATTTTTTTTATTCAAATTTGTATAATGTAGGTCAAATAACGAGTGGGTTACATTATATCTTACATTGCTTACTCTATAATTAGATTTTTTATTAAATCCATAAGTAAGAATATTTTTATTTTTAATTTTATTTAAAATTTTATTAATGTTTTTATTATCAATACAAATTAAACATTTGCCAATCGGAGGTGTTTTATTAATGAATTGGATAAAAGCGTTTTCTAAGTTTCTATAATTTTTATAATAATCTATATGCTCGTAATCTATATTGGTTACTATTGAATAATTAATTGGTAACTTTAAAAAACTTCCATCAGACTCATCTGCTTCTAATATGGCCCAATCACCTTTTCCTAATTTTGCATTACTTTTAAATGAATTAATTACTCCGCCATTAATAACTGTTGGATCTAGTTTTTGATCTAATAAAATTTTTGCTACTAAAGAAGTTGTAGTAGTTTTTCCATGAGAGCCAGTGATTATAATATTTTTTTTTAAAGAAACTACATCAGCCAGAACTTCTGCTCTCGAATAAATTGGTATTTTTTTCTTTTTTGCTTGTTTAATTTCCACATTATTATCTTTAATCGCAGATGATTTAACAATTATTGTTGCCTGATTTATGTTGGATTTGGAATGGCCTAAAAAAAATTTTATTCCTGCTTTAGTGCAGTTAGATGTGCTTTTATTTCTACTTTGATCGCTTCCTTGAATTTTGAAACCCATATTTTTCATAACCTGAGCAAGTCCACTCATACCAATACCCCCAATTCCAATAAAATGAATGATTTCTTTTTGTCCTATATTAATTTTTTTCATCTATTATTTTGCTTATTTCTCTATCTATATTTTTATAAACTTCTTTGTCAGAATATTGTCTTTGTTTGGTAATTATTTGATCTAATAAAGCTCTATCCTCATGAATTAATTTAATTAGTTTGAATAATTTTTTATCTAAATTTTTTTCTTCTATTAAATAGCTATACTCATTTTTTTCATAATAAATAGCATTTTTTAGTTGATGATTATCAACTGAAGTTGGCAAAGGAATAGAGATAAAGGGTATTTTTGCGTTTATTAATTCCGCCAACATTGAAGATCCCGATCGAGTTATCGCTAAGTTGACTTTAGAAAAATATTGTAGAATATCTTTATTGAAATTAAAGATCTCGAAATCTAAATTTAGCTGCTTATAATAAGAAGATAAAAATTCATTTTGATCTGGTAAACACTGTTGATATATTTTTAGTGGTATTTTAGCATTAAAACACTCTTTAAATATTATTGGAAGTTTTTCTGCAAAAATTTTGGCTGCTTGACTACCTCCTAAAATTAAAATCTCTATTTTTTTATTATTATTATTTTTTGTATCTTTAAAATTAATAATTTCTTTACGTATTATGTTTCCAATTTCTCGCAATTTATTTTTATATTTGTTTGAAACTCCTTCTAGATTTGCATTAGAAACAAAGGCTCTTTTTGAAAATGGTAATAAAAAATTATTTGCTCTACCGATATGTAAATTATTTTCATAAATTACAAAAGGGATTCCTAAAATTTTGGCTGCAATACAAACAGGAAAAGAAGAATATCCACCCATTCCAAAAACTAAGTTCACTCTATTTGATGATAATAAAACTAAAGATCTAAATATAGAATATAAAATAATAAAAATTGAAATTAAAAATTTAAAAACATTTTTTTTTGATACTGATGTGGATGTAATTTGAGTAATATCAAGGTTGGGATAATCTTTTAAATATCTCATACCTCTTTTATCTGTAGTCAATCGTACACTAATTTTTTTTTCAATTAAATGCTTTGCCAAACTATATGCGGGAAATACATGACCTCCTGTACCACCTGTTGCAATGATAATTTTTTCCAATTTTTTATTCATCTAATTCTAATCTTTTTTTTGTATAATTTAAAATTACACCAGCTAAAATAGCGCTTCCAATAAGTGAAGAACCGCCGTAACTTAAAAACGGAAGAGTCATACCCGTAGTTGGTAATAAAGCAGTATTCACTCCTACATGAATAAAAGTTTGAAAAATAAGAAGAGATGCCAAACCACACAGAGAAAGTTTTAAAAATTCATCATTTTGGAGAATACAATTCTTTATTATTCTAAAAGAAATATATAAAAAAATGACTATTATAAAAATTGAAATAACTGATCCATACTCTTCGGATATAATTGCAATTATATAATCTGTATGAGCTTCTGGAACATTGTCTTTCAAAATACCTTCGCCCATTCCTTGCCCTTTTAAGCCTCCTTGTTTGATGGCATCTAATGCTTTGGAAGATTGAAAATTATCACCTTTAGTCGGATCTAAAAATGTAACCAAACGATTAATGATATAACCAAATTTTTCTGGCATTAAAAAAAGTAAGCCACTAATTGAAATAATAAAAATTAAAAAAAAACTGAATATATAGGTTAAACTTACTCCCGATACGAAAACAGTTGCAATCCAACTTCCTGTCAAGAGTATAGACTGACCTAAATCTGGTTGATCAATTAAAAGTATAATTACTGAACTTAGTAAAAAAAAACTAAACAAGTATTTTATTCGTGAATTCTTTAATTTTTCTAAAGTCAATATTTTTACTGTTGTAAGGATAAAAAAAGGTTTTAAAAATTCTATTGGTTGTAGTCTAAATAAATACAAATCTAACCATCTTTTTGACCCTTTAACTTCAATACCAATAATGGGAACAAAAATAAGTAAAATAAAAAAAAACGTGAAAAGGGGTATGACTATTTTTTTTAATAAAGAAGTTTCTAATGCTGAAATTACAAACATAATTAAAAACGCTAATAAAGTGAAAACTAAATGTTTAGAAAAATAAAAATAATAAGCTTTATTCAATCTTTCTCCAGCTAATGAAGAGGTTGATGAAAATGAAAAGAATAGTCCTAAAAAAAATAAAATGAAAAAACCAAAAAGGATATTTTTATCAACATTTCTCCAATAAGTATTAATCTCAAATTTAAACATATTTTTTTGCATAGAACTTACATAATTTTTTGAATTGGTCCCCTCTATTTTCAAAATTTTTGAATTGATCAAATGACGCAGCACTTGGACTTAATAAAATAGTGTTATTGTTTTTTTTAAATAATTTTATGTCTTTGAAAATTTTAACAAGTGAATTAGTTAAATTTTTAGTAACAGAAAAATCAACTTTACCTTTTAATTGTTTTTTAAAATAATTGACATTTTTTCCAATAACATATGATTTAATGATATTATTTTTTAAATGTTTTAAATCTAATTTATCTTTAGGTTTTGGTAAACCACCTAATATCCAATAAATATTTTTGCTACTTGCTAAAGCAAATTTGCTCGCTTCAAAACTTGTTGCTTTAGAATCATTAATAAATATAATATTTTTTTTTTTTAAAAAAAACTCATATCTGTGTGCCAAACCTTTAAATGTATTCATAGATTTAATAAAAGATTTATTATTAATTTTTAATATCTTAGAAAGCGCGTAAACAAATTTCATATTTTCGTCATTTGCCTTTGATTTTAAATAACTATTTTTCATATAACCTCTAATTTTTTTATATGCTTTTAATTTAACTGTAACTAGTTTGCTTAGGTATTTTTTTTTTTTGAATATTTTTTCAAATTTATTATTAGTTAAAGCGAAATTATTCTTATCTTGTAAGTTAAATATCTTTAGTTTTGATTTGATATATTCTTGCATAGACCCGTGCCAATCTAAATGGTCGTTAGAAATATTTAATAAAATGGCATAATTTGGATGGATATATTTTGAATGGGACAATTGGAATGATGAAGCCTCAATTACAAAAAAACTATTTTTTTTATTTTTCAAACTCAAAACAGGTGTTCCGATATTCCCCCCCAAATTAACAGAAAATTTATTTTTTTTTAATAAGTGAGCTATAATTTTACAAACTGTTGATTTGCCATTTGAGCCTGTTACTACGATAGATTTAGTCATCATATTGCTCAAATACAATAAATCAATATCTGTTATAATTTTTTTTTTATATCTAATTAAAAATTTTTTATATTTTGTTTTTTTTAGACTAATTCCAGGACTCAAAACTATAAAATCTACTTTTTTTAAAGACTTAGGTAAATTTTTAACAGTTTTGTTTTTATAATTTTTTCTTAACTTTGTATTATCATCCCAAACTGAATAATCTAAAATTTTATTTTTGTTAAAAAATTTAACTACAGAATGTCCTGTAGAACTCAAGCCGTATATTAAAAATGAAAATTTTTTTAAATTTATTATTTTAGACATTCACTAACGTAATTTTAACGTAGCTAAACCAATTAAAGCTAGAATTATTGCAATAATCCAAAAACGAATTACAATTGTTGACTCAGCCCAACCCTTTTGTTCAAAATGATGATGTATTGGTGCCATTCTAAATATTCTTTTTCCAGTTAGCTTAAAAGAAATAACTTGAATGATGACTGATACTGTTTCTAAAACAAATAGTCCTCCTATTATTGAAAGAACAATTTCATGTTTTACTATTATAGCTACTGCTGCTAGAGATCCACCTAGCGATAATGACCCGGTATCGCCCATGAAAATTTTAGCTGGAGGCGCATTATACCAAAGAAAACCTAAACAGGATCCAACGATAGAACCACAAAATATTGAAAGCTCACCAACGTCAGGAATATATTGTAGTTGTAGGTATTCTGAAAAAATTGTATTTCCCACTACATATGAAATCAATGTGAAAGATAGTGCAACCAACATAACAGGAACTGTAGCTAGTCCATCTAATCCATCGGTAAGGTTTACAGCGTTTGATGATCCAATAATTACAAATAAGCCAAATGGAATAAAGAAAAGACCCATATGCCAAATTAGATTTTTAAAAAACGGAAAATAAAGATTGAACAAATATTCGTGACTAGAAAATTCTATTAAAATATATAAAGCTATAATGCCAATTATTAATTGTCCTAGAAACTTAAATTTTGAATTAAGTCCTCTTGAATTTTTTAATTTTATTTTCAATAAATCATCCACGAACCCCAATATGCCTAAACTTAAAGAAACAAAAACTAATGTCCAAATATAGATATTATTTAAATCAGCCCATAATAAAGTGCTAGTTAACATCCCTACTATAATTATCACACCACCCATAGTTGGTGTTCCAGATTTTTTAATTATATGATCAATTGGTCCATCTTGCCGTATGGGGCCAGTTATCATGTTTTCAGAAAATAATTTAATAAGTGGACCGCCAATTATAAAAACAACAACAAGAGATGTTACTACCGACAAACCTGTTCTAAATGTGAGATATTTAAATACATTAAGAAATGAATATTGTTCTATAAGTGATGTGAGTAAATTGAATAGCATTTAAAAACCTCTGATCATTGAATTACTAATATTATTTAGACCTGTTGCGTTAGATCCTTTTATCATTAAATAATCATTGTTAGTGATTATATTTCCTAAAATGAGATCTACATCTTGATCACACTGAAAAATATTACCTCGCTTATTTTTTTTCAAATTTTTATAGGTAAACAGGGTTTTTTCTCCTTTAACAAAAACTTTGTCTATGTCTGAACTGTTAATAAGTCGAGATAGATTTTTATGATATATGTCTGATTTTTTACCCAACTCAAGCATATCCCCCAATAACAAATATTTTTTAGATTTATTTTTCTTTATTGAAGAGAAGTTGTTTATTGCATTTTTAACTGACGATGGATTAGCGTTATAACTCTCATCTATAAGTTTGAATTTTTTATTGTATCTTTTTATATTATGTACCTTACCTCTTCCATCTGATGGTTGAAAATTTTTGTACATATGAATTATTTTATCTACATTTAAACCACATGCATTTAAAACAGCTAAAGTAGAGAGCACATTATAAATATTAATATTGTTTATTTTTAATTTAATGATTTTTTTTCTGACCTTTATAGTCAGCTGCGTTAATTCTTTCACTCTCTTTTTTTTAATTAGATGTATGTTTGCCTTTTTCATCATTCCAAAAGTGATAACTCTGATATTCTTGGATTTAGCTTTTTTGTTTAAATAATTAAAAAATTTATCATCATGATTTAAAATAATTGTTCCATTAGTTTTAATATTGTTAATAATTTCACTTTTTGCTTTTGCAATTCCTTTTATATTTTTAAAGTTTTCTATATGAGCTTCACCAACGTTTGTGATTAATCCTAAATCAGGCTTAATTATTTTAGTTAGTCTATTTATCTCTCCAAACCTACTCATTCCAACTTCAAATACCCCAAACTGATGATTGGTGTTGAGATTTGATAGACTGATAGGAACACCAATATGATTATTGAAAGATTTTGGTGATGCGTAGGTTTCACCAAACGGTGTTAGCAAATTTTTCAATATATTTTTTATAGTTGTTTTTCCTGTGCTACCAGTTATTGCAATAATCTTTGCATCTGAATTATCTCTCTTTAGAGAGGCAAATTTATTAAGAAAAGTGATTTCTCTTTTTACTTTAATCATTTTTTTTTTATATTTTTTGTTAATTTTTGATGAAACGATAAGACTGGCACCTTTTTTTATTGCTTGTGCTATAAATTGATTTCCATCATTTTTTTTTCCTTTGATAGCTAAAAATAAATTATCTTTTTTAACTTCTCGAGAATCTATAGATACACCGTTAAACTTATTAGGCTTTTTACTTTTTATAATTTTATTAAATATTTTTGAATTGAATATACAATTATAATCTCTATTTTTTTTTTTAATTTTATTAACCTTTAAATTCTTAATTATTTCTTTATCTGAAGTAAAAATAATTTTTTTACCATAATCTTGATAATTTTCATGACCTTTACCAGCTACCAGTATGACTTCATTGTCATCAGCGTTGAAAACTGCTTCTTTAATTGCTTTTGACCTGTTCCCTATATTAAAATAATTACTTCCACGAAGATTATAAATTATTTCTTTTCTTATCTTTAAAGGATTTTCTTTTCTAGGATTATCATCTGTGACATAAATTTTTTTACAATTTAATTTTGCAATTTTTGCCATTAAAGGTCTTTTTTTCACATCTCTTTCCCCTCCGCATCCAAATACTAAAGAAATGTTTTTACCGTAAGTATTTTTTATCGACTTAATAACCTCTGATAATGCATCTGGTGAATGGGCGTAATCAATAAATACTCTGATATTATTTGGAAATTTTTTTATTAATTCTAATCTACCATTAATACTTTTAATTTTTTTTACAGTATGAATAATTCTATTTTTTTTAAATCCGCATAAATTTGCTGCCAAAATCGCCATAGATAAATTTTTCTTTTGAAATTGACCGAGTAATGGAAAAGATGTGTTTTTAATTTGATTATTTACATTTGTAATATCAATCATCTTTAATTTTCTCTTTTTTGATATTTTTTTTAAAGTTGTATATTGTTTAATCAATTTATCAGAAATTATAAAACTATTTTTTGGTAACAATTTTGAAAATAAAGTTAATTTTGTATTTAGATAAGCCTTCATCGTTTTGTGATAATCAAGATGATCTTGGCTAAAATTAGTAAAAATAGCTGCTTTAAAATTTATGTTATCAAGTCTATTTTGATCTAATCCATGGCTTGATGCTTCAATAATAACGTTGTTAATATTCTGCTTTTTTAATTTTTCCAAGTTTTTATGAACAGAAATTGTATCAGGTGAAGTAAGATCATTTTTTATTATCTTATTTTTATATTTAATTCCCAATGTTCCAATAGATGAAGCTGAAATATTATTAATATTTAATATTTGGTAGAAAAAATCGGCCACAGAAGTTTTTCCATTTGTGCCTGTTACTGCGATAATGTTTTTTGGTTTCAATTTATAAAATTTAGATGCTACTTCACTTAAACATTTTCTTATATTTTTTATTTTGATAACAATTATTTTATTATTTTTAAATTTAGATTTTTCTGAACAAATAATGACTACAGCACCTTTGCTAATTGCTTGATTGATATACTTTTCACCATCAAATCTATTTCCTTTTATAGCAAAAAAAATAAATCCTTTTTTTACTTTTTTGCTATTTATAGCTAAACCTTTGATATCAAGTTTTTTATATTTTTTTGGAGGGAGTTTAATGAGATTTGTTAACAACATATTTATAGTAAAACTCTTCATTTTTTATGGCTAAAATAGGTCCAATTTTCTTTATAATTTTGCCGGCTGTATAAACAGAATTCCATCCAGCTTCATTTCTTGTCCCTTTGATTTTAATACCACGATAATTGTAAATTAAATGAGGAGCAACTTGAGGATTTTCAAGCATTACAAGTAAAGCATATTTTGGTTTTTTGGTTGGAAAAATAGAAATAAAGGTATTCAAATTTTCATTTTCTTTTCCGTACTTCTGTGAGGTTCCTGTTTTCCCCCCAACATCATATCCGTAAATATCTGCAAGACTAGCGGTCCCCTCTTTTTTTGTCACAACCTTTCTTAAAATATTGTTTATTTTTTTGCTTGTTTCAGAGGAAATTATACTTTTATTTTTACTATCTTTATTATTCTTTATTAAACTTGGCTGAATGACATTTCCTCCATTGGTTAATGCAGCATAAGTAGCAGTTGCTTGCAAAGGAGTAACTGCGATACCGTGGCCATACGATATTGTTTCTAGCTTACATTTATTCCAATTAAAATTAAGGGGGCTTCCAACCTCTTCAAGTTGAAAATTAGGTGTTTTTAACAAATTTGTATCACTAATAAAATTCTTGTAGTCGTGCTCTCCTATTTTTTTAGCTATCATTAATGTTCCTATATTAGATGATCTAATTAATATATCTTCAACTGACAAATTGTTAGGAAACTGTTTTATATCCGATATTTCATGTACTGAACATTTAATTTTTCTAGGTATATTTTTTATTACTGTCTCAGGTGAGACCAAATCTTTTTCAATCGCCAAAGCTACTGTAAATGTTTTAAAAATTGACCCTAACTCATAAACACCTTTGGTTATTTTATTTATATAATTTTTATCTGTAATGCTTTCTCTCTTATTAATATCGAAATTAGGTAGCGATACTAAAGATAAAACTTCTCCAGTATTAACATTCATCAGCAGTCCAGCTCCTCCTGTGGCATTGAAGGTTATTAATGCCTCGTTAAGTTCTTCATCAATTATATGTTGAATGTTTGTGTCTACCGTCAACTGAAGTGGCTTATCTATTAATTTTTTATTTTTTAATTTTTTATCAAAATATTTTTCTACTCCAGAAATACCGTAATTATCGTAATCAACTTGTCCTAAAATATGACTATATAAATTTCCATTGGTGTAAATTCTTGACTGAAAGGGTTCAAATATTATTCCTTTTTCTCCTAATGCCCATAATTTTTCTTTATCATTTTGATCTAGTCTTTTTTTTAAATAAAAATATTTATCCTTATCTAATTTATCTTTAATTTGACTAATAGGTAGGTCTGGAAAATTTAATCTAATTTTTATTAAAAAATTTTCTTTATCGTTTATTAAGCTAGGATTTATGGCTGCGTGATAAGATTTTACATTTCTAGATATTAAAATTCCATTTCTATCTACAATATCTCTTCTTAATAACGTAAATTGGTAATAGTTTTTTTTATGACTTAAAATTTCAGGGTTTTTTAGAGAAACAAATGTAATTTTGATTGAAAATATTGCGACTAGAGAAAAAAATAAAAAAAATAAAAGATAAATCCTATCTTGAGTAATATTCGAATTTTCATTTCTTTTACTTTTTTTATTAGTTTCTAAATAATCTTCAAAATAAAAACTTGTTTGATTATTGTTAAAATTTTTATTGTTTTTCTGTTTTCTTTTCATTGGTTTTTTTAAGTATCGTAATTTTTTTTTGTATATTAATGAAATCATAATAACTTAAATATATTCTAGAGAAGTCCATTGGTGAGTATTCAATAAAATCTAAATCTATAATTTTTTTCGATAGGTAATTAGGTGAAGATAAATAAGAATAATCTAATTGCGTTTCGTGTAAATCTTTTTTCAATATAGCTAGCTTACTTTCAATTTTATATATTTTTTTTTCTACTATTCTTGTTTGAGTTTTAATGATCGATGTGATTCCCAATAAAATAGAGAATAAACAAATAGATATTATTACTTTTGATTTAGGCATATGAATTCTCCAAATCTAAATATTTTTTGAATTTGACTATTAATTTCTCTGGAAAAATAAATTCATTTTTATTTCTAATTGCATATCTAAGTTTAGCTGAACTTGAAGGTGAATTTTGACTAATTTCTTCATTAGATGGTTTTAATATTTTATTTTTATAGTCTTCAAATAAAGAAATATTAGTTGAATGGTTGTATGGAACATACCTTGACGGTTTTGATCGATTAGATGAATAATTGCTAAAAAAATATTTTACTACTTTATCCTCTATAGAGTGGAAACTAATTACTAAAATTTTTCCACCTGGTTTTAAAATTTTTACACCATTAACTATGCCGTTAATAAGCTCAGTAACTTCTTTGTTTACAAAAATTCTAAGAGCTTGAAAAGTTTTTGTGCATGGATTAATTTTTTTTTTATAATTTTTTTTTTTACTCTTTTCTATTATCTCAACCAATTGATCAACTTTTGTTATTTTCTTCATTGAACGTGCTTTAATAATATTTTTCACAATTCTAGAGGCTTCTTTTTCCTCCCCTAAAAATTTAATTATTAACTTTAATGTTTGTTCGCTATATTCATTAATAACTTCTTCAGCAGATATTGAGGATAAGCCCATTGACATATCTAAAGACTCTTTTGATTTAAATGAAAAACCTCTTTTAAAATTATTTAATTGAATTGAAGATAGACCCAAGTCAAATATTATAGCATCAACTTTTTTTGTTAAACTTACCGTGTTTACTTCGCTAAATTTTTTTTGATAAAAATTAAATCTACTAGGATATTTTTTTTCAATTTCTTTTGCTAAATGTAAAATATGTTTATCGCGATCGAGGGCTATTACTTTTGTGTCTGAGATTTTTAATATCTTTTTTGTATAGCCTCCCCCGCCAAAAGTACAATCTATATAAACACCTCCTTTAGTGGGGGAGCAAATTTTAACTACCTCTCTTGACATAACTGGAAAATGAGAATCCAGTAATGAGATTTGATTTTTCATGATTACAGGTTTTAATCATTAAAACTTTTGTTTTCTTAAAAAAGCAGGAATTTCAAAATCTTCCTCTTCATTTATATCTTGATCAAATAATTTTTCAGAATGAATTTCGTGATTTTCGTCTACGTCATTTTCTGTTTTAGAATATCCTTCATCTGAAAAAAGTTTCGGGGTATACTCTTTTTCGGTATTTGAATTGGCATCAGCATTGACGTTTATATTCTCTTCATCTGTGCCTTGCAAATTATCCTCTCTTTTTTCCATGTATGAGGCGCTTTCAATTGACACACCATTAGGAATGTTTTCTTCTTCTAAACTATTATCTTCATTTAGTTCAGAAATACTAGTTTCGATATTATTTATTAATGAATTGTGCTCTTGTTCGCTAACTTCATATTTTTCATCTAACTTTAAAGCGGTCGCTCCATTGATTGAGTTAAAAGTAGTATTTTCTACTTTTGTATTTTGTGAAAATAAACCATCTGAATAACCATTATTTCTATTTTGTATTCTGGTAACCATATTTAACACAGTTTTTGACTCTGGCTTTTGACCATCTAAAGCTGTTGCTACTATTGATACTCTCATTTTGCCATTCATATTCTCATCTTTGATAGCACCAAATATTAGTTCTGCTTCTGGGTCCACTTCTGCTCTTATCTTATTTACGGCCTGATCAACTTCGAATAACTTAATATCACTTCCGCCAGTTATATTTACGAGCAACCCTTTTGCACCCTGTAAAGAATATTCATCAATTAAAGGATTATTTAATGCCATTTCAGTAGCAACCATAGCTCTGTCTTCACCGTCTGCTTCACCTGTACCCATCATTGCTTTACCCATTGAACTCATTACAGTTTCAACATCAGCAAAATCTAAGTTAATCATACCGGGTCTAACCATTAAGTCCGTAATACTTTGAACTCCATGCTTGAGTACATCATTGGATAGTGAAAAAGATTCTTCAAAAGTAGTAGTTTCACTTGCAATTTTAAAAAGGTTTTGGTTTGGAACAACTATTACGGTATCTAAATGTTTTTTTAATTCTTCCAATCCTTCAACAGCTCGTCTCATTCTTTTTGGACCTTCATAAGAAAAAGGAAGCGTTGTCACGCCAACAGTTAGAATATTTAATTCTCTTGCTGCTCTAGCAATAACATGAGAGGCACCTGTTCCAGTTCCACCACCCATACCTGAAGTAATAAAAACCATATTACTTCCTTGTAAGTAGCTCGTAATTTCATTTAAAGATTCATCCGCAGCAGCTTGACCGATATCATGTTTAGCTCCAGCACCTAGACCTTTTGTTAAATTCATTCCAATTTGAATTTTTGCATCAGCTTTACTCATTTTTAAATCTTGAGCGTCCGTGTTAACAGCAACAAATTCAACACCTT
>MDTC01022609.1_pt1 | contig 22645 bp, 18 predicted proteins | sample 811181 | NCBI WGS metagenome assembly MDTC01 (sample SAMN05326644, study PRJNA326480) | marine metagenome | isolation source: seawater | place: Pacific Ocean: North | collected 2011 | reverse complement strand
TGGACTCTTTGCCTCCCTTTCTATTTTCCAAAACGATATAGATAATTATATTTACTTGGAGGATGATCCCCTAGGCACAATTGAAGAGGGACTTTTGAAGGCTGCTTACAAACAGAATGATTCAGAATTTGATGGGTATGAGCTTGAATTTGGGAAAGGATTTTCCTTGACAAAGGGATATCTAGTTTTATCTTTTGCAAGGGATTCCGTATCAGGAAACTTCGATGATGGGTCCAATGTCCCCAGGATGGTTCCGGAGAGGAATGTGTTCAAGCTCAAGTACACTGGTGAGGATTTCAGTGCTGCTCTCATGCTCAAAGACGTAGAGGAGCAGACCAGTATTGCTGCTGGTGAGGCCGCTACTGAGGGCTTCCAGATGCTGGATATCAACGTGGCTAAGACAGTCGAGTTGGCCTCCGGTTCAAGTGTCCAAGTTGCGGTATTTGGGAAAAACCTTTTAGATGAAGCCGCTCGTAATCATTCATCATTCGTGAAAAACGAGGTACCTTTGCCGGGGCGTAATATAGGTGTCAAGCTTAACTTAACTTTCTAGAAACATTTAATATTATCTACGGAGTTTTGTATTGTTGAAATAAAAAATCTTCCACCGGTAATTACTCTAGGATATGCCGCCGCCATAGTACTCTCGGGCGGCGGCTTACCAAGGTGGAGGGCCCCGTTACAACCTATTTGGAGCGGTTCTTTTTTGTTAAGCGCCGTTATTCTTTACTTTTACTGTTCTAGAGTTGCGACGGCTCCAAACTTCCATTAACCCATTGAATCCAGGGGCTAGAACCAGCTTTACAATCGAGGGTATATTTCGGTTCTCTCGAAACCCGATGCACTTGGGGATGCTGTCTATATTGTGTGGAGCAGCCTTCTGGTCGAATATTGTCTCTAGCTTGCCTTTGATTCCATGCTTTATATTGACCATTACTCTAGCCGAAATTATGCGGGAGGAGGGGGGTCATGGATCGACTTTTTGGAGACGAGTACGTTGCAGACCGAAAAAAAGTGCGTCGTTAGATTTGACGCGATTTTCGAATCTTTTAAGAGAATATTTTCCGTATATCATCTACTTAGTATTAGACCTAAATTTCACAGGAAAATTATATGGATCAAGTTACTCAAAGCCACGATTTGTTAATAATATTGGGCAACCAGCTTTTTCCGATTGAAGAGATACGCAAGACTGAGTGTCGAAGTATTTTTATGGCAGAGGATTTGGGAATTTGTAAAGAGCACCGGCATCATCGGCTTAAGATTTATATGTTTTTTTCCGCCATGCGGTCCTTCAGAGATAGCTTGAGGGAAGAGGGTTTTGAGGTTTTGTATCGATCAATTGAGGACCCTGATTTTCGAAGCCCATACCTTAAAAAAATAGAAAACGTAATCTCTCGATTAAAAATAAAAAAGGTTAAGTATTTCGAGATCGAGGATCATTTTTTTGAATCGCAAATAGAAGATTTTTTGGCGAAGTCTGACTGTGTCTCTGAAAAATTTGAGAGTCCCATGTTTCTGTGTTCTCGGGAGAAATTTGGTGATTTCGCTGCTGACAAAAAGAAATTGAGGATGGCGAGTTTTTACCAATTGATGCGTACCGATTTATCAATACTTGTGGACTCAGAAAATAAGCCGGTCGGAGGCAGGTGGTCCTTCGACGAGGAAAATAGAAAAAAAATCCCAAAGGATATCAAATTACCGGAGAGGCCAGCTGTAAAAAGGAAGGAAAACCTTTCTCTAAAAGAGCTTATTATAAAAACTTTTCCAGATCATCCAGGGTCGATAGAAAACGCCTGGATGCCAACGTCCCGTCCGGAAGCACTGGCATGGTTGGATAATTTCCTTACTGAAAGGTTCACACTATTTGGGACGTATGAGGATGCAATTCATACTGAAAACCAGTTTCTTTTTCATAGTGCACTTAGCCCGATCATGAACATGGGAATTCTTACTCCTCGCGAGGTGATTGATCGGGCATTAGCTTATGGGGAGGAAAATAGTATCCCTATTAACTCATTGGAGGGATTCATTCGTCAGATAATTGGATGGAGGGAATTCATAAGGGGTGTTTATCACGAAAAGGGTGATTCTCAGAGCTCTTCTAACTTTTGGAGTCATGAGTTTCGGTTAACAGAACACTGGTATGATGGCTCCACCGGTATTCCGCCTCTTGATGATGCCATACTTTCGTGTGTTCGTTATGGGTACACTCACCATATCCCGAGATTGATGGTGATTTCTAATCTGATGACTTTGTGTCGAGTTCATCCTGATGATATTTACCGATGGTTTATGGAGATGTTCGTTGATTCCTCAGATTGGGTGATGGTGCCCAATGTTTATGGTATGGGCACTTTTGCTGATGCTGGGATTTTTGCTACCAAGCCATACCTGTGCGGTTCAAATTATTTATTGAAGATGAGTAATTATAAACGAGGTCCATGGTGTGATATCGTAGATGGTCTGTATTGGAAATTCATGCATGACCACCTTGAATTTTTTAAAAGCAGCCCTCGGCTTGCGGTTATGCCTCGTGCATTGAATAGACTCAATCCGGAACGTCGCGATTATATATTTCGTCAAGCAGAGATTTTTATTGAAAATTTTACCCAAATCTAAGCTTTCTTCACAAAACTTATAATTCAATACGTGCGTATCCAGTTTTAAATTTGAACGCTATCGTTTACATATGGAGCGCTTCTTCATTTTGTAGTATCCTTTTAGCAGGTTTGGAATTAGAAGAAACCACCATTCGATGTACATTGTTCAAAGAAACACTCTACGCAACTCGCGATAAAGGTAATCTATGTTTACTCTCAAATGGCTCGCTCAAACGCCTGTGTTTGTGCTAGCTTTTGTTTGTCTAGACCTTTTTGGCGCGGAGGTCCAGAAATTTAAAGTAATTACGACGTTCACCGTGATTGCTGATATCGCTAAAAATATTGCGGGGGACGCTGCAGTAGTAGACTCAATAACAAAACCGAATGCTGAGATCCATAATTATCAGACAACGCCCGGAGACATCCGGCGCGCGCAGGGCGCGAATCTCATTATTTATAACGGATTTAACCTTGAACTCTGGTTTGATCGATTCTTTTATAATCTCTCTGATGTCCCAAAAGTGGTTGTGACTGAGGGTATTGAGCCGATGGGTATAAGAAGCGGTCCCTACACTGGTAAACCTAACCCACATGCTTGGATGTCGGCGCCTAATGCCGTTATCTACATCGAAAATATCCGTCGCGCCATGGTGCGTTATGATGCTGCGAATGCGGCAACCTACACAGCCAATGCGAAGCAATATACCAAGCGTCTTTTGGATACGCTTGAGCCTTACAGAGCTCTTTTATCATCGATTCCTGAGGATAAACGATGGTTAATCAGCAGTGAGGGGGCGTTTAGTTACCTTGCGAGAGACTATGGCTTAAAGGAGTTGTACCTATGGCCTATGAATTCCGATGGACAGGGGACGCCTCAACAGGTTCGACGTGTCATTGACAGCGTACGAGAACATAATATCGGGGTTATCTTTAGTGAAAGCACAGTTTCTTCTAAACCAGCAATGCAGGTAGCCCGAGAAACCGATGCAAGGTATGGGGGCGTTTTGTACGTTGACTCTCTGAGTAATACGGAGGGCCCCGTACCAACTTACCTTAGTTTGTTGACAACGACTTTATCAACCATCGCAGAGGGTTTAGTCGAATGAGTGGTTTGGAAATCAATGATATTACTGTTACTTACAAAAACGGGCACACTGCGATCGTTGATACCAGCTTTAACCTTCCCGCTGGCTCTATAACAGCTTTGGTTGGCGTAAATGGAAGCGGCAAATCAACCCTCTTTAAATCCATAATGGGATTTGTCAAACTTGCGAAGGGATCTGTCAAAATTCTTGGTTCAGATGTGGCTAAGGCTTTAAAGAGTAATTATGTGGCGTATGTCCCGCAATCAGAAGAAATCGACTGGGATTTCCCTGTCTTGGTTGAAGATGTCGTGATGATGGGTCGCTACGGTCATATGAATATGTTTCGGATGGCCCGTGAGATAGATCGGCAAAAAGTCGATTTGGCGCTTGAGCGTGTGGGCTTAGCCTATCTAAAAAAACGTCAGATAGGGGAGCTATCTGGAGGTCAGAAAAAGAGAGTCTTTTTAGCTAGAGCGTTAGCTCAGGAGAGCGAGGTCGTTCTTTTAGATGAGCCATTTACAGGAGTAGATGTGCAAACTGAAGAGCAAATTATGGCTTTGCTCCGTGATCTTCGGGATTCAGGCAAAGTAATCTTGGTGTCTACTCATAACTTAGGAAGTGTTCCGGAGTATTGTGATCGAGCTGTATTAATAGATCGAACAGTTTTAGCAGAGGGAAAGACCAGTGAGGTATTTACTCAAGATAATTTACAACGCGCATTTGGGGGAGTGCTAAGGCGCTTCGTCCTCACCGGAAAACAATTACACGATGATGATGACAGTCGTCAAGTAACTGTACTGTCTGATGACGAACGCCCTGTTGTCCTATATGGTGACGATTATTCATCGATTCGTCTCGAGGAGGACTGATGAGTTTACTCTCACCTTTTGAATACGGCTACATGGTTAATGCGATGCTAATATGCTCCTTAGTCGGTGGTGTTTGTGGCTTCCTTAGCGCTTATTTAATGCTGAAGGGGTGGTCTTTAATAGGAGACGCTTTGTCACACTCGATCGTGCCAGGCGTTGCCGGCGCATACATGCTTGGACTCCCCTTTTCGCTTGGAGCCTTTTTCGCAGGTGGATTAGCGGCGGGTACGATGCTTTTTCTAAGCCGACGCTCGAAGCTAAAAGAGGATGTAATCATAGGACTTATTTTCAGTTCCTTCTTTGGCATCGGGCTATTTATGGTTTCTCTTTCGCCTACATCGGTCCATATTCAAACTATTGTTCTTGGTAACATTCTTGCTATCACTCCAAATGATTCCCTGCAGCTCTTACTAATATCGTCCATATCCCTCTTAGTGTTAGTTTCCAAGTGGCGAGATCTGTTGGTGGTATTTTTTGACGAAAATCACGCTCGCAGCATTGGCCTCAATCCCTACTCACTCAAGGTGGTGTTCTTCGCGCTGTTAAGCGCTTCGGCTGTTGCAGCACTTCAAGCGGTTGGTGCATTTTTAGTAATCGCTATGGTTGTTACCCCAGGCGCAATCGCATACTTGATGTCAGACCGGTTTGGTGTTGTAGTTTTACTGAGCGCGGGAATTGGCGCAATAACGTCATTGTTTGGCTCTTACCTGAGTTTTTTCATAGATGGAACGCCTGGTGGCATTATCGTCATATTACAGGCGAGTATATTCGTTTGCGTATTTTTAGTGGCACCGAAGCATGGCTTTTTGGCAGCGCGAAAACGTGCTTCTGAGAGGAGACTTCTAGACCCCGCTTTTGACATGTGTCCTCTTTTGTTAGAGCAACAGGGTGGGTCGGAGTAATGAGATGATGCTTTCTCATTTTCTGGAAGCATTGATGGAGCCATTTGCGTATACTTTTATGCAACAAGCCTTCTTGATGGTTGCTCTGGTCTCCATACCCACTGCGATACTCTCTTGTTTTCTTGTGCTGAAGGGATGGGCACTCATGGGAGACGCAATTTCGCACTCAGTTTTGCCCGGTGTAGTACTGGCTTACATCAGTGGATTTTCGTTTGCGATTGGAGCTTTCGGGGCAGGCATGTTGTGTGCTGTGTTTACCGGATTTTTGAAAGAAAATAGTAGGCTAAAAGAAGATACGATAATGGGTGTTGTATTTTCTGGGATGTTCGCGGTTGGATTGGTAATGATGACTAAGGTAGATTCTAACATTCACCTTGATCATGTTTTGTTCGGCGATGTTCTGGGACTTAGCTGGCAAAATATACTTGAAACTGCGGGTGTAACAGCTTTGGTTTTGTTATTTATTTTTTTCAAAGGAAAGGATTTGCTTGTTTTCGTTTTTGACCAACAACACGCAAAAGCGCTCGGACTACCAGTGACGTTGCTCCATTATGGTTTGCTCAGTTTGTTATCCCTTACAATTGTTGCCGCCTTGAAGGCAGTCGGTATGATTTTGGTAATCGCCATGCTAATTACCCCCGGGGCTGTCGCCCATCTGCTTACCCAAAAGTTTCGACAGATGGTGCTTTTCTCGATCATAATTTCGATTAGTACATCCCTCTCTGGAGTGTATCTTAGTTTTTATATAGACAGCGCTCCGGCTCCTACCATTATTGTTCTTTTGACATTGATATTCGTCATTGTGTTCATTTCTCAGGACATTCGGTCGGTAAGGCGTCAGGATGAATCTGATATGCGAAAACCTTCTAGAATGGTTCGAATTTTCCAATCGGATTAATTAGGGGCTTTGTAGTTTTCAAAGAATGCTAGATGCATTAGGTTTTTGGTTGAGGTTTTTTGCGTTGCATATTTAAAATAAGAACTTTTTTAAAAGGGTCCTTAATCAGGAGTTTCCTCCGGTGAGTCTGTGATGCGATACATATTTAGGATACTCTCAATCATTGTTGTGTTGCTTTTCGCTGCCTCATGTGGCAACAAGGTTTATTACACAAACAGTGACGGATCTGAAATAAGCAAGCCGTTATCTTCGCTTTTACAATGGAGGCTTCAGCGCGATTCACCGGAACCAAAACGTCTTATCGTATCATCCGAGTGGAAGCAACTGCGTCAATCGGATAACCGCTATGCAATCTGGATAGGTCATTCTACCTTCCTTATCGACAATGGTGATTTACAGATCCTAACTGACCCTATATTTTCAGATCGTGCTTCCCCATTCAGCTGGATTGGGCCCAGAAGACTGGTTCCACCAGCAATGCGAGTGGATCAGATATCAGACGTTGATGTGGTAACTATTAGCCACAATCATTACGATCATTTAGATATTTCAAGTCTGATCTCTCTCCAGAAGTCTAATCCTGAATGTTTGATTCTTGTGCCGATGGGGGATAAAAAACTGCTGGACACCGCTGGCATCAAAAATGTTTACGAATTTGATTGGTGGGACAGTATCAAAGTCAACAACACCAAATTTTTTTTTACACCAGCTCAACACTGGTCTGCCAGAGGATTAACAGATCGAAATCTCAGTCATTGGGGGGGGTGGTACATCCAAACTCCTGAGATGTCTCTGTACCATGTAGGTGATTCTGGATATTCAGCAGATTTTCGAAAGGTTCGCGAACGGTTGGGCAGCCCTAAATATGCTTTCATTCCTATTGGCGCCTATGCCCCGCGTTGGTTTATGAAGTCCGCGCATGTTGACCCTGCTGAGGCATTTCAAATCGCTATAGATGTCGGAGCAGAATATTCAGTTGCCATGCACTGGGGAACATTTAGTCTCAGCGATGAGCCCACTTTTGAACCACTTTTTAGACTCCAACAGATAAGAAGGGACATTGGCCTCCCCGAAAATTATTTCTCCGCTCCAGAAATGGGAGAAATAATTTACTTAGATTTGTAATTACTCTGTGTTGTATAATGATGGTTTAGTCTATGTAATGATTAGGTTTTTAGGATACATAAAATAATAGTTTTAAGGAAGGTGAGAGCACGATGGAACGAAATGAATCTAGGGACTTATATGCCATGGATATATTGAACCAAGAGCATCAACGGGAAGTCTCAAAAACAGTTGTGCCTATTCTTGCGTTCATTCTCGTCGCCGTAAGTGCAACTACTTTGGTGAGTTTCTCTGGAATAACTGCGAGTGTTTCTGGTCAAAACGCACCTTGGGAGGAATTCTATTCAGTTTTTGGAATGATTTACGCTATCGTCTCTGGTTTTTTGTTGGTTGAGGTGTTAAATCGCTTTAATAAATTGTCAGAGGTGGTTGAAGCTGAATTAAACGCCATCAGCGACGTGCGTGATTTTTTGATTTATGTGGATGGCCAGCCCGAAAACAAGGAGGCGGTAAAAAAAGAGTTGCAAGAGTATGTCTATTCCGTCGCCACCGTTGAGTGGCGTACAATGAACGACGACTATGCGGTGCTAAACTCCGATACCTCTAAAGAATTATATGACATAATGTATGCAGTAAATGAATTGGAAATGAGTAACGAAAGTGATCGCGCTGCACTTCATTTATTGATGGAAAAGATGTCGTCTATTACCACACTTCGGACCGAACGAATCAGCATAGCGAATCAACAATTACCGCCACGCTTGAAGCATCTTTTGATATATATGTCGGCAGTTTTAGTAGCTGCCTTCATAATAAATGCTGGGATGGATCCATGGATACATTGCTTCATGGTTGGATCCATAACTGCGTGTGTTCACTTGTTATATATCGTTATAGCTGACTTGAATACTCCTTTCACGGGTTTATGGACAATCAGCGTGAAACCCCTGATCGAGTTATATTTAAGTTTTAATGACGATGAGAATGTAGTTAAACCCGTTGTAAACGAGTTAAGCAAACTAAAGCGAGCGAGCATTTAACTGGTTTATGACTGGCACTGCTAAAAAAATTTTATGCCTGACAATGTTAGCGCTGAAATGCTAACAAGTGACTAGTCCAGTGGAGTTTTTGAAGCCGTCTTTAATTATCCTTTATGCGTTGCCAGTCTTTCTTTTGCTGATGTCTGTGGAGTTTTTGTATGGTATTCTTAGTAAGCATAATACCTATCGTTTTAATGATACATTTTGTAGTCTCACTCTCGGAGTGTTGAGTAGAATTCCTCCAGCTTTGCATCTAGGTATCAGTGGTCTCGTATATGAGCTCGCTGTTAATCTTCTTAATATCAAATTATTAGCTTCTCAAAATTGGTTAACGTGGGTCATCGCATTTGTTTTGTATGACTTTCTTTATTACTGGAAGCATCGGCTCTCACATGAACGATCGATATTCTGGGCCAGCCATGTGGTTCACCATCAAAGTGAGGACTTCAATTTGGGGACTGCACTTAGGCAGACTAGTAGTGGATTTTTGTTGACTTGGATTTTTTTTATCCCCATGTTTGTTTTAGGTATACCTGTTGAGGTATTCATATCAGTTGCAGCGGTGAATCTTATTTACCAATTTTGGGTGCATACAGAACATATAGGTTCTCTTGGTGGACTCGATAGGCTGCTAGTTACTCCATCTAACCATCGCGTGCATCACGCGAGAAATACTAGTTATATAGATGCTAATTATGGTGGTGTTTTAATCATCTGGGATCGGGTTTTTGGCACCTTTCGACCTGAAAAGGATTCTATTCCACCGATATATGGGACTTCAAAGCCCCTACAAAGTTGGAATCCAATCTGGGCAAATATAGAGATTTATTTCCAGCTGATGAGAGACTTTTGGGTGACCAAGCTTTGGAAAGATAAGGCACGGGTATTATTTTCCCGAACTGGGTGGCGTCCAGCGGATGTTAGAACGCGGTTTCCGAATTTGCATCATGAAGATGGTGATGACCATAAATATGTTGGTAATTCAACTCTCGCGACTATGATATTTATTGTTGTACAGTTCGTCTGTTGGTTAGTGTTAGCAGCATTTCTAATGGGCGATTTTGAGGAATTGTATTTAAATCATCATTTACTTGCGCTTTCAATAGTGTGTTCAGTAGGTATAACTGCATGGCATCTTGATGGAAGAGCATTATCGTGGATATTTGAAGGTGCTAGGTCTCTTTTTATGATTCTTTTGATCTTTCTGGTTGGTTTTTGGGATTTAGGAGAACAACTCGTGCAGGTTTTGGCAATCCAAGCCGTATTTAATCTTGTCTTTTTGAGTATCCTAGGGATTCGTCCACTAATATCGCTTTTTCGTAGGTGGACAAGCAAAGTAGTTTTTTAATCATTCACACAAACTATAGTTTTGGAGAGTTCCCCGGGTGTTTCCTTGACGAGCCTTGGCAATAAAAACCCTGGTAAAACTGCTTGCATCTCAGAGTAAACCGCTTTTATACGCGCTTCATCAACATGGAAATGAGCCGCACCTTCGACTGGATCTAGTAAGTGGAGATAGTAGGGGGTTACTTCACAGTTGTAAAGATGTTCGCTGAGCGCTATTAAGACATCACTACAATCGTTAACATTTTTTAGCAATACCGATTGATTGAGTAAGCGAATGCCAATTTTGCGCAATCGGCATAATGATTCTTCTACGGCACTATCGATCTCATTAGGATGATTAATGTGCAGAACCATGATTGGTTTTAGACGAGTGCTTTGCATCCAAAGCAAGAGGTCGTCATCAATTCGAGACGGAATGACAACGGGCAGCCGAGTGTGAATCCTCAGCCGTTTAATATGTGGGATCTCAGCGATTTTTTTAGTAAGCCATGATAGTAAACTGTCCTTTGCTGCCAATGGATCTCCGCCGCTAAAAATAACTTCATTAATTTCTGGTCGATTAGTTACATATTCAAGCGCTGAAAACCACTTTTCTCGATCTTGGTGTTGCTGACTATACGGAAAATGTCTGCGGAAACAATATCTACAGTTTACAGCGCAAAATGAACTTACGATTAACAGCACCCGATTTCGATATTTATGAATGACACAAGATTTTGGGTTTTGGTTAAGCTCGTTTAGAGGATCTTGTGAATAATCTTCGTATTTTTTCAGTTCCTCCTTAACTGGCAAGATCTGGAGTAGGAGGGGATCTTTTGGGTCACCATGTCGGATACGTTTTATGTATGATAAAGGCACTCTAACCTGGAATTTTAACGCGGCTTTTTGTCCTTTGCTAAGTAATTTAGGACTTAAACTGAGTCGCGTAACTAACTCCTGCACGCTCGTGACCGAATCAATAAGTTCCGTTTGCCACCGATTTTTAATTTGTATAACTTCGGTTTGTAAGTGCATTTGTTAGTGCCCTTATATAGAAAAAATAGTATAAATCATTTTGCCTAGAGGGTTTGATTGGATGCCAAAAAAAAGTAAGAGTAATGACGAGGCGTTTATGGACGTTGCGCTAAAGAACGCCAAACTTGCTATGGATGCTGGGGAGGTTCCAATAGGCGCGATCCTAGTGAGAGATGGGAAAATTATTGCACAAGGCCATAATCAACCGATTCTGAGTTGTGATCCCACAGCCCATGCAGAAATTGTTGTCTTGAGAAAAGCAGCAATTTCAGAGGGGAATTATCGTCTTATTGACTGTCAGCTCTTTGTGACCATTGAACCATGTATTATGTGTGTCGGCGCCATGTTACATGCCCGTGTAAGCCGTATTATCTTTGGAGCCCGAGAACCAAGATTTGGGGCTCTCACTAGTCATATTCAGATTCTTGATAATGTTAGATTCAACCACGAAATTGAGTGGCACGGTGGAGTGCTTGCTGAGCAAAGTAGTCTGTTGATGCGCAATTTTTTTCAATTAAAACGTGGGAAAAAATAAATTATCCCAATTGCGGGATCGCTCAGTTTAAACAAGCCAGTTAATTCATTTGTTATCACGTAATTTTCAAACAACGTTTTGTAGAGGGCTCTTTTTCATCATGAATCAACGAGCATAACCGAAGATAAGTTAAATAGTACTGAATATTATCCACGTACTTTACAGCAATCTTACCATTTGTGTATGCGGCGCCACTGACGTTGGGATTGCTTTTTTTGTCAAGGTGCAGTAGCTGAGATTTCACATCGACTCATAGGTCAGGATCGCTATTTGCGGTCTGAGCTGATGCTCTGGCATCCTCGATGTTTCGCAGACCAAAATTGTGTGCAGCGAGTGCGAGCCAAACACGGTCACTGTGATCAAGTCGATCCTGTATTTTCATTTCAACCGCTGTATCTTGTGTCAACATCATCAATCCTCTCACGCCAGTCGGTGAGGTGGCCTTAGCACCCCAATGAGATTCTTGATAGGCAATTGCCGCTAAAAGTTCCCATTCAAAATTTCATTGATTGACGATTTGTTTAAATACATGACTATATTTAGGAAGTTGTCGATCTACCATCTTTTCTGGTAGTTTAGAGTCAGAGGTTGAGAATTGGTCTGGATGAATAAACATTTTTTGTTTAATTTCGTCAATTTTTTTTAGCTGTAAAATCGTTATTAAAAAGATCAGCGATCGATAGTAAGCTTTTGTCTCCATTTTTAAGGAATCCCCATGATAGAGGCTTTTTTTCTGATATTTCGATTCCTAAAGCAACCTCATGAAAAATATGTCTGTTGATGTTAAAGCTGAGCGAATCAGTAATAGAGAAATCATTATCATTTGAATGCACCACTCTTATAATGTCGACGTTTGAGAGTGATGGATTATTTATCAGAATTAATTCTGGATTATCTTGCTGAGTATCTTTTATTTGGGCAACAAAAAAAGAAGGTTGATTTGTGAGTACCATAGTCCCTTGAAGATCGATAATCGTGTCGGGCTTTGGTTTTTCTCGTCGATAAATCAGCTGCTCGGATACATAATGGTAGGGCATGGAGAAATCGAGCAAATGCTGAGATAGCATAGTTTGAGTTAAATTGGCTGCAATGAGATTTCCCTCGCCGGCATTTAGCGCTAATTTGAGTTCTTCAAAATTGTTTTTAGTCTTTACTTCAAGCTCGACTCCTAAATTTCTTGCAAAGTCATTTGCAATTAAGAACTCGAATCCATTGCAAACTCCAGATTTTTTGAAAAAGGTAGTCGCACTCTCGGTGGTTAAAATTGTCAATACGCCGCGTTTAAGGACTCGTTGCAGATCATTTGTATGATTACTTCTATTGATGGCTGCTACAAAAGCAATCATCATTGCTACTGAAATGACATAACTAACGCGCCGATATGCGCTCGGGGACTTGATTAGCTGTAGATCAGTAAGATTCAATGTTGAATCCGATGAGCACAAGTAATCTTGAGTATCAATTTGTAATTTGGTGATGGTTAATAGCAAAATGAAACTGCGTTAAACTAGATTGTGGTATAAACTCACGTTTTGTAGGTTTGTTGTGTTTGGACTTTCAGTGAATGATCATTTTTGACGGTGGCCCCTGTTTTTCAGACTTTAGAAAGCACAAGTTGTTACTGAAATTGCAGGCCGCTCAGTCTAGTGTTCTCTCTTTAAAAGCAAATTATAAATATTTTGTTGATACCGATTCTCTGCTCTCGGAGAGACAGACTACTGTGCTTCAATCGTTGTTGAATTGCCGATACCACTCCCCTGCAACTGATTTTTCGACGCAACTTTTTTTGGTCGTCCCACGTCTTGGAACTATATCGGCTTGGTCTAGTAAAGCGACTGACATAGCAAGAAACTGTGGTTTAGATTGTGTCCTCCGAGTTGAGCGTGGAATTGCTTTTTCTATCGCAACCTCCATAACACTCGATCGGTCCGAAGAAGTAACGCTTGCTGAATTATTATATGACAGGATGATTGAAACTATTTTTTTTAACATCAGCGAATCTAGTAAGATATTTATGCGCGAAGATCCTGTTCCTGTTAAAGCCATAGATATATTAGATGGTGGTTTTGAAATGTTTAGACAGGTTAATTTAAATTTGGGACTGGCATTGAGTGACTCTGAAATGGATTTCCTTCGCCACGAGTTTTCTAAATTGCGTAGAAATCCGACCGATGTTGAGTTGATGATGTTCGCTCAAGCGAATTCAGAACATTGCCGACATAAAATCTTTAATTCTCGATGGATTATTGATGGAACTATGCAGGAAAAGACGCTCTTTGAAATGATCCGTAACACTCATCATAAAAATAGTATGGGTATTTTATCAGCCTATTCTGATAATGCAGCTGTGGTTCAAGGATCCTTTGGAGGACGTTTTTTCCCAGATCCAAGAACGCGGGAGTACGCATATTCGCCTGAGGACATACATTTTTTGATGAAGGTGGAGACGCATAATCATCCAACTGCAATATTTCCTTATGCTGGTGCTGGGACTGGTGCTGGCGGTGAAATACGTGATGAGGGTGCTGTGGGGCAAGGATCAAAACCTAAGGCTGGCATCACCGGATTCAGTGTGTCTAATTTGAACATTCCAAGTTATATACAACCGTGGGAACTGGATTACGGAAGGCCAGGCCGGATTGCGTCCGCTCTTGAAATCATGCTAGAGGGACCTATCGGTGCGGCAGCATTTAATAACGAATTCGGCCGACCTAATATCAATGGTTACTTCCGGTGCTTTGAGTTAGAAATAAATGGACAATGTTACGGATACCACAAGCCGATAATGATATCGGGAGGATATGGCAATATACGGCCGCAGCATGTGCTCAAAAAACCCTTTCAATCGGGTGCAAAATTAGTTGTTTTAGGAGGTCCAGCGATGCTGATTGGACTTGGGGGAGGCGCAGCATCCTCGGTGACTACTGGCGAGAGCTCAGCAGAATTAGATTTTGGTTCTGTGCAAAGACAAAACCCAGAAATGGAGCGGAGGTGTCAAGAAGTTATAGATCACTGCTGGCAATTAGGGGATAAAAATCCAATTGCGTTTATTCACGATGTAGGTGCAGGTGGTTTATCAAATGCGTTTCCAGAGTTGATTAAAGATGGAGGAGTTGGGGGGCATTTCAAACTGCGTCGTATCCCAAATGCTGAACCGCAGATGTCTCCTCTCGAGATTTGGTGCAATGAGGCTCAAGAGCGATATGTTTTGGCAATAAAATCTGATTATATCGATGTTTTTGCTAACAGTTGCATTAAAGAGAGGTGCCCTTTTGCAATTGTAGGAGAAGCAATCGAAGAGAAAAAGGTGGTAGTCGAGGACGAGTATTTTAAAAATACACCGATAGATCTACCGTTGGCTTTAATATTTCCACTATCAGATCTTGCACCTAGAACCGCAATCGGCGCAGATATATCATTTTTTCCTCTCTCAACAAAAAATATGAACCTTAATCGGATCATCGACTTGGTAATAAGGCATCCGACTGTAGCTAGCAAAAATTTCTTAATTACTATCGGAGATCGCTCAGTGGGCGGCATGGTAACGAGGGATCAGATGGTTGGTCCGTGGCAAGTGCCCGTTGCTGATTGCGCAGCAACTACACTAAGTTTCGATAGCTATAGGGGTGAGGCCGTTGCGATGGGGGAGCGTTCTCCATTGGCAGTGGTTAATGCACCGGCATCTGGTCGTATGGCTATAGGTGAGGCGATCACAAACATTGCTGCGTCTTCGATTGCCTCGTTGTCTGATGTGAGATTATCTGCTAACTGGATGTGCGCTTCGGGGTGCTCTATTGAAGAGGAGAAACTTTTTCGAACTGTAGAGGCGGTGGGTATGGAGCTATGTCCGGCTTTAGGAATTAGTGTTCCGGTTGGAAAAGACTCAATGTCTATGCAGACAAATTGGGATGATGATGATGAGCGTAAATCAGTTGTATCACCAATCTCTCTCATTGTAAGTGCATTTGCCCCGGTTGTTGATGTTAGAAAAATTTTAACACCTCAGTTGAGGACGGATTGCGGAGACACCCGTTTAATTTTACTTGATTTGGGAACAGGCTTGAATCGGCTGGGGGGGTCGATATTAGCTCAAGTGAACGGTCAAATTGGCGATAGAGTTCCTGACTTGGATGACCCGGATGTTATTATAAATTTTTTTGATATTTTGCAGATGCTCAACAAAGAGGGTGAATTACTTGCTTATCATGATCGTTCGGATGGTGGTCTTATAGTTACTCTCCTTGAGATGTCGTTTGCCGGTCGCGTTGGAATTGACATTAACATCGAAACTGATTGTGAGAAGGATAGTTATATATCTGGATTGTTCAGTGAAGAATTAGGTGCAGTGATTCAGGTAAAGGCTTGTAGTGCCGCAGGAATTATCGAGCGCTGTAAAGCTTTAAATATATGTTGTCACGAGATTGGGGGGCTAAACAGTCGGCAAATTATTCGAGTTAGTTGTTCAGGAGTTGAATTGTTTTGTAAGCCGAGAGCAGATTTACATAGGGCTTGGAGCGAACTTTCATATCAAATGTCCATGCTACGTGATAACAGTGATTGTGCACAAAGTGAATTTGATCGGCTCACCTCAGAAGACGCTGGGCTTTCGGTGAAATTAAATTTTCAAGTCGAAATTCCAGTATTCATCGGCTCTGCTCGTCCCAGAATAGCAGTTTTGCGTGAGCAAGGAGTCAATGGACAATTAGAAATGGCAGCAGCATTTGATAGAGCGAAATTCGCTTCCGTCGACGTCCACATGAGCGAATTATTGAGTGGTGAAGTTCAGTTATCTAATTTTGTCGGTCTTGTTGCGTGTGGAGGTTTTTCATATGGAGATGTGCTAGGTGCTGGTCAGGGGTGGGCAAAAACTATTCTTTTCAACTCTAATTTGAGAGATGAGTTTAGTAGTTTTTTTCATCGATCAGAAACATTTTCGCTGGGTGTGTGTAATGGGTGTCAAATGCTTTCTCATCTTCGGGAACTAATACCTGGCTCAGAGCCTTGGCCCTTTTTTGAAAGAAATTTGTCAGAGCAGTTCGAAGCACGTTTTTCTCTTGTTAGAATAGAAAAAAGTCCGTCCATTTTGTTAAAAAATATGACTGATTCACATATACCTATTGTTGTTTCCCACGGAGAGGGAAGGGTTAAATTTGATAATGATGATATGCGTATTGATCTTGAAACTTCTAATATGGTCTCTATGCGTTTTTTGGATAATGATTTGGCTAAGGCCAGTTCTTATCCTGCAAATCCAAACGGATCATTGGATGGTATCACGGGTATCTGCAGTAGAGATGGGCGAGTTACTTTGATGATGCCTCATCCGGAACGTGTATTTAGAACAGTGTTGAACTCTTGGCATCCCAAGGATTGGGGAGAAGATGCTCCTTGGATGCAGTTATTTTATAATGCTCGTCGATTTGTTGAATAGCATCATTTCTGGGAGAAATAGAGTTGGGCAAATTGGAAGATGAAGCGGAGCTGGTCAAGAAAGCAATCAAAGTGGGATCACATTATGCCAGTAAACGGGGATATGGGTGTCCGGAAAAGCAAGACAGTGCCAAATTAAAAGTTGAGTTTATATACCGGGTACTCGTTGAGGACAAAGTTATACAACCGCTGGCAAAGGATAAGATTTCTGATCCAAGTATGCGCCGCAAGCTGGCGCTTTGGATTTCAAAACATCTCGGTAAAAGATCAACCTGAATGAATCTCAAACTATTGATCAGTTTTAAAAACTTTAATAATTTTATATTCATGGTATAGTTTTGCAAGAGTTGACTAGACAGTCGCTGCGAGTTTCTTTATTTCGATCGAAAGTGTATTTGAAATTTCGTAGAGGAAAGTCCGGGCTCCATAGGGTAGAGTGCCAGGTAACGCCTGGGGGGCGCGAGTCCACGGAAAGTGCCGCAGAGAGAAGACCGCCAATGATCTAGTTCCGATCAGGTAAGGGTGAAAGGGTGCGGTAAGAGCGCACCGCGCTGTTGGTAACAACAGTGGCAGGGTAAACCCCACTCGGAGCAAGACCAAATAGGTCTCCTTTGACGTTGCCCGCGTTGGAGACGGGTAGGTCGCTAGAGGTATGCGGTGACGTTTGCCCCAGATGAATGACTGTCCACGACAGAACCCGGCTTATCGGTTGACTCTTTTTTTGCTTTGTTTTCTATTTTTGACTGCAGCCCATAAAACTATAAATCACATTAAGTAATTATTGCATCATTATGTTTTAGATTATAAAAAATTTAAAACATTTTGTGAAGCACTCGATTTTTTAATCAAAGGGTTTGAACTGTCTGATTTTTAAGTATTTTTCTTTATTTCTTTACTTGACTTTGAAACTTACTATGCCTAATCTGCATGAATGGTAAAAAGTGGCAAATTGTGGGTTTTTATGTGATAAGTATGGGATAAAGGGGGGTAATGTGTTTAGGGGAAGTGATCCCATTAACATGGATTCAAAAGGGCGGATGGCCTTTCCGACCCGTTACAGGGCTATGCTTGATAATTTGTGTCGGGGAGAACTGGTCGTGACTATTGACATGAAATCGACGTGTTTAACATTATCCCCACTTCCTGAATGGCGTAAATTTGAAGAAAAAGTTGCTAAATTACCTGCTTTAGATGAATTAGGTGAATTGCTAAGTCGTTTTGTTGTTGGTCAGGCAAAGGATTTACAGATTGATGGAAGTGGTCGAGTACTCATTCCAACAGAGTTGCGTGAATATGCACAACTTTCTAAAAAGCTGGTGCTCGTAGGACGCACACAGCGACTGGAATTATGGTCAGAAGATAATTGGAATGCTGAGAGAGAGAAATCTCAAGCTGGTTATCGTGCAATTCTTAATGAGCGAGAGGGCATGTCTGATGCCTTGAAAAATTTGTCTTGGTGAATTGGTAGCTGTATATGATTGAACATAATCCCGTACTTTTAAAAGAATCCGTCGATGCTTTACTAATAGATTCTGATGGGTTTTATGTTGACGGAACTTTTGGTCGAGGCGGACATTCTTCAGCGATATTGAATAGACTATCCAAGGAGGGCTCTTTGGTAGCTCTTGATAAGGATTTCGAAGCTGTATCTCTTGGTAGAGTTCAATTCCGACGAGAATTGAGGATAACTTTGATACATGCATCTTTTGGAAGGCTCTCTGCGGCACTTGAAAAGCTAGGTTCGAGGACGGCTTCTGGAATTTTACTTGACCTCGGTTTGTCTTCCCCCCAGCTTGAAACTCCCAGCCGAGGTTTCAGCTTCATGCGTGATGGTCCTTTGGATATGCGATTAGACCAGACGAATGGTGAGTCTGCTAAAGATTGGCTTAATAATGCTTCTGAAAATGATATTACAAGTGTTTTGAGCCAATTTGGAGAAGAGCGTTTTGCAAAACGAATCGCAAAAGCAATTGTTTGTGGGCGCGCATGTTCACCAATTGAGGGTACGTTGCGATTAGCGAAAATTGTTTCTGATGCTCATCCGGCATGGACGAGGGGTCAACATCCTGCAACGAAGACATTTCAGGCTATTCGAATATTTATTAACAAGGAGCTTGATGAACTCGATGTATTTTTGAGGGGAGTTATTGACTTATTAAAAATTGGAGGCCGATTAGTCATTATTAGTTTTCACTCCTTGGAGGATCGTCGTGTGAAGAGATTTATTCGCGATCAGCAGCGTGGTTTAACCACTCCAAAATATCTTCCAATTAAGGATGTCGACAAAAAAGTTCGATTAGTTGGAATTGGGTCTGTGGTCAAGCCAACAAGGGAGGAGATTGCATATAACTCGCGCGCCCGCAGCGCCGTAATGAGGGTGGCAGAGAGGGTGGCATGAATATGGTTGAATATAAGATTCCGGTTCGCCTGAGTGTAATGGGGCTAGTATTCCTTTGGTTGTTGGTAATCTTCTCTGCTACCTCAGTTGCGTATGTTGAGCATTTGTGCCGTCACTACTACGAGAAAATATCAAAATCAGAGAGAACTAGTAATAGGCTTCAGGCAGATTATGGTCGTCTTATTTTAGAGTTGAGCACTTGGGGATCGCTACCACGCGTTGAGACTATTGCGATTAATGAATTGAACATGAGGACTCCGATGGGCGATGAAATTATTATAGTTGATCCGATGTCTTTTAGGGACTTAAGTAGTGAGTAAAACGGATCATCTGAAGTCAGATGTAAATTGGCGTTTTTTCTCGCTTGTATTAATTGTATTAGCGTTACCAGTTATTCTTCTGATTAAAATAGCGTCATTACAGGGAAGCGATTTCTTGCGTACTCAAGGCGATTCCCGAGCTCTACGATCCCAAATAATACCTGCGTACAGAGGAATTATATCAGACAGGAATGGTGTTCCTCTTGCTGTGAGCACTCCTGTGTCAACTTTGACAGCTAACCCACAGCTATTGCTTTCAGCTAATGCCAACCAGTTATTGCTTCTGGCAAAGGCACTGGGACAATCGCCAAAACTTCTAAAACAAAAGCTGAACGCATATCGGAAAAAATCATTTATGTATTTGTCTCGTCAATTACCGGTTGAGGAAGCAGATATCGTGCTGGGCTTGAAGATACCAGGAGTCAATGCAGCACAAGAGTATAAGCGTTTTTATCCTGCAGGAGAGGTTGCAGCTCAATTAGTTGGTATTACGAGTAAAGAGCAGGATAGGGGGCAAGAGGGTGTTGAATTAGCTTATAACGCGTGGTTGAGTGGTGAATCAGGATTACGGAGAATCCTTCAGGATAAATCGGGACATGTTATCGAAGAACTCGGGATAGACAGGGATGCCAGACGCGGCAAATCTCTCAGTTTGAGCATTGACCTTCGAATTCAATACGCGGCGTATCGAGCGCTTAAAAGTGCGGTTCATGAGCATGATGCACAGGCAGGATCTATAGTGGTGCTTGATGTGAAGTCTGGAGAAGTTTTGGCAATGGTGAATCAACCATCTTTTAACCCCAACGACCGCTCTACTGTATCTCCAAATGCCCTGCGTAACCGAGCAATGCTAGATTTGATTGAACCGGGATCCACAGTAAAACCATTTACTATTTTGACGGCATTACAGTCTGGAATTTTCAGTAAAGAATCAAGTATTGACACGAGTCCAGGCTATATAAAGATCGATTACAAGACGTTTACAGATGTTAACGACTATGGTGTGCTCAATTTTACGGAGATATTATCCAAATCGAGTCAAGTGGGAACGATTAAGGTTGCCCTAAAGTTGGATCCAAGCTTTACCAGAGGCGTTTTTGAAAAGGTGGGTCTTGGTCAAAGTACAGGTAGTGGTTTTCCTGCTGAGGCAGTAGGAAGGTTACCCACATTCCATATTTGGGACCCAATTTCTCAAGCCACTTTTGCTTTCGGGTATGGATTTAGTGTTACTTCACTCCAGCTTGCACGAGCATACTCGGTGCTAGCCAATGATGGAATGCGCCGCGAGATTTCATTGATTGCTAATGATCCTCCCTCAGAAGCAGAAAAATTATTTGATCCAGACGATGTTCGAGCAGTTCGGGATATGCTCGAATATGTCGTAGGGCGTGAGGGAACTGGGCAAAAGGCTTCTATCTCGGGGTATTCGGTCGCAGGTAAGACTGGCACTTTGCATAAGACGAGTGAGAGTGGCGGATACGCTAGTAATCGTTACACGGCGACATTTGCTGGGATGGCACCGGTTGAGAACCCCAGGATAGTAACTGTGGTCGTTATTGATGAACCAAGTCGTGGAGAATATTTCGGTGGGCAGGTGGCCGCACCTGTCTTTGCAGAGGTCACAGGTAATGCGTTGCGATTGATGCGGGTAACGCCTGACTCGGTTTCGTCAAAGCCGATATCGTCTGGTACCAAAATCAAACATTTCTCGGTAGGTGAGTCGTGACAAAGCCATGCAGTTCAAAAGGACGGACACTTGGTGAACTTTTCGGTAATGAAAAGCCTAAATCACCATATGAGAAATTGTTTGTTTCGGGATTGCGTCAAGACAGTCGTTTGGTAAAGCAAGGAGACCTATTTTTCGCGCTCTCTGGCAAAAAAACAAATGGAATACTCCATGTTGATGAAGCGCTCAGGAATGGAGCGATTGCTATTGTTGTTGATCGGGCATGGAGGGGTGATACGTCTCATTTTCCGATACCTGTAATACGTATTTCCGATTTAGAGAGTAAAGTTTCTCGCTTTGCTTCACGATTTTATGGGAATCCATCAGACAAAGTTCATACAATTGCTGTTACAGGCACCAATGGAAAGACTTCATGTTGCTGGTTGCTTTCTGACCTTTTGACGCGCCTCGGAGAAAAATCTGCGTACCTAGGAACCTTGGGGTACGGAGTAGGGGTCTCAAAGGACCACGGAATTTCAGCAAGCGAGTTAATCAAAACCTCGTTGACTACCCCAGATGCCATAACCATTCAGACTATTTTGAATAGCCTATCGTATTCCGGTGTTTCGACAGTCGCACTTGAGGCCTCTTCTCATGCTTTGGCTCAAAGAAGAATAGATGCTGTTTCTGTGGACACTGCTATTTTTACCAATTTAAGTCGCGATCACCTTGATTACCATGGCGATATGGATAGTTACGGTGCTTCAAAGACACTGTTGTTTCAGAAAACTGAGCTGCAAACTGTCATAATTAACGCCGACGATGACTTCGCTAAAGTGTTGGACTCCAAAGTAGCATCAGATAAAAAAATTTACAGGTACAGTTTAGATAATAGTAAAGCCGATATTTTTTGCACTTCTATTAGCCTAGATCGACTTGGAGTGACTGCTAACGTTGTAACTCCCTGGGGTCAGGGAACTCTTAAATCCTCGTTAGTGGGTCAGTTCAATCTATCTAACTTATTAGCTGTAGTGGCTGCAGCTGCTAAAAGATTTCCGCTTTCTGATGTCTTAAGGGTCATCCCACTGATTAAAGCTCCCTCTGGTCGTATGGAGATAATCAATATGGAATCAGTCCCCGGTGTGGTAGTCGATTACGCGCATACCCCAGATGCTTTAGAAAAAGTGCTAATAACTTTAAGAGCTCATAGTATCGGAAAACTCTGGGTGGTTTTTGGTTGTGGCGGAGAGCGCGACATAGGCAAGCGCTCTAAAATGGGAGCTATAGCAGAGCGATATACGGATCAAGTGGTTCTGACAAGTGATAACCCTCGCGGCGAGCCAGAAGATCAAATAATAGCGCAGATTAAACGTGGAATGCTCGGGAAAGCCACAATTAAGACCGACCGCCGTGATGCGATTCGGCACGCTATATTTTCTGCAGCATCGGATGATTTAGTTGTTATAGCGGGTA
>MDTC01048323.1_pt1 | contig 22648 bp, 20 predicted proteins | sample 811181 | NCBI WGS metagenome assembly MDTC01 (sample SAMN05326644, study PRJNA326480) | marine metagenome | isolation source: seawater | place: Pacific Ocean: North | collected 2011 | reverse complement strand
TGTGGAGGAGCTGCGCACGGCGTGCAAGCTCACGAGCCCCGACGACCGCCTGCTCTGCCAGCGGGTGTTCCGGGTGGACGCCGCGATCGACGACGGCCAGTGCACCGCCGCCAGGGTGCAGGCGCGGCCCATCCTCGCTCTGCCCGAGGGGGAGAACCCGCTGCACGACAAGATGCGCGACTACACCCTCGCCCGCCTGCAGCCCTGCGAGGCCGTGGGCGACAGCGCGGCGGCGGGGGCGAACGCGGGCGGCGAGCAGACGGAGTGACCGAGGTATTCCGGGCGTTCGAAGCCGCCCTCCTCGAGATCGCCGAGCTCATCGAGGAGGGCCGGGTAGACGAGGCCGGGCCGGTCTACGACACCGCCGTGCGCGCACTTCCCGGCGGTCGCCTCCCCGAACAGCTCGAGGCCCTGCGCCGGGCGGTGACCGACCTGATGGCCGCGGCCGAGCTGCGCCGGGACCTCGACCCCAGCTGGCGTGCCCTGGCCTCCGCCCTGCAGGACGACCCCGCTCCGCTCCGCGAGCACCTGGCGTCGCTGGACGCGGCCGGTCAGCTCCCCACCGTGCTCGGAGAGCTGCGGTCCGCCGCCCCGGACGCCTGGCCCTGGATCGCACCGCACATCCCCGTCGGCTGGCAGCCCCCCCACCGCGAGCTGTCCCCGGCCGCACGGTGGTGGGTCGTCGGGGGCCTGCTGGTCGCCGTGTTCGCGTTCCTGACCCTGGGCGCCTGGCTCGCCCCGCGTGGAGAGCGCCTCCCAAGCGGGTTCTCACCCGAAGGGGTGGCGCTGCAGGTGGCCTGCGACGCACCCGTCACCGACGCCGATCGCTTCGCGTGTGCACAGTCCCGCCGGCTGGCGACCGCGCTGGAGGACGACGACTGCGAGCAGGCCGTGCGCATCGCCGAGACGCTCGACGGCACGGAGGGTGAGACCGCCGACACCGTGCGGTCCTGGGCGCAGCGCGCGCTCGTCGACCGGGGGTGCGCGGACGACACGGACTGAGCCCCAGCGGGTGGGTCAGTCGGGCTCGTCGATGGGGTCGCGCTCGGCGATGACCTCGACCACCTCGGACGCCTCGCCGGTGGAGGTCACGACCCCGACGGTCAGGGTCAGCGCCTCGCCCGCCAGCAGGTCCGGGGGGCGAGCTTCGGGGTCGATGGGCGTGACGTCGACGAAGCCGAACAGGTCGTCGCGGACACCGGTGCAGCCGTCGTGCTCGGACAGGGTCAGCTGGTAGTGGTTGTCGACCACCCGGGCGTCCAGGGCGTCCACGGTGACGTCGAGCTCGATGAGGGGGTCGGGGTCGACGACGCGCACGCCGAAGAGCACGTGCCAGCCGCCCTGGGGACCGTGCACGAGGGTCATCGCCTGGCCCTCGACCAGGTCCAGCGCGACGTCCTCGCCGTGGGTGAGGGTGACTGCCGGCGCGAGCCCGCCGCAGGGGGGTGGGGGCTCGGGCGTGCACGCGACCAGCGCGAGTGCCGGCAGCCAGCGGATCATCGCCGCCTGCGCAGGGCGACGCCCAGGGTGGTCAGCAGCCCCAGCGCGGACAGGCCCAGCCACCATGGGGCGGCCGAGGCCTGGTCGGTGCCGTCGTCCTCGGCCTGATCAGCGCAGGTGGTGTACCCGCCCTCCTCGATCCAGCCCTCCTCGCAGACCGGGAAGTACTGCTCGAGCCCGTCGGTGCGCACGATGTAGCGCAGCTGGGACTGGGCGAAGGTCCCCGTGTTGTAGAGCACGAGGTCCTGGGTCGCGGCCTCCGGCGTGTAGCGCATCCACAGGCGGGTGAACTGAGCGTCCTCGCCCGCGCCCTCGAAGCCCAGCTGGCCGAGCACGTCGTTGCCCAGGGGCCCGCCGGGAGGACAGGGATCGCACTTCGCCGGCCCCCAGGTGTAGGTCATCATCCAGGCCGCGCCGTCGTGCGCCTCGACCGCCTGGTCCATCTTGCCGTCCATGTACGCGTCGAGGCTGCCCTGGGCCTCCTCGTCGAACAGGCAGTCGTTGTCGAAGGTCTCCGCACTCCAGGTCACCTCGTCGTAGTTGGCGATGCCGACCGGCCCGCTGCTGGAGTCGGTGACCGCGTAGACCACGAGGTCCTGCTCTCCGGGGGAGTTGACCGTGCCCAGGCGGATCGGCAGGGAGAACGCCTCGGATTCGTAGGCGATCTGCAGCGGCGACAGGTACGGCCGACCCTCGAAGCCGTCGGTCGTCGGCACGTCCTCGAGGCGCACCTTGGCGGCCAGGAACTTGCTGCCGCCCTCGATGTACTCGCCCAGCAGGGTCTCGGCCTCTTCGGTGACGCCGTAGCCCTCCTGGGTGAGCCAGGTCAGCAGGTCCCCGCTGTCCTCGCTCGACAGGATGACGATGTCGTACTCGCCGGCCGCGAACTCGGCCTCGACCGTGACATCGAGCACCTCCGTCGCCCCCTGGTCGGCCGACAAGGGAGCCGTGAACGACTGCTCGGTGCAGCCGAAGCCACACCCTCGGCCACCCCCACCGTACGCCTGGCCGTCCCAGTAGAAGTCCGAGCAGGCGTACTCGACGAGCCGCGGTCCGGAGTACTCGGCGAGGGTGTCCATCAGCGCCGGCTCGAGCACCGTGACGTCCTCCTCCGACAGCACCTCGGGCACCGGGATGACGACGGCGAAGTCCTTCACCGAGCCCTCGACGTCGTTTGCGAGCGTCAGCACCGTGCGGTCGCCCTGGCGCACCAGCACCACCTTGCTGGCCCCGCTGGTCAGCTCCGCGCCGGCCTCGCCGACGTAGGTACCGCAGAAGGCCTGGGCCGCGCCGGGGAGGACCAGGGCCAGGAGCAACGGGGCGGTTCGGGCAAGGGACATGGGACCTCCGGGTTCGACGGACCTACGTCCTCGCGGCCGGGTGAGTGACAGCAGGACCGCCAGTCTTCAGTCGATCTGCCGCCGCCGACGCAGCGCGACCCCGAGGCCGGTCAGCAGGCCGAGCCCCGCAAAGCCCAGCCACCACGGACCGCCGAGGCTGGCCTGGCCGGTGTCCTCGTCGAGCTGATCGGAGCAGCTCTCGTAGTCCTCCGGGTCGGCCCAGCCCTCCTCACACACCGGGAAGTACTGCTCCAAACCCTCGGATCGCACGATGTAGCGCAGCTGTTCCTGGCTACCGCCGCCCACCGCATACAGCACGAGATCCTGGGTCGCCGCCTCGGCCGAGTAGCGCATCCACAGGCGGGTGAAGTGCGCGTTCGAAACCCCCTTCTCGAAGCCGAGCTCCGCGACCGTCTCGTCGTCGAGGGAGCCGCCCGGAGGGCAGGGATCGCACCAGGACGGGCTCCAGGTGTAGGTCATCGTCCAGGCGGCGCCGTCATTCGCGGCGATCGCGGCGTCCATCTTGCCGTCGATGTACTCGGTCAGGCTGCCCTGGGTCTCCTCGTCGAAGAGGCACTCGTTGTCGAAGGTCGCTGCCGAGAGGCTGAACTCGTCGTAGTTCGCGATGCCGACCGAGCCCTGGTCCGCCGTCGTGATCGCGTAGACGACGAGGTCCTGCTCGCCGGGGGAGTTGACCGTGCCCAGACGGATCGGCAGGGAGAACGCCTCGGACGCGTAGGCGATCTGCAGGGGCGACAGGTAGGGCCGCCCCTCGAAGCCGCCCGAGGTGGGCACGTCGTCCAGGCGCACCTTGGCGGCCATGAACTTGCTGCCGCCCTCGATGTACTCGCCCAGCAGCTCGCGGGCCTCGGCGGTGACGCCGTAGCCCTCCTGGTTGAGCCAGGTCAGCAGGTCCTCGCTGTCCTCGCTGGAGAGGATGACGATGTCGTACTCGCCCGCGGCAAACTCGGCCTCGACCGTGACGTCGAGGGCCTGCTCGTTGCTGTCGTGGTCGGTGTCTTCCGCCGCGTAGTACGCGTCGTCCCCGTTGCAGCCGAAGCAGGCGTTGGCCCCATCGGCGTAGTACTCGTCATAGGCAAAATCCGAGCACTGGTAGGTCACGAGCCTCGGACCCGAGTACTCTGCGACCGTGTCCAGGATCGCCGGATCGAGCACCCGCACGTCCTCCTCGGACAGGACCTCGGGCACCGGGATGACGACCGCGAAGTCCTTCACCGAGCCCTCGACGTCGTTCGCGAGCGTCAGCACGGTGCGGTTGCCGTCGCGGACCATGACCACCTTGCTGGCCCCGCTGGTCAGCTCGGCACCCGCCTCGCCGACGTAGGTGCCACAGAACGCCTGCGCTGCCGCAGGCACGATCAACGCCGCGAGTCCGCCGATCGCAGCGGACCACGCCAGGTTGCGTGTCATCTCCCCTCCAACGTGCCCGCGCCCAGTCTACGCGGTGTCGCCGGAGCCTGCTGACGAATCGTCCGGCCAGCCCAGCAGCACGGTGAGCCCGGTGCCGGGTCCGACCACGTCGCGGCGCGCCTCCCAGCGGTAGCCGGGCAGGTCGGCGGTCATCTGCTCGAGCTCGGCGACGCGGTACGTGCGCAGGTGGCTCACCATGCCGTCCCAGGCGATCACCCAGGGCAGCACGGGCACGACGTAGGTGAGCAGCAGGGTCGACAGCCGCGGCCGCAGGAACGGGGTCACGAGCACGACCACGATCGGCAGGATGAAGAAGCTGACGAAGGCGCCCAGATCGCGGTGGGTGACCTCGAAGACGGCGATCGGCTGCCTCGCCTCCACCGCGGAGCGCAGGATCGCCTTCGCCTGGTCGGGCTGGAAGTGGTGGAAGGCGTTGCAGATGGTGCGCAGCCCCGGCAGCGACGCCGCCGTCGCATCGACCGCGTCCGGATGCGAGGTCACCCCGTCGGGCGGCGCCTCGGGGAGCGAGTGGGGGTAGAGATCGGTGAGCACCAGGGGCACGGGCTCGGAGAGCGCGCCTCGAACCTCCACGATCGGCCCGCCAGAGCCCGAGCACAGATCGACGATCCGCTCGGCGTCGGACGCATCGAGCACCCGCTGCACGTAGGGCGCCATGAAGCTGTGGAGCTTGGCGAGGCGGGAGATGCCGAGCAGGTAGTCGGTCATGCCGCGCCGGATCACGGGCGGGCAGGCGGGGAGATCGTGGATCTCGACGAGGTGGAGGCGGTTCATGGGGAGGAGGTAGCGCGGCGGCTACCGGGGAGTCGCGGCGGTTCCAGCGGGGAGGTGGCGGGTGCCGATCCGCTGGCGGGGAGTCGCGTTGCCTCGAGCAGGGGGAGTGGCGGCTGCCGATCCGCTGGCGGGGAGTCGCGTTGGTTCCAGCGGGGGAGTGGCGGGGCGGTCTCCAGTCTCCAGTCTCCAGTCTCCAGTCCTGCGGCGCCGGCGGCAGCAGGCGCCTCGTGGTGCCGGGCGCAGCGTCTGGGTGCAAGCAGCAACGTCCGCAACATCGTGGTCGCTTCTGCGCATTCCAGGGCATCCCGAACTGCGACCACCACTGTACAGGCCCCCTCTCCCCGGCCGGCCGAAGCTGGAGACTGGAGACTGGAGACCGGACCCACGTCTCCCCTGCTCGCAGCAACGCGACTTCCCGCGAGACGATCCTCGACCCGCCACTCCCCCGCTCGCAGCAACGCGACTCTCGCCAGACTCCCGCTACGGACTACACTCGCCCCGTTCCAACGCATAGGAGTCCCATGCTGCTGCTGCTCTCTGCCCTCGCCGGAAGTCCGGCGCAGGCCGTCGAGATCGAGCACGAGACCTTCACGCTCGACAACGGCCTCGAGGTCATCCTCATCCCCGACGATCGGCTGCCCAAGGTCGCGGTCGACCTCTGGTACGACGTCGGCTCCTACGACGATCCCACCGGTCGCTCCGGCTTCGCCCACCTCTTCGAGCACCTCATGTTCAAGGGCACCGGGCGGGTCGGCGAGGGCGAGTTCGACAGCACCATGGAGCAGGCCGGCGGCTGGAACAACGCGTCGACCGCCGACGAGCGCACCAACTACTACGACGTCGCCCCGTCGAGCGCCCTGGACCTGCTGCTGTGGCTCGAGGCGGACCGCATGACCTCGCTCGACATCACGCAAAAGAAGCTCGATGTGGAGCGCGAGGTGGTGCGCAACGAGAAGCGCCAGAACTACGAGGACCGCCCGTATGGCGAGGTCTGGATCGCCATGCCGCCCGCCCTGTACTCGGCGGACAACGCGCTTCATCGGCCAGGCATCGGCAACCACGAGGAGCTGCTGGCGGCGAGCCTCGAGGACGTGCGCAGCTTCTACGCCAGCTACTACACCCCCCGCAACGCGGTGCTCACCGTCGCCGGTGACTTCGACCCCGCCGAAATCAAGGGCGAGATCCAGACCCTGTTCGGCGGCCTGCCCGATCGCCCGAAGGCGGAGCGCTCCGGCCCGGTGATCACCGGCAAGATGGCGAAGACCGACGTCGACCTGACCGACGACGTCACCCTGCCGATGGTGCTGTACATCTGGCACGGCCCGAAGGCGTACTCCGCCGGCGATGCCGAGCGGGACGTGCTCGCCCACGTGCTCGCGGGGGCCGACGACAGCCGGCTGACCCGTCGCCTGGTCAACGAGGAGCAGCTGGCTCAGGACGTCAGCACCGGCCAGTACTCGAACCGCTGGGACTCCCAGTTCATGATCTCGATCATGGCGAACCCCGACGCGGACCTCGCGCAGATCGAGGCGATCGTCGCGGAGGAGATCGCGGCGTTGAACGGGGACAAGCCCCCGACCCAAGCCGAGGTGGACCGGGCTGCGGCCAACCTCGAGATGTCGCTGCTGCACGGGGTCGAGACCGTGCTCGGCAAGGCCGAGATCCTGCAGCGCTACCGCATGTTCGTTGGGCGCACCGACTACCTGGAGGAGGACCTGGCTCGCTACGGCAAGGTGAGTATCGACGGCGTCAAGGCCGAGGCCGGCAAGCTGACCGCGGACAGCCGCCTGCGCATGCGGGTGCTGCCCGAGGGCGACGAGGGGGAGGAGTGATGCGTACGATCTTCCTGTGTTCTGCCGTAGCCATGGTCGCTCTGTCCGGCTGCAAGAAGGACGCACCGGTCGAGTCTCCGGTGCAGCCCGTCGCCGCCGCGTTCCCCGATCGCCCGGAGCCGGGCGCGCCCGAGGCGTACACCCCACCCGATCCGGTGCGCACCGAGCTCTCGAACGGCGTGCCGGTCTACGTGGTCAGCGACCCCAGCCTGCCGCTGGTCAACGTGCAGCTCGCCGTGCCGACCGGCGCGGCGATGGACCCCGCAGAGAAGGCCGGCCGCGCCGCGCTGGGCGCCTCCATGCTGGGTGAGGGTGCGGGCGATCGCACGACGCTCGAGCAGGCAGCTGCCCTCGAAGCGCTCGCTGCAAGCCTCTCTTTCGGCCTGCGCCGCGAGGCGACCACCCTGTCGCTGGACGTGCACGCCGATCGCCTGGAGGAGGCGCTGCCGCTGGCCGCGGACGCGCTCCTGCGCCCGCGCTTCGACACCGACGACTGGAACCGGGTCAAGTCCCAGCACCTGACGCTCTTGAAGGCGAGCCTGGACGACAACCGCCAGGTGGCCGGACAGGTCGGCACCCGCCGCTGGTGGGGCGCAGACCACCCCTACGGCTCCCCCAGCGACGGCACCCCCGCCTCGGTGGAGTCGCTGACGCTGAAGGACGTCAAGGCCTGGCACACCGGCGAGCTGCACGCGGGTGGCGCAGCCTTCGTGGTCGTGGGCGACGTGACCAGCGAGGAGGTCACCAAGCTCCTCGACCAGCACTTCGGCAGCTGGAAGGCGAGCGAGCGCAAGGCGATGGAGATGAAGGCCGCGGCGGCGCCGAAGGGCATCGTGGTCGTGGACCGTCCCGGCAGCACCCAGACCGTGTTCAACGTCATCATGGACGGCCAGTCGACCGACTCGGACGCCCGCGCCCCGCTGGACGTGGCGACGGTCATCATGGGCGGCTCCTTCACCAGCCGGCTCAACCGCCGCCTGCGCGAGGAGCTCGGCTACACCTACGGCGCGCGCATGGGCATGGGCCGCATGCACCACGGCGGCGTCATGCGCGTCGGCAGCTCCATCCGCGGAGATGCCACGGCAGACGCCCTGAAGGAGCTGACCGGCCTGCTCGCGAGCGCCCGGGACGAGGGCTTCACCCCCGCCGAGGTCGCCCGCGGTCGCGCCCAGGTCCTGTCCAACGTCGTCGACGGGGTCGAGACCCGCGGTGGCCTCGCCCGCACCCTGCTGGACGAGATCATCGACGGACGCCCGGTCAGCGCCCTGGGCAGCTGGGTCGGCAGCGTCGACACCATCGACGAAGCCGCCGTGGACGCGGCCGGCAAGGCGATGGACCCGAACGGCGCCCTCATCGTGCTGGTCGGCGACAAGGCCGCCATCGAGGGGCCGCTGAAGGAGGCGGGCTTCTCCGAGTTCACGGTCGTCAACGCGGACGGCAGCGATCTCTGATCCGGACGTGGACGGCGTGCGCATCGACGCGCGCCGTCCCGCCGTCGTGCTCCTCACCCTGCTCCTCCTTCCGATCGCTCTGTACGGCTGGCTCGTGCAGGCGGACTCGCTGCGCGTCCCGGGCCAGTTCACCTACGACGCCGGCCCGCCCGTCTCCGACCTCGAGCTGCTCGCCTGGCAGCTGCTGCCCCTGCTCGAGCTCGGTGTGCCCATCGCCCTCGTGCTGCTGTGGCTCGCCCTCGGTCGACCCCCGCTGCGCGCCGCGCCGGACCGTCCCGAGGCAGCACCCTTGCTGCTGCTGTCCGTCTTCGTGTGGTGGAGCGCCGCCGACCAGCTCGGCCTGACCGCGCTCCAGTGGACCGAGCTGCCGTGGACCACCGTCACCCTGCTGTGGTGGGGCTGGCTCGCCGTGGCGCTGTACGTGCTGCACCGTCAGGGCTTCAGAAGCTTCAAGCGTTGGTTTCACGGAGGCTGGCACTGGCCGGCGGTCGGCCTCGGGATCGCCGCGACCGCGGTGAGCTGGGCGATCTGGACGGGCCTGGACCAGCTGATCGCCTGGCAGCTCCTCACCGACGAGCCGAACCCGATGCAGACCCCCCTCGACGCCGGGCCGGGGATCGCGGTGCTGGACATGATGACCACCGTGGCGGGCGCGCCGGTGGTCGAGGAGATCGCCTACCGCGGCCTGCTGCTGGGGGGCCTGCGCGCCTTCGTGCCCGACTGGCTCGCCCTCGTCGTCTCCTCGGCGCTGTTTGCGCTGGTGCACAGCTACGGCCTGACCGGCACCCTCGACGTCGCGCTCCTGGGCGCGCTCTTCGGGCTGCTCTACCTGCGCACCGGCAGCCTGCTCGCGCCGATCGCCTGCCATGCAGGCATCAATGCGCTGTCGCTCCTGTACGAGTTCCTGCCGCTGCTCTCCGAGTAGCGCCATCGGGTATCGCACATCCGGCGCTTGCCCTCCCGGTCCTCCGTGGGTCATGGTGCCGGGAACACCTACTGGGAGGTCCCCATGCGCGCTGTTGCCCTGTCCGTCCTGACCCTCGGCTTGACCGGCTGCCTCACCAGCGGGGTCGTGCAGACCGCCGAGACCGCGGGCAAGGACACCTTCCAGTTCGCCTTCGAGCCCGGCGTGGTCGGCGCCGCCGGCGGCGGAGGCTCCGTCGTCGGACCCTCGATCAACCTCTCCGCCCGCTACGGCATCTCCGACAAGGTCGACATCGGCGGGCGCATCGGCACGACCCTCATCGAGCTGTCGGCCAAGGCCATGATCACGGAGCCCAACCCCGACGAGGTCCAGGTCTCCATCGCGCCGCACATCGGCGGCCTGGCTGCGGGCGCGGGCGGCGAGGGGGGCGGCCTGCTCTGGCTCCGCGTGCCCGTGCTCATCGACGTACCCGTCGGCCAGAGCGACATCGTCCTCGGGCCCGCCGTGCGCACGACCACGGCCTTCGGCGGCGGCAGCGGCGGGCTGATCATCGATCTGGGCAGCTCCATCGGCTACGCCGCCAGGGTCGGTGACCGCTCCCGGATCATCCCCGAGTTCGGCGTGTCCGTGCCGGTCGTGGGCAGCCTGTCCGACGGCGGTGGCACCGGCACCATCGGCGGCGGCACGCTGTTCAGCTTCCAGGTGGGCCTGGTGCTGGGCGGTCGGAGCCGGGCCGGCGAGTAGTCACAGCGCCGCGGCCGCTCACAGCGCGCCGCGGACGGCCGCCACCCGCGCATCCATCGCCTCCAGCGCCTCCTGCAAGCCCCCCGCCTCGGCGAGGGGATCGGTGCCCGTGGGCATCGGCACGGACTGGGTGATGGCGATCGCTCCGGCCAGCGCGGTGTCGAGGCCGCCGGACGCCCCCTGTCGACAGCCCTGCAGGCCCGTCGCCGCCTCTCCCAGCTGGACCGCGTAGCTGGCCACCACCTCGCTCAGGTAGTCGTCGGGCGCGGCGTCGAGCAGGTACAGGGCGATGGCCGCCAGGTTGGCCGCGCGGGTCCAGCCGCCGAGCCACCAGCCGGCCAGGTACGCGCGCTGTCCGTCCGCGTCGAGGGCGTCGTAGACCACGGTGGAGACGGACTCCACGTAGCCGTCGTACGCATCGACCGACTGCGGCGATTCGGGAGCCTGTACGCCCATCTCGGCCAGGACGCCCCGGATGGTCTTGAGGTGCCGGCCGGCCTGCTTCGCGTGCGCGCCGAGGGCCTGGGCCTGCGCCTGAGCCCGCGCGCCGACCTCCCCGCCCGACTGGCGAGCGACGTGGAGCACGGTCTGGGCGTCGAACGGCACACCGACGAGGTTGAGGCCGAGTCCGACGTCGAAGGCCTGGGGGGCGGTGGGCATGCGGGCTCCTCGTTCCGGGGGAGCGGATGATAGCGCAGTGAAATCGACGGGCTCATGGGATGGGCCGATGGCGCCGACCCCCTCCTTGGACACACCCCCCAGGAGGTCACCGTGCTGCGCTACGCCCCCCTCGTCATCCTCGCGACCGTCGCCTGTGCAGACGCCGATCCCTCCCTGGTCGACGAGGCCAGCCTCGAGCGACAGCGGCAGGACCTCACGCCGACCGCGCAGGTCGACCTCTCCGTGCCGACCGTGGGCGGCGTGTCGATGCACCAGGGCACGACGCTGGACGGCGCGGGCCTGACCGAGGACCGCCCTGAGGAGCCCGGCGTCCGTCCCGTCGCCGTGGTCTTCGTCGTCGACATCAACGCGGACATGGCCGACGTCGGCGCGGTGCTCAACGAGGGCGCACTGGTCGGACTGCGCAGCCTGTCCCAGCACGGCGGCGAGGCGTACTACGGACTCGTCGCCCACGCCGATCGCCGAGCCCACCAGCTGCAGCCCCTGATGCGCTTCGGCCCCAACGACGCCCGGGAGATGTTCGGCGTCACCGGCGGCCTGTCGACCTGCTCCACCCTCGACGATCTCCAGGGCTGGGTCGACTACGACAACCCGGTGTTCACCTCGCCCTCCTGCTGGGCCGACGAGCTGGGTCGCGACCCGGCCACCGCGCTCGCCTTCGCCGAGCACATGCTCGCCAACGACGCCCCGCCGGACGCCGAGCGCGCCATCGTGCTCCTCGGTGGCCGCGTGCCCGAGGAGCTGGTCGCCGGCGAGCGCCGCCCCGACCTCTACGCCGACCCCATGCCCACGTGGAAGCGCACCGATCGCTTTGTCAGCCCCGACCTGCTCGAGGCCCACGCCCTCTTCGTCACCGAGGAGATCGTCGACAGCGGCGTGCGCGTGTTCCACGTCCCGCTGGACGCCGCGGTCGACAACGTCTGGAGCGATCGCCTCGTCGAGGCCGGCGCCGAGCGCGCCTGGGGCGAGTCCGTGCCCGAGCGGATCCGCGCCGTGGGCCGCTTCGTCGACCAGCTCAAGCTGAAGGCCTCGCCGTAGGCCACACCCTTCGCGTCGGGACCGGCCCGACCGCGCCCCGCTGACCCCAGGGTCGGCGGGGCGCACTGCGTTCGGCCCCCCGCCTGACATCCTCCTTCCGGCCGGCTCACCGAACCCTCACGACATGCAGGACTGCAGCTCCCTTGCGCGTAGGATGTGCCCGAACCCTCGGCCCACCTGCCGCGAGAGCCGTCCCGATGTCCGACGACAAGCTGCCTGTCCCCGCCAAGAAGTCCGCCACCGAACTGGTGATCGAGCCGCAGGCCCCCGCCCGCACCGAGGTGATGGCGCGGTGGGAGATCGCGTCGGGCCAGATCGAGCAGGCGCTGTCCCAGACGCTCGTGGTCGCGTTCCTGGGCTCGGCCTCCTCGGGCAAGGACAGTGCGATCAAGGCGCTCTTCGGCCTCGACTTCGGCGAGATCGACCCCATCCCCGGCTCGACCGCCGAGGTGCGCGTCGCCCCGGTCGATCGCGACAAGCACGTGCTCGTCGTCAATGCGCCCGGCTTCGGCGACGTGCGCAAGGAGGTCGACCAGAAGGCGCGCGAGGTGCTGCAGCAGGTCGACATCGCGGTCTACCTGCTCAACGCCGACGGGGGCGCCACCATCGACGAGCGGCGCGACCTCGACGCCATCCGCGCCCTGGGCAAGCCGACCCTGGTCTGCATCAACAAGATCGACCTCATCCGCGAGCACGAGCGCCCCAGCTTCGTCGAGGCGACCCTCGCCCAGCTCCAGGTCGACCCCAAGGACGCGATCATCACCGCCTTCGACCCGCTGCCCGCGCTCTCCCCCGAGCCCATCGGCGTCGAGGACGTCGTCAAGTGGATCCACCACCAGCTGTCCACCAACGGCAAGGACCTGCTGTTCGCCAAGACCCTGCGCAACAAGGCACTCGCCTGCCAGGCGGTCATCCGCACCGCCGCCCGCCGCTCCGCCATGGCCGGCGCCATCCCCATGATCGGCGTCGACGCCACCGCGGTCACCGCCATCCAGGTCAAGCTCATCGCCGACATCGCCGCGGTCTACGGCCGGCGCATGGACAACGACATGGCGCTGTTCATCCTCGGCGAGATCCTCGCGGGAGGCAGCAAGGGCTTCATCCGCTGGGCCATGTCGGCGCTCAAGACCGCAGGCTGGATCCCGGGCGGCCAGGTCGCCCACATCGCCACCAGTGCCCTCGGCGCGACGATCGCCGGGGCCACGACCTACGGGGTTGGCCGGGCCGCGATCGTGTTCATGGAGAAGGGTGCGGAGATCACCGGCGCCGATCTGCGCGCGGCCTTCGACGCCGGTGCCGTGCAGTGGCGGGACGTGTCGAACCAGGAGGACGGGTGGCAAGCTCCCGACGATCAGTAGCCGACGCCGATCTGGAGGAGCTGCTCCGTCGCTGCCACCGGGACGAGCTGCTGAACCTGGCCGCGGTGCTGCGGGTCGATCCCCGCGGCAAGGGCCTGCGCGACCTGTCGACCGCCTGTGCGCGCAAGCTGCGCTGGGCCGGCAGCCACAAGCTGCGCTCGCTGTTCCGCGGCATGGAGCCCGAGAGCTACCCCGCCCTCCTCAACGCCCTGTGCAAGCGCGCGAAAGTGGAGCCTCGACGCTCCTTGGAGGCGACCGAGAGCGCCATCCTGGAGCGCTACATCTCCGAGACCTGGGCGACCATGGACGACGAGACCCGGCTGCGCTTCTGGAGCGAGCAGGGCCTGCGTCCGCCGGTGCCCGCGGTCGGAGAGAAGGCGGTGGCCCGGGTCCGCGAGGCCATGGGCGACCACGCCAACTACGCCCTGTCGACGTCGGTCACGCCGCGCATGGGGGCGGCGATCGCGGCCCGGATCCTCGCCGTCATCCCCGGCGGCCAGCTCCCCGCCCTCTTCCTGCTCCTGCTCTCCGCCGCCCGCCCCAACGACCGCATCCTCGTGCCCGCCGTGCTCGAGGTGAGCCGTCTGCGCCAGCTGGTGCTGCACCGGGTCACCATCGGGATCGTCGGCTCGCCGTCCTCGGGCAAGGACGCAGGGATCAAGGCCATCTTCGGCATCGACCACGGCAACGTCAGCCCGGTGGCGGGCTCGACGAAGGAGGTGCAGATCACCCGCATCGAGGGCACGACCGCGACGTATGTGGTCAACACGCCGGGCCTCGGCGACGTGGTCGAGTCAGTCACCGAAGAGGCGAAGCAGGTCCTCGATCACATCGACGTGTACGTCTACGTCGTCAACTCCCAGGGCGGGGTGCAGGCGCGGGAGAAGGCCGACTACACCGCCTGCCTGCGCTCCGGGCGCCCCGTGCTCGCCGTGGTCAACAAGATCGACACCCTGCGGGAGAGCGACCGGGAGCGCTACCTCGACGACGCCCGCAACAAGCTGGGCGCCCCCCACGACGGCTTCCTCGCCGCCGCCTTCGACCCTCTCCCCCAGCTCTCCGAGACGCCCATCGGGGTGGACGCGGTGCGGATCTGGCTGCGCGAGCGCCTGCTCCAGGCCGGAAAGGACCCGAACGAGCTTCGTTTTGGGGAGAAGGACGAGGCGGCGTAGGGGCTGCCCCCACGATGATGGGCCTCGACTGATCCGCCCCCAACTGCCCTATGCTGCCCCATGCTCGTCCTGTTGCTGGTCGCCGGAACCGCCCTCGCCGGCACCCGTGTCGAGCGCACCGTCGGCGCTGCCGAAGGGCTGGGGAGCGACACGCCGCACCAGATCGTGGTCGGCCAGGACGGCTTTGTGTGGGTCAGCTCGCCGCAGGGGGTGTGGCGCTTCGACGGGCAGCGCTTCGTGCCCGCGGTGGAGGGGCCTGCCCGGCATGCCTGGTACGGCCTCGCGCCCCGTCCGGCGCGGGGCGTGTACGCGATGGACGCGCGGGGGAAGCTCGTGGAGATCGTGGACGGGGTCGAGACCGAGCTGCCTCTGCCCGACGGGATCTCCGGACGGGTGACCACCCTCGCCAGCGAGCCCGACGGGACCCTGTGGCTCGGGCTCGGCGGCACCGCGTGGCGGCGGAGGGCGGACGGTGGCTGGGACGACGCGCTCGCCGGGCGCCTGCTGCCGGGGGAGGAGCTGGGCTACGTCTCCGCCACCAGCGGGGTGCTGGCGCTGGTGACGAATCGTGGTGGATTCCAGGTTCGAGGCGGTGAACCCCAGCGCGTGCTCGCCACGCCGGAGCGCGGGGCATTCACCGATCTCGCGGTCCGTCCCGACGGCGTGTGGACGATGGAGTGGCTGGGCACCGCCCGGCGCTGGCAGGACGGCGCGTCCGAGGTCGTGTGGGCCGAGGACGGCGCGAGCGCCAAGCTCTACGTCGCCGCCGACCAGCTCTTCCTGGACAGCGACCGCTGGCTGGTCTCCCTGGACGAGGCCGGGCGGGTCGAGCAGTCCTCCGATGCCGTCGTGAGCTCGATCGTCGAGGCACCTGACGGCTCGGTCTGGTTCACGCGCCAGGGCGGCCTGGGCTCCTGGCCCTCTCCCCGCACGCTCGTCTACGGCGAGGCGGACGGGCTGCCCGCCATGGGTCCGCGCTTCGTGCTCGAGCGCGCGGGCACGGTGTGGGCGACGACCTGGAGCGGCACGGCTCGGAGGCAGCCGGGCGGCGACTGGACCCGGCCCGACGAGTACACCCTCTACCACCGCTCCTGCCTGACCCCAGACGGCGCCCTGCTGGGCTCGGGCCGGCGTGTCGACGACATCCACCGCCACGACCTCCTGCTGTGGACGGACGAGGTCGTGACCCCCCTGCGCGCGGTCGATGGGGTCTTCCACGACTGCGCCACCGACAGCCTCGGCAGCAGCTGGATCACCGTCGACGGCCGCGATCGCCCGCGCTCCTTGTTGCGTCTCGAAGGCCGCGACCTCGCCGAGATCAGCGACCTCCCGGTGGCCCCGTGGTTCATGACCGTCGATCACCGCGACGTGCTGTGGATCGCCGACGACCAGCAGCTCTGCCGGACCGCCGCCGCCGAGGTGGACACTGGACGCTGGCGCTGCGCCGAGCTCGATCTGCCAGACCTCGAGCGGATCGTCGGCCTGGTGCGCACCGAGGACGATCAGGTGTGGGTCGCGACCGTCGGCAGCGGGCTGGCCGTGCTCCGCGGCGATCGGGTCGTGCGCCACCCGCGCAGCGACGAGGCCCTCGGCACCCGCGCTCTCATGGGCATGCGTCGATCGGCGCGGGGTGGAGCCTGGCTGGTCGGACACGGCGCGATCCACCGCCTCGAAGGCCCCGATCTCCACGTCGCCGAGCGCCTCGGTCGCTGGCACGGCCTGCCGTCCGAGTCGGCCTCTGACCTCGCCGAGACAGGTGATGGCAGCCTGTGGATCGCGACCGCGTCGGGCCTGGTGAACGTCCCCCGGAGCGCCCGGGACCAGCGGCCGGAGCCCCCACCGCTGCGCCTCGTCGCGGTGCGGGTCGACGATCGCCCGGTGGGCGGCACCCGGGTCGAGGTGCCCAGCCCCCCGAACACCGTCAGCATCCAGGCGACGGCGCTGGCGTTTCGCGACCCCGGGCGGGTCCGCTACCGGGGTCGGGTCTCCGGCGGGACCTTCACCCCGCTCGCCGATGGGCGCGTCCAGCTGGTCGACCTCGCGCCCGGCGATCACCGCGTCGTGCTCGAGGCGAGCCTGGACGGCGAGACCTGGTCCGAGCCGATCGTGGTCCAGCTGCAGGTCGCCACCCCGTTCTGGCAGCGTCCCTGGGTGATCGCCATCGCGCTGGTCGGGATCATCGGCGCAGTGGTGCTGGCCAGCCGCGCCCGGCTGGTCTGGCTGCTGGGACGCGAGCGGGAGCGCCTGCGGATCGCGATGGACCTCCACGACGAGCTGGGCAGCGGCCTCGGCAGCATCCGCCTGCTCGCCACCCTGCTCGGCCGCGAGCGCCTGGACGACGCCACCCGGGTGGAGCTGGCCGAGCGCATCCGCGGCACCACCCGCGAGCTGCACGGCAGCGTCAGCGAGCTGGTCGGCAGCCTGCGCCCGGGAGGCACGACCCCCGCTGCCCTGGTCGAGCGCCTGCACCGTCGCGGCGGAGATCTGCTGCTTGGACGCTCCGATCTGCGCGTGGTGCTCGCGCCGGAGCTGGCCTCGGTCGAGTTGCCGCTGGGCCTGTGCCGCGAGCTCGAGCGGATCGGCATGGAGGCCCTGCACAACGCCGCCCGCCACGGCGCTCCCACCCAGGTCACGATCGGCCTGTCCCGGGTCGGCCCCCGCTGGACCCTGTGGGTCGACGACGACGGCCGCGGCTTCGACCCCGACGTCGCAGCCGCCGGGCTCGGCCTGGCCTCCATGCGCCGCCGCGCCGAGCGCCTCGGCGGCACCCTCGTCATCCGCAGCGCCCCCGACGCGGGCACGACGATCCGCCTTGACTTCGAGCCCCGCGCCCGTCGCGGTCGAGGGAGGACCCCATGAGCGAGCCCCTGCGCATAGCCCTGGTCGAGGACGACCGGCGCTACCGCGAGTCCCTGGAGCTGATCCTCGGCACCTCGCCCGGCCTCTCGGTCGAAGCCTCCTTTCCGAGCGCCGAGCACGCGCTCGCCGCGGCCGGACCGACCGCCAGGTGGGACGTGGTCATCATGGACCTCGACCTGCCCGGCATGGACGGCGTCGAGGCCACCTGCCGCCTCCGCGAGCGCCTGCCCGAGGTCGCGGTCGTCGTGCTCACCGCCTTCGACGATCCCCCGCGGATCCTGTCGGCCATTCAGGCGGGCGCGGACGGCTACCTGCTGAAGAACGTCGACGGCGACGAGCTCATCACGTCGCTCCACCAGGCGATGCAGGGCGGCGCCCCGATGTCTCCCGGGGTCGCCCGCTCGGTGCTGGGCCTGCTCCGCGACCAGGAACCCCGCGAGCCCTGCCCCCCGCTCACCCCCCGCGAGCGCACGGTCCTGGTCGCACTGGTGCACGGCCAGGCCTACAAGCAGGTGGCAGCCGACCTCGACATCTCGATCGGCACGGTCCGCGGCTATGTGCGCACGCTGTACCGGAAGCTGCGGGTGCACAGCGCGACGGAGGCGGTGGCGAAGGCGCTGCGGGAGGGGTGGGTGGAGTAGGGGCGGAGACCGGACGTTCGAGCAGCGGAGTGGCGGGGCCCGGATCCTCTGACGGGGAGTCGCGTTGCTTCAACCGGGGGAGTGGCGGGGCGGTCTCTGGTCGCTGGTCTCTAGGGCCCTCTGCCAGCGGGGGCGTTTGGCGAAGATCTCGACTCCCCGCCTTGCCACGGTCCTCTGGGCCGACGCTGTCGTGCTGGCCCCTTCGGCCTGCGGCGAATCGGACAGCCAGCTCCGGAGCATCGACGTCCTGCGCCCGCTCCCCCTGCTCGGAGCAGGCCCCAGAGACCAGGGACCAGAGACCGCCCTTCCACTCCCCTGTCGGCAGCAACGCGACTTCCCGTGGACGGATCGCGGCCCGCCCCTCCCTTGCCCCACTCCGTGATCGACGCTACGCTTCCCCCATGACCACGTGGACCACCCAAACCTGTTGTCTCACTGCCTGCGCGGCAGCGACCGACGGTTCGTGCTCCACCTGAAGGATGTGACGCTTCGACCGCCGGTTCGCCCGGCGGAAGCTGTGTCGACAACAAGGCGACACCCCTCCCCCGGGCCCCGGCTCTGGAGAGACTGACATGTGCCGCCTGTTCGGATTCCACAGCGCCATCGAGAGCCACGCCCACGGCAGCCTCGTGGGCGCGCGCGACGCCCTGGTGCGCCAGGCCATCAAGCACCCCGACGGCTGGGGGATCGGCTGGCACGAGGGCGATCGTGTGCAGGTCGTGAAGACCGCCCACGCCGCTGTCGACTGCGAGCGCTTCCGCCAGGTCAGCGCGTCCGTGCGCAGCCGCACCGTGGTCGCCCACCTGCGCAAGGCGACCGTCGGCGAGCTGAACCCGAGCAACGCCCACCCCTTCCAGCACGGACGCTGGTTGTTCGCCCACAATGGCAGCATCTGGGGCTTCGAGCTGGGCCTGGGCTCGTGGCTCGAGGGGCGGGTCTCGCCGCACATGCGCCGGCACATCGCCGGGGACACCGACAGCGAGCGGCTCTTCTTCTTCCTGCTCACCGAGCTGGCCAAGGCGGGCATCGATCCCCTCGGCAACGAGCCCTCCGACGCGCACATGGTCGCGAGGGTCGTGCGCGAGGCGCTGGTCGAGCTGGACCGGGAGGCGCGGCGCTGGGGGGTCGACCGGCCGCTGACCAACGTGCTGCTGACCGACGGCCGGGTGTTCATCGCCCATCGTGCCGGGTTCGAGCTCCACTTTGCGACCCGCAAGCACTTCTGCGCGGACGCGTCCACCTGCCCGGCGGAGAAGGTCTGCCTGGACACGAGCCGGCCCGGGTGGGGAGCAGTCAACCACCTGCTCGTGGCGAGCGAGCCCGTGCAGGCCGATCAGAACCGCTGGCACGAGCTCGCCGACGGCGCGACCCTGGCGCTGGACGAGCGCTTCCACCTGCACCACATCGCGCCGGCAGCGGACTGGGTGGCGCCGCGGCTGCCCACCTGGCTGCAGCGTCAGATCGCCTGAAATAGCGCCCTGCGGAGGCCCGTACGCAAGTCCTGACCCGGGAGGTGGGAAATGCGTTCGATGGTGATGGCGATGTGCCTGCTCGCGACCCCGGCCATGGCCGGCGAGGTCTGGCTGACGATCGATCACGTGGAGGATGACGCCAGCATCCACGTGGACCTGCCGGCGGTGATCGTCATCGACCCGCAGGAGCCGTGGAAGGCGACCCACGCGGGCCGCCCGGTCGACCTGCGCACCGAGCTGATGGTGATGCGCACCCGTCCGGAGGGGGCGAAGCGGACCTACCACGTCACCACCGACAAGGGTGAAGATGTCCGGGTCGACCTGCATCATCGGCCGAGTCACACCGGTCGGGTGAGCCAGATCGCGGTCACCGCCGGCGACGCGTTCTCGCTGTCGCTGCCGCTGGACCAGGGAGCGGCGATGCTCGACATGCAGTGGCCCGACGGCAACATCACCGGCGACTTCAAGGTGGACCTGTCGGCCAGCGGCCAGGACGACCCACTGGCCAGCCTGCGCGGTGCAGCACCCACGACCCTGCTCGAGATCCGCAGCAAGGACGGCAAGAAGGGCGACGACGCCATCACGATCCGCGTCCAGTAGGTCGGGGACGCGGCGTTCGTGGCCCCGCCGGGCGTCGCGGGCTACTCGCCCGGCGGCACGGAGGAGACGCCCATGACCACCGCCGCCGACGCATCCCACCTGGTGCCCGACGCCGGCACCCGCGCGCCCGACCCGCGGCCGGTCCTCTCGGTCGTCGTGCCCGCCTACAACGAAGAAGACTCACTCGCCCCGCTGCACGCGGAGGTGAGCGAGGTGCTCGACGGAATCGGGGAGCCGTGGGAGCTGATCTTCGTCGACGACGGCTCCAGCGACGCCACGGTCGATCGCATGTTCGCCCTGGCGGACGCCGATCCGCGGGTGAAGGTCGTGAAGTTCGTGCGCAACTTCGGCAAGTCCGCGGCGTACATGGCCGGCTTTGCCGAGGTGCGCGGCCGCATCGTGGTCACGCTCGACGCCGATCTGCAGGACGATCCCAACGAGATCCCCCGGGTGCTCGGCCGCCTGCGCGGCGAGGGCTGGGACATGATCGTCGGCTGGAAGCAGGGCCGCACGGGCAACGAGCCCCACAAGGCCCTTCCCTCCAAGGTCTTCAACGGACTCATCGCCTTCATGTTCGGCCTGCGCCTGCACGACAGCAACTGCGGCTTCCGGGTCATGCGTGCGGAGGTCGCCCAGTCACTGGACCTCTACGGGGATCAATACCGGTTCATCCCGGAGTTTGCCCACGTGAAGGGCTACCGGGTGACCGAGGAGGGCGTGAACCACCGAAAGCGGAAGTTCGGCCGCAGCAAGTACGGTCCGAAGCGCTTCTGGACCGGCCTGCTCGATCTCATCACGGTCCGCTTCATCACCGCCTTCGCAGACCGCCCGCTGCACTTCTTCGGCACCTTCGGGCTCATCCCCTTCGTGCTCGGCGGCCTGCTCGAGACCTACGTGCTGCTGTCGAAGCTGTTCCTCGGCGGCACCTTCCAGGGGCACGTCGGCGCCATCATCATCGGCGTGCTGCTGCTGATCATGGGCTTCCAGTCCGTCATCACCGGGCTCATCGGCGAGATGCTCTCCGCGCAGCAGCGCGCCCGACGCTTCGTGGTCGACACCCGCAGGGAGGTCTGACGTGGCCGACCCCGGGACCTCCAACCACGAGAAGTACACGGAGGGAGCCAAGAATCCGGTGGTCCGCCGCCTCATGCAGCGCCTGTTCGACCGGGTGCGCGAGGTGCTGGGTCCGCTGCACCCGCAGACCTACCTGGACGCCGGCTGCGGCGAGGGCCACTCCATGATGGAGCTCAAGGCCCTGCTGCCCGAGCGCGTCACCGGCTTCGACCTCAACCCGGACGCGGTCGCCTACTGCCAGGCGCAGCACCCCGAGGGCTCGTTCACGGTCGAGAACATCTACGAGCTCCCCTACGACGACGACAGCTTCGAGGTCGTGCTGTGCATGGAGGTGCTCGAGCACCTCGATCGGCCGTCCCAGGCGCTCGAGGAGCTGACCCGGGTGTGCAGCGGCACGCTGATCCTGTCGGTGCCGTTCGAGCCCTGGTTCCAGCTGGGCAACCTGGCGCGCGGCAAGTACCGCGAGCAGTGGGGCAACCACCCCGAGCACGTGCAGCACTGGGGCCTGCGCAGCTTCGAGCGCTTCGTGGCCGCCCAGCACGGGCTGACCGACGTGACCGTGCGCGAGGCGTGGCCCTGGATCGTCGCGACCGCGCGCGTGCAGGACCGGTGAGCGACACCGACGCGCCACCGAGCGAGCCCGAGGCGCCGGTGAGCCAGCCTGACGCGCCGCCGAGCCTGCTGCGACGGCTGTGGAAGGTCGCCCGGGCGGCCCTGCCGATCGTCGGGCTGGCCGTGGGGCTGGGCATCCTCTTCGCCCTGGTGGACGTACGGGGCGCGTGGAATGCGCTGCTGTCGGCGGACCCCTGGTGGCTCGCGGCAGCGGTGGGCCTGGCGATCAACGCGAGCCTGATCGTGGCGGTGAAGGTGTGGGCGATCGTGCGGATCGTCAAGCTCCCCCGCTCGCTCCGGCAGACCTGGTCCGCGGTGATGGCGGGCGTGACCCTCAACGCGGTCGTACCCGGCCGGGGCGGGGATCTGATCCGGGCGGTCTTCCTCACCCGCGAGCCCGGCTCCTTCCCGCTGCTCCTGGGCGCCGTCCTGGTCGAGCGCCTCATCGACATCGGCACCATCGGCCTGCTGGTGCTGCTGACCGGGGTGGGGCTCGACTGGGTGACCCTGCTGGCCCTCGGGGTCGTGTGCGCCGCCGTCGGGGGCGCGACCCTGCTCGCCGTGCTGGGACCGCGCTCGCCCATCCGGCCCGACCTCGGTGAGCGCGTCGCCCAGACCGCCCGCCGAGCGCTGTCCCGCTGGCCCTACCTGCTCGCGTCCATCGTCCTGTCGCTGCTGGCCTGGGCCAACAACGCCGCCCTCATGCTGTGCGCCATGCGGGCGGTGGGCGTCACCGTGCCGACCCTGCCCGCCCTGCGCGCGAGTGCGTTGTCCATCCTCGCGGGCATCGTGCCCGTCTCGATCAGCGGCATTGGAACCCGAGATACCGTACTCGTGCTCTTCCTGGACAGCTATGGCCAGGGCGATGCGCTCGCTGCTGCCGCGCTCATCTACACGGCCCTCGTGTACTGGTTCCTCGCGCTGGTCGGCGCGGCGGCCCTGGGCCCGCAGTCGCTGCGGACCGTTCGTCGATTGGCGGCGTCCCGACGGAAAGATGCAGCCCCCCCGACGGGTTGACATGTTCTTGATGATGGATCCCCGCCGACGAGCGTCTCAGAGTACCCGGGGGTTGACGTCTTGCATGACAGGACGTGGCTTCCACCGCGTGCGGCGACCGTCCCGGGGG
>MDTC01219254.1_pt1 | contig 22651 bp, 18 predicted proteins | sample 811181 | NCBI WGS metagenome assembly MDTC01 (sample SAMN05326644, study PRJNA326480) | marine metagenome | isolation source: seawater | place: Pacific Ocean: North | collected 2011 | reverse complement strand
TTCCATTAAAGAAAGTTTGGAAGGGAGCTCGCTGAGTTATCATTTTCCGGGTCATCCACTCAATAGAAAAGGTAAGTGCACAGGAGAAATCATTGGTGGAAATTTATCTATACTCTACAGTATTTTAGGAACAAGTTCAGGGTTTAATCCAGATAATAAAATTCTGTTTATTGAAGATTTAGATGAATATCTTTACCATATCGATCGAATGATGATAGCACTTAAAAGGGCTGGAAAATTGAGCAAAATTAAGGGTTTAATTGTCGGTGGAATGACAAAAATGAATGACAATAATATTCCTTTTGGTCAATCAGCAGAAGAAATTATTCTAGAACATTGTAAGGAATTTGACTATCCTATTTGCTTTCAAGCGCCATTTGGACATCTGGAAGACAACCACTCGCTAAAATTGGGAGCTATGCATAGCTTAACAATAATCGATGATGGTGCAGAGCTAAAAACGATATAGCTTATGCAATTTTAAAGGCTGGACTCATATTTCCCATTTCTGACTGACTAATCAAAAAGGCGTTAAAAGCATTTACCACATCCCCACTCTTCCACAAAGTGGATTGCAGGACCATTCCTTTGAATCCTAGCTGATTAATTCTGTGTTGATTTTTAAATTCAATGCCTCCATAAGCGTATACATTCTTTGTGGTACTAGAAATTACGTTTTTTACTTCAAATGCATCAAAATTACTCGATAAATTTTGTTCACCCAGCTTTTTATACATTGGGCCAATAAATACTATATCAAACATGGTATCGACATACTCTACGTTCTTTATATTATCTATGGTTGTTGATAATTGGAATCGCTTGATTCCGTGGAATTTTATTTTTTTGAACTTCCCAAAAAACCCATTAAAATAACCATTGGGAAGATGTATACCTTTTAAAATAAAGGATTTCATTAAACTATAATGATGGTGTAAGACAATACGATAATGATATTCTCGATTAATCAAATTTAGCAGAGAACATAAATCATCCTTAGAATAACCTGGCTTTCGAATGTGTAATTCATCTAATCCAGACTCAAAAAGTTGATTTATCTTATCCGCTTCATTACTAATTGCATAGGGTAAGGTATAAACTATGAATTTCATTATTTAGAGCTCTTGTTTTTTATGAACTTTGGTTAATAAAATGCCAAAGTCAATTTTATGTTACTTATTTTTGTTTTATGCAGCTGCTAATTGAAATTTTCGGTCTCTTTTTTGGGATCTCTTACATCCTTAGTATGGTGAAAGAAAAATGGTATAGCTGGCCTTTTGGCTTGTTAGCTGTAGGATTTTATGCCATTTCATGTTATCACAACAATTTAATAGGAGAGCTTTTTCTTCAATTAATCTATGCAATAATAGCATTATATGGATGGTTTAAATGGCGAAATAATTCACATAAGCACTTTACTATCAGCAAACTGTCCAAATTCCAATACATCTGGGCAATACTAGGTGCTATTCTGATTACTTTCGGAAGCTATTCCATACTCACAAAGATTGGAAGTTCGTTACCCGCGCTAGATGCAATCACGAATGGGTTTGCTATTGTTGCAACCTTCCTTGCTGCAAGAAAGAAAATCGACAACTGGCTTTTTTGGATACCTATAAATGCCTTGACCGTATGGATGATGCTAACTAAAGGAATGCCCTTCTATGCTGTATTGTACTTTTGCTACGGGATATTTGCTTTGTTTGGCTACTACCAATGGTATTTAAAATTGAATAAACCTTCAGCATCACATTGAAGAATAATGGAAGGTAGCAAAAATAAAAGCATGAAAATTGGAATTACTGGACCAGAATGCTGCGGAAAAACTTCCCTCACTCAAAGACTACATCGTGAATTAAAACTACCCATGGTTCATGAATATGCGCGCGAGTATTTTGAAAGCCGAGCAATCAGCAATCGAAAGGAAACCATATATCATCTTGCGCAAGAACAGATTAAACTAGAAAATAAAGCAAGTGCTCTTCATAAAGTAATAATTTGCGATTCTGATTTAATCAATATCAAACTATGGCTACAATACTACAATCAACCCGTTCCCGATTTTATTGAGTATCACTTAAAAACAAATCCTTATTCATTTAGCCTATTGTTATACCCCAACATACCCTGGGAAAGCGATGGTATTCGCGCTAACCCGCTCAATCGATTAAGCCTTTATAAGCAATTTGAAGCAGAGTTAAAACGGTATAACATTCCATACATTTCAATCCAAGAGAGGGAGGAGGCGAGGTATTCAGCTGCTGCAAGGGCTATTCAAACTGTAATTTCTAAGGCTTAAGCCGTTGACTTGTTCGTGGGAAAGGTGAAGCTTCTCGAATATGCTTTAGTTTACAAATCCAAGTAATCAAACGCTCTAAACCTAAACCAAAGCCTGCATGAGGTACAGAACCAAATCGGCGTAAGTCCAGATACCATTCATAATCTTCTTGACTGAGTTTCTCTTCTTGAATTTGTTCAATGAGAAATTCGAGATCAGTTTCGCGCTCACTTCCACCTACAATTTCACCATAACCTTCAGGAGCTAGGACATCTACACCCTTTACATAATCAAAATTACCTTCTACTCTTTTCATGTAAAAAGCCTTGATTTTTCGAGGCCAATTGTATACCATTATTGGGCAACCAAACAAGCGAGTTAATACAGTTTCATCCGACCCACCTAAGTCACTTCCATGTTCAAAATTCTCCGCGGATTTCATCCATTGCGGTATATTACGAGCATCTTCCTCAAGTTCTTTTACTTGCGCTTTTAACTGCGCCACTCTATTTCGATTGAAGTTTTTAATCCCTTTCTTACTTACATTGTCATTGACGATTGCTTCACGCTCTTCTATCTCAGCATTTACTTTGACAAGCTCTTCTTGGGTAGCTTTTAAATCATTCCCTAGCATCTGAATCGCATTAACACCATTCACTTCCTTTTTACCTTTGAGAATTTCTACAGCCTCATCATAAGAGATTCTTGGAAATTTTTGATTAACAGACTTAAGCGCTTCAATATCTCGACCTAAAATTTCCAACTCTGTTTTGCAACGATCAATTACTTCATTGACCACAGCCCTCAGCATTTCTTCAATCAAATCCATATCCATGTCTAGATCATAAAAAGCCATTTCTGGTTCTACCATCCAAAACTCAGTGAGGTGTCTTCTTGTTTTTGACTTTTCTGCTCTGAAGGTTGGGCCGAAGGTATATATTTTCCCTTGAGCCATGGCCATAGCTTCACCATACAATTGTCCAGTCTGGGCTAAATAGGCTTCCTGTCCGAAGTAATCTGTCTTGAACAAATCAGTAGTTCCTTCTGCAGCACTTCCTGTAAAAATCGGCGAATCCATTAACGCAAAGTCCTTCTGCTGAAAAAAGTTATGAATCGCATATATAGTAGCATTTCGCACTTTCATGATTGCCCATTGTCGCTTGGACCTCAGCCACAGATGCCTTCTTTCCAATAAAAAATCAACGCCATGTTCTTTGGGCGTAATTGGATAGTCTTCCGCAACATCAATGATTTCAAAACTACTTGCTTGCAGCTCATATCCTCCAAGCTGCTTTTCATCTTTAAGAACTTCTCCACTTATTGAAACCGAGCTTTCTAGACTCATTGATTTGCTTAAATCAAAAGTTTCAGAAACTTTATCTTCCGCAATAACGCATTGGCAAAACCCCGAACCATCTCTCAAGTTAACAAAAGCTATACCCTTACTATCTCGACGATTAGCCACCCAGCCTTTTAAGGTTACGGTCTGTCCTACATGTTTTGACATTTCATTAATGTATATCCAATTCATTCCTACAGCTTTATTTGAAACACAAAGTTAGCTTATTCAATTCTTATTTTATGTATCCTTTTATTCAAAATATATAAGTGTCCTAAAGTTTTCATCATCCAAAAAGTTTTTAATAGGTTGGCTATTTTTTTCTTAATTTTGAGCTTGAAAATTAATACCTTTTATGCTCAATCAACGTTTGTCTCAAAAGCTGCAACAAAAGCTTAGCCCGCAACAAATTCAATTAATGAAATTGTTGCAGATTCCCACGGCCAATTTGGAACAGCGTATAGAAGAAGAGCTAGAGGCTAATCCTGCCCTGGAAGAAGGTGATGTCATTGATAACGTATTGGATGACTTGGACCAGGAAATAGAAGAGGATAAGACAGAGAAAGAGAGTGAAGATGATCTTGAAGATTTTGGTGTAGAAGACTACTTTGATGAGGACGGTGATTACCCTGAATACAAAACGAAAGACCAAAGCTATGATAATCGCGATGAGGATAACAAAACTATTCCAATAAGTGTTGGGATAACCTTTCACGAATTTTTATTGAAACAATTGGGTATCAAAGATTTGCCTGGAGATGATTATATTATAGGTTCGCAAATCATAGGCAGTATTGATGATGATGGATATTTAAGAAGAGAAATGATAAACATTGTCGATGACTTAGCTTTTGCACAAAACATAATAGTAAATGAAGAAAAGGTAGAAGAGATTTTAAACTTAGTACATGCATTTGACCCTTCAGGTGTAGGTGCCCGCGATCTGCAGGAGTGTTTGTTGTTGCAACTTAAAAGTAAACAGCCCAATCCCTTAATAAAGAGCGCAATCATCTTACTAGAAAATCATTTTGAGCACTTTTCAAAAAAGCATTACAATAAATTGGAAGCTGCCTTAGACCTGAGCTCTGAGGATTTAAAAAGTGTAATAGATGAAATATTAAAGCTAAACCCTAAGCCGGGCAGCAGCTATACGGGAGGAAACAATTCAAAAATTCATCATTATATCATACCAGACTTCACTGTTAAGAATGAGGCTGGAGAATTAGAGCTCTTGTTAAATATGCGAAATGCACCCGACTTAAAGGTGAGTAGGTCATTTAAGGACATGTACACCTCTTATAAGCAGAGTAAAGAGAAAACTAGTGATAAGAAAAATGCGATTATTTTTATCAAACAAAAAATGGATGCGGCTAAATGGTTTATAGATGCAATAAAGCAGCGTCAACAGACTATGATGCTTACCATGCGGGCCATTCTTGACTATCAGAAGGAGTTTTTCTTAACTGGCGATGAAATGACCCTAAGACCGATGATTTTAAAGGATATTGCCGAAGTTACGAATTTAGATATTTCTACGGTATCCCGTGTAGCTAATTCAAAATACGTACAAACAGAATTTGGAACCATCTTGTTAAAATTTTTCTTTAGTGAGTCCATGCAAAATAGTGAAGGGGATGAAATATCAACTAGAGAAATTAAAGCTATACTTCAAGAAATTATTAAGGATGAGAATAAGAAAAAACCTTACTCAGATCAAAAATTAATGGATTTATTGAAAGGGAAAGGTTATGAAATAGCAAGAAGAACAGTAGCAAAGTACCGCGAACAATTGAGTATCCCTGTCGCTCGTTTAAGAAAAGAATTATAAAATATGCCCACCAAGCTAGCCAAGTTAATATCCTACATACTTCATCCCATTTTAATGCCTTTATACATGGCTATATTGGTGATTTTTGCTCATCCGCAACAATTTACAGACACTTCAATCATCCATAATGAAGTTAGACTGATGTATTATGGTGCATTAACTGTTTTTTTTCCATTGTTTTCGTTTTTGTTGATGTGGAAATTGGATGTTGTCTCATCATTCGATATGAGTGATGGCAAGGAACGATTTATTCCATTGATTGCTTTAGCTACTTTTTGGTTATGGGCATACTTTCTTTTCAAGGAGGAGGGGCTATACCGGACCTCGAGTTATTTTCCATTGGGTTTAATGACTTTGGGATGTATATTTTCTCTATTTATCTTGTTTCCGCTCAATTTTGTAGCAAACACCTCTTGGCACCTCGCAGGTATGGGCGGATTGATCAGTTTGATTATTAATATTATGCGGACAAGTCAATACAACCTAATATTCGTATTGATTGCCGGGATAATCCTATTAGGCTTATTGGCAAGTGCCCGCCTAAGCATGAATTTAGTCAATAAAAACGGGCTGATGATTGGCTTCTTAATTGGTTTCTTTGGGCAGTTTTTTGCTTTTCAAGTTTGGGGAAGATTGCTCTAAAAAAGATTCGCTGCTGGATGGAATTTCCATATAAACTCGATTCATAATTTCAGAAACTTTCCATCACTTTAAATTCTGTTCGTCTATTTTTCTGACGACCAGCCTCATTATCTGAACCATCCTCATTCTCATTTGGAGCGATAGGGGAATTTTCGCCATATCCCTTGGCATATAATCTATTTTTATAAATGCCTTTTGAGATCATATAGTCGACACAGCTTTGAGCCCTAGCCTTTGACAATTTATTATTAGCATCAGAAGAGCCAACAGCATCTGTATGCGCTCCTAACTCGATAACAATTTCAGGATTCTCCTGTAAAATAATGATTAGTGCATCTAATATCTTTTTGGATTCATTTCTTAAAGACGACTTCCCAAAGTCATAGAATATGTTGTCTAATTCATAAGTTTTACCCACTTCAATTGCTGTCAATGAAGCAGATACATCTAGGCGCTCAAGATCCATTGAAATATTACTTGTCAAGACCGAAACTTTATTCTTAAAGTAACCCTCCTTTACTATTTCAATAACATAATCTTTATCCAAATCTAAGGTAAAGCTATAGTCTGTATGCCCTATAGGCATCCTTTTTGTTGACAAGGTTTGCTTCTCTCCATCAGCTAACATTTGCTTAAGAATAATGATTGCATCATCCAGCTTTTCTGTTCTAAGTGAATCCTTGTCGTCATAAATACTTCCCTTGGCTTCTATAATGTATCTATTAATATTTAGGTTTTGATTTAAGGTATCTTCATCAGGTATGTCAAGAGTTGAAACATATTCAAAGGAAGTAGTAAATCCAAGCTTAGATACTTCTACTTTGTATTCTTTGTCTGGTTTAAGATTGAAATAATAGTCTTCCTTTACATCCAACAATTCCTCAACCATCACTTCATTTCCAGCTTGATTGGTCGTATACAATCGAACATTTGCCCCTTTGATGGGAACATCTCCATCTTCATCTTCCCTAAATACAAAGCCTTCCAGACCATACTTAAAATCCTCAAAGTAAAAAATATCATCGCCTGTATATCTCTTTTTGATTTTCGAAGTTCCCTCTCGATTAGAGACAAGGAATCCACTGGTTTTACCCAACTCTTTAATATAGTATAAATCATCTGCAGTTGAATTTATCGGCAATCCTGCATTTTCAGGTTTGGCCCAGCTCAAATCATCCTTCTCATAACTTACAAATACATCGAAGCCACCCATACTTGGATGCCCATTACTACTAAAATAAAACAAGTTTTCCGTGTTGTCATAGTAAGGTGTCATTTCATCTTGTTTGGTATTCATACTTCCAGCTAATAATCTTGGACCCTTAAAATCTCCGCTTGCTGTTCGAATAAAATACCAAATATCCATTCCACCTATACCTCCATCGCGATCACTAACAAAATAGACGATTTCCATGCCATCACCACTCGTGCGAACTGTAGGCTGAGTAGAAGTATATTTCGGGCTATTTATCGATTTATTTAGCGCCAAAGGTTCTTGCCACTTATCGTTATTCCTTTCACTTAAGTATAAGTTACAAATGATTTCATCAATCTCATTATTGAAGCACTTACAAAAATATAGTCTATTTCCATCCTCAGAAATTGCTGAATTGCCCGTCCCAAATTTTTCATCTTGGAACATTTCAGGTAATTTTTTTCCACTTTGCCAAGTTCCATCTACTTTATTCGATTGGTATAGCTTATAATGAGGGATATCCTTTCTATTCTTTACGAATACTAAATCATCTTCCTGAAGCGAAGTATAGTAAATCGTCGAATCATTGATTGGCATGGGAGCAGCATCTTCGTATCCAGAATTTACCCCGTCTCCTAATGATTTAACTTTAACTTTCTTAGAATCGGTGTGCGATATAGCCCAATCAGCTCCAGCTATTTCATTGTCGACAACATCCATCCACATAGCCTTGTCTGGCATCGAGTACTCCCCTTTAAAGGCATTTAATCGCTTTTTAGCCTCTTCGAACTCCCCGATTTGCTTTAAGGAAACACCGTAATAGAAATCGAATAAAGCATACATCCCTCTATTTTCCTTTTCTATGCGCTTACTCTTAGTTTTTGCATCGATAGGATGCTGATCAAAACTCGCAAAATTTTTAACCGCATTTTTATAATCGTTAGCTTTCCATGTCGCCATCGCAAGCCAAAACTTTGCATACCTGTTTTCAGGCTTAACTCGAATAACTTCTTTATAATATTCTATCGCAGAATAATAATGACTTTGCGCATATAGTAAATCGGCAACTTTTAGCTCGTGTTTTGATTTAACCGCTTTTTCCTTATCTATTTGAGCATAAATAGAAGTGGTTATTAAAACAATTGAGCACATGATTCCAATTAACTTTTTCATGAATAGGTTTTAGAGGAGTTAGTTTTTTAAAATCTTCTTGCTGGCATGGATTTATTTGCTTTATAACTGCGAATACTTTCTCCCATATAAATCAAAGAGATTTCAAAAGCGCCTTTGAGATTTGAAGAATTTTGAAGGTTTGAAAGATTTACATCATAAGATGCGCCAATCCTCATATTTCTAAACTCCACGGAGGATAATACGACAACAGCGTCGCCATTAACTGGGCTCAATCGATAACGAGCACCTAAATGGATACTAGAATTGGTTCTAAAACCAGCGCTAAAGTAATACCCTAATGAACTACCAGCCAAAATCATGTGGTTCACTCCTTGCTTTTGATAAAGTATATCTGGCGCTAGAGCCAATTTATCTGAGAGAAACACTTCAATACCTAAATCGCCTAAATACCTTCTTTTTAAGAAGATATCATCATTTTCGCTGATAAACCATTGACTTGGCTGACTCATGTGAAAAGTTGAAAAACCACCCTGCATTTTGAAACGGTCACTAAACTGGGATTTCCAGTAAAGACCAAAATTATAATCAAAATAAAAGAATGCCCCCCTATCAAAATTGTTTACATCAAACTCTGAACTATAGCCTAAACCACTGTGACTTATCACGTCAAACTGATCATAAAAAACATAGCTCTCGCGGTCCATACTTCTTTGCACATAAGCTACTTGACCGCCTAATGATATTCTATGATTACCTAATCTGCCAATACCCTTATGATATGCTAAAGAAAGACCTATATTACTGGTTACTAAACTGGCTTCACCTACCCTATCGTTGGTAAACATTAAGCCTAATCCTAACTTATCATTTTTTAACTGGCCCTCAAACAAGGGTAAATCAATGGCTGCTCCGGGAGTAACAAAAGCATTTTTGTTCAGGAATGAACTCCACTGATTACGATAAATAACCGCAACTCGATAAGAACCATCAAAATTCCCCGTAAGCGCAGGGTTTAAGGCTTGAGCAAAAGTGTAATACTGAGAAAAATGAACATCTTGCGCTAAACTCACTTCAAAACAACAAGTAAAAAAGAAAACAACAAAGCCTAGGTAATAATTTTTCATAGTTTAGGGTTTTTCTTAGATGTTATATTTTAAAGATATAAATTTACTTTTTAAAATTTTTAAACTGTTCAAATATACTCAATGCACACCAACTATAAAAAATTACTAAAGTATACTAATAAGATTGCTGACATAAAAAACGCAATTGCTATTTTAAATTGGGATCAAGAAACCTACATGCCTCCGAAAGGCCAGGGATATAGGGCACAGCAGATTGCAACGCTAAGTGGTATAGCTCATGAAACAGCCACATCAAGGGCTTATGAAACTTGTATCAACGAATTGTTAGATGAGCCCTCACTAAGCCCAGTTGAATTCAAAAATATACAACTACTTAAGCGAGACATGGTCAAAGCTAAGAAACTGCCAAGCGATTTTGTTATTGGATTATCTAAGGCAACTTCTAAAGCTTTCCATGCGTGGATTGCCGCTCGAAAAGCAAACGACTTCAAGCTATTTGAAAACGCTTTGAGCGAAATGGTGAAAATTCAGCAAGAAAAAGCGGAGATATATGGATACAAGAATCATATTTATAATGCGCTGATGGATGATTATGAGCCGAAAGCCACGGTTCAAGAAATTGATACCCTTTTTAATGAGGTGAAGACTAAACTCAGTCCGCTACTCGCCCAAATTGCGGAGAGTCCACAAGTGGAAGATGCTTTTATGTATAAGCACTTTGGGAAAGATAAGCAATGGGATTTTGGAATGACCATTTTAGAGCAATTGGGCTATGATTTAGAGGCTGGTCGTCAAGATCTAGCTGAGCATCCATTCTCGACTACTTTTAGCCCCTTAGATGTGCGTGTGACTACTCGAGTAAATGAAAAAAACTTCTATGACATGCTTTGGAGTTGTATCCACGAATGTGGCCATGCTTTATACGAGCAAGGATTGAGTGCAGATCATTATGGGATGCCTTGTGGCGAAGCTGTTTCGCTGGGCATGCATGAGAGTCAATCCAGATTTTATGAAAACAACATTGGACGGAGTAAAGCGTTTTGGGAATTCAACTATCCCGCCGTGCAAGCTAAATTCCCAAATCAGTTTGAAGGAGTTAGTAGCGACAATTTTTACAGAGCGGCCAATATTGTAAAACCCTCTTTAATTCGAACGGATGCCGATGAACTCACCTATCATTTTCACATTATGATTCGCTATGAAATTGAGAAGCAGATAATTGAAGGAAGTTTGGCTGTTTCTGATGTAAAGGATGCTTGGAATGAGGCTTACTCAAAATATTTGAACATTATTGTTCCTTCTGATAATCAGGGAGTTCTTCAAGATGTCCATTGGAGTCATGGTGGATTTGGCTACTTCCCTACTTATTCATTGGGCAGTTTTTATGCTGCGCAGTTTGAAGCAAAAATGGTAAAGGACATACCCGATATGTTTCAAGGAATAAGAACTGGAGAATTTAGTAATATCTTGACTTGGTTGAGAACGAACATCCATCAACATGGTCGTTTTTACACCTCACAAGAATTGTGCAAAAATGCGACAGGTGAAACGCTTAAATTCGACTATTTCATGGATTATGCGCTTCGAAAATATTCAGAAATTTACGCATTATAGAAGTTACGGAATCAACTTACATTACATGCATTTTATTGCATCAAATCCCTTATTGCATCTTGCATGTCTTCAAACTTAAAAGCGAAGCCCTTTTCTAAGATTTTATTTGCACTGCAATTTTGACTTAAAAACAAAACATCACTCATTTCACCAAGAGCTAGTTTAAGTCCAATTTTTGGAGCAGGTAGGACTATTGTGTTTCGAACACCAGCGATTTCTTTTGCCAACTTTGCTTGAGTAACTGGTTTTGGCGCAACGGCATTAAAAACACCATTCATTTGCTCATTTTCCAGAGCAAAAATGAACATCTCGGCTAAATCATCAACATGTATCCAAGAATAAACTTGTTTTCCATTGCCTAAAATACCTACAAAAAAAGGTAAAGTCTTTATCATTTCTGGCAGTGCTCCTCCATCTTTTGAAAGTACAATGCCAATACGGAAAATAAGCTTTTTAATGACTTTATCATTAATTCTATAGCTATCCTCCCAGGACTTACAGACCGTTGCAAGAAAATCATATCCGGCCGAATTATCCTCCGTCAAAATTCCGTCTTGATTTCCATAATAGCCTATTGCTGAGGCACCGATAAACTGGCTTACCTCATGATCTTGTTGATTTAAAAAATTCATAAGCAGTAAGGAAGATTCTACGCGGCTATCCAAAATTTCTCTCTTCCTTGTTTTGGTCCATCTTTTATCTGCAACTCCTGCTCCAGCCAAATGAAGAACGCTAGAAACGCCCTCAAAAGCCTTTGCATCCATCACTTGCATGCTAGGATCCCAATAAAACACCCCGACTCCTTTCCTTTTATAACTTTTACGAGTCGACAAATGGGCCACTTCTATTCCTTTCTCCAATAGTATTTCGGTGATTCTTGTCCCAAGTAGACCGCTTCCCCCTGTTATCAGTACTTTATTCATGTTGTTAAAATTATTGATGAGTATGGTAAGTTCACCTTACCTTTATAAGCTAAATACTTTAAAATTTGTTCATCTATGAAAAATAGCCTATTCGCATTAAACTTACTTTTCCTGTTCGCTTGCAACACTAATGATGTTGTAAACACAGATGTAAATTTAGCTGAACTTCCGTATGAAGGCGAAAAAAAGTCCAAAGAACTTCTCGTTCATGAATTGAGTGATCCCGATAAACTAAACCCATTAACTTCTCAAGGCGCGGGTAGCTCATACATTGAACATTGCATGTTTATGTACTTATTGGATGTTGATAAAGAAAAACTGGAGGTTATTCCTTGGCTAGCTAAAGAAAGACCCAAAATCAGCGAATTGACCGAAGGTCCATACAAGCTAAAAATTGATTATGAAATTAGAAAGGAGGCAATATGGGACAATGGTACCCCAGTTACCGCATATGATGTTGATTTTAGTTTCAAGACCACAAAAAATCCACACGTAGATGCCGAGCACCAAAGACCTTACATTGATTTTGTAGCGGATATAATTATTGATGAGGAAAATCCAAAAAAGTTTTCTTTTTTGACCAATGAACTGCATTATTCTGCTGAGTTTTCCAGTGGAGGAGTTAATTATATTATTCCAGAATACATATACGACCCCGAGCAACTTATGCGAAAATTTAGCTTAAAACAGTTAAGTAATGAAGATGAAATTGAACAAATAAGAGGAGATCTTGATCTAATTACATTTGCTGAATCGTTTAACGGAGAAAAGTTTCAGCGCGAACCAGGATTTGTAGTTGGCTGCGGCCCATATAGCCTAGAAGAATGGACTACTGGACAGCGAGTTGTCTTAAAAAAGAAAGAAAATTGGTGGGGAAATGCCTTAGAAGGAACGCAGAGTTTCGATAATCATCCCGAAAAAATAATTTATGAAATCATCAACGATAAGGTGACCGCCGTGACGGCGACAAAAGATGAACAAATAGATATCATGCGTGGTGTTTCTCCTTATAATTTCAAGGAGCTTAGTTCGGATAAAGCATTCAACAGTAAGTTCTTTATGTTTAATACTGATTTTTTATCCTACACGTACATAGGCTTAAATATGAGGCATCCAATTTTGAAAGAAAAAGAAGTAAGACAAGCGCTTGCTCATTGCGTAAACGTTCCTCAAATCATCGAAATTATTATGTACGGTTATGCAAAACCGATTGGAAGTTTTGTTCATCCAAGCAAGTCCCATTATAACACCGAGCTCAAACCTTATGAATTTAACCTCTCTATCGCTAAAAAATTACTAGCTGGTGCAGGTTGGGTAGATTCTGATCAAGATGGTGTTCTAGACAAAGAAATTGATGGGATTAATACCCCTCTTCGATTAAGCATAAAATTTAACTCAGGAAATGACAGCCGCGAAAAAATATGCTTATTTCTAAAAGAGCACGCAAAAAAGATAGGTATTGACCTTGAAATTCAAGTAAAGGAGTGGACCGTTTATTTAGATGAATGCACTAACCATGAATTCGACATGTATGTCCTGGGGTGGGTTCAGGAGGCAGTTCTAGATGACCCCAAACAACTTTTCCATACCGATGCCTACAATGGAGGGAGCAATTATACCGGTTTCGGCGATGCATATACAGACGTACTTATCGATAATTTGAGAAAGGAAATGAATGATGAAAAGCGGACCAAAATGTTTAAGAAGCTTCAAGCAATCGTTCATGAAGAAGTACCGTATATCCTCTTGTATACCCCAGACAATTTACTAACGATAAGTAAACGTTTTGGAAATGCCCAACCCTATATAGCGCGTCCTGGCTATGAGGAAAGAGAATTAATACTTAAAAGTTATCCAGGAGCCCAACAATAATTCTGTGCGCAAAGCTTATGTTTTAATTAATCGAACTTCCTTTGATTAACTGAAATTTTGCTATTTTAGCGCAACTTACCAATTAACAAAATAAAACCTCAATAATGATAAACTCCAAAAACTTATTCAAATTAATGATGCTTGTTCCATTAGCGGCATTTTTTACAAGCTGCACGGGTAATTCCGACGGAGGAAAAAATGATGGTGTAGTGATCAGTAAAAAAGCAGGGAAAAATGAAGTATATGTTCATTTGAGTTCAGATTTAGATAAAATAAATCCGATAATTTCAACAAGTGCGAATGCGAGCTTAGTTGAACGTTTTTTATTTTACAATCTCCTAGAATCAGATCCTTCAACACTGGAGCTAACGCATGTTGTAGCAACAGGAAGGCCTTCAATAGAAGAAATCGAAACAGAAGCTTTTGGTGAAAGTATTAAGGGCTTGGCTATCACCTATGAAATAAGACCCGAAGCTACTTGGGATGATGGAACTCCAGTTACTGCTGCGGACTATGAGTTTGCTCTAAAAGTTGTAAAAAACCCAAAAGTGGATTGCGAGAGTCTTCGTCCGTATTTTGAGTTTATTTTTGATATGGAAATAGATCCAAATAATCCAAAAAAATTCACCGTCTTCACTCAAGACAAATATATCTTATCTGAATCAGTGAGTTCGGGTTATTTATATCCCAAGCATATTTATGATGCGGAGGGTTTAATGGATGATTACAGCGTATATGATTTAAGTAACCCAGCTAATTTTTCTGATTTATCGGGTGATTTGAATATCATCACTTTTGCGGAACAGTTCAACAGTGAAAAGTTTTCAAGAAATCCTGATTTTGTTGTTGGATGCGGACCATATCGTTTAAAAGAGTGGACCACAGGGCAGCGTGTTGTCTTGGTGAAAAAAGAAAATTGGTGGGGTGAGCAATTTGTGGGGAAAGAAACTCGATTTGACAACTATCCTGATAAAATTGTATACGAAATAATCGTCGATAATACTACTGCCGTTACCGCGATGAAAGACGAAAGCATTGATGTAATGGGCGGTATTCCTTCTAAGGATTATGTAGACCTCAAAGAAAATGAGGACTTTAAAGCCTTGTTTAATCTTCATGAGCCTATTGCACCTTCATACAGCTATATCGGTTTAAATAACAAGAGTCCAAAGTTGGAAGATAAAAGAGTTCGACAAGCCTTGTCAATGGCTCTGGATTATGAGACCATTAATAGAGTGATCAACTATAATCTAGCCGAACGTACAGTAGGTCCAGTTCACCCAAATAAAACTTATTACAACAAAGATATTGCCTTATATCCTTATGATTTGAATGCGTCCAAAGTGCTTTTAGACGAGTCGGGATGGTTAGATAAAGATGGGAATGGAGTAAGAGAAAAATTTATTGATGGCGAAACCATCGAATTAGATATAGAGTTTTTATTGGTTGCTGGAAGTGAATCTGCTGAGAACATTGCATTAATGTTGAAAAACAATATGGCCAAGGTGGGCGTAAATATTGAGATTGTGCAGAAAGAATGGACCGTATTCCTGGAGCAAGTGAAATCACATGATTTTGAAATGAATACGATGGGTTGGGTAATGGGTCCGGATTTATCGGACTTTAAACAAATATGGCATACGGATTCCTATAATGGAGGAAGCAACTATATCGGCTTTGGAAATACCTACACCGATGAATTAATTGATAAGATTCGATATGAATTGGATGAGGAAAAGAGAAACGCTATGTATCTAGAGTTTCAAGAAATCCTGCATGAAGAAGCACCCTACATCTTTATGTTTACAGGAAAAAATAAGATGGCATTTCACGGAAGATTTGAAAACGCTGATGGATACCTGCTGCGTCCAGGTCATTTTGAAAATGAATTTAAGTTAAACCCTAATTTTGGCGCTGCTGCAGCTCAATAATTTTAGTATACTATGTTTAAATACATTCTAACCCGGATATTATATTTTATTCCGACGCTTCTAATCATTACCCTGTTAACCTTTTTGCTTAGCCAGGCTGCCCCAGGGGACCCTGTCGAAACAAGACTTCAAGGTGGTCAAGGCGCTCAAGGTGGAGGGATGTCGGAGAAACAAGCTGGAGAGCAAGCTTATATAGATATGAGCAAAAAACTCGGCTTGGATTTACCGCCTTTTTATTTTTCCTTGGGTTCGATAGCAGAACCTAAAGACCTCTACAAGATATTTCGAAAAAAGGAAAGAGAAAATCTTGCTAGACTCATCAATGAATATGGGAACTGGGATAGAATAGAGCCATATTACGAATCCATCAAAGCATTTGAAGTTTCGCTTTATGATATTGAGCGAGATACCAATAGCTATACTGACTTAAAGATTCTGAAGGAAGGAATCAACAATTTACTTAATACTTACGAAGAGGGTAAGGTTTCAAATACTTTATCTAATATGGAGCAAGCTATGAACACCGTGAGTAAGCTAAGAATAGATAGTAACACTATTATTGAAAAGAATTATTTCGAAAGTTCTATTCCCGCATTCACTGCCATGAGAGATAATTACTTGGCCATTAAAGCTAACCCATCCGTTTGGAAAACTAATATACCTAGTATTAAATGGATTGGAACAGGCAATCAATATCATGTTTGGTTGTTTGGTAATAAACCTTGGTTCTCAAAATCTAAAGATCCAAGTCTAAAAGGTGGTTTTATTCGGGGAGATTTTGGGGAATCCTACCTAGATGGAAGACCCGTATCCTCCATTATTAAAGACGCTTTACCGATCACCATGAGTCTAAACATTATTTCGGTGTTAATCGCTTATTCCCTCTCGGTTTGGCTAGGTGTATTTTTATCCAAAAGAAAAGATTCAAAATTAGATAGAGTAGTATCCATTGTGCTTTTCATTTTATATTCTCTTCCCGTTTTCTGGGTAGCAACAATATTCATTGTTTACTTGACTACCAATGAGTATGGCATGGATTGGTTTCCAACCTATGGTCTTTTCTCTAACGACCTTTCAGATGATGCTACTTTCTGGGAAGTAGCCAAAGATGGCGGTGCACACGTCATTTTACCTATATTGGCTATGACATATGGCTCCTTCACCTACATTACTAGACAAATGAGAGGCAGTATGCTTGCTGTACTAAAACAAGATTACATTAGAACAGCAGTTGCTAAAGGTTTACCAGACAATAAGGTAACTTGGAAGCATGCATTTAGAAATTCCTTGATACCAGTCATTACAATGTTTGCGAGTTTGTTTCCAGTAATGATTAGTGGATCAGTTGTTATTGAGGTGATTTTCTCCATCCCAGGAATGGGTAGGGTCGGCTACGAAGCCGTACTGGCAAGAAACTACCCAGTTTTATTTACAGTGTTAATCTTCTCTGCGGTATTGACCATGATTGGAATACTTATAGCAGATATTTTATATTCGGTGGCTGACCCACGAATTTCATTTACTAAAAAGAAGTAAAGGTATATGAGTGCTAACAATAAAAATATTGAAAAATCTACTGAAACAGCTGCTCAAGTTGAACCAGTTCATAAGGCTGCTGAAGATCAAAGCTATAGCGCAATTGTAAAGCGCCAGTTTAGAAAAAACAAGCCAGCAGTTTGGTCTTTACGGTTTATTATTTTGATAGTTATCATTGGTCTATCTGCAGATTTTTTAGCCAATGAAAAACCTTTGATGTGTAAATATGAGGGAAGCACCTATTTTCCGGTTTTTAGAGAATATATAGTTGATTTAGGAGGCTCTTGGCCGAAAGAATTAAGTAGTATAGTTGATTGGAAAACTGCAGAATATGATTATGCCATTTGGGCACCTATCCCCTACGGGCAAAGTGAAACAGATTTTGCAAATGCCAATTATGCGAGTCCTCTGGATGATCAGAATGTCAAAAGCAGGCGGTGGTGGCATTGGCTGGGAACAGATGAAATAGGCCGAGATGTGATGTCAGGCATGATTCATGGTACACGAATAGCCATGATGGTAGGTGTAGTCTCTATGTCAATCGCATCAATTATAGGTATTTTCATGGGAGCCATGGCAGGTTACTTTGGAGATGAAAAGCTGAAGACCTCGTGGGTAAACATTTTGTTGTTTTTTGTCAGTTTACCTTTTGCCTTCTTTTACGGCTTTCAAATCAGAAGTTACAGCATTGGTGAAGCCTTTGCAAACAGTCTTTTTAGCGCGCTATTTCAAATTTTTGTAGGTATTATTATTTTTACCGTTTTCATTTTTATTGGCCAGCTAATCGCCAAGGGTTTAAACAAAGCCCTTAAACTAAAAGCGAATACCAATGTACCAATCGATATCATTGTTTCTCGTTCCATTGAAATTTTAATCTCTGTACCTCGACTATTATTAATTATGTCCATAGTTGCCATCGCGAAACCTTCTATTATGTTGGTGATGGTTATTATAGGAGCAACCTCTTGGACAGGAATTGCTCGATTTACTCGAGGCGAATTACTGCGTGTAAGAAACTTAGAATACATAGAAGCAGCGCAAAGTTTAGGATATAGCGAATGGAGAACCATTTTTAGACATGCTATACCTAATTCATTAGCTCCGGTATTGATAGCTATTGCTTTTGGTGTAGCAGGAGCCATTTTAACTGAATCCTTCCTCTCTTTCTTAGGAATAGGCGTGGAAGCTGAAGTAGCTACATGGGGTAAGTTGTTGTCTTTAGCACGTAAGAATTTTAGTGCTTGGTGGTTAGCTCTAGCTCCAGGATTTGCCATTTTTATTACTGTTACTATTTACAATTTAATGGGTGAAGGATTAACAGATGCCTTGGATCCGCGCTTAAAGCAGTAAACTACTAAAACAAATTTGCTGGGCAAACGTTAAAACCGTAAGTAATCTTTGTGCTAATAATTTGTATGTCAGGTAAACCAGTTTATCATATCACATTTAGTCTAATTATTCTCCTTTTATGGGGGGGGGTAAATGCCCAAAAATCCCAAGTATCTAATGGAGTAAAACTGAATAGTAAAGTATCTAATTTTAAAGTTCTTGGTAAAGTAGGTGATAAGTTTGTAGTGGAAAGGTATGGCAACAATACCCATATTCTTGATGTATACAACACAGGTCTTAAAAATCAAATGAGCAGACAAATCCTCTTGAATAAAAATGAGTTTATTGAGACCATCTGGCTGCAGGCAAATTCAGGCTGGATTATTCGGGTAAAGAATGATAAGACCACCAACTATTTGATTGCTTCCAAACTGGACGAACGCATTTCCATATCTCAAAAGCCAGTTATTTTAGATTCTATTGTGGAGCGAAAGGATTTATTGCAAGCCAATTTACGAACCAAATTATCGCTTAACGAAAGTAATATACTTATTTATGCTCCCATTTTTTCGAAAGGTGAAGTAAACTATTTCTACACAAGAGTATACGATATAAACATGCAACTGATATCAGAAAAACTGATTAAAGAGCCTAGTTTGTTGGATTATGATTTTGTGAAAGTTATTGTTCTTAATGATGGAAGCTACCTGTTTATCTCCAAGCAAGATGGCGGGGAAGATCCTGCGGTCTACTATTTCAATTATGTTAAAAGGGATGGCACATTAAGTAAATTCCAATTTACCCCAGTAAAAAATGTATTTAAAAAATTAGAATTTCAAGTAGATAACCTTAACCACGCCCTCTTCATTTCAGGATTTTTCAGAGCGAGAATTGAAAACAAAAGAGACAAGAATGGCGCTAGTGAATTCTTTACTACAAAACTTGACCTTGACAATTTCCAGACCCAATATACCGAAATTGTCCCTTTTACAGATGATTTTTATCTTAAGTTAACCAGCAAAACTAGTGCGCGCACCCCCCCACAATTGTTTACATTCTATATCCATAGCTTAATCCCCCAAATAGACGGAGGAGCCCTTGTATTTACCGAGTCTTATTTTAAAACAGAAGAATCCAATGTTAGTGACAGCTATTTTTCTCTTGGAGGTGTAGCTAATTATAATTACTCTACTATCTATAATTTTAACGATATTGTGGTTTATCATTTGGATAGCACGGGACATTGCATACAGCAAGAAATTGTAAGAAAAAAACAAATTTCACGAAATGATGGGGGAAGCTTCTCTTCATTTTACGTTTTTAACAGTCAAAATCAACTTCAAATGATGTTTTTAGATGAGATCGATAGATACACCCATCTGAGTGCCGCACCGGTAATAGATGAAGTGGAGACCGAATCAAAGTCGATTTTAAATATTGGCAATAAAAATGTATTTCCTATTATGAAAATGAGTAAACAAACTGCACCAAATGAACTGCTAATCCCTAGTTATAATAGAAACAAAATGCAGTTAATAAAAATGACATTTTAGGCATGTTAGCTATTTTCTCAAAAAAACATTTTAATCTTGGAGTAATTCTCATTGGATTGGCAACAACCATACTGCATGTTTTTTCTTTTAACACAGCTACAGATACAAGCGTATGGAGAACAAGTGGCCCATTGGCACTTAAACTATACAACATACTTGGTGATCAATTCTTTAGTAACACAATTACGGGTTTTACTTTTTCAATGATTCTTATCACTTTTCAACTCGTTTTAGTCTATCGAATTATGGCTAAGAGTAAGAAACTAGAAAAGTACAACCTACAAGTCACTTGGATTTATGCGTGGTTAATACATTTATTTCCAGAATGGAGCTCCTTGTCACCCGTATTACTCGCCACGAGTCTATTGTTGTTTATCTTAGATAGGATTTATAGGCTAATTGATTTTCAAAAAAATAATTTCCTTTTCAATGTTAGTATGCTGCTGGGGATTGCTTTTCTATTCTGGCACCCCACCATTGTGATTGTTCCCTTCCTGCTTATTTTTCTATTTCAATACAATGAAATCAATTTAAAAAGAGTGAGTATCCTACTGCTATCATTTAGTATCCCTGTAATCTGGTATAATGTCTACAGTATATATTCGCTTGGAGTAACTGAGTCGCTCTTTAATTTTAATGTATTTCATATTCATGAGCTTGATAGACATATTCTCAACAATACACAGTGGGCTTCACTATCAATCCTATTAGTATATGTCACTCTTGGGCTCTTAAACGCGTGGTCACTTTCAAACCAAACATCTAAAAATTCACGCTTGTTTATTAACTCTTTATTGGCACTAAGCATCTTTGCCGGTTTAGGATTCACCCTATCTGTAAATGCCTTGATCTATTCATTTCCAATGACATTGTTCCCTGCTTCATTTTTCATTATCTTGATTCTTAACAACTTTAAACGAAGTAAGCATTCAGAATTAGCGCATATTATTTTACTTTTGAGCATATTGTTTAACTTTGTTAACGAAATCATATCCAAATGAATACTGGCACCTTTTCAAGCAATTCTAAGCTGCTGAAATTAATGTTCTTAGCCGTTATCCTTTTTGTTACAAAAATTGGTATTGCTCAGGATTTAAACCCCATTTCTTGGCAAGTAGCTTGTACTAAAATAGGTGATGTTAATCAGCTTGAATTTACTGCTTCTATTGAAGAAGGCTGGTATTTGTATAGTCAAGAAATAGACGAAGGTGGACCTATCCCCACCAGTTTTAAACTTTCTTATGATGGAAAAAAATTTAAATCTATAAACCCCAAAGAAATTAGCACGAATAAGCTTGTAAGTATGGATGAAATGTTTTTAATGGAGTTGACTAAATATAAAAATGATGTCCGCTATACCTACCCCTTAGACGAAGCAATGACCAACGGAACGATTCGGGCAAGCGTGGAGTTTATGTGTTGTGATGACACCCAATGCCTAGCACCTAAAACAGTTGAACTAACACTTAATTTAAAATAAATCACTTTATGAAAACTTATTTATTATCCTTACTTACACTCAGCACAATATTGTTATTTTCATGCCAATCAGCGTCTACTGAAGATGCAGAAGTTGATGAAAGTACAGAGGTTTTGGAAAAAGAACCGATTATTCAAATACTTGAACCCGTAAAATGGGTCTACACCGCAGAGCAATTAGAAGAAAACCAATATAAGATTACATTTAATGCAACTATTGAAGACGGATGGTATGTTTATTCCTCTTCTGTAGATGAAGATGGACCTATCCCGACAAGTATTTATTTTGATGAGAATGAATCGCTTGGTGCCTTGAGCGATATGGAAGAAAGTGGTGAAGAAACCAAAGATGGATATGATGAGATGTTTGATATGAACATCAAAAAGTTTGGTCATGCCGCTAGTTTTAGTCAGGTTTTCAATATTAATGGAGCTGCAACAATAACTGGATATTTGGAGTTCATGACCTGTGATTCAATGCAATGCTTGTTTCCTGATCCAATTGAGTTTACTGTAAATGCCAATTAAAAGCCACTCCATGAAGCAATTTCTATTTATCCTAGCTTTCATGCTCTTAGCTTTCACCCCTCCGGTTAAAGCTGCGCATGATATAAATTACGATTGTCATCCTTATTATGAAGCTGATGGGAACTTCGATAAAGGCATTTTTCTAGAGGCTCTAGTTTTGGATATTGAAACATCTGGAGAGGAAAATACTGGCGGTCAAGATAGCATCTGGATCGTTTTCTTGCTAGGTGTAGGTGGAGGTTTAATTGCTCTCTTGACACCTTGCGTATTCCCCATGATCCCCTTAACGGTAAGTTACTTTACCAAAGGTTCTGGAGATAAAAAACAGGGTATGTTTCATGCTATTCTTTATGGCTTTTTTATATTCTTGATATACACATTAGTC
>MDTC01264647.1_pt1 | contig 22657 bp, 17 predicted proteins | sample 811181 | NCBI WGS metagenome assembly MDTC01 (sample SAMN05326644, study PRJNA326480) | marine metagenome | isolation source: seawater | place: Pacific Ocean: North | collected 2011 | reverse complement strand
CCCCTGGGACGTCGACAGCGCCGAAGCCGACACGTCGGTGCGCGATCGGCTGCTGGCCGACGCGCAGGCCGAACTGGACCGCCAGATCGGGCTCAGCCGGGTCAAGGAACAGATCGAGCGCTACCGCGCGGCGACACAGATGGCCAAGGTGCGGGCCGCCCGAGGAATGAAGGTTGCGCAGGCGTCCAAGCACATGATCTTCACCGGCCCGCCCGGAACCGGGAAGACCACGATCGCGCGGGTGGTCGCCAACATCTTGGCGGGCCTCGGAGTGATCGCCGAACCCAAACTCGTCGAAACCTCCCGCAAGGACTTCGTCGCCGAATACGAGGGGCAGTCGGCGGTCAAGACCGCGCGCACCATCGACCGGGCCGTGGGCGGCGTGCTGTTCATCGACGAGGCCTACACCCTGGTGCAGGAACGAGACGGCCGCGCCGACCCGTTCGGCACCGAGGCGCTGGACACTCTGTTGGCCAGGATGGAGAACGACCGCGACCGGCTCGTCGTGATCATCGCCGGTTACAGCAACGACATCGACCGGCTGCTGGAGACCAACGACGGTTTGCGTTCGCGGTTCTCCACCCGCATCGAATTCGACTCCTACTCGCCGCGCGAGATCGTCGAAATCGCCGAAGTCATCGCCGCGGGAACGGATTCGAGCCTCAGCACGGAGGCCGCCACCGCGGTGCTGGAGGCCGCGACGCTGCTGGTCCAGAGCAGCGCCAACGGTAAGCCCGCGATCGACGTCGCCGGAAACGGGCGCTACGCCCGCCAGCTGGTCGAGGCCGGGGAGCAGACCCGGGACATGAGGCTGGCCCGTTCCACGGACATCGAGAGCCTCGACGTCGCCCAGCTCAGCGAGATCAGCGGGGCGGACATGGCCGCGGCGATCACGTCGGTGCACAGCAGACTGAACATCAGCGGGTAGACGATGGCAGGTTTTCGGCTCACAACCAAGGTTCAGGTCAGCGGCTGGCGCTTCCTGCTGCGCCGCGTCGAGCACGCCATCGTGCGACGCGACACCCGCATGTTCGACGACCCGCTGCAGTTCTACAGCCGCGCGGTGAGCGCAGGCATCATCATCGCGGTGCTGATCTGCCTCGGCGCTGCGCTGCTCGCCTATTTCAAACCGCTCGGGAAGCGCGGCGGGGACAGCCTTCTGGTCGACCGCACCACCAATCAGCTTTACGTCGTGCTGCCCGACACCGGCCAGTTGCGCCCCGTCTACAACCTCACCTCGGCGCGATTGATCCTGGGCAACAGCAACAACCCGGTCGCGGTGAAGTCCGAGGAACTCGACAACATGCCCAAGGGGCAACCGCTCGGCATCCCCGGAGCCCCGTACGCCACCCCCGTCTCGTCGTCGCCCGTCTCGCAATGGTCGTTGTGCGACACGGTGATCCAACCGGAGACGGTGGCGCCGACCGTCGACACCTCGGTGCTGATCACCCCCCTGGCGTTGGACGGTTCGGTGGGCGCGCTGAAAGCCGGGCAGGGCATGCTGGTGTCCTACGAGGGACAGGACTGGCTGATCACCGACACCGGCCGCCACTCGATCGACCTCGCCGACCGGGCGGTCACTTCCGCGGTGGGCATCCCCGTCACGGCGCGCTCGGCACCGATCTCCGAGGGTCTGTTCAACGCCCTGCCCGATGCCGGGCCGTGGCGGCTTCCCGCGATCCCGGGCAGCGGGGCGCCCAACTCCGTCGGGCTACCGCCGGAACTGGTCATCGGAACGGTGTTCACCACCGACACCGAATCCGACGAACAGCATTACGTGGTGCTGCCCAACGGCGTCGCGAAGGTCAACGACACCACCGCCGCGGCGCTGCGGGCCACCAACTCCTACGGCCTGGTCGCAGCCCCGTCGATGGCACCGAGTGCGGTGGCCGCGATCGTCGAGCAGGTCTACGACTCGCCGCTGCCTGACGAACCGATGGACATCCTTGCGCGCGAAGAACTCCCGGCGCTGTGCTGGACGTGGCAGCGTGAGACCGGCGACCAGGCGCCGCAGACGACCGTCATCGCCGGTCGCCACCTGCCACTGCATGCCGCCGACATGGCCACCGGAATCAAACAGATCAGCGGTGACGCCACTGTGCACATCAGCGGCGGTCAGTACATTCGGCTGCAATCCCCGGATCCGCGCTTCGGGGAGAGCCTCTACTACATCGACCCGCAAGGCGTCCGGTACGGGCTGCCCGACGAGGACACGGCAGCCAAACTGGGGCTGACGTCGCCGCGCACCGCGCCATGGCAGGTGGTCAGCCTTCTCGTCGACGGTCCCGTGCTGTCGAAGGAGGCTGCCCTGATCGAGCACGACACACTGCCGCCGAACCCGAACCCGCGCAAAGTCGGAGCCGGGGACTCTCAGCCCGCCGGAAGCAACGGAGGTGGCGGATGACGACCCGCAAGTTCACACCCATCATGAAGCGCGGCCCGAGGCTCAGCCCCGGGGAGATCAACGTGATCCCGCCCGACGACCTCGGCGTCGACATCCCGCCGTCGGGCATGCAGAAGGCTCTGCCCTGGGTGCTGGGCGGCTGCATGCTCGGCATGATCGCGATCATGATCTTCAGTGGGGTGCGCCAACTCTCGCCCTACATGTTCATGATGCCGCTGATGATGGTGATGGGCGCGGTCGGTCTGGTGGCCAGCGGCGGCAGCGGAGGCAAGAAGGTCCCTGAGATCAATTCCGACCGCAAGGAGTACCTGCGCTATCTCGCCGGACTGCGGACGAGGGTGACCTCGTCGGCGGCGGCGCAGGTGACGTTCTTCAACTACCACGCACCGCACCCCGACGACCTGCTGTCCGTCATCGGCACCCACCGACAGTGGTCGCGGGCGTCCACCGCCGACTTCTACGCCGCGGCCAGAATCGGCATCGGATCCGAACCCGCGGTGGATCGCCTGTTGAAGCCTGCGGTCGGCGGTGACCTGGCCGGACCCGCGGGTGCCCCGCAGGCGCACCTGGAGCCGGTCAGCCACATGTGGGTCACGAAATTCCTGCGCACCCACGGCCTGATCCACGACTGCCCCAAACTCGTTCAGCTACGCACCTTTCCGACGATCGCTCTCGGTGGCGACCCCGACGGCGCGGCCGGGCTGCTGACCGCGATGATCTGTCACCTGGCGGTGTTCCATCCGCCGGATCTGTTGCAGATCAGGGTGCTGACCGACGATCCCGAGGACCCGCGCTGGGCCTGGCTGAAGTGGCTGCCACACGTGGCACACCAGTCCGACACCGACGCCGCCGGTCACACCCGGATGATCTTCACCCGGCCCGACGGTCTGAGCGACCTGGCCGCCCGCGGCCCGCACACCGCCGACGCCACGCCCAACGGCCCCTATGTCGTCGTCATCGACCTGTCCGGTGGCAAAGCGGGTTTCCCCGCCGACGGCCGGGCCGGCGTCACCGTCATCACGCTGGGTAACCATCGCTCGGCCTACCGCATCCGCGTCGACGCCGACGGCACCGCTGATGACCGGCTCCCCAACCAGACCTTCCGGCTGGTGGCCAGCCAGGTGGACACGATGACCGCCGGGCAGGCCCAGCGGGTGGCGCGCAAGCTGGCCGGGTGGTCCATCACCGGGACGATCATCGACAAGAGCACACGGGTGCAGAAGAAGGTCGCCACCGAATGGCACGAGATCGTCGGCGCGCAATCCGTGGAGGAGGTGACTCCCGCCCGCTGGCGGATGTTCACCGACACCGACCGTGACCGGCTCCGTATCCCGTTCGGCCACGAGCTCAAGACCGGCGACGTGATGTATCTGGACATCAAGGAGGGCGCAGAGTTCGGCGCGGGCCCGCACGGCATGCTGATCGGCACCACCGGCTCGGGTAAGTCGGAGTTCCTGCGGACGCTGATCCTGTCGCTGGCCGCCACCCACCATCCCGACCAGATCAACCTGCTGCTGACCGACTTCAAGGGCGGATCGACATTCCTGGGCATGGAGAAGTTGCCGCACACCGCGGCGGTGGTGACCAACATGGAAGAGGAGGCGGAGCTGGTCAGCCGGATGGGCGAGGTGCTCAGCGGCGAACTGGACCGCCGGCAGTCGATCCTGCGCCAGGCCGGCATCCAGGTCGGCGCGGCCGGCGCCCTGTCGGGTGTGGCCGAGTACGAGAAACACCGTGAGCGCGGAGCCGATCTGCCGCCGCTGCCCACGTTGTTCGTCGTCGTCGACGAGTTCGCCGAGCTGCTGCAGAACCATCCCGACTTCATCGGACTGTTCGACCGCATCTGCCGGGTGGGCCGTTCGCTGCGGGTGCACCTGCTGCTGGCCACGCAGTCGCTGAACACCGGCGGCACCCGCATCGACAAGCTGGAGCCGAACCTGACGTACCGAATCGCGTTGCGCACCACCAGTTCAGCGGAGTCCAAGGCGGTGATCGGGACGCCTGAGGCGCAGTACATCTCGAACAAGGAGAGCGGCGTCGGGTTCCTACGGGTCGGCATGGAGGATCCGGTGAAGTTCCAGAGCGTCTACACGGGCAATCCGTACGTGCCCGTCGTCGCCGCCGCCGGTGACGACGATGCACCGCGGGCCCAGGCCGACAAGACGCTGCGGATCCACCGGTTCACCGCAGCCCCGATCATGGATGCGACGGTGGCGCAATGACGATCGAATCCGGGCAGAAGGTGCTCCGTGAGGTCGTCCTCGACCAGCTGACCACCGGTGAGAACCATGCGTACCGGATGTGGTTGCCCCCGTTGGCCGATCCCACTCCGGTCAACGAACTGATCGCGCGTGACTACGACCGTCGCCCACTGCGAATCGGTCTGGGTGTGATGGACGAACCCCGCCGGCACCGCCAAGAAGTCTGGGGTATCGACATCTCCACCGCAGCGGGCAACATCGCCGTCGGCGGCGCCCCGCAGACCGGCAAGTCGACATTCCTGCAGACGTTCATCCTCTCGGCGTCGGCATCGCACACCCCGCGGCAGATCCAGTTCTACTGCGTGGACATGGGCGGCGGTGGCCTCATGTACATCGAGGACCTGCCCCAAGTGGGTGGTGTCGCCACCCGCGCCGAGCCCGATCGGGTCAACCGCGTCATCGCAGAGGTCAAAGCTGTTCTGCGGCAGCGTGAGCAGACCTTCAAACAGTTCCGGGTCGGATCGATGGCCGACTACCGGCAGATGCGCGAAGACCCGGAGAACCCGGCGTCGGCGGATCCATTCGGCGACGTGTTCCTGGTGATCGACGGGTGGCCGGCGTTCGCCGCGGAGTTCACCGAGCTGGAAGCCGTCGTGCAGGACATCGCAGGGCAAGGGTTGGCCTACGGCGTGCACACGATGATCTCCACCCCGCGGTGGACGGAGCTCAAGGCGCGGATCCGCGACTACCTGGGCACCAAGGTCGAGTTCCGGTTGGGCGATGTCAACGAGACCCAGATCGACCGCATCACCCGCGAGATCCCGTTGAACCGGCCGGGCCGTGCGGTGTCCAGCGAGAGGTTCCATCTGATGATCGGCGTGCCTCGCCTGGACGGTGTACACAGCGCCGAGGCGCTGGTGCCGGCGATGGCCGCGGCCGTGCAGGAGGTGTCCGCGCGCCACACCATCGAAGCACCGCCCGTGCGGGTGCTGCCCAGCCGGATTCATCTGCACCAGCTCGATCCGAATCCACCCGGTCCGGAAGCCGATTACCGGACCCGGTGGACCGTGCCGGTGGGGGTGCGTGAATCCGATCTCACCGTGGCGCACAGCCACATGCACACCAGCCCGCACCATCTGATCTTCGGAGCGCCCAAATCCGGGAAAACGACCATCGCTCATGCGCTGGCCCGGGCCATCTGCGCACGCAACAGTCCAGAGCAGGTTCGGTTCATGGTGGCCGACTACCGCTCGGGGCTGCTGGAAGCGGTTCCGGAGACCCATCTGCTGGCGGCCGGCGCCATCAACCGCAACCATGCCACCCTCGAACAGTCGGTCAAGGCGCTGGCGGCGAATCTGACCAAGCGCCTTCCTCCGGCGGACCTGACACCGTCACAGCTGCGGGCCCGGTCATGGTGGACGGGCCCGGACATCGTGCTCTTGGTCGACGACTGGCACATGATCGTCGCCGCCGGCGGCATGATGTCGCCGATGGCTCCATTGGCGCCCCTGCTTCCGGCGGCCGCGGACATCGGTCTGCACCTGATCGTGACCTGTCAGATGAGTCAGGCCCACCGGGCCACGATGGACAAGTTCGTCGGCGCGGCGTACGGGGCGGGAACTCCGACGATGTTCCTGTCCGGTGAGAAGCAGGACTTCCCGTCACGCGAGATCCTGGTCAAGAAACGACCACCTGGCCAGGCTTTTTATGTGACGCCGGATGGTAAGGAAGTGATTCAGGCGGCGTATGTGGATCCGCCCGAAGAAGATGTGTTCGCAGCACCCTCGGACGCCGGTTAGTATGGAATAGCGGTTCACTCCAGCAAACGCTGTTTGACCGGATGGCAATTGGGTCGGGGGACTCCAATCTCACCCACAGATAATTGCTGCTGTTTGCGCAAGTAACTAAATACATGCATGTCTTTAGCAAGAGTGAGGGGAACAGCAAATGCAACCACTGAGCCACAATGCAGGTGCTGTGGGGGTCGGCGGCCAGGTCGCCGCAAATGGCGCGCGGGGATTGGCAACGGGAACTGCGGCGACTGCACAAGTAAGTGCACTTACGCCCGCCGGTGCTGACGAGGTCTCCGTGCTGGCCTCGACGGCGTTCATGGCCGAGGGGGTGCAGACGCTCGGCATCAACGCGCTGGCTCAGGAAGAGATCTCCCGCGCCGGCGCCACCGTGATCGAGGTGGCCGGCGTCTATCAGGCGGTCGATGGCGAGAACGGCGCCACGCTGATCTGAGCTGACCACCCGATTCGAGTCGAGTGAGCCATGGCCATTCCACCCATCTTCATTCCACCCATCTGGGGAGCGTTTCCTCCCGAGGTGAACACCTCGCGCCTGATGGCAGGCGCAGGCCCCGCGCCGATGTTGCAGGCGGCGGCCGGCTGGGAGGTGCTGGCGGTCTCGTTGGAGACGCAGGCTGACGAACTTGCCGCCAGCCTGGCCTCCTTGGCCCAGATGTGGCAGGGCATGGGCAGCGAGCGGGCCATCACCGCCTCGATGCCCATGGTGGTGTGGCTGCGGATGCTCGCACTGCAGGCGCAGAAGCGCGCGCTGCAGGCCTCGGCGCAGGCCAGTTCTTATACGACGGCGTTGGCCACGACGCCCCCGCTGCCGGAGATCGAGCTCAACCACGTCACCCACGCGGTCCTCGAGGCCACCAACTTCCTGGGTGTGAACACCGTGCCGATCGGGCTGAACGAGGCCGACTACGTGCGGATGTGGGACCAGGCCGCGGCGGTCATGAGCGCTTATCAGGCCGAGACGACGGCCAACGCCACATTCGAGCCGGTGGCTCCGCCCCAACCGATCGTGCTGCCCGGGGCAGCGAGCGCAGCCATGTCGATGGGCATGGCCAGCGCCGCCCCGATGGCCGGCAGCGCCGCGGTGCGCAACGCGGCGTTCACCCACGTCAGCGGGCAGGGCAAGATCGAGGAAGCCAACCTCAAGGCGGGCCGCATGGAGCAGGCCGTCAATCAGGCGGCCAACCAGGGCCGCTCGCAGGGCGACCCGGGGCAGATGATGCAGCAGGCGCCCCAGATGGGCATGCAGATGGCATCGCAGCTCGGCTCCACTCTCGGCCAGTTGCCTCAGCAGATGATGCAGGGCGTCACCCAGCCGTTCCAGCAGCTCACCCAGCCGCTGCAGCAGGTGTCGTCGATGTTCGGCCAGATGAGCGGAATGATGGGCGGCGAACGGGGCGCGCAGATCGGAATGCTCGGCGCCACCCCGTTTTCCAACCATCCTGCGATCGGTGGCAATGGTGCGGCCAGCGGCGCCGGCCTGGTTCGGGCCGCGTCACTGCCCGGCGCCGGCGGCACCGCGGCGCGCACCCCGCTGATGTCGAACCTGGTGGGCAAGGAACTGCAGCCCACCATGTCGCCGGTATCGGTCGGCGCCGGTGCGGCTGCGGGTGCAGCCGCGGCCGGCCTGGCCCCCGTCGGTGGTGGCGGCATGGGCGGTGGACCGATGGGCATGCTCGGCCAACGGGGGAAAAGCGGCGGCAGCAGGTCAAGTCTGAACGCACCGGCCCCACTCGAACACGACCTCAGTGAGGACGACGAGGACGACTGGTGATCGTCCCCCACGACTTGCCGACCGCCTGGGTCGGGAGGGCCCGCCGACTTCGGCGGGAGCACAGGTAAACAGAGAGAAGGTCAGCAATGGCATTGGTGAATGCGGATACCCCGCAGTTGATGGCGGAGGCGGCGAACTTCGACCGGATCTCCGGTGAGCTTCAGTCCGTCCTCGCCCAGGTCGAGTCGACCGCAGCGGCGCTGCAGCAGAGTCTGCACAGCGAAGGTGCGGGTCAGGCCGCGCAGGCCGCGCTGCTGCGTTTCCACGAGGCGTCGAATCAGCAGATCCGTCTGCTCACCGACATCTCGCAGAACATCCACACCAGCGGATCGTCCTACCTCAACACCGACGCGAACAACGCCGACGACCTCGCGTCGCAGATGCAGATCTAGCCAAACCCCGAGACCAAGACTGAGAACGGAGAACACAAGTGGGACAGATCAACTACGAGTTCGGCGCGATCGAGGCCGGCGCGGGCGAGATCCACGCCGCCGTCGGACGCACTGCGGGACTGCTCGACGAGGGCCAGGGGTCGCTCGCCCGCCTGCAGTCGGCATGGGTCGGCGACGGCTCGATGTCGTATCAGGCGGTCCAGCAGCGCTGGGACGCGAACTCCAACGAACTCAACATGGCCCTGCAGAGCCTGGCTCAGGCCATCAGCAACGCCGGTTCGACCATGGGAACCACCGAAGCGGGCGTGATCGGGACCTTTTCCTAAACGCGGTGGAGTGCGCCGGTGGGCGACCGGTTTAGATGGAGGGATCGCCCACCGCGTGCACCGCGTTCCATGCCGAAACACTGAGAGGTACACATGTCGGCCGACTACGACCGGCTCTTCCACTCCCCGGATGCCGTTCGAACGGCCGACGAGGAGATAGAGCACGACACCCCGCCAGCAGGCCGGGACACCGCGTCACCGCATGTGGCCGCGCCGCGCAGCGACGCGACCCCACCACCGATGCCGATCGCGCAGCCGCGCACACAGGCCGCCGCGGCTCCACCGCCCCGGCAGTCGGAGATCACCAGCCAGATTCCGGCGACGCAGACGACCGGCCCGCAGCACGTTCCGAACAACGGAATGATGCGCGCGCCCCAGACCTCCGCGCAGCAAGGGGCACGCCACGAACAACAGCGGCCCGCCACCGCGCCCGGCCCGCGCCACGCGCCCGCGCCGGCACCGTCGCAGCACTTCGCCGACCCGGCCGCCGACTGGCGTCCCGCTCCCCAGCCGGCGCCGACGTCCGCGGCCTCGATGGGTAACCACCGCGCGATCGACGCGCTGTCGCACGTCGGTGTCCGCTCGGCGGTCAAGATGCCCTCCCAGCGTGGGTGGCGGCACTGGATCTACCTGATGACCCGCATCAACCTCGGCCTTTCGCCCGACGAGATGTACGAGATGGATCTGCACGCCAGAATTCGGCGTAACGCGCGGGATTCGTATCAGATCGGGGTGTTCGGCCTCAAGGGCGGAGTCGGAAAGACCGCTGTCACCGTAGCGCTCGGCTCAGCGCTGAGTAAGGTGCGCGGCGACCGAATTCTGGCCATCGACGCCGACCCCGACGGCGGGAACCTCGCCGACCGGGCCGGCCGGCAGTCCGCGGCGACGATCTCGGATCTGTTGTCCGACAAGGAACTGCACCGCTACAACGACATCCGCGCCTACACCAGCATGAACGGCTCCAACCTCGAAGTGCTCTCCTCCGAGGAGTACAGCGCAGCCCGTCGTGAGTTCAACGACGAGGACTGGCAGGGCGCCACCGACATCGTGTCGCGCTACTACAACCTCGTCCTCGCCGACTGCGGTGCCGGGCTTTTCCAGCCAGCGGCGCGCAGCGTGCTGTCGACGGTGTCCGGCCTGGTGATCGTGGCCAGCGCCTCGATCGACGGTGCGCGGCAGGCGGCGATCACCATGGACTGGTTGCGCCAGAACGGATATCAGGATCTGCTCGGCCGGTCCTGTGTGGTGATCAACCACGTCGTCCCGGGCAAGCCCAACATCGACGTCGACGACCTCGTGCAGCAGTTCGAACGGCATGTGGCCCCCGGTCGGGTGATCGTGTTGCCGTTCGACAAGCACATCGCGGCCGGCACCGAGATCCAATTGGACCTGCTGGGCAAGACGTTCGAGCGTCGGATCGTCGAGTTGGCGGCCGCGCTGTCGGACGACTTCGACAGGCTCGAGCGGCGTTGACGGCCACGGCGACCCCGGCCAGTTCGCCGAGCGTCACCCCCGGCCGTCCGTCGACCACCCGGGTCACCATCTTGACCGGGCGGCGGATGACCGATCTGGTGCTGCCCTCGGCCGCGCCGATCGAGAGCTACGTCGACGAGACGGTGTCGGTACTGGCCGAGATCCTCGACGACACACCGCCGGACGTGCTGGCCGGCTTCGACTTCAACGCGCAGGGGGTGTGGTCGTTCGCCCGGCCCGGTGCCCCGCCGATGAAGCTCACGGAGTCGCTCGACGAGGCCGGGGTGGTCGACGGTTCGCTGTTGACCGTGGTTTCGGTGAGCCGCACCGAGCGGTACCGGCCACTGGTCGAGGACGTCATCGATGCGATCGCCGTCCTCGACGAGACACCGGAATTCGACCGGCGCGCGCTGTACCGCTTCATGGGGTGGATGGTGCCGCTGGTGGCGTTGCTCGTCACCGTGGTCGCGATGATGTCCTGGTCGGCGACGGGCCGCGACTGGTGGTGGGCCGTAGCGCTGGGTGGGCTCGGGCTGGGCCTTGCGGGCGCAAGCACATTGGCCCAGAACCGATTCAACAGCCTCGACATGGCAGAGAGCCTGCTGGTCGCCTCGCTGTTCACGCTCGGCGGTGCGGTGGCCCTGGCGGTACCCCTGCCGAGGGGCGTGGACAGTATCGGTGCGCCGCAGATCGCCGGTGCCGGGGCGCTGATCTTCTTGATGGTGCTCGCTTCCCGCGGCGGGCCACGTCGGCGGGCCGAGGTCGCTGCGTTCCTCGCGGTGATGGCGCTGGCGGTGACCGTCGCTGCCGTCGCGTTCGGCTACGGCTGGGACAGTTGGGTGCCGGCCGGGGCGATCGCGTTCGGCCTGATCGTCGTCACGAATGCGGCCAAACTGACGGTCGCCGTGGCGCGGATCGCGTTGCCGCCGATCCCGGCGCCGGGCGAGACCGTGTCGAACGACGAACTGCTCGACCCCGTCTCCACGACCGACACCTCAGAAGAGTCCGAGACCTGGCAGGCGATCATCGCGTCGGTGCCCGACTCGGCCGCGCGGCTGACCGAGCGCAGCCGCCTGGCCAAGCGGCTTCTGATCGGGTTCCTCGCTGCCGGTGCGGTGATCTTGGCGGCCGGGTCGATCGCTGTTGTCGTGCAAGGCCATTTCTTTCTGCACAGTCTGATCGTCTCCGGGCTGGTGACGGTGGTGTGCGGGTTCCGGTCGCGGCTGTATGCCGAACGGTGGTGTGCCTGGGCGCTGATCGCGGCCGCCATTGCCATTCCCACAGGTGTGATGGTCCGACTGTGTCTGTGGTATCCGGAGCGGGCCTGGCTGGTGCTGGGGATCTACGTGCTTGTTGCAGTGGTGGCGGTGATCGTCGTCGGCGCCACCGAGAGCGTCCGGCGGGTATCTCCGGTCACCAAGCGCATTCTCGAGTTGTTCGACGGCGCGGCGATCGCCGCGGTGATCCCGATGTTGTTGTGGATCGCCGGGGTGTACGACCTGCTGCGGAACCTGCGGTTCTAGGAGGCTGGCATGGGCAATCCACCACCGCTGTCGGTCGATCCCGAGCAGCTGGCCGCCGCCGGCAACGAGTTGACATACTCGGCCAGCCAGTTACCAAATGCCCCTGCGCCTTTCGGCGTGGTGGGCTCCGACCCTTTGACGCAGGCCATCGACCTGCAGATCCCCGCTATTGAGGATCCGATCGCGACGCAGCTGCCGGCGGTGAAGGCGCAGGCGACCAAGACCGCGCAGAACGTCATCTCCGCGGCCGAGGCGTACCTGACCACCGATCAGCAGCTGGGCGGGCAGATCAGCCAGGAGATGCAGAATCTTCCTGCCGCTGAAGGGCTCTCCGGTGGGAGCGGCTCCGCCGGTGGTGCCGCAGCGTCCGCTGCTGGCGGCACGGCCGGCGCGGCGGGTTCGGCGGGTTCGGCGGCGGGCGGGGCCGGCTCGATGAGCCAGATGATGAGCACACCGATGCAGATGGCCAGCCAGATGTCGCAGATGCCGATGCAGGCGATGAGCACGGTGACGTCGGCTCCGCAGGGCGTGATGCAGGGCGCCCAGCAAGTGGGGCAGCAGGTGCAGCAGGTGGTCGGGCAATTTGGCGGGTCCGGCTCGTCCAACCTCGGGTCAGCGCCTCACGCCGAGCCTGCGGCGCAGGAGGGCGCTGCGGCTGGTGATCCGGCCGCAGAGCGTGCTCCGGAGGCAAGGGACGTTCCGGAGGCGAATAACAAGGCCGAGGGCGACGAGGCCGCCCGGGAGGAATCGGGCGGCCGGCATCGGCGCGCCGAGGAAGACCCGGGCATCGACCTGTAGCCCCGACGCGGTGCTTGGTTCCTGCCGGGCGACGCGTCGTTCAGTCTCCGTCAGCTGTTGATGTACTGGGTGATGGCGTTCATGGCTTTGTCGGCGATCTGGGCCTTGAGAACCGTCACCAGTGCAGTCACCTCGAATATGGCTGTTTGCAACGCCGCTCCACCACTTCCGTCGGTGGCCAGATCGCTGACAACGGCGCCGTCGGTTGCCGCCGCCTCGGCGAGATTGTCGGCACCGAGGCTCAGGCTACTGGCGCGGGCGCTTTCGCTCTCGGCCAGCGTGGCGCTCATGTCGCCGACGACGGTGGCTTCGGCCCGGCCGTTGTCGCTCGCTGCCTGGGCGGCGCTGTCGCTGCCGAGGATGAAGCCTCGACTTTGGCCACCGTTGTCCGCCTGACTGGCGATCACACTATTCTCGCCGATGTTCTTGGCCGAAGCGACGCTGCCAGATCCGTCGGCTTCAGAGACATTGGTCGAACTGCGGCCGACTGTGACGTAAGCGCGTGCACCGTTCTCGGCGGCGGCATTTCCTGAACTGTTGGCGTCGCTGGCGACTTCGGCGCGGCCGTCATTCTGCGCATAGGCAAGACCGTCCGAGCCCTTCTGCACGCGCACGGCGGCCTGGCTGTCATCGATAGCGACGGCATTAGCGATGCTGCTGACACGGGCGACGGCACTAGCGAGGCTGTCCTCCGCGCCGAATGCGGTGGAGCTGCTGGTATCTACGGCTACCGCACGGGCTGAGCCGCCGTTAAATCCGTTCGAGGTGGCGGAGCTACTATCACTGGCCGACGAGCGGGCCACACCCGACTGGCTGGTGGCTTCCGCAGCGCTGCCGTCGGTGGCGACGGCGGTAGCCAGGCCGCCGTCCGCGCTAGCGGAGGCGGCGCTGTCGTCGTCGGCGTAGGCGTAGGCCAGGCTGCCGTCTGTGGTGTCGGCGCTGGCGACGCTGGAGCGGTAGGCAGCAGCTTTGGCCCAGCCGCGATCGGTATTGGCCACTGCGGTGCTCTCGGTGCCCGCTGTGGCTCTGGCCACCCCGTCGACCGCGCTTGCCTGCGCGGAACTGTCGGTGCCAACGGCCAGGGCACGGCTGATGCCGCTGCCGATGGCGTCGGCGTCGGCGGTGTCGTCGGTGCCGATGACCCGTGCGTAGGCGTCACCGCCGTCGGTCGCTGCCGCGGTCCCGCTATTGCTGGTGCCGCGCACCAGGACTGTGGCACGCGAGTCGGTGGCCGCAGCCGAACCGACGTTCTCCTCCCCATTGAGAACGACTGTGGCGCCCCGGCCGAAACCACCGTTCCCTTCTGCCGAGGCGCTCGCCGAACTGTCCGTGCCGATGATGAGGCCCGTCGAGTTGGCGCCGCCCTGGCCGAACGCAAAGATGTCGTTGCCGGCACCGATGATGCGCGCGATGGCCGTGGACCCCTCAAGACCGACGGAGTTGGCGACGCTGTCCGAGCCAATGATCACAGCCTTGCTGCGGGACCCAGCCCCGGCAAACGTTGAGGCGTTGGTGTTCTCACCGATGATGATTGCCCGGCTGAATCCCTCGCCACTTGCGGTGGCGGTGTTGTTGTCGCCGTAGACGCGAGCGGTGTTGAAGTTGCCGTCGATGGCGTCGGCGGTGGAGTCATCACCGCGGACGATGGCGCGGCTGAACCAGCCCTCGGCGGTGGCCACGGCGTTTTCGCCGCGAGCGATGGCGATAGAGCCGAAGCCGTCGGAGATGGCGATGGCGGTGCCTCGCTGGATGATCTGGTTGCCACCAATAGAGACGCTGAAGTCGGCGAAGGACGCCCCGATCTGTTCGCCGATCCAGCTGAGCACACCCACCAGCACCGAGGCCTGCGATGCCGGCGCGGGTTCGGTCAACGGCGTTGCTTGTTGGGAGACCAGCGTGGCGGCGACCTGGGTGAAGGTGGCGGGAGCGTATCGGAACGCCGCGGCTGCCGCATTCGGGGCCTCAGCGGAATCGTCCACCGTCGCAGTGGCAGCGGGCTGTGCCGCCGCGGCCGCGGCGGGGGCCAGCACGGAACGTCGAGATGATTCGGTACTCACCGCCACCGGCAACACGGGGCTTTCAGTGGGCGGTGCTGGCGTCTGCGGAGCGGGAGCATCGTCGACGTCGTCACCACTGTCTAGACCGTCCACGTCGGGGTCCGCGTCGGCAACGTCCACTTCGGCAAGGTCGCTGTCGTCGTTGAGGTCGGCGGCCAAGTCGTCCGCGTCCTTGTCGTCAGCCACGTCGTCCTGAGCGTCGAGATCGTCGCCGTCCTCGTCGTCGATCTCCGCATCGATCTCCGCGCCGAGGTCCTCGGCATCCTCATCGGTGTCGGTGTCGGGGTCGGCGGATCGCTCGCCGGAGGAAACTGACCCGTCAGAGCTAGAGTCTGACGACGCCCCGGACGACGAGGACGACGATGCTGAGGAACTGGCGCTGCTGCTTGACGATGAGGAGTCGTCGGAGTCAGCGGCGGCCGTCCAGGGCGCGGCGAACAGCACAGCCCCCACACCGAGTGCGGCGGCCAGCCCGCCGACCCGGCCGATGTTCTGGGAGTAGGCGCGCACCTGTACGCGGCGGTGGGCACCTTCGTGCGGTGTCTGCAGCCGATGCTTGCCGGTCGAACCCACCTGTGACCCCCTTGAATCGCCTGCCGAGCAGGCCGCCTGAAAACTTGCTGCGAATGCGCTGGCCTTCGACGCTATCGCCGTCGGCGACGTTTGGGATATAGGGATTTCCCTACACATGACCCTCGCTGTCGTTGCCAGAATCACCATCCAGCGTGAGAGCGCGGGCCGCACCAACCACCCGTCGGCTCCACTTGCCCCTTTCTGACCCACCAGGGGGCCGTAACTACGGATTCGGCGTCCGGCGTCTAGACGTGAGGAAGATTGGTCTGCGGCTCCGATGCAACCTTGGAATCTGCCGGTGCAATTCCAAGTTTGAAGACCTAACCTGGAAGTCTTAAGAGCCAATTTCAAGGTTAAGCAACTAAGCTTGAAATTTGAGTCAGTGAATTCAAGGTTGAGGCTTGGGGGGTTCGCGCAGTGGACATCGATTCGCTCCGTGATAGCCCGGTCGGCCGGTTGGCGCCTATCAAGGGTCATGATCCGCGGATCGGGAAGGAGTACGAGTACGTCGCTTACGTGCCGAACCCACTTCCGGAGACGGTTGAACTGGCCGCAGACACCTATTCAGTCGTCATCGACGCTGCCGCAGCGATGGCTCGGGCTGATCAGTCGGCAGCGCTGTTACCGAATCCGTTTTTGCTCGCACGTCCGGCAACCCGCCGCGAAGCGGTGAGCACGTCCGCCCTCGAGGGAACCTACGCCCTGTTGTCCGATGTGTTCGAAGCCGATTTTCTGGCAGCGGAGGACTTGACGAGTTCTGTCAGTGAGGTGAGGAACTACGTCACTGCTGCGGAATCGGCGTACGACATGATCGCCGACGGCCAACCAATCTCTATTCGGATGCTCGAGAGTTTGCAGAGCGTACTTCTGCGGGGGACGCCGAGCGACGGCCCGCAGGCTGGCAGCGTCCGGACCACGCAGATCTTTATCGGCGTCGGCAATCGCAACGTGAGTTCGGCACGTTTCGTTCCACCGCCAGTTGATCACCGACTGCTGGACGGCCTGCAGCAATGGCAAGAGTGGATTCGTGAACCGAGTCCAGTGCCGACGATCGTGCGAGTTGCGTTGGCCCACTATCAGTTCGAGGCGCTGCATCCCTTCCACGACGGTAACGGCCGCCTCGGTAGGCTGGTCATGCTGCTGCAGCTGATGGCTGCTGGGGACCTGCGCTATCCCGTCCTGAATATCGCGCCGTGGTTGGAGCAACGCCGAACCGAGTACCAGGACGGGCTGCTGCGTGTTTCGCAGACGGGACGTTGGGACGACTGGGTGAGCTTTATCGCGGCAGCCATCCATGCTGAGGCGTTGGAGGTCATTGACCGTATGGAAAAGCTTCTGGCGCTCCAGGAGAGCTTCCGAGAAACGTTGCGAGGCGCGAAGGGGGTATCGCTGCGGATCGCCGACGATCTCATCGGTTACCCGATGAACACGGTATCGCTGGCAGCATCGATGTACGGGGTCTCCTACCAGGCGGCGAATACTGCGATCGCGAAGCTTGTTGAGGAAGGAATCCTTCGGCAGCGGACAGCGGGCCGCTATGACCGAATCTTCCAATGCGACAGTGTTCTTGCCGTGCTGGAACAATGACGGCTGCGCGGCCGGATCAGGCAGGCGCCTCCGAGGCGACGGCGTCGTTCATGAGGACGCCGAGGTGTTGCCAGTAGATCCAGTCAGTGATGGCGCGACGCTGCGGATCCGGCTCGGCAGCGGTCTGTGCGCGGTGCAGCGCCAACTCTTGGGCATGGTTGGCGTAGGCGACGAACGCGTGCAGGTGCGCTGCGCCCCGTTGGGGGCTGGTGCTCATCAAGGGCTTCGCAACGTCGAACCACAGCTTGGCGCTCTGATCGGCGGGCGGTTCAAGGTCCGTCGCCGCCGGAGGGAGCAGTTCGGTCAGCGCGGTGTCGGCGACCTCGTTGAGGCGCTGCGCAGCATCAGGAGCAATGACCTCTAATCGGCTGCGGCCGTTCATTGTTCCGTCGCCGGGAATGTCGTCGGCGGTCAGGATGATTTTCGCGACTCCGGGATCGAAGTTCGCGAACTGCTCTTCAGTGGCGACGACAGCGCGCAGCTGCATGTCGTGGTGGCGGCACCAACCCTGGACAGCCAAGATCGGATAGGTCGCCCAGGTGGCGCGTTCAGCAGGAGTGATCGACTCGTCGGCGGTCGCCATCTTCACATGCTCAGGCAAGTGGACCCCGTCGGGGATGTAGGCCAGCCCGTAGGAGTTGGCGACGACGATCGTGCCGTCGGCGGTGACGCCGGTGACCCAGAAGAAGCCGAAGTCCATGACGCCGACGTTGAGGGCGGCGCCGATGTGGCGTGCCCGCTGGAGCGGATCACCGTCGCCGGCCTTACGCCGTCCCCCCGGAGTGGAAGCGGCCAAGATCGCGTCGCGCTCAGCGCGTGCCGTCGACACGGGAACCGGTGCAGGGGCCGCCGCGGCGCCACTGGCGCTGGCCGCCGACATCGGGGCTACGCCGGGCCCCGCAACGGCAGGAGCGGTACCGGCGGGTGGAGGTGCCGCCGGGGCGGGGGTGGTTGGAGGACCCAAAGGAACCGGGGGAGGAGCTGCCGTCGAACCGCCCACAGGGGCAGCGCCGACGGGGGCCGTGCCGCTGGGCGCGGCACCGGACGCGCCACCACTCGCGGGTGGGGATGAACCACCCGAGGAGGGCACGGCGGCGGATTGACTCGTCGGCCCTGGGGCGGGGGCCGGCGTGCTCGCAGTTGCGGGGGATGCGAGAGGGGGCGGGATCTGCCGTGGAGTTGACTGGACTGGAGGGGTTGCTCCGCTCATCTTGCCGGTATCTTTCGGAGTGGCAGTCGATTTGACGGACTGTCCTCCTGAGTTGGTGCCCGGTGAAGATGCGGCGGTACTTGCTCCTGTGGCCGGGTTCGTCGGGCCACTTTTTGGCGGCGAGGACGAGCCCAAACTTCCTAGGGGATTTGAGGTGGACGGCGCTCCCGTCGACGTAAGTGCTGTACCAGAACCAGACGCGCCGGTGGTGGAGGAGATGGATGCTCCGGGAGGAGCACTTGGTGCAGAGCCTGCAGGCGAGTGTTGCGGGCCCGGTGATGGGGAGTTCTGCGTTGCCTGCTCGAGCGCTGTATTCATTGAATCGAACATGGGCGTTGACGGCTGAGAGCTGCCGCGGGCGGGCGCCTGGGGCGCGATGCGGGACATATCTTGCTTTGGCGGTGCTGCTGTAGGCGACTGACTTGCCGGGGTAGACGGCGAGCGAGTAGGTGGTGGCGGCATTTGCCACGCATTGAACGGCGGGATCTCGGAGGCTGACGAACTGACTAATGCCGCATTCAACGAGTAGGTACTTCGTACCCAGGCGCGTATCGCAGCCTCCTTCTCACCGGCATCAAGATCCGGAGAACTACGTATGCTTGCGAAGTATTGCTGTGCAGCGGTCAGGTTTTCATTAATGGCTATCTTGACTTGAGCCACGGTGTCTGCAGTCAACGTGTACCAAGCTATGGACTTTTCCAGATGGTTGTGCAGGGAACCCATCTCTGAAATGCGCTCTTGCACTGCGGCATTTCCCGCATCGGCCGCGTGACCAGACCAAACTCCACCTGCAAAAATTTCACCGCGCTGCCGCTGCCACCCGTCGATAGGTCCAATCAGTTGCGTGACAACCGACACCAACCGGTTCGATCTCAAATAGAGGTCGTCTTCGTTTAGGTCAGGCCAACCAAGAGGTTCGGTCATGTCTTCGATGTATTCACCGGGAATTTTGGTGATCGTCATCGAGCTACGCCTCAGCTGAACGGCAAGCGCCAGTTAGTGCGCCGGCCGCTGATCCAGCGACTATCTGCAAGTAGTTGTCGGCTACTGCGTATGTTGTAAGAGCGCTTGTATAGGCTCTCCGGTACTGAGCGCTTAGCGTCGCGAAGTCTTCGAATATCTGGTTTTCGCTTTGCCGGCCGAGCAGCTGCGTTGTCGTGGCGAACTCACGCATTATGGGCATTACGGCGGCGTTTATGTCGCGCTGACTAGCGTCGAGCTGACTTGAAGGGATATTCGGATCGAGAGCTCGCCAGGCTTCTGTATCGCTGCTAAACGCATCTATCGCCGGAAGCCACTCATCACAAACAGGGATGGCGGCCTGCAAGAAACGCTGAGGATGGGCCGGGTCCCCGAGTCGTTCGAGACGCGTGGGAGGGGCAGCGTCAGCAACTAACGGTGCTCGCGCTCCTGCGACCCCATGCGTTATCGCGTCGCAGATTGCCGTGACCGCCGTTGAAATGCTGATGGCGACGCGCACGAGCTGGTCGTCCCGCGCCCTGTACGTCGGTATACGGTCAACGTAGGCGCGACTGTAAGCGATAAATTGCTCGTAGAGTTCACGCATTACTCGGTGCGTCGTCCCGCGCGCGAGCTCTATGGAGAGGTCGGCGGCGCTTACCAAAGCAGCGCCGACTGCTTGATACTGGGCCCGCTCTTCGGGATTCCAATCTTCCGCGGGGACGTTAGGGTCACGCCTGCCCCACCCGCCGTCAGATGCGTGCACGAAGGCAGCGTTGATCGGTCCCCAAGCTGCACATGTCGGGTCCTCTGTGATGATGCCGACCGGCCCCCGATCATCAGCACTGGCGATGTCCGACGTGTCTGCTGAGGTGCTTGGCGGCGCCGACGCGGTGGGCTCACCAGAACCGGAGTCGTCCCTCGTCACCAGCAACGTCGCGACGACGGTCAGACCGATGACAACCACCAGCGCGATGCCACCAAGGATCCATTTCCCGCGGTTCCCTCCGCGCTGTGGCGGCGGTCCCCAAGGCGGCTGCGAACCCCACGAGGGAGGCTGCTGACCAGGTCCGGGCGGCGGTGGAGGCCATGGGCCCGAAGGCGGCATCGTCACCCGAGCTGCCCCCTGTCACGCCTGACCATTCGATTCCTCCCACATCAGCCGCACTGCACATAGCGCGGCATGGCTCAAACCAGCTTACGAGAGGCTCACGGCCACCCGAGGCACCGATTTGGCGCGAAACGCTCCTACTGCCCGTCGGGCATCTCCGCGGTGATCTCGGCGACCACCGCCACGGTGCGCTCCCGATCGGCATTGATCGAGGCCGAAGCAGCTTCGTTGGCCTTCTGCAGGGCCTCGTTGACCCGCTGCTCGACGACTTCGGCCCCCAGCCGCAGCAGCCCATCCTGGATGTAGACGTCGGTGAGCAGATGGTGCCTCGTTGAGGGGCACCTCGACGGCTCGGTGGGACCCGATGCAGTGACGGTGTCGTTGGCCGTGCAGTTCAGTTAGCCCGGTGTCGGCAACTGCGTTGAGGCGCTGCGCAGCGTCTGGAGCAATGGCCTCTAACCGGCTGCGGCCGTTCATTGTTCCGTCGTCGGGAATGTAGCCGGCGGTCGGGATGATCTTGGCGACTTTGGGATCGAAGTTCGCGAACTGCTCTTCTGTGGCGACGACGACGCGTAGCTGCTTGTCGTGGTGGCGGCACCAACCCTGGACCGCCAGGACCGGATAGGTCGACCACGTGGCTCGATCGGCCCGAGCGTGGGTCATCCTTTGACGCAACTCATCTTCATCGACATCGGGCCAGCCAGCGGGCTCTGTCATTTCGAGGATGGATTCCCCGTTAATCCGCTGAACACCCATGCTAAGCGCCCACAGCCCGACACGCTTCGGTTACGGAACCTGCCAGATATGACGCGGCGATCTGAAGAAAGTTATCGGCTGGGGCATAAGTCATCAGTGCGCTGGCGTATGCGCGCCGGTACTGTGCGCTCAGTGTCGCGATATCCTGCCACACCGCGTTGCCGGTCTGCAGTGCAAGCCGCTGGGTCTCGTCGGCAAACGAGTACATCAGCGTCGACGCTCGTGAATTAGTCTCCCGCTGGTCGGGACTGAGATCGACAGCCGGGACATTGGGGTCGACCGCACGCCAGTCCGTTGTCTCGGCAACGAATCGCTGAGCTGCCTCCAGCCATGGAGCACACATTGCGTTAGGACTGTCAAGAAAAACGCTGGGACTGGCTAGATTAATTTCCGACAGTGGTCCTAATGGGGGGGCGGCACGCGCGATCAGTGGAGATCTGGCGCCAGCGGCACCGTATGCGATGGCATCGCAAATGGCATTTAGCGATGAAGCAATAGAGATAGACACTCGGACCAGATGGTCGGCGTCCGGAGTGTACGTTTCTACTCGCGCGGCGTAAGCGCGGTTATACGCAATGAACTGCTCATAGAGCTCTCGCATCACGCGATGAGGAGTCTCGGATGCCAAAGCCGTAGAGCGATCGGCAGTGTCGCGTAGTGCGGAAGCAACTGCTGCGTATTGATTTCGTTGGTCGTTCGTCCATTCGCCCTCGGTTAGTGCAGGATCGCGCCGCTCCCACCCGTTGTTTTGTCCTTGCGCGAACGCAGCCGCGATTGGTCCCCAAGATGTACACGTCGGATCCTCAGTGATGATGCCGATTGGCCCCCGATCATCAGCACTCGCGATATCCGAGGTGTCTGCTGACGTGGTCGGCGGCGCCGACGCGGTGGGCTCACCAGAGCCCGAATCGTCCCTTGTCACCAACAACGTCGCGACGACGGTCAGACCGATCACGACCACCAGCGCGATCCCGCCCAGAATCCACTTCGCACGGTTACCACCGCGCTGCGGCGGCGGTCCCCACGGAGGCTGCGAACCCCACGAGGGAGGCTGCTGACCAGGCCCGGGCGGCGGTGGCGGCCATGGACCCGGAGGCGGCGTCGTCACTTGAGCTGCCCCCTGTCACGCCTGACCATCCGATTCCTCCCAGATCAGCCGCACGGAGCACGCGCGGCATGGCTCAAACCAGCTTACGAGAGGCTCGAGACCACCCGGGACACCGATTTGACGCGAACGGCCCCTACTGCCCGTCCGGCCTCTCCGCGGTGATCTCGGCGACGACGGCGTCGATGCGCTCCCGATCGGCGTCGATCGAGGCCGAAGCAGCCTCGTTGGCCTTCTGCAGCGCTTCGTTCACCCGCTGCTCCACTACTTCGGCACCCAGCCGCAGTAGCCCGTCCTGGATGTAGACGTCCTTCAGCAGGTGATGTCCATCGAGCGTCACCTCGACGGTCTCGGTGTCATCCGAGGCGGTGAAGGTCTCATTGGCCATCTTGTCCAGCTGCTCGTCCATCAACGACTGCAGCCGCTTCGCCTGCCGCAAGACAGCCGCCACCTCGGGGTGCATGTCGTCGGTCACTGCGACTCCCTCTTCGACTCATCCGGTCCGCGGCGTCGCGGCCGATGCCCGATCACCGGCTCGGTGTGCGGCCGCTCCTCGGTGTAGATCTCTTCATCCTCCGACAATTGAGGGTTGCGCTTTT
>MDTC01083201.1_pt1 | contig 22657 bp, 20 predicted proteins | sample 811181 | NCBI WGS metagenome assembly MDTC01 (sample SAMN05326644, study PRJNA326480) | marine metagenome | isolation source: seawater | place: Pacific Ocean: North | collected 2011 | reverse complement strand
CATGTTTAATAAGTGTTGAATCTGTCTTGACCAATATTAACGACAAACCAATTAAACCGAAAATCATCAGTAACAATAAAGGACCCTCTACCTCAATATTCAGTTTATGTACTTTCTTCATTGACGCAATATATAGCGATAAACTTGTTAATAAATAAAGTAAATAGTTTATTAAATAACGATCACATGTAGGTTTCCCATTCTTAAATGCCGATAAATATGTTATTACTGCTAAAACAGGAGTCGCTACGTCAAAAAATGTAGGTGTTAATTCTTTATCCATTTACTATAGATTATATAATTAAAAAGATTATATAATTCAAAATAATTCATCTTTTTAATATAGACTATTATTATAACATATGTCACGAATTAGACAAAGAACTCATCGTAAAAAAAGAGGCGGTGGGAAAAGTGGTCTAAGGGCAAACGCTTCTATTTTTAATCCTGAGGACTCGCTAGTGACGGAGCATCTTCCGGAGCCGGAGAAAGTTAAGGAGCAGCCTCCGCGCAAACCCATGTCGGCGGCATGGGAGCTAAGCGCAACGGCTCAACCTTTTCAACCTCCCTGGGAACCTGAACCTGAACCGGAACCGGAACCTGAACCGGAACCTGCTCCAACTTGGGCGGATCTACCAGGTGAAGTAATGGATGAGATAATGATGAAGCATGTCTTAGGGAAGATTAATCCAAGAGAACAATCTCATAACCTTACATTATTAGAAAAGAAAAAGTTGGGTATCGATGCTGATGAACGTATGGTTGATAATGATTATAGAACTGATAGAAGGGTTTTACAGGGTCTTGAAAAGGATTTATTACATCCTAAATTCCTTACTGTATATCAAGATATTGAACTCGGTGACTCTTATGACCCTAATGTTGAAGATATAATAAACTTCACGGAAAGGGAATTACCAAAACGCGTCAGAGCTCTTGACAAACGGAAAAGTGTAATGTTGGAGATGAGAGATGCGCATCAACAATTACAAAAATCAAAAAAATTAGATTTTTTTAAGTGTAAAAAGTATCAAGCACTGGCTGTCGCAGATCCTACATACTCTAAGGACCTAGATCATGAAGGTTTCATAGAAAAATGTAGGACAAAACCAACTGATATATTGATCGACACATTCTTAGGATTGGACGAGTTTTTAATCATACCATCTGTTACCCAAAAGTCAAAAAGTAGAAAAAGATCGTCATTGAGTGGTATTCAATCGATTGAAGAAAAAATAGGAAGTTTCCCAAAAGATAAATTTTCACATGGGATTCGTAAAGGAGCCCAACACGCTCTCCTTGATACTTTAATAGAAAACTATTTATACAGATATCCTCTTAACCAAACATCACAGTCTAGGCATGGGGCAAGGATGATTCAAAGGGAAAATGATATTCTATCAATAAGGAATAGATTTGATGTACTTGCTTTTTATTTAAAAAGATATACAAGAGAAAGCGTTAGTAGTGTTCATAAGTTTGATAATTTACCACATAAGCCTGAAATCCCTAAACTTAAAAAGCAGATAGGAATAAATATCGAAGAAGTAATTAGAGGAGAATGTGCTAGGTGTTCCACAAAGAATAAGGTATGCACCTTCGAGCTTAATGCGCCACCTCGTGAGTGTGTGATCGCTGATTGCAGGGACGAAAATCTAATCAGAAATACAATCCTAGAAGAAACAAGGACAACTGTTGCTTACTATCAATGTAGTGCACGAGAATTATTAGATAAATTATTGAATATGTTTGAAGAAACTATTTTAGAAAGAAATCCGAAAGATAACATCCCTGAAAAAATTGAAAAAATGAAACGATATTTTATTTATTCATTAATTGGATTCGATAATCCCGAGAATTATTTAAATACATTAGTTGACACGATGAATAAAATAAACACCTCGCTCGTTAAACATGAGAAGGAATTAATAGAGGTTCAACAATCCTTAAATGAAGCAAATGCGAGATTCGATAGTTTAAAAGGAGATAAACTATTATTAGACGGGTTAAATGTTTTCCGTAAGGAAGAACAAGAAGATGAATATCAATATATGAGAAATAAATCACAAGGAGGAGAAGATATTTATCAAAGAATATTGCAAGGATGGAAAGAACGAGCGAATTGTTGTGGATTTGGAACAAATCAATACGAAACAATGGAGGAAGCAATTCAAGGCTTACAAGAAGAATATGATAGAAAGGAACAAATTGAAGGTTCTCCAATAGAGGAACACATTAACAACTTACAAGAAAATTATGATAGACTCAATGAAATAATTCAAAATGATCAATATAAATATGAAAAAATGATCGTTATGTATAACGATGTAATCGATTATGTATTGCCAGGAATGGGTAAGCAGTTCGAGGGTCTCCGTAAAACGATGATGGAGGGACCATATTATCGTTACTAAATTTGATTTTTTTATGATATTTCCTTTTACATTCAAAATGAAGAATTATTTTACAATTGACTATGAAACAAACGGTCTCAACCCTTATTACAATCAAATCATTGAAGTAGCTATCAAAAAAATTGGAACTGAGAATCATTATCAAAGCCTGGTTCAACCGAAACAAACGATTCCTATTCATGGTTATGTTACACCCAAAATTGTTAGCATTACGGGCATTACAAATGAAATGATCTTGGAATCGGGTGTTCCAGAAGATGTCGCCACTTTTAATACACTTCAATATATTTCAAATAATGTTCCTGATGATGATTCACCGATTTATCTACTCGCCCATAATGGAAATGGATTTGATTTCATTTTCCTACGAAGGTATATCAGAGATTATAATCGAAATAATGAAGTTCAACTGAATCAATCTATTATTGATCGTATTCAATTTATCGATACTCTTCTTGTTGCTAAAACATATCTTAAAAACGAATATGTGAATCAACCCGGATTATGCAAAAAATACAATATTGTAAATGAAGCAGAACATCGCGCACTCGGTGATGTTCTCGCCCTTGAAAAACTTTTCTCTGTAATGTGTCAACAAAAATCACTAATACAAGGGAAACTACGGAATTATTATTTTGAACATCCTGAGATCCTCATCGATGAACTATTCATTTAAAGTTATCTTATATAAATATAGCTATTATGGATTATCTTAATTCGGGTGTTAATATTGAACATGGAAATCAGTTCGTTTCTGTGATTAAAAATATCACCAATAATAAAAATATAGGAGGATTCTCAGGTATTTATGAACATAATGGAATGAAACTTGTCGCATCAACCGACGGTGTCGGTACTAAACTATTGCTGTGCAACAGATTTAATACATACGACACAATCGGAATTGATCTCGTAGCGATGTGCGTGAATGATATCATTTGTCAGGGAGCGAAACCATTATTTTTTTTAGATTATTACGCTACTGGGAAACTAGACCTTACAGTTGGATCAGATATTATCCAAGGGATTCAGAACGGGTGTTCAGAATCGGGTTGTATTCTCCTTGGAGGTGAGACAGCTGAAATGCCTTCCTTATATCAGAATGATCATTTTGATCTCGCTGGATTTTGTGTTGGTATTCTTGAAGGTGATGCTTATCCGCGAATTATGGAAGAAGGTGATTTAATTTATGCTCTTCCATCATCGGGAGTCCATTCAAATGGTTATTCATTAATTAATAGATTATTAGACACCTATGAATATGATACAAAAGCTCTCATGGAACCTACAAAAATATATTTAAATGATCTGGAACGTTTGAAACAAAAATATAAAGATAAAATTAAAGGTTTTTCTCATATAACAGGAGGTGGTATTATCGACAATATACCACGAATTATTAATGACGGATTTCATATGGAACTCAATCAATCATGGAAGGTTCCGAAGATTTTTCAATGGATCTTTCGAAACTCCGATATGACTATTCAAGATATGCTTTCAACATATAACTGTGGAATAGGTATGGTTATTATTTTTGAAAAAAATACAGAAGTTACTGATGATCTAATCCCCCTTGGACGGATCATTCAATCAGAAGAATGTAAGGTTGATTATGATCTTATTGGGAGATCTTTTATTTAAAACTATTTTATTAATGTATTAATAATATGAAAATCGGAGTTGTAAGATATCCTGGAACTAATTGTTTCAACGATACAGTTCGGTTTTTTGGAGAAGGTAATTGTATTGAACTTCCTTGGAATGGTTTCACTCTTACATCTGATATACCAAAACATTTGGATTTATTAATTATTCCAGGAGGGTTTGCATTCGGAGACCGTTACTATGAAAAAGCAACTGAAAATTATGAATATTCACCCGGAAAAATGGCTTTGAAATCAAAGATACAAAAACATATTCTTAAATTCCATGAAAATGGTGTGCCTATTTTAGGTATTTGTAATGGATTCCAAATACTCACAAAAATGGGATTACTCCCCGGTCAATTAATTAAGAATAAATCACAATGTTTTCAATCGAAATTAGTTGATTTAAAATATTCTTTTGATGGAATCCAAGGGTCCACAAAGATGTATGTTGCAAATAATTATGGAAATTATCAGAATTTAAACGTTGATGAAAATGATGTCTTTTTAAAATATACTAATTTTGATAATGGTTCTGTATCGCAGATTGCAGGTATAATGAATAAAGAAAGAAATGTTTTTGGTATGATGCCTCACCCTGAAAGAAATAGCGATTTCAAAAGTATCCTATTGAGAAATATCTTTCAGATAAATGATATAAGCAATCAAATTAATCAATTACTTCATTCAGAACACATCTCATACAAAAGTACCAAACACTATTTGAAAACATTGTATACACAAGGAGACCACGTTATTCAAGGTCCAGGAGAAAATGCAGGTATTGTTGATATCGGAGATGGATATTGTATAGCTATCCGTATTGAATCACATAATCACCCTACATATAATAATGCATTTGAAGGAGCTGCAACTGGCGTGGGTGGAATTATTCGTGATATCATTTGTATGGGAAGTAAACCCATCGCACTACTTGATTTTTTAAGATTTGGGACTGACAATAATTCAGATAAATTATTAAATCAAGCTATTCAAGGTATTTCTTATTATGGAAATACAATAGGTATTCCGAATGTTGGAGGCTCTTTACATCGTTCTTCCATTTATGATAAAAATCCATTAGTGAATGTTGCATGCTTAGGTATTGTAAAAAAAGAAAATATTATCTATGGACACGCTTTACACGAAGGTAGTTTTTTAGTCTTGTGTGGGGCAAAAACAGGCAATGAAGGTGTTGATTCCGCCGTAATGGCTTCACAACAATTAACAGATTGTAAACAAGATAATATTCAAAAAGCAGATGCATACTTAGAAAACTTATTGTTAGATGCCTTTGTCGAAATTTCTGATCGGAAATTAGCCGAAGGTTGTCAAGATTTAGGTGCCGGAGGGATTTTATGTGCGACAACAGAAGTAATTCAAAGAGGAAGAAAAATAACGAATCGTAACTTGGGTTGTTCCATCTTCTTAGATGAAATACCTTTAAAATCTGATATTGATAATTATAGCATCTTGGCATCAGAAACACAAGAAAGAATGTTACTTGTTAGTAATCCAGAGAATTACCGAGAAATAAGTACAATACTTAAAAAATGGGGTCTCGAATATAAAATTATAGGAAGAGTGAATCATTCCGGTTCTTATGATGTATATACTTCTTCACATGAATCCAAATTAGTTTATACAGAATACTTCTCAGATTTTAAAGAAGAAGAACTCCAATTACCATTGACCTATAATGATAATACTTATAACATTGAAAAAATAAAAGATATGTCATTGTGGGAAAAATACGATCATACTATCGGTTGCCGAACCATTAAAGGCCCCGATAAAGCTGGTTCATATTCCATATTAGATATTTATGAAATAAATAAAAAATTAATTATCACATGGTCGAATAATGTCGAATCATGTCATTCAAAATTAATAGAATTAAACGCGAAACCATTAGGAATTGTAAATTGCCTTAACTTCGGAGACCCCTTAACATGTATTGGAGATTTCAAAAATCATATTGATCTTATGAATGATCAATGTTCAGAATTGAATATTCCAGTCTTAGGTGGAAATGTTTCAATGTATAATTCTACAAATAATATTGACATACCTTCAACTGTTGTTATTGTTATGATTGGCATTTGTTAAGGACCTAAGGCTTTGAAGTCGTTTTATCCAATATATTCAGCGTATGCAAACGATCTAATTCTGATAAAAACTTATTCCAACTCTGTTCACCACCATTTTTACCTGTATCACCACTACTCTCCCAAGCCAAATCTATAATCTGTTTCGGGAGAACATTCAAATCCTTATTCTTACATACTCTCTGAATAAAATCAATCATATCAGCATTATTCTTGATCCCCTGAACTTTTGTGTATCCAAACTCCGTTAAACTCACAATTTGACCACTCACTCTACCAACATTTTTTACTGTGGCAAATATATCTTTTAAATATGCCCTCATTGTTGGAGACAACAAGGGAACCACATATCCTATAAAAATCATATATAATCCATTATTAGTTAAATCATTGCAATCCAAATTAGTTAGAGAACTATCCCACGATCCTGATCCGATATAAGTAATATTTTCCATTTTCTTTATCTTTTCTTTATATGTTTAAGTATTTACCAATTGATTTCATCTGGGAAATATTCATTCAATAAATCATCGTAATATTGTTTGATAGTATCCGTTAATTCAAACTCTGTATCTTCTTTTGAATATAAATCAAAATCGTTGAACCCGATTATATTTCGTAGTGTTTCTTTATCCTCTTCATTCATGAAATATTTGTATTCACCTTCTGTATGCCACGGATAAAAAGAATGATAACGTATTATATTTAAATATTTATCATCCAATTTATGATTCTCATTGTGTTTTAATACATGATACAAGTATTCATCATGTCCATAAGACAAGATTAATTTATCTAAACCACAACCTTCTTCATATATACCTATCCTATCATATTTACCATACTCAGGTGACCCCTTCAATGTATCATAATATACAATCGTTTTCGGATGTTCACAACCAAGAACATATGTATCCCCAACCACAGCCCATGTCGGTTCACCGAATGAAAACAGTATTTTACCCACATCATGAATTAACCCTACAATTTGAAGATCCTTATTCTCAGGATATTTCCTTCTTATTCTTTCCGCCGTCTGATATGCATGAATTGAGTTCGGTGTATCTACATCTGGATCACTTGGATCGATAAAACTATCCAACAATGAAAGCGCCTTATTCATAGTCATTCTTGTTTGTTCACATTTTTTATATTTATTACACTTCATCTTCGCAAAATCAACTGTCTGATTACAATGCATCTCTTTGTATACCCTGAACTGAGGGGTGTCTATTTCATAATTCCTTAATCCTTTTTCCATATACTATTACAAATACTTTTTCTATTTACCACAACAATTAAATTTGAAATTAGTTTTTCTTATTCATAAATAAGGACAATGCAAAGGTACTACTCTGTAAATCAATTTTACAATGAACAAAATGGAGAAGGTGCAGAAGAAGATATCGTATCAATTGAAGATACAAATACGAAGATACTTTTTAACCTGTGTAAAATATACTATTTTATTCAATTCCTGTCCTTTGGTCCCGATATAGTTTCAATGATCTATGGGAATCTATTTCCTATTAGTATATGTTTCTCTATGATTTATTTAATTAGTGGAATGATGTATATGGATGAATATGAACTTAAAAAATCATTGATCCTTTTCACATTTATGATAGCTGTTTTCAGAACAAACTTTAATTCGCAAGTATGTCCCTTATAAATAATATGTTCTTTGTGAATAAAATATAGTAGTATATAAACTATTATGGATCATCAATCTCTGGTTATTCATTCCGACAGTTTAATAACCTCAGAAGATAAACAAATTTTCATAAACAGAATCCAATCGATTATTTGTCTCCAACTTGTTTTTATCTGTATGTATCTATCATTGTGTTATTTTTCAAAACCAATACATGATTTTTTAATCAGTGATGTCGGTTCTGCAACTTCAATTCTCATTTTTTATTGCAGTTTCATCCACTTTACTATTCTACTATGTCATCCCACAGACTTCCGTCATCCACCCTATTCATGGATTAATTTAATAATGTTTACATTATTTCTCGCATATAATATAGGTTATTTAAGCGTTATTTTTAATCCAGATTTTATAGTTCTATCGGGAATATCATCACTTTCATTATTTGCACCGCTTACGGCTTATTCTGTACAGAATAAAATAGAGTATACAATTCATGGGAATATAATATTAATTGGATTATTATCATTCATCTTATTTTGTTCAATGAATGCTCTTTTAAAAGACCAAACCAACAACATAATCCTATCACTCGGTGGATCACAATTACTCCCATGGTTTGTCCTTTACGATACACATTCTATCGTAGAGGGCAAAAATACAAAATATGGATTAGCTATGAATGAATATGTATTCGGGACACTCACTATCTATTACGATATTATTCATTCATTCATAAAATTACCAAAGGTAATAACACATTACATTCTCTAAGGACTTGGAGTTGGCGCTACCTTACAAATCCGCTTAATAGGCTTCACTTCCCTTAATTCACAATGAGGATTTTTTAGTACTTCTTCTTGACTTTCTGTCAATGGATACCAATTACCAGTGCATGAACTTTCTTGACCTTGATTCTGCTCTGGTAAACCATTATCACCATAACAAATCCCACCATTTTTAAGTTCGTCACCCGTTACTGGTCTCATATTTTCATAAATATTTAGTAAACTTACATCAACCTCATTTCTTTCTCGTTCATTATAATTTATAATATCCTCCTTATTGAATCGTTTAGTACAGACACCCGAATCACTTTCACACCCTCTATAAATCTTAGGGACTAAGTTTGCATTTTTAGTCTTCTCCTTACTGATACATTCAGTTGGAGTGTATTTCCAACACTCTTCCTCATCTTCCATTGGATCTCGCAATCTCTTTGTTTTTTCATATATTCTTTTCAATGATGAATCACCCCCAATTTTGTGATGTTGTTTCGGGGCACAAATAACACTGTTTGTATAATCTGTTACTCCCGCCGGCTTGTTTCCAGCCGTCCATTGAGGGACAGATGATTGTCCATATGTTGGATTCCAATTCGCATCCGAATGAAATGGAGCCAATGATCCATCAGATAATAATTTATCACCATCTGTTGTTCCTCTCGCAATAGTAGCATCATTGTAATAATCAACCAACCAAGGTTCGTGAATTTCCTTATCTGATTTTAAACTTCCACCCGTTTTTATCCTCTTTCCATCAATATCCCAACATCCGGGAGGAACAGCCCAAGGATAATCATTTGAAAACGCCTTGTCCTTCCATTCACATTGTGTTTTCCCTGTACATTCCGTTTCTTCTGCTCCTGAACAAGTATCCTCTTGAACTCCACCACGAACATAATTACATTGTTGAGCATACAATTTATTACTATATACCGGATTACTCGAATCCCACGCATTATTGAATCCTCCGATATTATTTCCCATATCAGACTTGGCCTGACATTCACCCTGGCGATCTGATTCACACCCATACATTATGTTACACGGTTCCTTCCTCGTGGTCGGATAAGCGCCATGATCTGAAACACATTTATTATCTAATGTTATATTCCTATCGTTCTCTTCTGTAATCCCTTCATTGTTCAAAAATCTTCTTATAATACCTGCATCTCCCTCTCCATTAATTTCCTCCGAAGACAATACCTTACCATGTCTTTTTTGGATTACTATTCCACCCTTTTCCCATGATATTCTTGATCTTGACTTTTCTTCTTCATATTCCCCTGTTCCCCATTCATATGTTAATGGAAATAATATTAATGTATGGAACCCGTACACTGATTTTTGATTCGGAGCCATTTGTGTTGCCCATAAAGCTCTTTCTCTCATTAATTCATTATTACTGCTATCTGAAAGTAAACCATAATCATTCGCAAAAGTAGTATCCCCTTGCACATATTCATAACCCTGGAAACTATCTAATAGACCCCCATTAATATTTATACCAATCATCCTTGTACCTACCCCATTTGTTTCACTATGGTTCGGCAATGATTTGTCATCATTGAAACTTAATTCTGAATATCCACATCTTTTGGGAATATTACTGCCACCAATCACTTTTTTGAATAAGTTCCATAATGCATCCCTTACATCAACTGGATCTTGAACTACTTGTCCTTGATTAGATACAAATATATCATCTATTTCTCTATCTATATCTATTTCTTGTGAACTAGTTCCCGATGGTAATGCTTCGGTAAATAATTTCACCCAAGCCTTTTTACCTTCAACCCAATTTTTATCACAGGCACTGGCACCGCAATCAAAAATTTTCCCTTTGTGGGGATCGGTGTCTGTGTGTATTGCATAGATTTCATTTTCATTTCCAGACCAGTCCAAATCATTATCATTATAATCATTTATTCCAAATGGATACAATAAGTTTAATCCACTGCCCTGATCTGTTTCATTAAATAACCGGGCTACCCTTACCTTATAATCACGACTACCATCTGCACCATATATCTCTTGTTTATCAGCCGCGCTGAGGTCGGTCGCCAGGGGCCAGGCTCCTGGGTTCCCCTTTATGTCACCTATACTTTTTCCCCAAAAAGCGGGTATTCCTTCATTATGGTGCACTGATAACAGAACCTTCCATATATATAATCTTGCCAATTGCCGTTTTTCCTCCACGCCGAGACTATCCCACTTTTCAACGGACATTGGCTCGGGAAGTGGCTCATCAAGTAAACTAACAACAGCTTCTAATGCTCCTTTCATTCTTGTTGGATAATCTCCGTCACCGTCACCCCCCTTGAAGGGGAGAATCCTTTGTATTTCATCCACGCCTTCCACATTGGACCCTATTGAAGACATTGTATATAAATTATTTGTTGGTTCGCCACCTATTCTTAATCCATAACCACCCCAATGGATAGGATTTAGTAGTGCTTCGCCTTCATACGCCAAGATGTCTGCTATCTTACTGTCATAGATTGCTTTTCCATCTTTAACAGTATTGTCACACCCCCTCTCCCCTCCCTCGACACCTCTACCACATGATGCTTTATAACCAGAACTGTCCATAATATCAGGACTGCAACATTCCGCCTTTACTGGTGGAAATAAAGGTGAGACTGCTACCTTTATATCCTGTAACTTATTCTTCTCTGCTCTGTCGTAAAATCGGTTATAGTCTCTCCAGTATCCGGGCTGAAGCGTGTTCCGGTTGCTCTGCGATCTATATATTGATCCAAACATATCACTTCTGTTCTGCGATTTATTCGATCTTTGATTCGGCAGCGACCCTTCATACTCTGTTGCCCAATCTTCCACATATTTTTCGAAAATATTAAATTTATCTATATAATCTGTTTGAATATCATAATCATTCTTGTTATTTAATATACCCATAAAACCTAAACCACATTCTTTTCTAGTTTCATCCTTACCATATAATAAGTTTCTTAATTTTGTTGTTGGATGATAGGAAGCTTTATCGTGACCACCTAATAAAAATCGTGTATCTTTTACATTTACGGATATGACATTTGGTAGACCATAATCAACTAAACGGTTTTGATCAAGATCAATATTGTCACATTGTGTGGCACGTCTCGCAAGGTCATCTTGCGCAAGCTGATCATAAGAATCGTCACTTATTCCTCCATAACCACACGTATTTAGAGATTCATCACCTACTTCTGACCATTTTACTATATTTAATTTTAACTTTTTATGTGAATGGTGTTTTTCTCCTTGCCAAACTGTCCCGGGTGGAGCTGAAATTTCTTTGTATAATAAATAAGCGTCCAACCATTCCCATTGATATTTAATGGGAATGGTTGCAACGGCAGATGGACTGTCCAATGATTGTCTATATTTACCTGTCGGTTTTGTAACAACTCTTCCTTCTTTCATACTATCTAAATCTAATTGAAGCCTATATAACCGATACATCATTTCAACATCTTTCTTTCCAACATTACATATTATATCCTTAGTAATTAATTCTCTAAATTCCGGACACTCCATATTTGTTGTCCCTTGATCGGTAGAAGCATCGTCAAAATACTTTTTCATTTTGTTCCATTGATCTTCATCTATATTTATTTTATCCTTGTGGTCTACATTATATTGAACATCTTTTGTTCTTAACACAACTGATGTCTCACGATCTTTTACAAGATGTAAGTTCAGCCAAGGTGGACGCTCCAGGTCACCAGCTACTTCTATTTTCCAGCCCTCCGTATTTATTTTACCTTTTATATCGGGGGGATTATCTAAATCATACACTTTAACAGTAGCTGTTTTGCTTATAAGATCCATCGGATCAGAACCTGATGGGTGTGTACATAAACCCAAATTACCACAAGATCCATTCATTGTATTGTCGGGATCTAATATACATTTCCCCTTTCCTATATTTAAATTTAATCCACCCTCACATTGTGTCTGGGATACTTCATTTCCTTCACATACACCAGTATATCCTACTCCACCAGTTAGAGGAGAATCATCTGATTTGACTACACCCGAATATAAAGATCTATAAAAATCCGATGTCTGGATATTATTTGTTATTGTTCCATCAGTCGCTGAGGATATTCCCCAATGATTTACATCAATCGCCAATGGAACAAGACTTTGACTACTTATTTGTTCATTGATCGCTCGTTCAGCAGCAAGTTCTGCCTGTGCAGCTAGAACAGCAGCCCTTTCTTCCTCGCGAACTCTTGAAATTTCACGGTCTAATAATGTATCATCTAATGCTGGTTCTAATGTATGGCTCTTATCGAAACACACTTTTTTATTCCCTGGAAGAATATTTGATTCTGTAACATCATCCTGTAAGTTATAATATACAATCCCTTTACTAGTAAGAGGGGCCCCCACAATACCTCCATCACATCCTGACTCGCGATCACAATATGAACAACCAACTGGTTTATTAACCATTGTGTGCATATTACCCGTTGGATTAATAGTCTCATCATACATTGTTAATGATTTATAAGGATCTTCGTGAAATTGTTGAAATGCTTGAATACATTCTGCTTTATTCAATTCCCTTTCAATATGGTGCTTATCTGCGGTACATACATGATTATCAGACAACACATACTTTCCTGTCGGAAGTGGTGGTAATGTTGGTGCTGGTGTTGTTGTCGGAGTCGGTGTTGGAGTCGGCGAAGGTTCAGGTTCTTCTAATATAAAATATACAGTTATTGCAATTATAATAATCAATACCGCTCCTCCACCTAATAAATACATTTTGTTATTTTCATCTGATTCCATTAATATATTATATTATATATTAAATTTATTTAATATAATTGTAAATATCCAAAAAATGATAATTTAATATCCAAAAAATGATAATTTAATATCCAAAAATGATAACTTAATATCCCAATAAAAATATAAGTTAATAATATAATGAAAAAAGAATACAGAAACTTATTACTCGCCTTACTTCTTCTTTCATTCTTAATCTATTTCTACTGTTATCTACCCAATTCAAAAATTGTTGAAGGTGTTGCCAACAGTTGTTGGGAAGATACTCGCACTCTACAGGACAGTATTGCTACATTTACTGATCTGTCTGCGGAAAACATAATCACTAGCATGTGTAATATATATAATAGGGGTGAACGTGCAGCAGACCCAGATGATGGTACATTCATAGCAGATATAAGATATTTAAATCAATTTGTGAAAGAATATGAAGGGGTATTTGCCGATACTGGACCGGACGATATACCTGATACTATTTGCCAAAACGCAATTACTGCATATCTCGCCGACAAAGATCAGGATCCTGGGGTTGTGGATGCCGCCAAAGACCTCGTTATGACGGTGGAATCCGATAATAAAATTGCGGAGACGTGTACCACACTACATTCTGCATATCAACTCGCCAAAAAATTACACGACAACGATTTTGAAAGTGTTGATGGACTTCTTCTGAATCTAAACCTAGATGTACCCCAAGATGATAATGCGAATACTACTGTCGTAGAAGATGGGGAATGTGATTGGACTCAATTTGGGACCCCGGAAGCGCAACTTGCGTTGACTAATATCGAATCATGCGGTTCGTTGCCGAATACATCCGATGTGGCAAAATGTAAAGAAGTCAACAGAACGAGATTAGGAAAAGCTTTGGGAGCCTCTGGATGTTTGGCTGATGAGGAACTATTGGATTATGATCATATAAATATGCTTGCAGATTCATTAATGTCGTTTCGTCTCGATCGTCAGGGCGACCGTGACGCGGGATGGGACGGCGACCGTGACGCGGGAGGGGACGGCGACCGTGACGCGGGAGGGGACGACGACCGTGACGCGGGAGGGGACGGCGACCGTGACGCCAACATCCCTGCTGCCCCAGAAGCGCTGCCCCCCGACGTTAAACGCCGCGATGAGTCAACATTCTCTCCGGTGGGTCGGAGGGGGTCGCATCCCATTGTGTACGTCGATGCAGCCCCGCTCCGGTATCGGCTTCAAGGCGAACCGGAGTGGGGAGGGGCGCCGTCGAAGGGTTGCATCAATCTCCAGAATAAGGAAGAGGAGTGGACGAAGAGGTGGCAGGAAATATCGCGCGTCGAAGGATCAGACGCAGATGCGTGTTCTAAGTATTGTGCAACAGATCCTGAGTGTAAATGGTTTTGGCATTATGACAACGGTCGCTGTTGTCCTAAAAAAGAGATGAGTGGTGGATGGGACCACTCCAGAAACCTACCCGGCCGAATGTATCGTTTGTGCAGAGAAGGCGCCACCGGTCAACACTCCCCCGAAAGATGCACATAAAAATTTTCTAATAAAACAGAAGGCTTTACGAATACATCAACACTATTTAGAACTATTATTTACCTTTTTTCTATTAATAATCTTAATTTTATGGACGTTGTTCTTTTCAACTGCTGATAGACTTGATATGCCTGGACAACAAAGAAGCGACGAGGGAATGTGAAGGTGTTTAAATACTCGTGATTGTACATATTTTATTTTATTCCCCACACGTGGCGTTGGTATAACTTAGTGCGAAGTTACAAAGACGGTGCATTCAAAGGGAAATACTTTTTCTTTTAAATACAATTTTAAAATATAAGTTAATAATATAATGAAACAGGATTCTACAAACTTATTACTCGCCGTAATTCTTCTTTCATTTATGATTTATTTATATTGTTATCTTCCCAATTCTGAGGTTGTTGAAGGGAATACGACAGAGGACACGTCCCAGGACTCCGGGGAGGAGGCGGCCGATGTCCCGTCTCCAAATCACTATTGTGGAGATTGTCAGGTAGTCCAGGACCTTATTTGTTCCCGTGATGTTGAAGATTTAACAGATGATCATAAAAGATACATTGCTGGTTGTTTAACTAAATTAAATAAAGTCGATAATGAAAAATTAAATGATTCAATAGATGATTGGATAAATTGTGGATCAGGAGGTAAAAGTTGCAGTTTTGTTAAGAAAGTAATGTCCGATTTAAACAAGAAAGGCGTTGAAAATCCTGAAGAAGGACTGAAAGATTGGCTTCAAAAAAAAGGTGTCGCTATTAAAAATAAACCGAAAGAAGCCGCTGAAGACCCAGAAGCTTTGAATAATATATTAAAATCTCTTCTTTGTCCTATTAATGATTTTGAATCGTGTCCAGAGCTATCTCCCACAGATAGGGCTAAACAGCTCATACTTTCAAATAATCAAGACATGAATGAAATAAACGGCTTGATAGAAGAAGGGAACATTCAAGCGGAAATATTAATAAAACTTAGAGAACATAAAAATCAAATAAATGTAAAACAGCGCGAATTATATGAAAACGAAATTGAAGACCTAGAACGCGCGTCCTACCGGGTCCGAGTGGTGGATGCGGAGAAGGATACGCGGGGGGACCCGTACAATGATGAGAAGGAGGCAATGAATGACCTAGTGAAAGACCATAACATTCTTGGTTACTACGTTTCCGAATACAATAGAATATGGCCTCTCAAAAGAGGTACTCGCGAGTGGTTCGCTGGTTACCATTGTTCACCTGATGGAGACTGTCGACAGACTGAAGACCGCTGCGAGCCCAACTGCACGGTGAAGAAGGTTGTCGACAGATCATTTCTGAGACAAAACAGAATACTTATGGATTTAAAAGGGAAACTAGAAAGGATAAACAATGAACAAAGCCCCGTCCAACCGTCAGATTCATAAGATTTTCTAATAAATTAATGACCCGTATGGATGCATTTACGGACACCATCTCTACAATTATCGATGGAAATTACTTGTTCTTGATGATCAACACTACATACTGTATCCCGCGGACAATCATATATTCTATTGATTGTTGTTCGAGATCCATCCTCGCAAAAACGATAACATAAATCACCCTCGCGCAATTCACCAGTATCGTATGTCATACAATATGCCTCGTTCTGAGTAAAACACATCATCATTGTACAACCCCCCAATTGACCCTCAGAAACGTAACATGTATTACACCCATCATACCATGAAACACAATTCCATGGTATTTCTTGGATACAATCCCCATTACCATCCCTTATTTCATTTACCCTACATGGCCGTTTACATAATCCAGGAGCATCGGCGATCATTTCCTGCGTAGAAACACATTCCAAATCATCTTCACATATCCCATATGGCATAAAACCACCACAATTTTCATTTTCTCCAACACGGTTTCGTTGAGAACAATCCACACTACCACAACTATTTTGACACCCACAATTATTCGGCGTCGGAGGCAAAAAATGACAATTTTCCTCGACCATAGGCATAGGACACGGAATCGGAGGTGGACAATTCGTTGGACATTTTGTCATCTCCAAAGTATTATCAAAACATGAATAATCACAACAATTTCCTATTCTCATTGCACACTCCCCATTCGGACATGCTGGTTCTCCACAATCCATCCGACACATTTGAATATTTGTCGCCTCACAAAAATCAGTCTGTAATAATGAAGGACACGCTTCCTCCCAAATACGAAGACATTTTTGAGAACTCTCACACCATTCATAACCACCATCTAATACACACCCATGACTGTCTTGACCCATTACCGGATAACCTCCTTTCGCTGCAATAGTTGTAAAGAATGTAACCAAAAATCCTAAATATTTCATTATATATTATTTAATAATATATATTCTTTTATATATTATTTAAATAATATATATTTTAAATAGTATATAAAAGAATATGTCCCCCAATTATGCAATGAATATGATACTCGCCGACATAATGGATTGTCATTGCGGACAAACAAGGGAACTACCTAAACACCATACCCACGTAAGGGGGAAAGTTTTAATTAAAAAAAATGAGAAAAAGGAGAAACAGAACATTACGGATAAATCTTGGATTCAGAATGATTTCATAAAATTCCAATGGCCTTGGATTCTCTAAGGGACTTCATTATCACTTTCTTCATCCGTAAACACCTGCATTGATAGTTCGCTATTTCTTGCAAAGTTTAATTTCTCCATATCTTTCAGATTTTTATATTTTTCATGCTTTTTTAATAAGTATGATTCACCATCATTCTTTTTTTTATAAATACATGAAGTTAGGAAGTGTGTTAATTCCGCTCTTGATTCAGCAATTTCATCAACTTTGTCTTGTATTTTCTTAAAAAATTCTTGTGGTTTGGCTGTCCGATATTCTGGATGTATGTTCCCGACTCCCTCCACTTTATTCTGGATCTTGGCATACATCCGAGATGTTTCCTTGTAGTTGTTTGAATTGTCTTGAAACTTATAGAAGTTTTGTATCGCTGATGTTATTAATGCTGTTGTTGTAATTGTACTTAATATAAACATTTTACCACTTGATATATCACTCCCCTGACTCCATGATAATGTTGACGCAACTGTTGAAGAAACAACACTTAACAAACCGAATATATTATAGAGACTATTATGGAATCCAGCAGCTCTATGGTACATTTTTTGGTTCTCTTTTGATTGAACATGATAATAAATTAATGTTTCGTTTTCATAATCACCCCACATAATATTAATAGTTATATTATTTGTTTCATTATTGAGACTTTTTGTCCTCCAATAGAGGAATACTTGGTTGAAGAGTAATTCCACACATTCCACCTTCGCTATCACTGTTCCTTTCGATCCGTATGTATCCGTTCTCCCCCCATTGAGGTCCCCACGAATTCTTTACTAACCAATAGTCTTTCCCATATAATCCATCAGATCCATAACCAACAATCAAAACTCCATGATCAAGTTGCTGACCACAATTTGGATCAGAATAAATACCTCTTGAATAAAAACGAAATGAAGATAAGTTTGCCTGAATTGCAACAGATACAGGTTGCTGGGCAACAGCCCTCTTTAATATTTTTTCATCATTTTCTTGGATATCTCCGTAGTTATTTATTTGACCAATGACATTACACTGCTGACAACTACCGTCTATCCCCGTATATGGATAGCTATCCTCTGAACAAATTCCATTATCAATAACATACTTAAAAGCGTTGTCCATCATTCCCCCATTACAACCATGATTTCCATAGGAAGAAGAACAATCCATTAATTGTTGTTCGGAGAAATTCAATAGATTTGATGTTTTAATCGCCAATAACCCTTCAATACTCCCCGTTGAACTAAACGCCCAACATGACCCACAATTCTTCTGATTCTTAACACCTGTTACAGCTCCTTTCTCACGCCAATCAATTTTCATAGGAACAATGTTTTCTTCATTAATAGCGATGTAGTTTTTATCTTCATTTTTGAATGGTTCGTTTGTAAAATCATCCATGTCTCCAAACTCATTCATTTCCAAACGATATGAATAGTTTTTTGAATTATGTTCCTCGATTAAATCAATATTGTTCTTGAAATTAGAAAAACTATTGATAGAGAATTTTTTATGATACTGTTCTAAGTATCCAGTGTACTTTTCAACATAACGATCACTAAATGAAAGCGCGAAAAAATTACCAATTAAAAATAACAATTTGTACATTTATAAAATGAGACAATATAAAAAATATATATTAAACAAAAGAATTTCGTATTGGTTTCTCAACCGGTGGTGGATGATATGCCTTCATAAACTTATGGTGGTCATTAAACTTAATATGTCTCTCTAATTCTGAATTGCTCTCATTGTATACAGTATATACATCATCCAGATATTTCTTCTTTATCACTTCGAAATCTGTATCATTTATAAACCACAATGTTTCTTGAACCGTTTTAATTTTTGATATCGCCATGATTACTTTCTCTCGTGTAAATTGCATATTTTCCATCTTTTCCTGATATTTTTTGAATTTAATTATTGCCGCCGAACACGTTATTGAACTACTGATTCCTATCGGTATCATGTTGAATAATACTTCTATTGGACTTTCATCTTCAATAAACTTATTGATTTCATTTCGTAATGCTTCATACACAGATAAAATTGATGAAATAATAATTATCATGATATTGAAACGATCATACCATTTCTTGTAATTGTTGTATTTCATCTGTAAAATATTTAAACGCGTATCTAATTTATTCAGCTTTTTTTGAAGATGTTCCTTGAATTCCCTTTCATACTTGATATTCATCTTCAAACGATCATCTACTTTTTGTTCTATGATTTTTTTATTTCTCTTATTAAACTCATTATGGATTGTATCAGAGGATTCCTGTATTTGTTTTAGTCGTTCAACTAAACTTTCCTCTGTACTTTTGTCACTGTCCGTCTCATCTGCATTAGTTTCAATCACCAAATCCATATATGTGAGAACATAGATTATTTAATTCACGGATCGTGTCTGTCGCTTTTTTTAAATCGTTTTCATTCATTTCATTTAATTCACCCATCTTTACAATTTGTTGAAGCATGAATGTGTTCTTGTTAAATAGATTTGTTAATGTATTTATGAATTCCTTATCATATTTCGAAGGTTTCTTTGAGTTCTTTAATTTTTCAATATTTACTTGTGAGCGATGGATTTCTTGTTTCATATTTAAAAAAAGGGGGTTCTTGTCCATAGAAGACTTTTTATGTGGTGTTTTCGGGGACCTTACAAAACTATAATCTGACGAATTATTTGCAAAACCTTCTGTACGTATAGCGATATCTTTTTCTGTTTCTTTTTGATAATTAAATATATTTGAAAATGCGTGCAACATAAGGTAAACCCTTTATATTCTAAATATTATATTTTTTGAAATGCACTTTTCCAAAACCACTTTCTCCCATTTTTTGAGATTGTATTCAAAATTATCCTTTGATTTCGTCCTGTAACAGTGTTTGTATCTTTTTAAATGTTCTTCATTCCTTAGATTCAAGTATTCTATACAAATACAGTAATATTTTGAACAGGGGACTATATTATTTCGAAATAGCCTTGGACTCACCCTCATATTCCCTTTCTATACAAAAAAAAGAAATGTTTCAAATTTATTTCCTTATTTTCAATGGTTTTTTCATAAAGGGTATCTTTATTTCAGAAGACTTATCACCATTACTTGTGATAATAGGGGGCAACTTCACTACATTTCCAGAAGGTTCCACATTATTTTTTTGTTTATTGTATTCTCGCACTAATTCCTTTAATAAATATTTATTCCTTCGTGACCACTTCACATTTTTATATATACAATTCATTTGCTTTATTGTTAATTCCGAAAAACATAGGCTTCGTAGTGCTTCTATTACTTCTTTTTCATTATCACTTACAACCCTTAATATACCTATGATTTCTATTATTTCTTTGATGGTCATCTTACTACAATCAAAGATTAACCACAATGATTCAGGTGGTGGCTCTTTGATGAAATATACCATCTTATTCAAAACAAATATTTTATTCAAAACAAATATTTTATTATTCAATCTATAATTCTTTTCAAATTTATTTGTAGAGAATGGATCTCATAAACTACAACCGAAAATAGCTGAGATCGTCTAGGTGAATCAAATTAATACCCTCCATAATTGTATTATTATATTATATATATATATATGATTAATCGCAATCAAAGAAGAAAGAGAAATCAAACAAGAAAGAGAAATCAAACAAGAAAGAGAAATCAAACAAGAAAGAGAAATCAAACAAGAAAGAGAAATAAGAATAGTAAATGTTATGATACATTATCACCATATTTCAAAGATTATATTATATTGAATCCAAATAGAAATATAGATAAATTAATATCTAATATTACAAGTAATTTTAAAGTACGGTCAGACATATTAAATCAAGGATATAACATTAAGTCGAATAAAGTATTGTTGAATATTTGTTCACCACCCCAAAAATATATAACGAAAAGTAAAACCTTAATTTCTTTATTAGAAAAGAAAGAAATACAATTAAAAAATCATTCTAGTAATGGTAGATTTCGTATTTTATGGACTGGATGGGAACAATTATCTCAATTAGTTGCTTGTTGTCTTGCGAACAAAATAAGCATATATTATAATGAATCACGGGCTATTGAACAAACTAACTTTACAAAAAAATGGGTGAATACATGTGGAACATGGGAAAATGAATATAAAATTATAAAAAAATTATTAGAAGATAATAATCAGAATGTAAAAAATCTTGATTGTAGTGATTTAACTATCAATGAAATATACTTAAATAAGTTTGATAAGAATAATGATAAGAAAGTATCGAAACAAGAATTGAAGGATTTTTTCCATTCTTTAGATGAACAAATCACAGACAAAGAGTTAAATAATATATTAATTAATAGTAAAAAACCATGTGGAGAATCTATAATCGATTCTGTTGTCGTTGATATATTAAAAAGGATATGGGACAAATATTCATTAATTTTCTCTAAATATAATAAACTTAAAAATACGATTATAGTTATTCCAGAAACATTAGATGATAAAATATTAAATAAGACATTGGTTAAAATAGAATTAGAGAATCTTAATACAACAAAAATATGTCTTGTTATGTTTCAGGAAACAGGAAATATAATCGTGAATCCCCATTTAGATAATCATTTTGTAGGCTCCAAAAGCGAGGTTATATTTGATTTTAAACCATGGAATAAAGGCTCTAAATCATCTATTAAACGGTTCTTAAAAAAATACAAAGGGAAAAAAATTATACCATACTGATAAAATTATAAAAATATATGTGATGGGAACAATACCAATTCAAAATAAATATTTTATTTATTTTTTGAGAAAACTATTTAAAAAGTATTTAACTAACTATATTGTAGTAGACATCGTGTCCGAGTGGTTAAGGAGATAGACTTGAAATCTATTGGGCTTTGCCCGCGCAGGTTCAAACCCTGCCGATGTCGTTTTATTCTTTCTTTTACAAACTTTTTGTATTCAATTGATTATTTACCGGATTTTCAAAATTTGAATTATGGATAGTATTAGTAGCATCTATATAAAAGGTTATGATGTAGTTCCGGTAACATACCCAAGCGGTCAACGGGGCTCGACTTAAGATCGGGTGCTTTATGCTTCGTGGGTTCGAATCCCACTGTTACCACTTGCCACATATTTTGT
>MDTC01063938.1_pt1 | contig 22668 bp, 31 predicted proteins | sample 811181 | NCBI WGS metagenome assembly MDTC01 (sample SAMN05326644, study PRJNA326480) | marine metagenome | isolation source: seawater | place: Pacific Ocean: North | collected 2011 | reverse complement strand
TCACATTATATAAATACGGCGATACGCCAGAACCCTTTATAAAAACAGATGTGCGCCGTATCATACCAACGGTTGGCGGTGGGCGTCCATCCATGCATGCCGTATATGTCAAATTGAAAAGATTCGATACTGTTCCAATTCGAGATGATTATACATGGATAAGAGACTTACATCATCACAATCCTAATGTTAGACTACTTACCAACGATGAAATACAAGCAATGAGACAAGCACAACAACAAGCTTCTTCAACCAATTCCACCTCCACTACACAATTGAAATTCTAATTTCGTCGCATTCGTCTTTGAATCACATGTTCTGGCAACCACACGCCATTTATAACATTATCTTCTGGCCAGTCAGCATCGTTCCAACGATAAAAATGCAACCAATGTTCAGTAATTCCATTTTGCATACGCGAACCTAACCGTTTTACTTGATATGTCATATTTGGTTCAAAATAGGTAAATAAATCTATATTGTTTGGGTCAACCAACGTTTCATTTAATATTTTATAATGATACGATTCTGGTTCGTCTTTTTCATATGTATATGTTTTAGTTGTACTGTTGTCTACATCTGACACTTTTAACCATGCTCCTTCTTCTGGTACCGTGCCATTAGCTTCTACCATGATGACAAATCTGTAATGTGGATTTAAAAAGGTATCGGTTCTTTTTGTGGAAATATAATCTTTGGGTACAGCTTGTTTCGTATCCATGAATTCTAAATCTTTGTATTGAGCTTGAAACAATCGATTACTGTGAATGTAAACATTTTGGTCACAAATATAGTATCCAGGTCTACTCTGATATCGTATAATAACATAAAAAGGCTGACGTATACCATCGTAATAATAAGCAATTAAACCACCGAAAGGTTCGTTTGGTACATCAGTTGGCCTTGGTGGACCCGAAACCAAAGGGAGTGGAACCGTTTGCCGAGGTGGTCTTTCTACTGTATTGGGTGGTGTAGGGTTCATATATAATAAAATATAATATACTTTATAGAATATATTTTTAAAACAATAATTCTTTCTTCGTATTATCATTATCCGTTTCATTTGCCTCTCTCCTCAATTTTTTACGCTCTTCTCTTTTCGCGTCTTCTGTAAGTTCATTCCACGGTGTCTCGTTATTACGCCCATATCCAGGAGGTGAATTTGATAATGGCGTTGAATCTACCAGAGAAGAATTAGGTGTTTTTAAAACATCCGAAGGTGCTTGCAACGCTTCTACACTATCATATATTCCTCTACATCTATTTTTGTTTTCTTCACAAAATTCGTTTACCATCTGTTTGATAACATCTATATCTGTTTCTTTCTTCACATTATTTTGCATTTCAGCGATTTTGAGAAATATTTCTTTATTCAAGCGTTGGATATTTTGTAATGACATTATAATGAAACAATCAACATATTTATAGAATAATATACCTATTTATTAAGATTACTAAAATATATAACATGCCAAAGTCAACAAAAAATAAAAAGCGTGTTTCGTTTAAAAAAGTATTGTGTCAATCTAAAACATGGGAGGAAATAAAAGAAATGCAAAAACAAAAACGAATTATCAAGTCCATGAAACAAATTAGCATTTTAAAAGAATATTCTAATTATGGAACAAAACCATGTATAATTTCATAATGGGTGTAAGACATATTAATAAACGTAAGAAAAAGAAGCGTACCAAGCGCCCAGCATATGTATACACACTCAACCTATCAAATGGTCGCAAATACGTTGGAATGACCAACAACCCTTCTCGTCGATTTTCTCAACATTTCAGCGGCAATGGTGCACGTTGGACTCAGAAATACCATCCAATGAATGTAATATCAGTAAAGAAATATGGTTCAAGGTCAGCAGCATTGCGTGGCGAGAAAAGACAATACACAGCAGTCAAAAAACAATATGGTAAACATTATGTGAGAGGCGCAAATCATTGCTCCAGTTATGAAAAAATATGTTATAACTGTGGTCAACCAGGTCATTATGCTAACCGTTGTAAAAGTAAACGTAAAACATTTTATTAGAATATTCTATTGTTTAAATGCGTCTATAATATAATTAAAAATGTCTGACGATTGTCCTATACCAGTAGATTTAAATGTACAACAGTTTTGGAGAGACCATAGTGTGGTTACGGATGAAATGGCAGCATGGTTGAAGAATCAGGCTGGTTGCCAACCGTATGAAGGGTTAATGGATGTTCCCACATCCCGACACGTGGCATTGTTTAATGAGGACATTCCAGACAACATGGTCGCATGGATGAAAGTAGACAGGAGGGAAGGCGCCCTCAACGTGTTTAAAAATCAAGTTTTTTATACGGGTATCAATGGTAGAGGTTTATGGGTAAGAGGAGATAATGATGGTATAAATTATGTAGTAGATTAAGATTAGATTAAGTGTGAGAGTATTTAACATCTATTAAATTAATATAATTATGTCTTGGCGTAAACGTCGTAAATTACCTACTACTATACAAGTACACATGTTAGATGATGACAGAGTGGAGGTGTTTGGCCGTCGCATGAACATGACACAAAAAATACTTTTACAGAATACTCTACAACAAACGAAACGAAAACAAAAATATAAAATTCCTAATGCATTGGCTCTCCCATTACAAAAATTAGCCATGGATAACAAATGGGAATACGAAGGCATACCTGTGTTACTGTTACAATTGAAAGACCAATTACGAACACGTAAATTAGACCCATTCCATACCGATGATAAACCATACTTTACAAAATTATGGAAAGAATTACATACCCATCAACAAGATGGTGTTGCACAAATTATACAATATTTTAAAGGAAAAGCTCTATTAGCAGACGATATGGGTCTAGGTAAAACGCATCAAGGTGTTGCAATAGCTCTTTATTACATGATGGAAGGTCGAGTATTGATAGTATGTCCTTCCTATTTGCGATTTCATTGGGAACATGCGCTGACAGAAATAGGTGACATACCACCTAAAGACGTCTTAGTAATTAAAAAGACAGAAGAGAAGCCAATATGTCGTTTTAATATTATATCGTATGATATGTTACCTAGAGACAAGTGTGAGGTCAATAAAACCAAGTTTAGCATGCTTATATGTGACGAATCACATTATGTGAAGAATCGTAAAGCGAAACGAACAAAAGCAATGATGAATATTGCCAAACAATGTAAACGCATTTTATTTATGACGGGTACACCAGCGTTGAATCGACCTATCGAATTGTTTTCTCAAATGCATATGATTCGTCCAGCGTTTGCGAAGTATTCCACGCATTTTGCCAAACGATATTGCGATGGAAAGATGACAGATTATGGTTATGATGATAGAGGGCATTCGTGTGATGAAGAATTGCATTGGTTACTAAAAAAAGTGTATATGGTTCGTCGATTGAAACGAGACGTTTTGAACCTACCAAAAAAGACCAGACATACTATTATTTTGGAAATAAACGAGGGACTTCTAACGGATATTAAAGATGGGTTTGCCAAATGGAAAAAAATGAATCGTGAGTTGATGTTTATAACAGATACGGCGATTAAGAATAAGAAGAATCATGAGCGAAAAGCGTTGGTATCTGAATTGTTTCGAATGACTGCTTTGGCAAAAGTAGAGGCTATGCAACGTTGGGTCAAGGATTTAATTGAACAAGATAAACCGTTTTTGTTCTTTGGATATCATATGAATACCTTAGATATGATGGAAGACGCGTGCAGAGGTAAAAGTTATATACGTATTGATGGTTCTACACCATCAGAGAAGCGTCAACAATCCGTATTGAAGTTTCAGCGTGGAGATGCTAAAATAGCGTTGTTGAGTATTATGGCAGCGGGTACGGGAATTACTATGACGGCAGCATCTATTGTGGTATTTGGAGAGTTATTTTGGGTCCCTGGTGTGATGATACAGGCAGAGGATAGGGTGCATCGATTGTCACAGAAACATCCTGTGGATATATATCATCTGTTGGGTAAAGATACCTTGGATGATCATATTTATAAGAATTTGATAAGTAAATTAAAAACGTTGGATGCATTGGTGGATAAAAGAGAGGATAGAACATTGGAGGGTGAGACGACAACGGAATTCGAGGAAAGTGTAATCGAAATTTAATTTTTTATGTACTCAATATATTGAATGGAGTCGTCATCGTCGATTGTCATTTTCCATTTGGTATCTTTGATAAAATCCCATGACCTCGAATCAAATAATATAGGCTTTTTACCTTGACGACTCCATTCTTTCACTTCTTTCGGGTCATTTGTATGAAACGATACGAGTTGTAAGGCTTCGTTTTTGTGTAAAATGATTCGTTTCTTTTTAATTATTTTATTTTCTACTTTAATTGTATTCATTTATTTACATTTGAGATGTATAAATAGTCATATTATCAATTGTATATTTATGGCTTCTCAAGGTGATGATGTTCCAAACAATTTCGACGGTGGTCTCATGTCAATGCCGTATAATGATGACGACAATAACTCTAAAGAACGTAGAGAAACTGTAGACAGTATACCATGGCCACAATGGACACCTGAACTCGTGCAGAAACATCAACACGAATTACACCGTGTATCAATCGGACCTCCGGACCAAGATAGAAAGACTATCTCTAAAGCACTAGAAAACACAATGAAGGGCATGCAAGGTGGAATTTATGTAAAGATTTATAACTTTAACAAAACATGGAAAATGCCAGACAATTGGCAGAACCCAGCCAATTTGCGTGAAAATGAAGCATTACAAGAAGAAATAGAAAAGAATTTGCAAGATGCTGAAAATGCTGAATCGATAGACGTAGAATCGGAAGATGAAGATTATGAGGACGATGAAAGATTAATGGACATATTAAACGAAAAAGAAGAAAATGAAGGTTCCGATTCTGTAAAAGGAATTGCATCACTACTGAGTGATTTGTTATCATTTACTTATATTTCCGTGTTAAAAATGGCTAATCTTTTTTATGGTAGAAATGAAAACGATTATCCATTTATGAGAGTTCCTATTGTGTGGAAAATCGTAATGAATCACCTTAAAAATGTACACGGCGATGATGAATTTGAAGACTTAGTAGCAAAAAATAGCAATGGTACTGTCGAACAATTCATGAACGCGGTGGTACCACCGAATGTGCATGGAGGTAATGGTTGGCGTTTATATCTTTTGATATATATCGTTCTACGTAGATTTATTAAATATAAAATTGGTATGGTAACTGAAAATTTAAAGAGTCGATGGAATGGTTATCTTGCGAACGAAGAAAGTTTTGCATACGCATATGGATTGGAAATAAGTGTTAAAAAGGGTAATACTTTTTCAAAAAATAATTATTCTTCTCTAACGAAATCACAAAAAAATGCAGTCATGGAAAGAATTGAAAAAGAATGTCATCGTAATTTTGCAAAATTTGGAAGAATGGAATGTAAGAAATTAGCTTATTATAAATATGTAAACAACAATACAACTATATTTCCTACGAGTGAAAAACAAAAAACGCTAAGAGAAATAGGTGAATATCCCTCCAAAATACCAAAAGGAACTAGAATACAAGAAGTGACAAAACAATCAGAAGGTAAATACAAAGATAAGGATTTATTGAAACAAAGTGCCAATGTTGATATTATTAACGATAAATTATGGTGTGGTCCAAAAATTATGCAAATTAAACATGGTAAAGAATATGTTTATGCAGAAAATAATGCAGTACTGTTACGAAATTTAGATATGGCACTTTTAAATTTATTTAATAGGTTAAAGAGAACTCAAAAAAAGTTTAAAATACAACACGCTAGCGGTGTTTTGGAATTCAAAGTAACAAATTATAAAAAAGCCAGCCCTTTATATGACGAGAAAAAATATTTGCAAAGATGGCAATACGATGATAGACCATTAATATGGACAGAAATAAAAAAATTGTTCGAAGGAACAAAAGTACAGAAGAGAAAAGCAAATAATGCTTTAAAAAAAATAATAAAAAATACTAAAGGCAGTAATAGTGGCAGTTCAACAGTGAAAAGAAAGCCAAAGAACCGTAAGAAAAATCCAAGAATGTTAAAAGATTTAATGGAAGATTTAAATTTAAAATTTTAAACACACCATAATATAGAAGTTACTGCTTTAGAAAACTCACTTGTATTTTTATTTATTGTATCCCAATCTGCCTCTATCTCATATCGAACCTTACCTCTACCATCGAAACAATGTTGTATCGATGTCTTTGAAAACGTCGTTTTCGTTAAATCAATCGTCATGCCTTCCCACAATTGAAAAGACATACGCTCTTTCTTTCTCCATGCGGTTGGTACATAAGGTGGAACAGGATTCACATCCGCAAGTTGACATATCGGAACCAAATTGGCCATATGAACTTCCACTGTATATTGACCTATATACGTTGGCTTACCATTCATCATACCCGCCAATGATATTAATTTAACAACAGTATCAGGGTTCAAAACGGTTTTAATCATATGTATCTTCTTTTTGATTCTAAAAAGAGATGTCAAGTCGGTTGGATTTGCATTTCGCCAAGTCAATTGGTTGAAGCCTTTATTTACATTATGTAATTGATTGTTGTATCGTACTTGGGTATTTGGTTTGAATCGAAAGATAGAGCCTTCACGAAATAGTTTAGGTACCTGTTTTGGTTTCAAAAATCGTTGTATTTCTCGTTTTAAAGCAGGATACTCAACGGGTTGTTCTCTTGATGTTGAAATGCGCATGGCATATTTGTTTTTATCTTTCATATCTATATCGTTTGCAATTTTAAATTTTTTTATACATTCTATTCTACCATTATCAAATTGTTCGGCTCGTAATCCATTCTCGAAATATATTGCGATAGACGTATGCTTATTTGGAAACATCCATTTATTTAATACTTTATAACATGCGTCATAATAGTGTTTAGAAACACCTGGAAAAAAATCAGGACCATTAAAATATCCTAAACGAGCTTCTTGCTCAACGTTTTCTTTATCAGAAATTGAATTTAATATAATCGCACATGATCGGGAAATGTCTTTATCCATGTACAACAATTATATAGCGCTATTTAACCATTAGAATATTCTTAATATATGAGAATTATACTATTATTGTTAATGTTAATTAGTGTTATCGGTGAGCCATGTTTACCAAAGACTTCGATGTTGGTGGGTGCTTTTGTACCACAGTGTAACGACGACGGTACTTGGAAGCATACGCAATGTCATGGTTCTACTGGGTATTGTATGTGTGTGGATGATGAAGGAAATCAATTAGGTGATATGTTTCAGCCTTGGATAGAGAACAAGGTATGTGAATAGAATATTCTTTAGTATGAATAGGGTATAATGTAATGTCAAATGGAGAAGTATCCACTGGTACATTTTTTAATAAAAGATTATTTACATTTGAGAGATAGGACAAAGGTGAGGTATTTATTGTCAAAGGATGTTACTTGTGATGCGGAAGATTACGATACATCATATGAAAAAGAGTTACATGGTTATACCTCTTTGTTAAAGATTAAAAGATGTGATAGTTGTCTTTTTTATCGCAAATATAAAAATTTGAATGTTATGGAATGTTCAAATTGTTGCATGTTATTTTGTAAATGGTGTTCTGAAAAGGGAAAGAGTTGCAGAGATTGCTATATATAAATTAACATATAATATTTAAATGAATGATAAAGATAGAAATATACTTATAAAATATTGGCGTGGTAAATACGACGATGTAGTAGAAGAACCAATAAAAATTGATTCTAAAGCACCTGTTCAATCACTAAAAAATTCACCACTTCTTGATAAAATAGATTCTCTATTGAAACATAAGAAAAAAGAAATAGAAGACGACTCAGACTGGACATGAGTATATAAGATAGCTATAGTGATTCATAAATGGCTAGAAAACTATTAAGAGAAATTGCAATAAACGATGGTAGAGATGAAAACGGTGCTAAAGCTTTTGCTTCCTGTTGTATAAATATATTACAATCCGGTTGTAGATACAATAAAGGCGTTGAGAAACATATCAAAAGACTTCTAAAAGATAGAACAGAAAAAGTATGTTGTGACATATTGTCAACGTTAGAAAGACCCCATAGACCATTTTTTGTACCTAGACATAAAGGTTCCTCACCAAAACGAAAAAGAAGATGGAAAGAGAGGGATTCTAATCCATACGATCGAAGACAACCATATTATGTAGACAAACGACCACATGAGTACAACCGACACCGGCCTCGAAACGAAAACAGAGGAAAAAGAAACCGACAATACTATAAACCCAACTCTAATCAAATGGGAAGAATGGAGTTTAAGCGCCGAAGAACACATGCACGCCATAGAGAAATTCAAAGCGAACCCAAAAGGGAGACCAATGGGACATAGATAAAATATAAGAATATTCTATTATTTAAATATCGGTATAAACATATTATAAATGCCTCACTACCTCCTTCCATCCGATAATACCTTACTTTTTAAAGAGGGTCAACGTCCAGTGTATTTTAAAGACGTTGTAAATCCATTTAACACCACCATATCATTGTCAAGCTATATTGATAATCCATTGTCAACGGAAAAATACGGTGCTATTTTTTGTGGTCAAATGGTATTGGGCGAGCATGGTCGATTGATGAAGAAAAAGGTAAACACGGATGTGGTTAAAAAAGCGTTGCGTACATGGTTTGATAACAATATAAAAGATAATTTAAATGCAGGGAAGTCAACGGTGGATAATTGTTTTTACCATTGGGCATTTGTTTTATTAGAGGATAGGATTTCTGGTTGGGATAGAGAGAATTGGATGCGTGTATATAACATGGAATCTTCTATGTAATGTTATTGGATGTGTGGAAAAGGTTACCAGAAGATATATGGCATTGGCATGTAAAAGCATATGTAATTGATTATTTCGAGATATGGTTTAGAAAAATGAGAAAAGCTCATTTGATTATAAAATGCAAAGCGCCAAAAATGGTACGTTTTTCATTAACGGGTAGTATAGAAAGGGAAAATGAACATATATGGTCGATTGAAACGATTGATTGGAAGGGTTTACCAGTAGTTGGTGAAAGAGTTTATATGTATCAAATAATATCTACTTAAAATTTTAGTTTTAACTGTGATTTATCTTCCGTATCTTCTGCTTTCTGTTCAAAAATTTTATATTTTTCTATTACGCAATTTATTTTTTTCACATCTTCTTTAATATTTTTATAATGATCAAAACACATTAAATGAAGCGTTACATTATGTAAATCGGGCATTTCATATTCTTTTTCAAAATTTATAACTTGCAATCTGTCTATTTTTTCATTTTTGTAAATTTCATTTGTTTTTTTTCCATTGTATATATTTTTAAACAATTCGTTTTGATAGTATTCAAAATCTCTTAAACCAAAGTCTTGAGGTGGACAATCATCTACAAAATATATATCTATTTTAGAAGCTTCAGGTGCTAATTCATTTAGATGAACAAATTGATTAAAAAGTATTTGATTTTTCCATTTTATTGTACAATTTATGTAATTTTTTTCATATATTGATGGTGGGGATTTGTCTCTATTGTCAGACATTTCTTGATCCAATTTAAGATAATCACCATCACCACTCCATGCTGTTCCTATTTTATTATCATATATTAAATCGGGTAACAACAATTTATTAAGGCTGAATGGATTTTTGTCATCTTTTCTTCTGCTATTGAAAAAAATAGGCATTTTTTCAAAATCGCCTTTTGAACCTAAAGCTCTACGTCCTCCGGGGACGTTTTTATCAAATCGGATAGATTGTCTATTGGATCCACAAGTGATGACAACTTTATCGTATTCGTTTCCAATGTTGTCTATCCAATCAATTAATGCGTTTTGAGAACGTATAATTTGTTCTCCATAGTATTTTTTATAATCTTCATAATAGTTTTCGCTTAATATTACGTTAGAACATCCGTCATAATCTAGACATAAAATAGCTACTTTATTATTATTATTTGTTACTAAAGAAGACATATTAAAATTATATTATATATTTATATACTAACTGAAAGGCGAATTAAACGGTGGCATGACTAATGTCTTTACGTCGCAACGATGTACTTCGATTGCCTCTCTTATCGCTCTCATCATGTTGTTTTTTGATTGTGTAAACGTTGGTTTATTAATGGAATAGTGGTCTAATGTATTTGCTTCTGGCAATACAGATTCTAAATAGTAATCTTTAGGTATAATTTCTATGCCCATACAAAACATTCCTCTTTTCATGATATATAGTGCGGATGCTACAAATGTTTTGAAGGAGAATAAAGATGTGGAGTTTTTTCCCATGGGTGTTTTGGTGGTGATGATGGACCAAAGTGTACATACTCGTTCAGCATATGATTTGACAATATCTTCTTTTTTGTGATTTTTTGGTAATAGTCCGTTGAAAACTCTTCTTCTTTGAATTTGATTGATATATAATGTTATCATGTCAGTGAAATTGACTATACGATTGACACGTTCACAACCTTTATAATATTTCTGAACAATTTTTTCGGCAGCTTGCCGTTGTTCAAAATATTTTCGTTGTTCAGCATACAATCTTCGATCGGAAAACATCAGCAAATTTATTTGTTCTTGTGCAAATGCAATATGTTGTTGTGTTCGATAAGATTGCGTATGTGAGGTATATTTCGTTTTGGAACGGATAGCATGGGGGTCTCTATGTTCTTGTGCAGTAGACGTTATTCTATATTGTGGTACCCAACTATCTGCCCTTTCCGATTCATATCGTATACCGGAAATAGTGCATACTGCACCTTGGTCTGTTGATATTACTTTTGCAGCACAACATTGCGAATGACACCAATGCGGGTTTCCAGTGTTTAAACAAATATACAATTGTTGTATTTTCATTCTTTTTTTAGTTTTAGGCTTTTCCAATGAAACGTTTAGTTGATTATTTTTTTCTGAAATCCAACCGATTATATTTTGTATTTTACAGGTTTCAGACGAACATACATGATTCGGTACACCGTTTGGTATTCCTGGATTTTTTTGTTTCCATAAACGTTCCAATTCAATAGCAATCTTACCAGTATCTACCTGAAGTGTTGCCTTCATTTGTATTTACAATATAGTATATATATGATCGTAAAAATAAAATAAAATCCATCTATTTAAATATTATTATAATAATAAATGCCAGTATCACAACCTGAATTAGATAAATCTATACAGGATAAATTAAAGAAGTATACCATTGATTTAACAAACATTGTAAGTGAAAGTCATGTAGATGGAATTGTCGAAATAGTAGGATATCTTCGCAACGGATTAGGAGCGAAAATAGAAGTAAGCAATTTAGAAGAAATACAAAACGATGACATAGAGTATTGGCAACGATTAGCATATGATAATGGAGCACAAGGTGTTAATTACATAGCCGATTTTGGTGCTGGCAAAATCACGCTTGACATAGAGTATAAAAGACCCTTTCAACCTTCTAAATACTGCGAATGGTTGATATATCCTCTGATTCTGACGATATTGACAGCATCGCTGAAACTGGTGTAAAAATTTTGAATGAGCCAACGGTAGAAGAAGTAGATAGGACATTCATGAGAAAAACAATAGAATTCATTCAGACATTACCTGGTTCTAATAAAGATACCATGAAAGTTCAGACTAATACGTCGTTTCCTTCACGTTATGTATTGATGATTTCTAATTTGCCCGAGATGAAATTATCAGATTTTGAATCAATAAAGACATTGGCTCCAAGATTGCGTTCGATTAAGATTTCATTGAAACAAAATTGGATAAAAATTGATATGTGGAAACACGGTGCAACGATTCGTAAAATCAAAAGAAAATTGTCTATGTCTACAAAACGTTCATGGAATTTAAAAACCATCGGTAAACAAGACCATAGCATGTTAAAACGTATATTAAATGGGTTTTCAAATTTACCATCTTTACCATGTCAATTTCATTTGGACGTTGTAAATGAACCACCTAATTATTATCATTTACATGTAACAAGTAATGATATTATAGATTTAAAAGAAATGCAAGATTTTAAACATGAATTTAGAGCCTTTGTAAAACATATTAAATTTAATTTTCCTAGTGGTTTAGTTAAATTAACAGTTGAAAGAGCATCAGCTTCTACCACAGCTGCTGTTGGTAAAAGAAGACATTTAGTATATAAAAGATAATTAAATTATATAAATGCGTTTATTATTATTATTCCTATTTTTTATTTTAACAGTAGAAGCTGCTATAGTAGAAAATTCATATGGATGGAGCACAGTATCTCAATATGCTCTAGGTGTATGGAAATACTATAATTCAACTACTATTTTATCAACCATACCACATTCTTAACAATAAATATTAGTATTTATAGACAATAACAATCATAAATGAAACTTGTTGACAAAATTATATTTATTTTTTTATTCATAATAACCACATATTCAATATTTCAATTAAAAAAATATACTTCAGGAACACTTTTTAGAGACGTAAAGACAAGAAAATGTGCTACAAATATGATTGAAAATGCGTTGAATAACAAGTTGTTTTATCAAGAAGTTATAAAATTTTTTGGAATAAATGGGTTTCCAACGATAAAAATAAAATATAAAATGACAAAATTATTACCATGTGTAAATTATTATCCAATGTTTTTGTATAATAATACCGAAAAAGTATTAGGATATGTACTGCCAAATTACAATAAGAAACATATTTTTATCAATGCTAAATATTGGTATAACCTACTATTAATTGATAAAGCATCTGTTTTGATACACGAATGCACACATTTGGTATTAAACACAGAAGATTATGCATATGAACATGATGTACATTTTTTAAAATTAAAAAGTAAAAAAGCATTACAAAACGCTGATACCATTACACAAATTATAACAGAGTTAAGCGAAAATAAATGTTAACGGTTTTAAATATTTTTTCTTCTTTTTTGTACTTGATACAACTTTATTTTTCCTATTTAAACATATCACGCTTAATAATCCTACTCCAATTATTAAAGATAGAATAAACGATAGATTACTTGCTGGTGCCTCCTTTACTTTTAAAAATTCACAATGTCTACCTTTTTGACCTTCGGGACAAATACATTCATAGGAACCTGTGGTGTTCACACAAGTTGAATTGATACATGGATTTGGATTGCATACTTCTTTTATTACAGCTTCTGACACTTGTTGCAATTCTGTCTGTTCAATTTCATTCAATCTACGCATCAACGTGACTTCGACCGAATCACAATCCGAAAATGTTTTACCTTCTAAACATGGTGAATAGGGTTTTGCTAATGTACCATCGTCGTATGTTTCTAATTGTAATACACATTCTGTTCGATTACCATGACTACGTAAACATATATTCTTATGCTCACAACCTTGTGATGTACATACATCTTTTGTACAACCTTTACCATCGTAACATAACCGATGATTGTATTCGTTCACACATCCAGAAGAATCGTTTGAATCGTCCGGATTACAAGTATTTATAGAACAATCAGAGGAATCTTTACATTTTAAATGATTTTTTGTATGAACGCATCCTTTGTCTGAGCAAATATCTTCTGTACAATCGAATCCATCGTCACAAATAGATACATCTTTTTTGTTCATGCAGCCCTCATACAATGAACATGTGTCTATTGTACAATCTATAAAATCGTCACAGGAATCATGTACAGGTTTATGAATACATCCATCGAAGGGATCACATTCGTCTAAGGTACATTCTATACCATCGTCACAATTTATGTATGTATGAGAACATCCTTCTAATGTACATTCATCAATCGTACAGACACTATTATCATCACATGTTTCTTGTTGTAATATATGTGTACATCCCATAACTGTACATATGTCTAATGTGCATTTAACATTATCGTTACACATTTCATTGTTAAACGTAGTGTGACAACCATCTTGTTGACAACTGTTTGTTGTACATTGAATATTATCTTCACATTTGTTATTGTTTTTTATATGCAAACATTCACCACTGTCACATATATCATCTGTACATTCAATATTATCATCGCATGATATTGTATTAGTGTTTTCACATGTAGCCAATTCACAACCATCTAGATAAAATAAACCATTTGATAAACAAGTTGCTTTTGCACCTGTATCAATGTATCCAGAAGCACATTTTACTTCGCATTCGTCCACTGTTCCTTCTATACAACCATCCGAAACAATAAAAGAAGAATCTACTTCTTCTAATTTACAAATGCGTTCACAACCGTTGAAAACGAATTCATCGCCATCGCTTTCACATACTTTTACAATGTCTTCAATAGCTTTGAAACCATTTTCACAACTCACATCGCACATTTCTTTTGACAACCGTGTTTTCGTTGTATCGCAACCGGCATAACCCTCTTTTTTATTGTTTTCGCATCGTTTAGAACATCCAGAAACGGTGAAATAATCGTCATTTTTAGGACATTCTAATACAACCTTTCCAGAAGTTGCTCCTGGTTGACATTGTATGGTACAATCGGATACTTTGGTGAGATCTTTATCGCATCTGTCTGTATCGTATCCTATCATATCGTTAGGCAATATGCAAGAATTAACATACGTTAAAAATAAATTGCTTTGTATGTTTACAGTTTGTCCACTTTGACTTTCCAACACAGATAAAGGGTGTATTTTTAACGTTTTAAATGTGTCAATTGGTCTATTTTTTAGTTCGTTGGTGTATAGAGACCATGTGAATACGTCATTCGAGTATGATGAATATTTAAATGACATGGTTTGTTTTTCGTTTTCCCAATATAAAAACAGTGTTGATTTTTGTTTGGACAAAGGTTCAGAAACGTTTACAATGATTTCAAACAATGAATCAGAATGTATTATATTATTTTTATTTATTGTTTTAAATTGTATATCGTTAATTTTGAAAGCATTTATGGAACATGTTAATAATATAATTAGAATGAAACGCATTTATGTATTACTGATATCTTATATATTTGTTTTTTATCATTATAACAAATTATAAAATTTTGTTATTTCTTCTCTGATAGATACAAAGGTATTATAATATGTATAATCATCTTCAGTTATGTTTTTTTCGATTCGAATTAAAGCATTGATTATTCTATCCCAATGGTCTAACCATTCGGCTTCTTTTAATACAATATAAAATGTTTTTATTTCTGGTTTTTTATATACAATTAACATATGAAGGTCGTGCATGTCTGTGGGGTCTAAATATAATTTATTTTCGATATCTAATAATATGTTATTTATAATTTCTATACGTTTATTTATTTTTCTATAGGCTTTAGAACCTTTTATAATACCTATACAAAATATTATATCATTAATATCATCTTTTAAGGACGAATCTAAAAATACTTTTTTATTTATGTTGATTTTGGTATACCATGCACCCATTGTTGAGTATATAGGAGATACATTTATATACAAAATGAATGTTTCTTTTTTATTGATTTCAACTTTTTGTCTATTGGTATTTGGTCTGTTGTGGATGAGATGGAAAAAACCCAGAGCACCTTATATGGAATATAAAATAAGATTCAAATGGTATGATTTTATAATTAATGTATTTGGAAGTTGGATATTTTTATTTGGTGGGGGAATATTTGAAGAACAATTAGTGAAAATGCCACATATAGAAACTCATTTTGTCATGCTAGTAACTAGAATTATTTCATTGCTTTTATGTGGTTCATATATGAAATACACCGTACAAAGAACAACACATCCTGGTTCTTTCATTATTCCAACTACTATGAATATTATAGCATCCATTTCCCAATCGGAAGCCTTGAACATCGTTGCAGTGCCAGAATTTGCAGCTTCTAAAGCGTTGAGATTGGCCATAGTCGGAGTTTTTGGTGGTAAAAGTAATAAAGAATCATTGTTATGGATTTTGATATCTATAATAAGTTCACATTTTATGTTTATGTATGAGTTTTCAACGGTATCGTGGTTGTTGCCAAGTCATTTGGGTATAATATGGTTGTTATTGTTTATTTTTACAGATTCATTTACATCTATATCACAGGAATTGATATTTAAGAAATTTAAAGTTGGGAATGTGACAATGATGTATTACATCAATATGTATATTATAATATTGATGATTCCACAACTTTTATTCGACCTATCTTCTTCGATGAATTTTTTCAATTCGTTTATTGTAGAACCTGTTTATTTATTTTATTTGTTATGTTTAACGATATGTATGTTATTGGCACAATTTTTCACGTTAAGACTCATAAGACAGTTTGGAGCATTGAGTTTTGTATGTGCTTGTATTTTTCGATCTATTTTCACTATTGTAATAGCAAAATATATTATCAATCAATCTATGGATTTATTAGAATTTATGGAAGTAGCTATGATTATATTATTAACGTCATTCACTTTCGTATATAGAATGAGACATAAAAAAGAAAATAAATTACCACCAGCATTAAATAAAATTTAAACTGGCTTTAAATATTGTTTTATACCTGTAGAACCAAAACCATTTTCACCCCTCTCTGTGTTTGGTAAACTCTCCACCTTTTCAAATTGAGGATTCAACATATGTTGTTGTATAATGAGTTGCGCAATTCTATCACCTTTATTTATCACGAATGGTTGATTCCCCGTGTTAATAAGTATGACTTTAATTTCTCCGGTATAATCGGAATCAATAACTCCTCCTCCAATGATAATTCCGTTCCGAACAGCAAGCCCTGAACGACCTTCAATTTTTCCATAAGTGCCCAACGGAAGAGCCATCTTAACACCCGTCGAAACAGCTCGACGCTCTCCAGAATTGAGAGAACAAGCCTCACTAGCGGCCAAATCAAGACCAGCTGAACCATGGGACCCTGACGAAGGTAACGATGCATGTTGAGATAATTCAATTAAAATAGACATTAATATATTCATATATGTATTTAAACGATAGATTAATCTAAGTATATGTTAGAGTTTTATATACATACGACCCCCATTGTATAGCTTGTTCCCATTCGAAATCAAACATAAGGACACGTGCAACTTCTTGTGCAAACCAACACATGGAATCGCGCGCTGATAAAAGAATAACGGCATTGTCGTTTTCCAATCCTAAAACCGTTTCACCCGATTTAAAATATCCATATAAATCACCTTTTTTAGCAACTCGAATCTCAACGTCTGGTGTCGCTTGATTGCTGACTGCCATATTTGCGTTTAGAAAACCAGCTATGCATTTGTAAATATATTGTCTTTTTTGTAATTTCCATTGTTTTAAACGTTCGTAGGTGTCTGGGTCAGCCATGAGAGCGGATAGAATGGCTCTTTTTTCTTCTTGTTCGTTTTCTTCATTTTGTACAATGGTATATTTAATAGCAGTTAATATATGTTTCAACGTTTTTTCAGTTTCATTAGGAAACATCTCTTGCACAACTTTTAATTTGGTATTTTTCTTTTTAAGATTCATTTCAATGATCGATTGTGCAATGGCTATACGATGTAACACATCTGACCACCATGGTAGTAACTTTTTCGAACCTGATGTTTTATATAATAATAAATGTAGGCTTGGATCTTTTTCTGCCTCTTTCAACATTCTATTCCTTGTTTTTTGTATGGTTTCGGCAGCTGATATTAATCCGGGTCCTAAAAAGTCCAAATGACTTTCAAAGGTTTCATCTTTTGCTAGTTTTTTTAAATCTAATTCAAATTCGGATAAATCTTCATCGTCGCTAGAATCTTCCCACATATAATAGTTAGTTTTTTTGTTGTTATATACTCCCAGGGAATATATAAGTATATTGATACATGTAAAATGAATGATAAAAATTTCTTAAAAATAGTAGGAACTATTTCATGGGGATTGTTTATATGGTCAGTCATCGAATGGTCAGAAAAAAATCCTAAAATGTGGGCTATCACATTAGTTCCATTATTTGTTTTTGGTACCATATATTTTGAATATTATAAAACAATAACCTTTCCAAAATCTGAAAATAATTTTATACATTATATTGATGATTCGAAAAAATGTTTATGCAACGGTTATTACCTAGCTTTTGCATGTAGAATCATATCATTAATATTTGCTATCATACAATTGTTCGTTATACGTGAATCAAACGAGTGGGAAACCATAATAAAAAATGTAAACACTACTGTCGATGTAACTATCGATTTACCTAGCGATTTTCAACAATATTATATTTTTGCTGCAATAGCAAGTATGTTATATGTTTTGTCAGGCATTGTGTTATGTATTTCTTTATGTCAATGTGCTGTAATATTTGAACCTAGTGAAAAATTGACCATATTATCATGGGGATTACATGATTTAATTTTGGGGCTTATATGGGAAGCATTATCCTTACAGTTTCATGATGTTATTGATGATAACGATGATTCACATTGGAGAGCATTGTTTAGTAGTATGATAGTATTTCATATATTAACGATGTTATTTAACATATGGAACAATAATAAATACAATATCAAATGGTTTCAAACAAAACGCTTTCGTATATGTTCTGATGAAACGGAAAGCTCTATATTCATGTTGTTTCGTTTTTTACTGTATTGTGTAATATACTATTGGATATTAAGAAGATTACATACAAATGATAAACTTTTAATATCAATGGGATGGAATGATTGGGGATTAGAAAGTATCATTGCATCGATAAGCATTATTATCATTATAAACATATTAGATAATGAAGAAGTTGGACGAATGTCTACCGTGGTAGATAATAAAAAAAATAGAATGAAAGCTAAATCATCAACATACCTCAATTTTTGAACAGTATATATAGGCTTATAATCAATACATATAATTATGTCACGATTAAGCTTATTTAACAAAGTACCTGAAAACGATGCATTAACCGCACAAGCAAAGGAAGGAACGCCACATGTACAAACACATCACATGTTGATTGAGGCTGTACCTGTGCCTGTCGGAACAAATGAATATGACCCAGAAAAAGTCAAATTACAAGGAAATCGACTAACACAATTTAGAAAAACAGCAAAAGACATGTTTGACCCTAACGATTGCCGTTGTGTTACCAACGCAGGTCAACGTTTATATCAAACACAAGAAACATATGGAACTAGCATGACCGTAGAACAAATGATTGAGACAATGAAACAAGCAGACTTGACCATGAGAGTCAACTTTAGACGTCCTGGCATTCATTCATCCACCACATGTATGGAATTGTCCGCACCATTGTTAGAACGATTGCTACAAGAAACAGAAGATGCCAAAAATCAAAAAACATTAGAATTAAGAGTAAAAGCAGAAGCACATGTAGCCGTGCCAAAACATGGCGCAATGTTTATTTCAGTTACCAAACAAGGAGCAGTACACATGTTGACTCACATCGATTATAAAATCATGAGCTCATACGACCAAATGTACCATTCCAATTAAAAATAAATTATTTTAATACTTCATTTCAATAATGCAATTACATTTTAACATTAGAAAATCATTTAGTATCTATCCATAATCTATAATATATCTAAAAATTTCCTCATGAATTGTCATCTCTACAACGTATTCGATGAACCCTTGGACGAGGTGGTCTTTGTGGATGCGTTTCTCTCTCAAACAATGTGTACACAAACGTAGAAAAAATATCACATATATTAAATGGCTTATTGGATTGAACTTCACCTTTTGAATTTACGTACATATAGTAACAAAACCATTACATAAATATGAGATTTTTGTTATTATTCATATTTTTTACAACCGTTTACGCCGACTGTTCATGCTCATGCCACGAAGAACGCCTAGACGATTTCGGTAGAATTGGTTGGGAATTCATACACACTGTAGCATCCAACTATCCAGAAAAACCAACATTCATAGACAAACAATACATGCTAGGATTTATGTATTCCATTGCAAACCTATATCCTTGTGAAATATGTCGAAACCACCTGCAACATAACCTGGACAACTTTGGTTTTCATTTCAACAACAGGACAGACCTATCCACATGGCTATGCTTTCTACACAATAAAGTCAATGAGAAGAACCTTAAACCAACATTTCCATGCGATATGAACAAACTAGATAATAAGTATAGAATATTCTAGTTTATAAATGAGTCCATTATATAATTAAAAAAATGACTACATTAAGCTTACCATCTGTTGAAATCATATTAGGTGTAGATACCACTGGTTCTATGCAAGCCGTAATAAACAATGCTATATCTACAGCACAGGCAATCGAAACTAAATTAAAAGACTCACACTTCAATGTTCATTTATCGATAGCAGGTGTGAATGATTTTTCTCCTATTCATGTAGAACACGAAAGCCCTATTGAATGGAATGTCAATTTAGATGCTATTACAGCACATGGCGGTGGCGATACCCCAGAAGCATATTCTACTTTCATCGATGAAGCCTGTACACGTTTAGAAAAAACCAATGACAATGCTATTCGTATCATTATTTTGATTGGTGACTCATACGGTCATGGTATGCCTCCAATACAAAACGGTAGAAATCATATAGATAATTTTTCTGATGGTGACCCAAACGGAATAACCATACCATCGTCCATGAAACGAATGAAAGAAGCAAAAACAACTTTTTATTATGTATTGGCCGGTAAAGCAACGGAAAATTCAGAATTGTGGGGAGCTGCAAATGCGAAATATACCAATGGTGCTGTCATACCTATGAATATAAATGACTTCAAGGAGGGGGAAGAAAACCCAGTAGCAAAAACATTGTCCATGTACATTGAAGGTCAAGTGTCGATGATATCTGCATTAAATAGCAAAAAGAATGAATTAGAAGGCAAAAGCGTGGACGAGATTGCTAAAATTTTGGCTGATTTTATGAACGAGAAAGGCAAGAAAATTGCAGAATTATCTGAAACGGTAGAACATTCAGCAACGGATGCGATGATAGATAGTGTGGATAGTTCTACTTCGAATACATCCTTTTATAGAAGTTTGGGTACAGTATTGGATAGTGGTATGACAAGCAGTATGCGCCATTATTCTAATGATACGGTTGGTCATTTTAGAGGTGGTACGAGGGATGTTTCGGCAACGATAGAGACGTTGGAAGCCGATTCTAGATTGCCTAGTATTCAACGAGTAGCTTCATTGGCATCACAGAGATTTTAATTTAAAATATTTTTAAGTACCACATTGGTTTAATTCTTTATACGCTGCTATTATTGCTTGATTATCCCCTACTTTGCACCCAGTTAAAACACTTGCGCTACATTCACATCCGCCTAACAATTTTTGTAAAGCGACATTTGCTTGTTCTAATTTAACAAGCCGTGCCGTTATATTGGCCAAATTAAGTCCATCCGTTATATTGATATCCTGGCTAGAGCAAATAACACCTAATTTAATATCTGTATTATCTACTTGAGAGCATGTACCACTAAATGGATCTTCTGTACATAAATTATTTGAACATGTTTTCCATGTTGGTGTACCACTAAGTGTATTTTCATAAAAATTATTATTATTATTTGGATTGTTGAAATATGTATTTATTAATGATATGGTTGGTGATAATTCTGTATATATTTCATCACCATAAAGAGATGCATCATTATTGATAAATGATGATTGACGGAGGGTGACTATAGTGCTATCACCTCGTATATAGAGGCCGCCTCCATTCCAACCAGCATCATTATTTGATATGATTGTATTCTTCATTGTTACATCACTGTTAGATATATACATACCACCACCACTACTAATAGCTGAGCTAGCTTGATTATTATCTATCGTAGTATTGTATATAGCAGCAACAGCAGCATGCATATCAATACCACCACCCCAACTAGTAGCTTCATTATTCTGAATAATACTATTATATATATTCATAATCGCATTCTTATTCGTATTACTAGCACCCCATGCATATATTCCACCACCATACACCGCTTTATTATTAAATACAATAGATGAATATAAATTTAATTCACCATCGTTTGTATAAATACATATGGATCCACCTAATCCATCAGGATCATCACTATAACTACTAACATCCCCACCAACTAATTTGACATAACGTAATGTTAATTTAGCATTTGCATGATTTAAATAAAAATGACGTTGATTATTAGCAGCAGTTATCGTAACCAAATTATTCATATCCGTGTTCGTGCCATTAATTTCTAATGAATTGTTAACCTCAACATGATTATTACCTGATATTGTACAATTTGACGAACGAATAAATTCTCCAGTGTTGGAAGTGGAAGCACAACCCCATTCCTGTTCTGCATAAGTAGTAGAAATAAAAAGTAAAAATAATAAAATTAGTTTCATGTTATCTATTTTTATGATCAGTTTATAGTATAATTTAAGAATATTCTATATAATAAATAAAACCATAAATAAATTAAAAGATGGGTGACATTGACATTCAAGATTTTGATGCTGCCAAAGTCGAATTTACAAGTATGCTTCCCGACATCAACGAAAAGAAAGAAGAGCTCAAAACGTTGAAAAAGGTGCATAATATACACAAACAAACTATATACAGTTACATGCGAGAAAACGGTATAGAAGAACTCGATGTAGGAGGGTACTTATTCAGTATAAAAACGAAAGAACGATTGGCTATCAAACAATCC